>JACCEC012049479.1_pt1 | contig 22099 bp, 12 predicted proteins | sample 7450121 | NCBI WGS metagenome assembly JACCEC01 (sample SAMN15323455, study PRJNA562643) | freshwater metagenome | isolation source: river surface water | place: USA:Blue River Watershed | collected 2017-08-18 | reverse complement strand
GAAGAAGTTTTTCCACTTCTGAAAGGTGCTGTACAGTTTTATCAGGGTTGGCTTGTAAGTAATTCGGAGGGATATTTAGTCACGCCAGTTGGGCATTCTCCCGAACAAAATTTTCTTTACGACCAAACTAAACAAGGTACATTTAGTGCTGGCCCTACGATGGATATGGCCATAATCAGAGAATCAATGGCTCGATACATTGAAGCCTGTAAAGTTTTGGGAATAGAAGAAAATTTGCGGAAAGAAGTGCAAAAAAACTTAACCAAACTTTTACCTTATCAGATTGGGAAATACGGTCAACTACAAGAATGGCAAGAAGATTTTGAAGATGCTGATGTACAACACCGTCATTTCTCGCACTTATACGCCTTTCATCCAAGCAATCAAATAAATCAATTTACACCCGAATTGACTTCAGCGGTTAAGAAAGTTATGGAGCGTCGGGGAGATTTAGCTACGGGCTGGTCGATGGGTTGGAAGGTTAATATTTGGGCGAGATTACATGATGGCGACCACGCCTTAAAATTATTGACTAATTTATTCAAATTGGTTAGAAGTCATTCGACCCACATGGAAGGTGGAGGCACATATCCTAATTTGTTTGATGCACATCCACCATTTCAGATAGATGGAAATTTTGGTGCAACCGCTGGAATTGCTGAAATGCTTGTGCAAAGCCATGCTGGTGAAATATATTTACTTCCTGCACTTCCAAAAGAATGGCACACTGGGCATGTAAAAGGCCTAAAAGTACGTGGTGGGTTTGAAATTGATATGAGTTGGAAAAACGGTAAATTATTGAAAGCAACTATTTATTCAAAAATAGGCGGAAATTGCAGAATTAGAAGTAATGAAAAGCTGGTAATCAATCATATGCAAGCCAAAATCGCTGAAGGAGAAAATCCTAATCAGTTCTTTAGCTTTGTTAAAGTTGATAAACCTATAATTAGAGACTCTTCAAAATTATTAAAATTTGAAGAACAGAGTGGTTTCGTAATCGATTTTCTAACTGAGGAAGGTAAAAAATACGAAGTAGAAATAAATTAACTCTACAAAATCTCTTGTATTACTTTCCCCGAAACATCAGTTAACCTAAAATTCCTACCTTGAAAAGGAAAAGTAAATTGTTCGTGGTTGAAGCCCATTACGTGCATGATGGTTGCTTGTAAGTCATGTATGTGCGTTTTTCCTTTTACTCCGTAATAACCAATTTCATCGGTTTCTCCGTGTGAATAGCCCTTTTTAATTCCAGCTCCAGCCATAAACATCGTGAAGGCATCAACGTGGTGGTCACGTCCTTTTAGTGGGGTATTGTTATCTCCTGCACGGTTTTCCATCATGGGTGTGCGGCCAAATTCTCCTCCCCAAACAATCAAAGTTTCGTCCAGAAGCCCACGTTGTTTGAGGTCTTTTATAAGTGCCGTGATTGGTTTGTCAACGTATTCAACGTTTCTACGAAGACCAATATCAACGCCGCTACCTTCATCTGTGCCATGATTATCCCATCGACGGTCAAAAAGCTGAACAACTCGCACGCCTTTTTCGATTAACTTTCTTGCTAACAGACAATTATTGGCAAAGCTGGCTTTGCCAACTTCTGTTCCATACATTTCGTGAATATAAGCAGGCTCGGTTGAAATATCCATTGTTTCGGGTACTTCAGCTTGCATTCTAAATGCCATTTCGTACTGCGAAATCCTTGTAAGGGTTTCGGGGTCGCCAATTTCTTGATAAGTCAGTTCATTGATTTTATTAATCGTTTCAATTGATTTCTTGCGTAATTCAGTATCTATCGTGTTTGGGTTATTGATATAAAGAACTGGGTCGCCTTTCGAACGACATTGAACACCTTGATAAACTGATGGTAAAAAGCCATTTCCCCATAAATATTTTCCTGCACTTGGCTCAGAACCCGATACCAAAACAACATAAGCTGGAAGATTTTGATTTTCGGAACCCAACCCGTAAGTAATCCAAGAACCCAAACTCGGTCGGCCAACTCTGGCACTTCCTGTGTGCATAAAGAGTTGAGCAGGAGCATGGTTAAACTCATCGGTGTGCATAGCTTTTAAGAAAGTCAGCTCATCGGCCAGTTCTGGTAAATGTTTGAAATAATCGGAGAACCATGCACCTGATTGGCCGTACTGTTGAAATGTTGCTTGTGGGCCAAGCATTTTTGGCGTGCCTTTGATAAATGCAAAACGCTTACCCTCCAAAAGTGAAGGTGGACAAAGCTGTCCATCAAGTTTTGCAAGCTCAGGTTTATAGTCAAAGAGTTCGAGCTGCGATGGAGCTCCCTCCATGTGCAAAAAGATAATATGTTTTGCCTTTGCAGGGAAATGGGGTGGTTTTACTGCAAAAGGGTTTTCGTCCACTATTTTTTGTTCAGGTTGAAAACAACCGCCCAAAATTGATGAAAGTGCGATTCCGCCCAAACCCGAAGTACATTGTTTTAGAAAATGGCGACGGGTATTGAACGTAGCTTGTTCAAAAAAGGCTTCTTCAAAAATAGTTTTTCTGTTCATTTTGTAAGGAATTCATCTAAATTCAACATCGTATTTGCCGTAAGTGTGAGTGCCAGAAGCTCTGCTTTTGTGCTTTTTTTCTTTCTGAAATCAATTAAAGCTTCATTATAAAGATTTTCGAGTAAAGTAGTTTTTGATTGACTCGGTTGTTTCTGAAAAATATGCGTATAACCTGCTCTAATTTTGTCTTTAGTGCTTTTTGCTCCAGAAAGTTGCATTTTTAGGGCAATATTCTGAGCCGCTGCGTAATAAACAGTATCATTGAGCGTAGTTAGTGCCTGCAAAGGTGTATTGGTGCGAACCCTTCTCGAAACACAAACATTTCTTTGCGGACTATCAAAAGTTATCATCGAAGGATACGGATTTGTACGCCTCCAATACGTATAAATGGCCCTACGAAATTGATTGCCACTTTTTTCTCTTCGCCAAGCACCATCAGTTGGATTAGGTGGACGAACACTCGGCCCGTACATCGTTGGATTCAATAAACCGCTGATAGCCAAGGCTTGGTCACGGATTTGTTCGGAAGAAAGCCTTACTCTTGGACCACGAGCTAAAAGCAAATTTCGAGGGTCTTTTGCCTCTAATTCTTTTGAAATGAAGGAAGATTGCTGATATGTTGCCGACATTACGATGGTTTTGAGTAAACTTTTTACTTTCCAATTGTCTTCATTTATAAATTTTACTGCCAGCCAATCAAGTAGTTCGGGGTGCGTTGGTTTTGAACCCATACTTCCAAAATCTTCTAAAGATTCTAAAAGCCCTGTTCCAAATAACTGCTCCCAAAAACGATTGACAATCACTCGTGAAGTAAGTGGATTTTGTTTGTTTACTAACCATTCTGCAAAACCGAGTCGAGTTTTGGGATAGTTTTTCATAGTTGGCAGAATTGCTGGTACATCGGGCTGTACTTCGTTTCCTTTCAACATCCAATTCCCTCTAATAAAAACATGCGTTTTTCGAGCTTTATTTTGCGGGCGTTCGACCATAATTGGTGTTGCAATTGCATCAATCGTGGCTAATTTTTCAATTGAATCTTGTACAGGTTTTGGCAAAGTTCTGATTGGCATTTTGCTCGATTGCAGTTCCATCCAGTCGAGGTGCATTAGGTCTGTCCAGAAGTTTTTTCCTTTTCTGAATACTAAATAAACATCATGCACACCTTTTGTTGGTTTTACCTTACCCGATGAAGTGGTGTATTGATTCCATCTCGACCAACCCACATTTACCTCTTTTTCACTGCATTTTGTTTCTACTTTACTTATTAGTTCTCCTTCCGAACTCCCGAGTCGCATTTCGATATATGCATTTTCTGCTCCACTTTGGTAGCGATATTTTACTGTTTCAATGTTGGTTAAATCGATATCCTCATAAACAGTGTATGCACCTTCGGTGGTTTGCATTATTTCCTTCTGATTATTCCAAAGCTCAATGTGCCGACTGGTACTATCAAACGATTCGGCTTCTATTCGGTAAAATCCTAATTTTCTCAAATAATCATTTGTCTTTTCAGCTAAAAGTGCTTTTTCTGAATGTTTTATGGTTGAAAGATTGGCTGGCAGTTGGGTGTTTATCCAATTTGTTAGGCGAATTACTTCTTGTTCCTTCTCTTTAGTATAGGTCTTGAAATGAGGTTTTTCATTATACAAATCTCGGTCTTGAGTATTATTGAAAAAAGCTGCCAATTTATAAAAATCTTCATGCCGAAATGGGTCATATGGATGGCTATGGCACTGTACACAGGCCATTGTAGTGCCTTGCCAAACTTCCATAGTTGTAGAAACTCGGTCGATGATGGCCATATTTCTAAATTCTTCGTCGTTTGTTCCACCTTCATCGTTAGCCATGGTATTTCGGTGAAAAGCTGTTGCAATGTAGCGGTTTTCGAGCGATTCGATGCTTTCGTTGGGAGTTTTAGGAAGCAAATCGCCCGCCAATTGATGAATAGTAAATTGGTCGAAGGGCATATCTGCATTAAAAGCCTTGATTACCCAATCCCGATATTTCCAGATACTGCGGTCGAGGTCTTTTTCGTAACCTTTTGAGTCAGCGTACCGAGCTAAATCAAGCCACATGGAAGCCCAACGCTCACCAAATGCGGGTGATTTTAATAATCTATCAACCTGTTTTTCGTAAGCATTCGGTGATTTATCATTTACAAAATCTTTTGTTTCTTGAAGTGTTGGCGGAAGTCCAATCAAATCTAAACTCAATCTTCTGAGTAGTGTTGGGCGGTCAGCTTCTTTCGATGGAGAAAGACCTTCTTGTTTGAGTTTGTCAAAAACGAAATTATCAATTTCGTTTTTTGCCCATTCATTTCCCAAATTCGGAACATCAATCCTCGACTTAGGAGGCGAATATGCCCAGTGATTTTCCCATTTTGCCCCTTGATTTATCCATTTTTCAATTTTCTGTATTTCTTCATCGGTTAGTGGGTCTTTTTCTTTTGGCATTCGCTCGTCAGGGTCGTGCGATTTGATTCGTTTTATTACTTCCGAATTTTCTGCATCATAAGGTATGATGGCAAACTTTCCAGATTTAGCTTTTGCATAAGCTTCTTCTGGAAACAACAAGCTGAAGTTTCCATTTTTCTTAACACCACCGTGACAGACAATACATTTTTTGTTAAAAATCGGACGAATTTCTTCATTATAGCTAATTTGCTCAGAAGTCCATTTTCTGTAAGTAAAAAATAAGACAGCGATTGGTAACGCACAGATAAATACCCATTTCAGATACTGTGTATTCATACGATTTTAAAAATGTATTATTCCAATGATAAATTGCACTAATATAATTATAAATTTGAAATGTATTTTAAATTTTTTTAATAATTTTGAAGAATTAGTTTTGCTCAATTCAAAGTCTAAGATTATTTAACAACAACCCTAATATAAATCAAAATGTCAACTGAAAACAACAATGTTTCTCGTCGTGATTTCTTGACCAAAGCATCTTTGGCTTTGGGTAGTTTTATGATTGTTCCTCGCCATGTTTTGGGTGGAATTAATGGCTCTCGATACTTAGCCCCGAGCGATATCATTTCACTTGGTTTTATTGGTACAGGAAAACAGGGTAGGGGATTAACTTCATCATTTCTTAATACAAATGAGGTTAGGATTACTGCCATTAGTGAAGTATATCAAGCGAAAGCTCAGTTGGCACTCGACCGTATCAAAGCTCATTATGAGAAAAATACTCAGCTTGGTGCGTATTCTGAAATTCCAGTCTATCAAGATTTTAGAGAAGTTTTAGCAAAAAAAGATATTGATGCAGTGGTAATAGCAACACCTGACCACTGGCATGCAGCTATGGCGGTGCGAGCGGCCGAAGCTGGAAAAGATATTTACTGCGAAAAACCACTTTCGTTAACCGTGAGAGAAGGGCGTGCAATGGTCAATGCGGCTCGGAAGCACAAAAGGGTTTTTCAGACAGGTAGTATGCAACGTTCTTGGCCAGAGTTTCGCCAAACGGCTGAATTAATCAGAAATGGCTATATCGGCGAAGTAAAGAGCATTAAAGTAAATGTTGGTGCTCCACCAGTAGCTTATAATTTAGCAGAAGAAAAATTACCTGAAGGGCTCGACTGGTCGAAGTGGCTTGGGCCGAACGAACCCGTGGTTTTTAATTCAGAACTTGCTCCGCCTACTTCAAAAGATGTTTTTCCTAATTGGCGTTTATACCGTGAGTTTGGTGGTGGAATGGTGACAGATTGGGGGGCTCACATGTTTGATATTGTACAATGGTCGCTCGGAATGGATGATAGTGGCCCAGTGGAAGTATTAGCACCTGATGGAAAAGATATTAAGTTTTTGACTTATAAATATGAAAATGGAATTACGATGACCCACGAAAAGTGGGATTGGAACAATGCGATTCATTTTGTGGGAACAGAAGGTGAGATTAAAGTTCAACGTCGTAAAATCGAAACTACTCCAGCTTCTTTAAAAGATAAAGTTATTGGTGAAACCGAAAAACACGTGTATAAATCTGAGAATCATTATAAAGATTTCTTAGATGCGATGAGAAACCGCAATAAACCCATTTGTGATGTTGAGATTGGACATCGGACTGCTTCGGTTTGTAATATTGGAAATATTGCTTATCGTTTAAATCGTTCGTTGAAATGGAATCCTAAAAAAGAAATGTTTATTGATGACAAGGAAGCCAATGCTTTGCTTGGGCGAACAATGAATAAAGAATGGGGAATAAAAATCTAAAATTAGTGATATATTTGGAAGTCGCTTTGCAAAGTTGCAAAGTGACTTCCTTTTTTACTTCAATTAACAACCTCTGACCAATGAAAATTAAATTTTTACCTTTAGTTTTTTTGAGTTTTTATGCATTTTCACAGAATCAAGTTGCAAAAACTCCAACTGCTCCAGTAGTACCAGCTGCACCGAAGGAAGAAAAAACTTCTCCCCTGACAATTCCTTTCAATCCTGATTCGTATGTGACGACCGAACATGTTACGACAATTAAAGGCCAAAAAGTGCCTTTCCAAGCTATGACAGGTACAATGCCCGTTTGGGATGAAGATGGAAAAGCAATTGCAGGATTATTTTATACGTATTACGAACGTTCAGATGTAAAAGACCGTGCGAGCCGTCCGTTAGTGATTTCATTTAACGGTGGTCCAGGCTCGGCTTCGGTTTGGATGCACATTGCCTACACTGGGCCACACTTATTAAACATTGACGACGAAGGTTATCCGCTTCAACCTTACGGAATCAAAGAAAATCCGTACTCGATTTTAGATATAGCTGACATCGTTTTTGTAAATCCAGTGAATACGGGCTATTCACGCCCAACGAGCAAAGATGTACCAACTTCAAAGTTTTTTGGTGTAAATGCTGACATTAAGTATTTGGCAGATTGGATAAATACATTCGTTACTCGTACCAACCGTTGGGCTTCACCAAAATATCTGATTGGCGAAAGCTACGGTACAACACGTGTTTCGGGTTTAGCCTTGCAATTACAAAATAGCCAATGGATGTATTTGAATGGAGTAATTTTGGTTTCGCCAACTACACTCGGTATTGAGCGAGGAACTGCTTCGGGTGCTGCCCTTAAATTGCCTTATTTTGCCGCAACTGCATGGTATCATAAAATGTTGCCCGCTGACTTACAAAAGAAAGACCTGACTGAGATGCTTCCAGAGGTTGAAAATTTCACCATAAACGAATTATTACCAGCCATTAGCAAAGGAGGCTTTTTAGAAGATGCAAAAAGAAAAGAAATTGCCGCAAAAATGGCGAGGTATTCTGGTTTATCAGAAAAAGTAATTTTACAGCAAAACTTAGATATCCCACTTGATTTTTTCTGGAAAGAACTTTTACGAGAAAAAGGTTTCACCGTGGGGCGTTTAGATTCAAGATATAAAGGTATTGACAAAAAGGAAGCAGGCGAAAAACCAGATTTTAATTCGGAGCTTACTTCTTGGCTACATTCATTCACGCCTGCAATCAATATCTATTTAAGAAACGACTTAAATTATAAAACCGACCTTAAATATTACATGTTTGGTCCAGTAAATCCGTGGGATAGAACAGGCGACAATACAGCAGAAAATCTACGACAAGCAATGGCTCAAAATCCGTATTTGCACGTAATGGTTCAATCGGGTTATTATGATGGGGCTTGTGACTACTTCAATGCCAAATACAACATGTGGCAAATGGACCCAAGTGGAAAATTAAAAGACCGTATGTCGTGGAAAGGGTACAGAAGTGGACACATGATGTATTTGCGTCGAGAGGATTTACAAACTTCTAATGAAGACATTCGTGAATTTATTAAGAAGTCACTGCCGAAACCAAATCAGCCTGCGAAGTATTAATACGAAATTGGACTCAAATTTCAAAAAGTCATAGCTATACGTTATGACTTTTTTTATTGGCTAATGTAAAAATACAACTCCATTTTTTTTAATAATACGTCATTTTTAGACTAATTATTTAAGATTTTCTCACTATGATTAATTTTTTTTATCAAAATTTAGATATTAAAATTTTAATATTTTATCTTTGATTTCAAACATTTTTAAACCTAATCTTTTTTATTATTTTATGAAACACTTATACCCAATTCCTATTAAGGTAAGGGCATTGATGCTTTTGCTTTTCTTCACAAGCTCAATGGTATTCGCCCAAAAAAAAATCACAGGTAAAGTAACTGATGCAGAAAGTGGTATTGGTCTCCCTGGTGCTACAATTCAAGTGAAAGGAACAAACAAAGGAACATCTTCTGATGCAAATGGTGCTTTTACATTAGATGTACCATCGGGTGCAACACTTGTAATTTCATCAATCGGTTATGTTGCAGTTGAAGAAGTAGTTGGTAATCGTTCAATTATCGAAGTAGCAATGCAATCAGATGCAAAAGCTTTGAGTGAAGTGGTTGTAACTGGTTACGCAACTCAACGTAAGAAAGATATTACGGGTGCGGTAACAACGGTTAGTGCCAAAGAATTAACAGCTGTTCCATCGGCAAGTGTTACTCAAATGTTACAAGGCCGTGCAGCTGGTGTAACGGTTGGAAATGATAACTCACCAGGTGGTGGTACAATGGTTCGTGTTCGTGGTTTTGGCTCAATCAACAATAATAGTCCATTATATATTATTGATGGAACTCCAACTCAAGGAACACTCAACCAAATCAACCCGAATGATATTGAAACAATGCAAGTATTGAAAGATGCTTCTGCTGCTTCAATCTACGGTGCTCGTGCTGCAAACGGTGTAGTAATCATTACAACGAAGAAAGGCTCGTCAGGTGAACCTAAAATTACATTTGATATGTATACAGGTACGCAGCGTGTTGGAAAAACTCTTGATTTATTGAATACAAAAGAGCTTGGTGAACTTTACTATCAGTCAGAAATTGGTGCTGGTAAAACTCCAGGTACTTCACCGTCTGCTCAATATAAGTTTTCTCCAACAGGTGAGCAAACAATTGCAGATTATATCTATCCAAACGTTTTTGGAGCATTACCTGCAAACTATACTTACACAAACGATATTAATGACCCTAAATTAGGTGTTACTGCGTTTAATATCACGAAAGCAAACAAAGAAGGTACAGATTGGCAACACGTAATTTTTGGCCCAGCTAAAATCCAAAATTATCAATTAGGTGCAACTGGTGGTTCGAAAAATGGTAAATATGCTATTTCTGGAAGCTATTTCGACCAAGATGGTATTTTGAAATATACTTCTTATAAGCGTTATTCAGTAAGAGCAAACACAGAATTTACTAAAAATCGTTTGACTTTTGGTGAAAACTTTACTGTTTCTTATGACGAAAGAGTTGGCGTACCTTCTGGAAACCAAAACGAAAGTAATCCAATTTCATTTGCGATTCGTATCCAACCAATCATTCCTGTATTTGATATTACTGGTGGCCCAGTTGCACTTGGTGGTACAAATACTTCTGATTTGAATGGTTTTGCGGGTAGCCGTGGTTCAAATCTTGGTAACGCACCAAATCCATTGGCAAGACAATGGCGTGAAAAAGACAACATCATTAAAGGTACGCATATCTTCGGAAACGTTTTTGCTGAATTAGGTATTTTGAAAGATTTGAAATTCCGCACAAGTTTAGGTGTTGAATTCAATAACTATAATTTTTCTCAATATTTAAATCGTGATATTGAAGCTGCTGAGCCTCGTAGTTCAAACAGCTTAACTGTATCAAATAACTTTGATAGAGCAATTACATGGTTTAACACTTTGAACTATAACAAAACATTTGGAAATCATACAATTAATGTTTTGGCGGGTACTGAAGCTGTTCAAACGTATGCTTTCGGATTTAGTGCTGCTCGTAGTAACTATGCGTTTGATGATATGTCTTATCGTTATCTAAACCTTGGTGCTGCTGCTGGTTTGTCTAACTCTGGTGCTGGTGCAACAATCAGTGCATTGTTTTCTCAATTCGGTAAAGTAAACTACTCTTATAAAGATTTCTTATTGGCCGATGTAACCGTACGTCGTGATGGTTCTTCTCGTTTCTCACCAGCTTATCGTTATGGTGTATTCCCAGCTTTCTCGGTAGGTTTACGTATGACTGAGTTTGAATTTATGAAGAAATTGACATTCCTCGATGATTTGAAAATTCGTGGAGGTTGGGGTAAAACAGGTAACCAGTTAATTCCAAACGTATTTAATGCTTATACGCTTTATACGCCAGACCCATTGAACAATGCTTATGATATCTCAGGTTCAGGTAACTCAATTGCCAATGGTTTTGACTTAACACAATTTGGTAATCCTAACGGAAGATGGGAGACTAATACTTCTACTAACATTGGTTTTGATGCAACATTATTGAAAAGCAAATTAGAAGTGGTATTAGACCTTTATTCACGCCTTACCTCAAACATGCTTACACAAGTGCCGATTCCGAGAACGGCGGGTACGGGTTCTATTCCTTACGTAAACATTGGTGAAGTTAGCAACAAAGGGGTTGATTTGAATATTACTTATCGTGACAAAATTGGTCAATTACGTTACTCAGTAAGTGGAATGATTAGCCACTATAAAAATAATGTAGAGAAGCTAAATAATGACCCTAACGCTTCTATTTTTGGTTTCACTACACGTCTCCCAGCAATTTCGTTGACTAAGGCTGGCTTACCAATTTCAAGCTTCTACGGATATATTATTGATGGTGTAATCAAAGATGATGCAGAAGCTGCTGCTGCTCCGAAATTTGGTTCATATACAAGAGCGGGTGTATTTAAGTTTAGAGATATCAATGGTGATGGTATCATTACTGCTGCTGATAAAACTATCATCGGTAATCCTCACCCAGACTTTACTTATGGCTTCAATATTAATTTAGGTTATAAAAACTGGGATTTAGCAATTTTTGCTCAGGGTTCTAAAGGCAATGATATTTTCAACTACCAAAAATTCTGGACAGATTTTAATACATTCCAAGGAAACCGTTCTAAAGATATGTTATACAATTCTTGGAAGAAACCAGGTGATAATGCCTTATTACCACGTTTGAACTCTCAAGATGGAACAAGCCAACAGATTTCTTCGTATTTCGTGGAAGATGGCTCTTATATGAGAATCAAGAATATTCAGTTAACATATTCTTTCCCTGCTGCTTGGGTACAAAAAATCAAGTTGAGTTCAGCTCAAATTTATGTTCAAGGACAAAACCTTTTCACTTTTACAAAATACAAAGGTCTTGACCCTGATATTAATTTACGTTCTTCTGGAACTGACAATCAAGATATTCACATGGGTATTGACGAAGGTGCATTCCCTGTTGCAAAGTCTTATAACGTTGGCGTAAGAATTGGATTCTAATTGAAAAACTATAAAAAAGAAACAATGAAAAAATTATTAATAATTGGCTTGATTGGAATAAGTCTTTCTTGTTCGGAGTCATTCTTTGACATCCAGCCTCAGGGTGCGGCTTCATTGGCTTCGCTCAGTAACAAAAATGGTGTAAACGCACTTTTAATTGGAGCATATTCTCTATTAGATGGTGTTGGTGCTGGTAATACAGGTCGTCAATCTACGATTTCAAATTATGTTTTTGGCGGAATTACAAGTGGTGATGCAGTAAAAGGTACTGACATCGGTGACCAACCTGAGCAAGAATATATTGAGCAGTACAACTGGTTATCAGATAATACATACTTCTTGGGTAAATGGCAGCATTCTTATGATGGCGTGGCTCGTGCAAATGAGGCAATTCAATTATCACAAAGTCCTGATGTAAAGGATATGACCGATGCTGAAAAAACTCAGATTGTGGCGGAAGCTCGTTTCTTACGTGGACACTATCATTTTGAAGCAAAGAAAATGTGGAATATGGTTCCTTACATTGATGAAAAAACTTACGTTGCATCAGACCCAAATTCTACTAAAATACCAAATGACCAAGACATTTGGCCAAAGATTGAAGCTGACTTCCAATATGCTGCTGATAACTTACCAGCAACTCAATCTCAAAAAGGTAGAGCTACAAAATGGGCTGCAAAAACGTATTTAGCAAAAGCTTTGATTTTCCAAAAGAAATGGGCTGCTGCTAAAGCATTATTGGAAGATGTTTACAAAAACTCTGGTAAGAAATTGATGCCAAATTACCACGATAACTATCGTAACATTACCAATAATAATGCAGAATCAATTTTCGAGGTTGAATTCTCAATCAATGATGGTACGAATGGTAATAATGGTAATGCTGGTGATAACTTAAACTGGCCATATTCGGCAAATGCACCTGGTAGAGGATGTTGTGGATTCTATCTTCCATCACAAAACCTTGTGAATGCTTTCAAAACAGATAAAGATGGCTTACCAATGATTGGCTCTGCTCCAGATGGTACTGCAGATACTTATAACCAAGTTGACTTACCTAACGACCAAGGTTTAAAATCTGACCAAGCATTTAACTTAGACAAAACCGTTCCTGTTGACCCACGTCTTGACTGGACAGTTGGTCGTCGTGGTGTTAACTTCCTCGATTGGGGGCCTATGCCTGGTTATTCTTGGATTAGAAATCAAAACTATTCTGGTCCATATACTGGCAAAAAGTGGATGTATTATTTAGCTGATGAAGGTAGCTCAACGCACTCAACATCAAAACGTAACGTAAATAATAACTACCGTTTATTAAAAATGTCGTCGGTTATTCTTTGGTTGGCTGAGTGTGAGACAGAGTTAGGAAACTTACAGGCAGCAGAAGATTATATCAACATGATTCGTGTTCGTGCTAAAACTGGTTCAGTACAAGACCCAACTATTAATTATGTTGTCAACCCTTATCCAAAAGGTACATTTACAGCTAAAGGTGCTGATTACGCTCGTAATGCTGTTCGTATGGAAAACCGCTTAGAGTTTGCTATGGAAGGTCACCGTTTCTTCGACTTAGTACGTTGGGGAATTGCTGAAAAATACTTGAACAAGTACGTTGCTGAAGAATCAGTTGATGGAAAAGACTTATCAGGTAGAACATATAATAAGCGTGGATATTTGAAAGGTAAAGTTTTCACGGCTAAAAATGCTTATTTCCCATTACCAAATGACGAAATCTTGAATAGCCAGAAAAATGGTCAACCTACGTTGAAACAGAATCCAGGTTATTAATTTTTTTGATTAGCTTCGTTACCAAATTGCCAAAATACTTATGTATTTTGGCAATTTTTTTGTTTATTATCTACTCAAATCCTTTGATTCCTTTCGTAAGATTTTTATTTTTGGTAATCAGAATACTATTCAATCCTTCTTCTATGATTCATCTAACAATTTTTGAGTGGGCATCTTTTTTTGGGCGATTTCACCCACTTGCTGTCCACCTTCCAATTGGCTTTTTGTTTTTGATTCTTCTTTTAGAGATATTAAATAAATTCAAAAAACTACAAATAAATTCAGAGATTATTAGCCTAACATTGCTCATAACAGCTATTAGTGCAACATTGGCTTCGATTTTGGGTTATTTTTTGTCTTTAGAAGGTGGATACAATGAAGAAATACTGGAAGAACACCAATTTCAGGGAATTGGCTTAGCTATTATTTGTTGGATTTCATGGGTTTTAAGCACAGATTGGCTTACATCAAAAGTCTCTAAAGCTAAACTTTTTTATTTCCCTTCATTGATTTTTGCATTTGCATTAATGATTATCACTGGTCATCATGGTGGAAACTTAACACATGGAGAATCATATTTAACTGAAAATACCCCAAGTTCATTACGAAGTTGGCTGGGTTTACCAGAAAAGAGTGATAATCAAAATAAAGAAGTTGCCACCAAGATACAGAATCCGATGGAAGCTCAAGTCTATCGAGATATTGTAAAGCCCATTTTTAAACAAAAATGCGAACAGTGCCATAATGCTTCTAAAATGAAAGGCGATTTGCGAATGGACGAGGTTAAACTTTTTGTAAAAGGAGGGAAGCATGGTGTGATTTTCAAGCCAAATGATATTGAAGGAAGCGAGTTTATCAAACGAATCTTATTACCTGATTCAGAAGATGACCACATGCCACCGAAGGGTAAACCTCAAATTACAGAAGATGAACTGACAATTCTAAAGTGGTGGATTGAACAAGGAGCATCATTTGACAAAAAAGTAACTCAATTATCTATTACTAATGAGGTTAAGCCAATTTTGACTAAGTATGGAATAGGCACCCAATTAAATACAGTTAGTGAAGTAAAACAAGATAAATATACTGTTGAAGAGCGTATCTTAGCAAATAATGTTGACGAAGTAGAAAAATCATCAGTCGAAAAAATTAAGAAATCAGGTGGTTTGGTTTTACCACTTTCGCAAAATAACAATTATGTAGAGGTTACATTTTTGAATAATCCCAAATTCTCTGATAAGGATGCTTCTTTAATTGCGATTGCCCCAACACAAACTTTATGGTTAAAGTTATCAAATACTCAGGTAACCGATAAATCTGTTGAGTTCATAGCAAAACTCACAAACCTTACACGTTTGCATCTCGAAAATACTAAGATTACTGATAATGCGGTAAATTCTATCAGTGACTTACCAAATCTTGAATATTTAAATCTTATCGGAACCAGTATTTCAGATGTATCAATTCAGCATTTGAGCAAACTGAAAAACTTAAAAAAACTCTATTTGTGGAAGACCAAAGTTACCTTGGCAGGAGTTGAAAATCTCAAAAAAATGTTACCAAATTTGGTTGTTGATTTAGGAGTAACGCAACAACAAATTGCTGAACTCGAAAAAGCTAAAGCAAATGAAGTAAGCGATGATGTATATAAGAAAAGGTGAGGAGATAATTCATAAAAAAAAGGATTGATGTATATCAATCCTTTTTTTGTTTATTTTCAATTGCTTGAAGTTCATTTAGTGCATTTTGAGTATCAGAATAACTTGGGTAAATATAGTCTTCTGGGTCATAATTTTCATTAGAAACAACCAGTACGATAGCATTATCTGAAAAATTCTCTAAAGTATGCCAATCTTGAGGTTCGAGAATCAATACTTTGTTTGGTTCATCAAGACCGAAAACCATTTTTTTATCGGGTGTTTCCACATAAATGTCACACGAGCCTTGTAAACACATCAATGCCTGCCATGCTTTTATATGTCTATGTCCACCTCTTGTTTCACCATCTGCGTTGGTAATATAAAAGATACGCTTAAGTGAACCAGGTAAAATATTTTCAAAAACAGTTAAATCTCCCCTGTTACTCGAATGTACAGGTAAAGTGAAAATTTTAGGCATAGTGGTTGTTAAGGTTAGTACTAAATCTAAATAAAGTACTTAAGTTTGTTGATTCAATTGTCTATTGACTTGTAAACATAATAAAAACTTAAGTATTATTTTAAGATTTGACTATTTTTTATCGTCCGAAATCTAAATATTTGTTAGTTTATATTAAAATTTGGTTAAAAATAATAAAAATACATTTAAAATCTATATTTCATTAGATAAAATAACAAAGACAAAAAGTTAGATTGTCTATCTATCAATTACTTTTTCAAAAACAGGACTTCAAAAAGAATACAATCATTTAAAAGCCAATCGAATTTCCTCCATCTACAGGCAACGAAATACCTGTAATATACCTTGCGGCATCTGAGGCTAAGAAAACAGCAGCCCAGCCAATATCCGAAGGTTTACCAAATTTACCAATAGGAGTTCTATTTAAAGCACGATTCATGCGGTCAGGGTCACTGCCCATTGCGGTTTTCATCATGCTTGTTTCGATAAAACCTGGGGCAATTGCATTGATTCGAACGTTTTGTGGTGAAAACTCAGAAGCTAAGACTTTTACCATTCCTTCAACACCTGATTTAGATGCTGCATACGCTACAACTCGGTCGATGCCATAGTAGGCTGCCATGGATGAAATCATGATAATGGAACCACTCTTACGGGCAAGCATACGTGAGGCACAAGCTCGTGTTAGAGCAAAAACAGCACTCAGATTAGTTTGAATAATATGATTGAAATCTTCATCAGTTACCTCTAAAGCTGGACGTTTCATATTGATTCCAGCATTATTTACCAAAATATCAATTGGGCCATATTTTGATTCAATATTACTCACCAAGCCATCTAATGAAGCCAAATCTGTCACATCATTGACAAAATAATAGGCGTTTTCGCCTAATTCGGCTATTGCCTCTTGTAGTGGCTCTTCTCTACGGCCCGTTATAACTACTTTTGCTCCTGAAAAAATCATGCACTTGGCTATATCAAAGCCAATTCCGCTGCCTCCGCCAGTAATTAAACATAATTTATTATCGAGTGCAAAAGCTGTGTTATGTGAAGTGTGTTTACTCTCTTCTGTGAAAATTGCTCGTTCTGTCATCTTAAATGATATATTTCTACTAATTTTTTAACTTCTTCTAAACTTCTACTTGGCGGTGTTAGTGAATTTGGTATTGGCATTTTTGAAAATTCTTTAAAATACAAAATACATGCATCTCTCCACCAAATAGCTTCTTTTTCTTGTGTTTTTAGTCTGCCATTTACACTTGCAAATGTCTCAGAATCAATGTATGGTTGCAATTTTAACCAATCTTTTTGTAATTTTTGAACTTCAATAACGCCATTGTAGTATCTGTAACAAAGCTCTTCCCAAAGTGTATTTCCAGTGCTGAGTTTCTTATTCCATGAAATATGATGGAACCATAATAAATAATTCAAATCGCATTTTTCAGGGTTTCCCCATGTGTCATTGAGGTCTTTTGAGTATAGCTTGATGGCATTGCTAAGCTTACCAGTTCTATCGAAGCCTAAGCCTATTGAGTCAGCTCTGTGGTAGTAAATGGATGTCCAATCTGGTCTGGCGGCTTTCGTTAGCCAAGGCTCTGGTCCGTAATGGTGGCCTTCGCCCATCATGTGATGCAAGCCAAGCGGATATGTATAACTTATATACGTTGGCAATGATTTTTGCATTATTTCGTTGATTTGAACTTTTGCTTTTTCATCATTTGTTAAGGTCATACCAATCCATTCTTTGGCTATTTTATCTGAACTTAGTGTATAGTCCCATGCTAAACGCCCGAACGCATACCAATTTGCTTGATTGAAAGGATGTCCGCACCAATTGGCATCAGAACCTGTATTTGCCACACCAGCAATTAAAGAATTTTGGCTATTGTATAAACTACCATCAACCACTTTGGATACTGTTGAACCTTTGCCTTGTGCATAGGTGTCAGTATCAAGGCATTCTTTAAACATCGGTGCTAAATAGGTGAGGTGTGTAGATTGTCCCAAATATTCTTGAGTAATCTGAAACTCAATTCCAAGTTTAGTATTTGGAAAATTACCAAACATTGGATGAAATGGCTCACGAGGCATGAAATCAATTGGGCCATTTTTCACCTGAACAATGACCTTTGAATCAAATTTTCCATCAAGTGGCTTAAATTGTTCGTAAGCTTCCTTAAATCTATCACCATTGGGGTCTGCATTATAAACAAATGCTCGCCAAATGACAATTCCAGAAAACGGCTTCATTGCTTCGGCAAGCATATTTGCTCCGTCGGCGTGTGTACGACCATAATCTTGTGGCCCAGGCTCTCCTTCCGAATTTGCTTTGACCAAATATCCACCAAAATCTGGAATGTATTGGTGAATTTCTTTCGTTTTTTCATTCCACCATTTTCTTACTTCTGGGTCGAGTGGGTCGGAAGTTTTTAGTCCACCAAGCGTTCGAGGTGAACGAAAGTTTACTGAAATAAATACTTTTATACCGTATGGCCGAAGAATATCAGCTACAGCTTTGATTTTTTCAAGGTATTCGGCTGTAAGAAATCTTGAACTTGCATTTACATTATTGATTGAGGTTGCATTAATACCCAACGAAGCATTCGCACGGGCGTAGGCAATGTATCTTGGGTCGATTCTGAAGGGCAACTCATTCCATTTCCAAATAGATGAACCTGCATAGCCACGCTCTACTGTGCCGTTGGCGTTGTCCCAGTGATTAAGCATTCGTATTTTAATTTTTGGACTGCTTATAATATTTTCACTCAGAGACTGTCCAGTCTGAATGCGTCTTAGTAATTCAAAGGCACCATATAATACGCCTGATTCTGATTTTGAAGTTATAATTATATTTCCTTTTCGAGAAAATATGGCAAAGCCATCACTTGATAGATTATTTGTAAGTGCTTGATTAGAAGATGTTTCTAATATAATTCCACCAGTTAGACTATTAGATGAAACAATATTTGTTTTAGTGCCTAAAAGCCCAGCAAAACCCATTTGCAACTCTTCAGCAGCTTTTTGTAATGTTGGATGATTGACATTTGTTGAAATAAATTTCGTGTATTTCTGATAAGCCAACTTTTGTTTTTGGTCTTTAATTAAATCATATTTTAGCCAAAGCCGAGAACCATCGTCGGCCATTGAAAAAAAAGTAATTATCAAAAATAAGGCTGTAAAAAATCTTTTTTTCATCACAAATGGATTGATTATCAATCTGTTGTTAGGTTTTATTAATGAATTTGAAATTTATACTGGTTGTAAATTAAAGCGATGCTCTTCAGTGTATGGGAAATAGCGTTTACTCGCTTAAATTTCGTTCGATTGCCATTTGTAGGCCTCTTATTTCGGCCAGTCCTTTTAGTCTTCCGATAGCCGAATAACCAGGATAAGTTTTACGTTTTGTAATTCCCTCCTGTAAATCATCAAGCATTTGGTGTCCGTGGTCGGGTCTCATTGGTATCTGGCTATCTTCTTGACCAGCAGATTTTCTACGAAGTTGTTCTTCAATCACCGCTTTAACCACTTCATACATATCTACGTCGCCATCTAAATGTGCTGCTTCATGAAAATTGAGCGGATTTTCCTCACGCTTGGTAGTTCTTAAATGCAAAAAATGTATACGATTAGCAAATCTTTTTGCCATTTTAGCTAAATCATTATCGCTACGCACGCCTAACGAACCCGTACAGAAGGTGATTCCATTGGCTGGCATATCACAGGCTTGCATGAGTTGAGCTAAATCATTTTCGGTACTTACAACTCTCGGTAAACCTAATAGTGACTTGGGAGGGTCATCGGGGTGAATACATAAGTTAATGCCTAAGTTTTGGGCAAAAGGAGTAATCTGTTTAACAAAATAATACAGATTATTGCGTAATTCGGTATCGCCAATGTTGGCGTAATTATCAAGTAAACCTTGAAAAGTGTTTAGATTAAAGGCTTCTTCTGAACCTGGTAAACCCAACAATGCCGTATTTTTAAGAGTTTCGATTGCCTCTGCACTCATTTGCTCAAATTTTACCTTAGCCGATTCTCTTACTTCTGGCTCGTAGTCTTTTTCAGCATTGGGGCGTTTCAGAATATACAAATCGAAAATGGCAAAGTCTTCCCAAACAAACCTGAGAGCTTTTGAGCCATCAGGCATTTCATAATTTAGGTTCGTTCGTGACCAATCCAGCACGGGCATAAAATTATAGCAAACAGTCTTGATACCGCACTTGGCTAAGTTTTGTAATGAATGCTTATAATTTTCGATAAAATATTCTCGTGATGGTAACCCCTTTTTGATGTCTTCGTGTACTGGAAGGCTTTCGACTACTAACCATTTGAGTTTCGAATAACGGTTATTATCTTTTTCGATGATTTGTATTCGCTCTTTAATGGCCTCAACCAACCAAATTTCACCAACAGGAATTTGATGCAAAGCCGATACAACCCCTGTACAGCCAGCTTGTCGAATATCCATGAGTGAAACTGGGTCGTTTGGCCCAAACCAACGCATTGTATGTATCATTTTAATTTACGACGGGGTCGCCCGTGCGATTTTGAATTACGATTTACGAATAATTACACGCTCATAGATTTTTATCTGTATTCGTCATTCGTAAATCATCATTCGTTATTATTTTACTAAACTTATTCTTTGGGCATTTTTCTGTGCTTTTAATGCCAATTCTGTTGCTAAAAAGCAGTGTTCTTGCGTCATAGCGGTTTCTGTACGATTCAAAATATCATCAACTAATTGTGTGCCGTAAGGAAGTACTTGAGCCGAACAATCGAAGTATTTTGTTTCTTTATTATCGGTTAAGAATAAATGACTACCTCCTTCACGGCCAGCAAGGTCAATGTTTTTTCTAATTTCGATGAAACCGTCAGTACCAAGAATTGTCAAACGACCGTCGCCCCAAGTTTTTAAACCATCGGGTGTAAACCAATCGACTCTTATATAGCCCATTCCTCCATTTCCACGAAGCATGGCGTCACCAAAGTCTTCAAATTTTGGGAATTCTGGGTGATGTACATTCCCGATTTGAGAAGCAACAACCTCTGCTTTTGTTGAGTTGGTAAAATATAAATATTGGTCAAATTGATGCGAAGCAATATCAGTTATGATTCCACCGAACAAATCTTTATCAAAAAACCACTCTGGGCATGTTTTGGTGTTCATTCGGTGTGGGCCAAGTCCAATCGTTTGAATCACATTGCCAATCGCTCCCGCTTTTACCAGTTCTCCAGCTTTTACAGTTGCCCTATTCTCGAAACGTTCGCTATACATGATTGAGTAGATTCGACCCGTGGCTTTTTGTACTTTCCGAACTTCGGCTAATTGTTCGAGTGTTGTGATACCTGGTTTATCTGACATAAAATCTTTTCCCGATTTCATAACTCTGATACCCAATGGAGCTCTTTCGGAAGCAATGGCCGAACTTAACACCAATTGAATTGATTTATCATCTAAGATTTCTTTTTCATCTTTTACCAATTTGGCATCAGGATAACGTTTGGCAAAATCAGCAATCAGATTAGCCTCTTTTGCAAAATAGGCTACTAACTGCCCACCACCTTTCTTTACGGCTTCCACTTGCCCATAAATATGGCTGTGGTTCATGCCAATAACGGCAAATTTGATACGAGGAGAGTCGTAAACCTTTTCGGTAGCACCTTTTACAATTTCAGTACTATAATGCCCGAAACTATTATTTTGAAGCATTGGGAAGGCCATTAATCCTGCTGCTGCCGACGTGCTTTGCTTTAAAAAATTACGTCTATTATTATTTGTATTCATTATCGTTATTTTTTAGAAAATAGATTTTCAAGTGTAAACCTTGAATGGATTAGCGATTGGCAACCTGCCAATCGCTAATTTGAATATTACATTTTGATGTAATTAGTACCGTAAGGTTTTCTTTGCGAACGAGACAACATGGCATTAGCCTCGCTGTCGTTTACAAACTTCTCGGTCGTAGGATTCCAAGTAAGTTTTCGAGGAAGTTTCATGGCGATATGGCTAATTAAACAAACCGTACACGCTCTATGACCAATTTCAACTGGCGAAATTGGCTCTTTTCGACTTTGGATACAATCAAGCCAGTTTCCATGTTGTTCAGTGCTTTTGTATAAATGAATTTCATTTTCGCCGATAACCGACTCTAAAATTTTAGGGTCACTGGCATCGAGAGCCTTGCTACTTTTGGCTTTAGAAACGGGGTCACTGGCTGAAGCAACATAATCTCCACGAGATACAAAAATCCAACCCTCTGTTCCTTCGTATCTAATTCCATTCGGGAAGCCACCACTCGTGTACATGGTCACACCGTTGGCGTACTCAGCTTTCACCAT
>JACCEC012980778.1_pt1 | contig 22102 bp, 19 predicted proteins | sample 7450121 | NCBI WGS metagenome assembly JACCEC01 (sample SAMN15323455, study PRJNA562643) | freshwater metagenome | isolation source: river surface water | place: USA:Blue River Watershed | collected 2017-08-18 | reverse complement strand
ATCTGGGAAAACAGTACCAGTTGATAAGGTCTTGTTTGTTAATACTTGTGATCCTTCAAGTGTAACCATAGATGAAGGGAATATATTAGTAGAAGATGATAAGTCTTTATTAGATAATGTTTGTAAAGAGATAGAATCAATTACATTTTTTCCTGATATAAATAAATTAGAAAAACTACCTGTACCTTCAACCATTAAATTACAATTAACTATTATATTTCCATTAGGTTCAATTAGAAGTTTTTGTGAACCATTTGTAAAAAACTTAAGTTGATCATTATCGCTTCCTAGTGTATTTTCAGCAATGATATATGTATTTCCATTTAAATCACTAACACCACTACCACTATTTGTATTTTCACTACTTACAATAGAGCCTCCTAAAATTCCCCAATTACCATTAGAATAACCTTCAAACATTTGTAATGATGTATTATATCTAATAATACCATCTGTAAGAATAGAAGGTCTTTCGGCAGAAGTACCAGACGGTAATCTTAAACCATCAGTTGTATTAATATCAAGTGAAATAATAGGTTCAGAAGTTCCAATACCTACAAGACCTTTAATAAAATATACATTACTATTATTAGTTAACCAGTTTTCAACATTACTAGTTCCTGTACTATTATTAACTATATTAAGCGAACCTTCAGAACTAACACCTAATGTAACTAATTGATTAGATCCTTGTTGATTTGTAGTTGAAAGTTGAATTTGTTCTACAATAATTGATTTTGTTATAGTTGGATCAATACTATCTTTAAATGTAATGTTTCCTGTACTTTCATCTCTTTCTAATACAGTAGAACCTAAATAAAACGAATTACCAGATAAATATAAATCTCTCCATCTATTATTACTACTACCTAAATCTAATTGTATATCAGTAGAAGGTATTAAATGGGAACTTACAATATTTGTTGCTAAATTTGAAGTCGATAAATTAGATGTAGTAATATTTGATGAATTATTAGTATTATCACCACTATTTCCAGACTCAAATAAAGAACCATTTTTATAAATATTTCCAGTTAAATTAATATCATTATTAACAGTTAAACTACTATTAACAATAATATTTGTATTTTTAATTTCTAATTGTGATGTATTTGATCCAATACCAATATGTAAAGTAGTATTAGTATTATCATTTCTAATAACAACATCGTTACTAGATGTATTATTAAAATATTGATTATTTGAATAACTATCACCAAATATTGTGGGCATTTATTTTTAATTATTTAATGATATAATAAATTAAATACTATACAAAAAAAAATAGAAAAAATTTAGTTTTTTTAATAAATATTACTCATATAGAAAAAATTTTAAAAAATTTAATAAAAAATTTAATAAATAATTAAACATATATAATGAATAATTTAGATAACGACGAAAATATTTTAATAAGTTTAGTAAATAATTTAAGTATAGATACATCTGAAATTGAACGCCAAGTTGCATATAAGGTAATATTGAAAGATTTAGAATCATTATCTGAATCATTTATATGTAATATAGAACCTCAGTTAAATTGTGAATATAATGAATATTATGATCATCCAAATTTTAATATTAGAACTGTATTAAATATATTAAATGAAGAATATAGTGCTATTATAAATCAATTTATCGAAATAAATAAACGAAATAATAGTGATTTAATGTTTGAATCTAATAATATTTATACATATATTGATTATTATATCGAAAATCTTCAGAAATTTATATAATTATAAGTGTTTTATCTTCTATCAATTTCAGTAGGTGTATCAGAATTTGTTTCACTATTATCATCATTATAATCTTCATCATTATCTTCTTCATCACTATCTTCATTTTCACTATGTAAATTATCAAATAGTTCATCTTCATCTTCTTTTAAAAGATCATATAGTAGATCTAATTGACTATTAAGTTTATTTTTTTCTTTTATCTCTAAAGATACCTTTTTATTAAGCTCATTTATTTTTTCGTTAAAAAGTGTAAATATAGGCGAATTGTCCTTTTCGACTTTTTCTAAAATTTGTTTGATTGTATTAATACAAAATTGATATCTTTCGAAATTGGAACGATTATCAATAAGATCAAAAATGAGATCTTCTCTTTTATATATAACATTCAATTTAAAATTACAGAAATTTTTCTTAATAGCATATTCTAAAAATAGTCTTCTTTTCGTAATACAATTAGGACATAAAATAGATTCGCATTCATTTTCTGATTCCATAATAAATAATAAAAGTTTTTAATATTTAAATTTAGTTTTAATTATAACTAAATTTGAACTAAAATTTATTCAAATTTTATTTTTTATTCTAATATATTTATTTTGCTCCTTTTAGATAGAATGAATAAAATACGAAATATCATATGCAATTTCATTAGATAATTCTTTCAATTCTTTAAGACTTATTTTTTTTTCTTTATATAAATCTATTTGATACTTAATGTATGAATTTCTTATTGTATTAATTGTTATATTTTCACCAAATATATTATTTAAATCTCTATTTATTTGTTTGGTTAAACTATTAATACCTTTAATATTATTTTCAAATGGAATATTTTTTTTTGATACGAATAAATATTTTCTGGGAAACATATCCAAATTTTGTTTAATAATTTCATCTAATTGTATTGGAATTTCTTTGACAAATATATCATTTTTTTTATTAATTGATATAAATGATTTTTTTGCCTTAAGATTAATAAAATTAGATTCTGTAGTTTTATAATTTTGAGGATTAATTTCCATTAAACAATAATCTTTAATTTTTCTGGGAGGTAATAAAGAATATATCGATATTAATAAGGTGTCATTACTACCTAAAGATTTGTTTTGAAATTCTTTTTGTTTTTTAAGAATATCAGACCATTCGATACTAATAGTATTTTCGTTATTTATACTAGTTTTATTTTTATTATTAATTTCTGTTTTGTATATATTTTGCCATTCATTAATAATTTTAATTATTTTTTTTTCTTTAGATTCACTAAGTTTTAAATTTTTAATTATAGTTAAAATAAATGCTAATGTCGATATATAAGTACTATTATTTTCTATACATATTTTAAATTTATTTGTATAAATAGTTGGATTATTTAAGATTGAATAAATATTTTTTTCGTTTGTAATTTTAATAATAATATTTTTATCCTTTTTTAATTTAGGTAAATTTGCTGTATTATATTTACATATAGAAATTAATCTTTTTAAAGTAGATATATATGCATTTTTACTAGAATTAGATAAAGATGTATTATTTTCAAATAAATTTTGAATATCAATATCGGTAAATTCTTTTGACATTTTTATTAATTATATTATATAATTAATTATATAAATCTTAAATAAAAATTCAAAAAAATTAACAAAAAAAAAAAAATTTGACTGTTCTTTTGAAACTTTTTATTTATCAATTTAATTAAAATTAGGTATTTAAAAACTAGCATTTAAATGAATTATAAATTATTTATAGTTCTATTTCTTGTAAATATATCTAATATTGTAGCTTTTGTAATTAAGACTTTGAACATTAAAAATAATTTTGATGTTAATGTTAATATGTTAAATGTTATTCCTAAATGTCCAGAAGATTATACAGAATGGCCTAAAAATTATCTTAGAAAAGAATGTTGTGAAATGGCTAAAGTAGTATCTAAATTAGATATTTGGGATTTATTAAAAGATGAAAGTTTAAATATTTGTAGACCAATTTTCTGGAGTAACGAAAAAATTGAGTTACTTAAAGAACTCTGTTGGAGTCATGGACATAATATTACAACAATGAGTACAACACTACTTGTAATGCAATTTATTGCTGTAAATGGTTTCGAAGCTTATGTAAATCAAGTTAATGAATATAATAACAAAAATACAATTCTATAAACCTATTTTTTAGGATTTGGAGGTAATTTTAAGATTAAAGCATTATATTTTTTTTTAGCATTTTGTTGGTTTTGAGTTTGTTGTTGTCTTTGGTTTCTTGGTATATATTGAGAGAGATGTATAGTACTTGGTGAGTTAGTAGTTCCTGGCAATTGTCTTTCTGCTTCTTGTCTTTCTGCTTCTTGTCTTTGTGCTTTTTCTCTTTGTGCTTTTTTTCTTTGTTCTATTCTTTTTTTTGCTTTTTTTTTTTGTTCTTCTGTAAAAATATTAGCTATCTGTTTTTGCATTTTTTGTCGTTGTGCTTCTGTAAGAGAACTAGCTTTTGGTTTTTGTGCTTGTTGTCTTTGTGCTTGTTGTCTTTGTGCTTGTTGTCTTTGTGATTCTAAAACAATAATAGCCTTTTTTCTTATGTTTTCAGATATATCTCTTCTAAATTTTTGTTTACTATTTGTAGATTTATTCAATGAATTAGTATTAATAGATGATTGTTGTGTATTTTTTTGTGAATAATTATTTGGCATATTTACTGGAGGAGGTTGTAGTGGTATAGAATGTTGAGTATATCTATTTTGTGTATTTGGTAAAGGACCATATGGTAAAGATCCTATTATAGAGACAGATATAGGTATTAGAGTTCCGTTTGAAGCTAAAGTATATCCATACGGAACCATAATATGTCCAAATGGATTCATTTGATATGTACTATATGGATTTATTGGAATTCCAGAGAACATATTAGGAAAATAATTCTGTTGAACTAGTCCTCTTGGTCCTCTAGCTGGAACAGGTCGCGGATTAATAAGTGAACTATGTTGTCTAGATTGATTATTGTCTCTTGCTAAATTATTTGCCAATTGTTTAAAATCATTTGCAGTTATAACAACATTATTATTTCTCGATAAATGAGTAGCAGTTTGAATAAAATCATTTGCAGTTAACCCATCATTTTGATCGAAATAATTTGGATTATTTTCTTGTATTGTATTTCGTAACGGAGAATTTATGCTAGAATTTTTGCTAGAAGTTTTTTTTCTTTTTGACATTTATTAAAAATAAATAAAAAAATTATAACTTTATTATAAAAGGAACAAAAATAAACGAATGTATCTAAATGCGTTTATTTAATAAATTTAAACGCATTAGATTGAAATATAATATTATATTATAATTAATTTAATTCATTTCATTTATAAATGACATTATACCCTTTTTTGAAACAAGTTAGACATAGTTTAATACCATATAAACATATTAATACATCAATTTTTTCTCAAATTAATTATGAAACATTATATGAATTACAAAAATATTCTTGTTTAAAATTTAATAGTAATATATTATTTCAAGAAAAATACAATAATGACTGGAATTTTATATCTTACAAAGATTTTTCTAAAAATATAAATAATTACTCGAAATTTTTATCTAATCTGAATATACAGTATGGAGATATAGTTGGTTGTATATCTAATAATAGATCTGAAGTTGCTACATTAATGTATGCTTGTTATTCTATTGGGGCAATTTATATTGGTATGTATAATAATCAATCTTTGAATGATATAAATTTTATAATGAAAGATGCATCTATTAAAAATTTATTTATATCTAATGATAAGTTATTTAAAAATTTAGATAAAAATAAAGTTATAAATAAAGTTGAAAATTTATATATATTTGATACGAATGATAAAAATTTATCGATATCTAATAATATGTTAAAACAGATAAATAAAAATAAACATATTTCATTTATTCCAAATAAAAATGATGTGGCAAATATTATATATACTTCAGGAACAACAAGTCCTATTTTAAAAGGAGTTGAATTAACACATAATAATTTTATATCTAATATTAAAGGAGTTCACTCATTATTAAATAATAACTTAATTAAGGATAAAGATAAATCTTTATCTTATGTTCCTTGGTCTCATAGTTATGGATTAACAGAATTAAATGGTATGATGTCATATGGTGCGTCTATTGCAATATGTAATGATATCAAAAATCTTAAACAAGATTTCCAAGAAGTAAAACCAAATATATTATTTAGTGTACCTCTTTTGCTCAATACAATTAAAAATAATATAGATGATAAAATAAATACTTCCAATAATATAATTAAATATTTAATTAATATAACAATTAATTATAAAGGTAATAAGAATTCGGTTCATTATAAATTTTTAGATCATTTAATATTATCAAAAATTAAACAAAGTTTTGGAGGTAATATTAAATATATTTTTTCGGCAGGTGCATCTACTGATTTATCTACTATTAAATTTTATAATAATATTGGAATTAAAATATATCAAGGTTATGGTTTAACCGAAACAAGTCCTATTGTATCATTATGTAATGATAATAATTACTTAACTGGATCTGTTGGAAAAATATTAAATAATTTGGATGTAAAAATCCTAGATACAAATACTAAAGATATTTTAGGTACTAATAATATCGGTGAAGTATGTGTAACTGGTCCTAGTGTTTTTCAAAAATATTATAATAAAAATGACAAAGATATTTTTATAGATTTAATAATAAAAAATTCTGAATTAAATCTTCAAAAAGCATATACAATAAAACGAAAATATTTAAAAACTGGTGATTTAGGTTATATAGATGAAAATGATAATTTATTTATAACTGGAAGAATTAAAGATACATTTAAATTAGACAATGGAAAGTTTATAGTACCATCAATAATCGAAAATAAACTTAATAATAGTAAATTTATAAAAAATATTTTAATTTATGGATATAATAAACCATATATAATAGCATTAATAGAAGTTAATTTAGAAAATACTAAAAATATTGATAATGAAAAATTATATGAATTTATTAGTAAAGAAATTTTGGTTAATTCTGACAAACATTTATTAAAAAAATATGAAATTCCACAAAAATTTTTAATTATAAAAGATCCATTTACAGTCGATAATGGTTGTTTAACTTCAAAATTATCTATAAAAAAACATTTTATATTTAACAAATATTCTAAAGAAATAGATTTAATATATAAAGAAAAATAAAGTATATTAAATTTAAATTAATTCTAATATGGAATCTTTAATTAACAAATTCAAACCAAAAATATATATTGATAATAATGAAAAATCTAAATTAATAAATCCAAATATTTATTTAGAAACTAATAAAATTAAATATGACAATACAATATTAACCAATATTGTTAATAAAGATAACAAAATTTATTTGTATTATTTATTATTTATACATAATGTACATAAATCTGTTATTTTAAATATTAATTGTGAAAATTACGATTATAAATATCCTATATTCGAAAAAGACTCCACAAACTGTCATTTATATTTTAATCATTCTAATGTATATTTCAAAGATAAAATTTTACCTATTAGTAATTCATCATATATATATTCTTTTAATGATGAAGATTTTAATAATAAATTTAGATTATATAAAATTAATATTATGAGTTTTGTAATAGAAATTGATAAAAATGAAAATATAAATGGTGTTTGTTTGATCCCAAATATTATTCAAGATATAGATAATAATTTTATTTCTAATTTAGAACCTTATTGGATAAAGGATAAAAATATGTTTGATACTAATAGTTTATCATTTTATATATCTTTTTATTCTTTAAATCCTTATTTAATTAAGGATAATAATATTAATGATTATATTGGTTCTATAAGTTTAATTGGTGATTTCTTTAACAAATTTAACAAACTTAATTATAATATAACAACATTAAATAGATATTCTATTGAAACTTATTCTATGAATAATTCATTTATGAATATTCCAAAAATTTTTTATACTAATTTAAATAAATTTGAAATATTAGATAAATATCATCTAAAATGGTTTTGGTATAAAAAATATAATATTTTTGCCAGAATATATAAATATTATTCTAAACAAAAATTTTAACAATTATAGTCACAAAATCTATGTTCAATATCACTAAATGATGATCTTTGTTTGCCTATTTTTGGTTTCATTAAATAAAATTTTTTACCTGGTCCTTGTAGTTTTCTTTGCCATATCATATCGATTGCATGTGTTGAAGGATGAAAACCTTTTGCTAAACCATCTATTCCTTCTTGAAAAACATTAATTACATCTTGATAAAATGTATGATTTATTAAGTATCCCGAAGTAGTTTGAGCATTAATAGCTTCTATTAGAGTATCATTCAAATGTATACCCTTTATCATATTATATGATAAACAACAAATTTTATATTCTGGATAATTTTCTAAAAAATATTTTAAATTATTATGAAAAATTTCTTGACTAACACAAAATTCAAAATCATCTTCTAGAACAATAATATTTTTGTATCCCTTATCTAATGCATGTTTTAATACTCTTATATGACTTGCACCACAACCAATTGCTCCATACATATGTTCAGTAGCAGAAACTCTGATTATTTTATCTTTATTTATACCAAATTTAAATAATTCTTGGAGAATTTGTATGTTTCTATCCTGTCTTTTGTCTAAATTAATATAATAAACTTTATCTATATAATCCATAATAATATCAAGTATATTATAAAATAATATATATATCCGCAATGTCTATCGATATTGTGTAACAATAAACTTCGGTAAATCTTGAGATATTTTATCTGAATATTTCAGACATAAAGGATGAAAAATACATCCCAGTAATTCGGTCCAATGAAATGGATACGGATATTCTTTAGTATATACTTCTAATGGATGTCTTGCTTTGAACAATTTAAGTTGTTCAAAGGCTTCGTCCATTTTTTTTATTAATATTGAATACCATTCAGTGGTAAATGGTGTTTTTGGTTTTGTAACAAATTGACAACAGCCTATTAATTTAAACCAGTTATTTTTTAGTTCTAAATCTATTTGTTTATTACCAGTAATTGCATAACCATTTGGAATTTCTTTATATCCTAGAATCCATTTATTTTCATTTTTATAAAATTTATGAATTATATCTATCCATGAATCATTTATATATTTTATATCTGAATATGCTCCTCCTAAATGGTGTGATACATAGCATCTTAAATAATCTGCTTTATGAACTTCTGATAAATATTTATATCCTGGATGTAAATCAACACCAATATATTTAACTAATGTTTTTAAATTTTCTGAATTAATCAATAAAACATTTAAGCCACTATTTTTTAGTGAATTAAAACAATTTAATCTTGGTAATGACATAGAATTATTCCCAGTCCAATAACAAAATAGAGTTGGATTTAATGTCATTTATAATGACTAAATAAATATATAAAAATAACTAAACTTATATTAAATAAAAAATATAATATTATATAAAAATGACTCCAAAAAAATTATTAAAGGTATCAAATATCGAAAAATATTCAAAATTATATGTTAAAGATCTTAATCACAAAGGAGGTTCAAGAGTTAAAACATTTCTTAAATTAAAAAGTATTAAGTCAAGAGAAAAAGATGATGTTAATGTGGTTAAATTTGATATTACAGATCAAAGTAATCAAATTTTAAAATCATATTTTTTGAAGTTATATTATTATGATAATCCTACAATCATAGAAAATATTTTGAAAATTAATAGAATTCTTAAAAATAAAAATATAACTAAATTTGAAGAAGATGATTATATTAAAAAATTAGAAATTTCTGATAAAGATGTTGGAAAAGGTTATTATGAAATTATGTTTTATAAAAAATTTTATAATCTAATTAAAAAAACAAAAATTAATATTATTAAACCAGTTCAATACGGTTTTTTTAATTATCTTAATTTAAATGAAAAGATAATTTTAGAAAATAATATAACTTTATCTATTAGAGAATTTTTTAATTCGAATGAAATTGTTAATAATTTAAACTATAATGGTTCTAATTATTATAGTTATTTAATAACTGAATATAATCCTGATTTAATTACATTAGATGCATTCTCGCATACGATTAAACCAATTTCTTTTGCAAAGAATATAAACCCTGTTCTTAATAAAATTTTAGAGTTATTAAACACTGCGTATTATAAATTTAAATTTATTCATTGTGATTTACATTGGAATAATATTTTGATTAATAAAAAATTAAACATTCGTGATATTCAAAATAATGATATTATGTTTTTTGATTTTGATTTATCTCAAATAGGAGGCTTTAAAGATGTGGGTTTATTATATAATTTAACAAATGATTCTGTTTATAATATGAATAGAATCTTAAATTTTTTAAAAATTCCTATGAAATATCCAAATGTATATAGAAATACTGTACCATATACTAGCGATGATATAGTTAATTTTAAAAAAAATGAAATATATTGTGAAATTTTTCATGCATTTGATTATTTTAGATTATTATATGAAATTAAATTTTATGATAAAATTGATTGGAATATAGTAAATGGTTATAAATCAGCTACATATAAATTATCAAATTTTGTTTTAGATGTTCCTTTATTGAAACATAATATTATTAAAGATTTTGATGTTAGAGATAGCAATTTATTATATAAAATTAATAGCGATTTAGTAGATTATAATAGTATTTATGATAATTTTAATATTAAATTATTAGTAGCAGTATATTTATATATTAAAATTAATCCAAAAACTATTTTAAACAAATATATTCTTGAATCAATAAATCCTATTCAAAATAAATTACCATCTATATCTACTAAATTACCATATGTATCTACTAAATTATCATCTGCATCTACTAAATTACCATCTATTTCTCAAAATAGACTTGTTAAGAGTTATAATTCTAAAAGTTTAAATTTTACACCTAAACCTCACGAAACAACATTACCAACTATTAAAAAAACTAGAACTAATAAAACTGCTATAAATAATAAAACTACTAAAACTAATAGAACAGAAAATACTAGTATTTATAGAAATTTTTTACCATATCTTTAATTTATGCAAATAAAGTATATAAGTAATTATATAATAATTATAATTAAAAATGAGTTTAGAAAATATTCAAATCAGATTGATAGAAGAAAATGATTATTATAAAGGAGTTTTAGAACTAATTGATTATTTTACTAAAGCAGAAAATATAGAAAAAAAATCGTTTGATAAATTTCAAATACAATTAAAAAAAATAAACGAAAGTTCCAATTTTATATATGTAATGGAATATCAAAATAAAATAATTGCTTCTGCAACATTAATTGTTCAATATAAATTTCATAATAATTTCAGTAAAGCAGCATTAATTGAAGAGGTAATAATAAGCGAAGAATTTAGAAATCAAGGATTAGGAAAAAAATTAGTTGAATATTTAATTCTTCAATCCAAAAATTTAGGATGCTATAAAATTATTCTAAATTCTGAAGAAAAAAATGCTGAATTTTATACTAAATTGGGTTTTATTAAGTATGGAATAGAATTTAAGATGTATATAAAATAAATATTTTACATTATACAAGGAGGAGTAAAATATTTACACATAACTCCAGAATTTAGTATAGTATTAACACAACAACCGTTTGCTCCACCAACTCTATTACCACAACCATTTCCTCCACAAGTTCCACAAGAATTACTACAACATACATTTTTAAGAGTATTTAAAATTCCTGTATTGCAATTTGGATCATTATTTAATCGTGGATTATCTCTATATGGTTCTTTTTCTATACAACTACTAATAGTATCAAATTTAGTAGTTGTTAAATAATTTGTTATATAATTAAGTAATTCATCTTGAATATTTAAGGTACTAGTTTGTGTATCATGTTGTTGGTATATTAATTTAAGTAATTCTGGTTTTGTACCAGGACCAAAATGTGATTTTAAAGACTCGAAAATAAATTCTGACGTTGTACTAGATGAGGAATCATCAGATAATATTCCCCAATGAACTACATCGTAACCTAGTGAATTTATAATATTTGTTTGTTCAGTGGTTATTATACCACGAGGAGCTCTGAAAATTGTTGGAATTTTATAACCAGATAAAACTCCTGTAAAAGAAGCTCTTGTAAATGCATCTTCCCAATCTAAAATTTCTTTGGTTATATTAACATTTGGATCTGTAAAAAAAGTATGAGAATATGTATGACAACCTATTTGATGACCTTCATCAACCATGCGTTGAATTATACTCTTATTTTTTAAAATTTTATTACCAATTATAAAAAAAGTAGCTTTTACATTATATTTTTTTAAAATATCCAATATTATTGGAGTATTTGTAGGAGATGGTCCATCATCATAAGTAAATGCCATAATTCCTTCTTTGTTACAAGATTTAATTTGATAATTTTTATCATATTGCATTCCTACATAACAATATGAATTTTTTAGTAATGGTTTTGTACAATTTTGTTTTTGATCAATATAATATTGACCAAAAACTATGTTAAATGCTAATAAAATGTTTAGAAATAAAAAATTCATTTTTTTATTAAAATAAAGAAAATAATTTATTATAATTTAAGTAATTAAATGATTATCTTTTTTTTTATATTATCTTTATTATTTAATACTGTATTTAGTTCATTAGATACATTTGGAATTACTAAAATTTATCCCTCAGCTTATAATGAAGTATATGATTGGCATTCAAATTGGCATATGGGACCTCCAAGAAATGGCACTTTTGGTATAGCCGGAGATTATGATCCATTTTTAATTTATAGAGGTGATGGATTTTATTCAATATCAGGTGATGGATTTTTAGATTGGAATGGTAATACTCCTAGAGTATATGTAAGAGGAAGTCCCTTAGAAAAATCAAAATTAGTAGATTCTGTACATAAATGGGGTAATGTAGAAATTACAATATATTTTCAAAATATTGATACTGGTTTAGATATTTCGTATGCAGGTTTTGAAATTGTTGGTCATACTAATCATTATCCAGATAGTGATGATTGTACAACACCTGGTTATGGTGCTAAATTTAATTGGGATGGTAGAGCACAATTTGAAAAAGAATGTAGTCATCAAAAAAATACAAATAAACAAGTTGCTACTGTATATCCATTTAATGGAAGAATGCCTCTTAATGTTTGGATAGGTATGAAATTTATTATACATAGTAATTCAGATAATACTGTAACACTAAAATTATATTTAGATATAACTGATGGTTTAAATGGAGGAACTTGGGAATTAGTTACAACATTTACAGATTACAATGGTTGGTCTTCCGATTGTCCTGCTTGTTCTACACGTTTAACAGGTAAAGTTTTAGGACCAAATTATTCTATCTATTTAAGATCAGATGGATTTCCAATACAAATTATGAAGAAATTTTCTATTAGAGAGATTACCATTGTATAAATTTCAAAATATTTTAGAAATATTAAGTTGTAAATAAATTTTATTAGATTAAATTAAATGCTTATATTATTTTTCTTAATATTATTGATTAATAATGTATCTGCTTATTTAGATCCTTTTGGAATTACTAAAATTTATCCATCAGCTTATAATGAAACATATGATTGGTATTCTAGATGGCATATTGGACCACAAAGAAATGCTACTTTCGGTTTAGCTGGTGGTTATGATCCATTATTAATTTATAGAGGTTCTGGTTCATATTCTATATCTGGAAATGGATATTTAACTTGGACAGGTAGTGCTCCTAGATTATATGTTCGAGGTAGTGCTATAGAAAATTCAACTTTACCTGATTTTGTTCATAAATGGGAAAATATTGAAGCAACTGCATATTTTAAAACAATTGATTCTGGACTTAATATATCATATGCGGGTTTTGAAATTGTAGGACGCACTAATCATTATCCTGATAAAGATGATTGTTCTACTGCTGGTTATGGAGCTAAATTTAATTGGGATGGTAGAGCACAATTTGAAAAAGAGTGTAGTCATGCTAATGGTTCTAATAAACAAATTGGTACTGTTTATCCTTTTAATGGAAAAATGCCTTTAAATGTTTGGATAGGAATGAAATTTGTTATATATAGCAATTTAGATAATACTGTAGTATTAGAATTATATTTAGATATGACTGATGGTTTAAATGGAGGTAATTGGCAATTGGTATCGCGATTCATAGATTTTGATGGATGGTCTGGTACTTGCCTCGCCTGCTCCGCCTTCTTAACAGGAAAGATATTAGGTCCCAATTATTCTATCTATTTAAGAACAGATGGGAATGCATTACAAGTTATGAAGAAATTATCAGTTAGAGAGATTTCTGTTTATTAATGGGGATATATAAGTACTTTAATCTATTATTTTTAAATTGTTTATATAAAGTTTTATTTTTTTATAAAATGAAATATAAACATTTCAAAATATTTTTTTATAAAAAATATTTTTTACCCCGATTTTAACGTTGGTATCATAATATTTTTAAATGATAAACTTATGAATTATTTTTTTTTTATACGGTGTAAAAATGTGTAAATAAATGTATTAAAATGTTAAATAAAATAATTTAGAATATAAAATAAAAAAGTGTAAAATGAAATAATTAAGTGTAAAAATTATTTAAAGAAATAATGATATTCAATATTAAAGTACTAAGAATGGAAATTATACCTTATACGTGTTTTAGATGTAATTATAAAAGTAAAAATAAAACTTGTATGAGAAGACATTTCGATAAGAAGAAAAAATGCCCTGCAGTTTCTTTAAAACACGATATAGAATTGACTGATGAAATAAAAGAGAAAATATTAGAAAATAGACAATATTTTCTACCTGAAATAAAAGAAGAAAAAGTAGAACCAACTATAATTAAAAATATTACTAATTATAATACTATGTATAATTATATTAATAATATGGATTCTATTGAAAAATTAGATAAGTATATGAATTATAAACAATTAGAAACAGTTCCTTTAGAAAACAATATAGAATATAAGTTTGCAACTAGAATAGATAAAATGAAAGAAGATAAATTTCAATATGGTTATGATTTGGGAAATAACAGATTATTTGATATTATTGATGAAATTAGTAAAATAAGACATTTAAGTGAACTAAACATAATATATGATGATAAATTAAAAGAATTAAATTTATTTAAGAGTGGTAGTTGGGAAAATTTTTTAGTTGATAGAGGATTAAGAGAAATTATACTAACAATGAAAGATTTTTTCTTAGATCATTATGAAATATATTTACTTCGTAAAATTTATGTATCAGAAACAAATTTTAGAAAAAAAAATGAATATAAAGAATTTCTAGAAGAATATTATAAATTTATAGGATGTTTTGATATTAAACCATATATTGAAGATAAAAATGATTGTGATATACTTGGTGATGAAGATGGTGATTATGGTGTTTATAAAATTGAAGAATTATGGATGTCTAAGTATAAAGAAATTGTTGATAATATGAAGAGATATGAAATAAATAAAATAAAGAAAGCAGTTGATAATATTCTAAAAAATAATACTAAAAAAAATATCAAAAAATTAAATAGCGAATTGATTGATTTAATTACTAATGATGAAGAATTTAAATCATCATTACAAATAATGAAGCAATTACCTATAAGTGATATTAAATTATAATTTCCCTATTATTTATATAAATATTAAATATGATAATACGATATTAAAATACTAGTAATATATTTCAATAAACATACTCCACAAAATTCCACCATTCGGTTACAAAATTCAACATATAACCACATTTTACTGATATATAATATTGATATATTGTAGAATTAAAATACTCCACAAAATTCTACTATTCGGTAACAAAATTGAGCAGATTAACATATTTAACTATATAATATATAAAATATATAAAAAGAAAAACAAATGTTTTTCTTATCTAAAAACTAATATATACATAAATTATAAATAATGATGTTTAATCAGTATCCTCCCAAGTATCCTTATCAAGCTTCCACTGAGCTGCAATCTTAGCAAACTTATCATTATTAGATAGATCAGGCTCAGATTCCTTAAGCTCTGCCATCTTCTGAGCCATATAACGGTTATAACGAGATGGCTTCCTGGTACCCTTTGCAGCAGATTTCTTGGTCTTCTTGTTATCATTCTTAATACCATCCTTCATTTCGCTCTTGTAAGCATCCATCATATCCTTGATTGATTGCTTTACCTCAGTAGAAAGAGAAGAATCAGTATCAATCTTAGTCTTATAGAACTCATCGAGAGTAACTCCAACGATATCTCCGAGTTGCTTGTTAAGAGTCTTCCTCAGAACATTCATAGAAGCCTCCATTTTTGATTTGTTGTTGTTTAGTTGCTTGTTTGTGTAAAGGTAGTAATTAAAAGAAGAATATAGGCTGTCAAATTTTCTTTTTTTTGTTGAAAAATATCAAAAATAATAACAAAATTAGATTATATTCTAAAATTAAAACTAATAATATATAAATTAAAGTATAAATTATATAATAAGCATAAAATAAAAAAAGAAAAACAAATGTTTTTCTTATCTAAACCCTAAATATATACAAAGTTAAAAATTTAATATTTAATCAGTATCCTCCCAAGTATCCTTATCAAGCTTCCACTGAGCTGCAATCTTAGCAAACTTATCATTGTTAGAAAGATCAGGCTCAGATTCCTTAAGCTCCGCCATCTTCTGAGCCATATAACGGTTATAACGAGACGGCTTCCTGGTACCCTTTGTAGCAGATTTCTTAGTCTTCTTGTTATCATTCTTAATACCATCCTTCATTTCACTCTTGTAAGCATCCATCATATCCTTGATTGATTGCTTTACCTCAGTAGAAAGAGAAGAATCAGTATCAATCTTAGTCTTGTAAAACTCATCGAGAGTAACTCCGACAATATCTCCGAGTTGCTTGTTAAGAGTCTTCCTCAGAACATTCATAGAAGCCTCCATTTTTGATTGGTTGTTGTTTTAGTTGCTAGTTGTTTGTGTAAAGGTAGTAATTAAAAGAAGAATATAGGCTGTCAAATTTTCTTTTTTTTGTTGAAAATTATCAAAAATATTGCATGTTTTGATAATATCCATTAATATTTTTAGTATATTAAATGGTCACGATATTTTCAACAACTAAAACTCTAAAATTTGAATATATTTTTAATTTTTATAATTATCTTGTCTATTCCAATATAATGAACTATAAGTTATATAATGAACTTGAATCATTAGTTTATAGAATCGCATTTAATAAAAATGATAATAGTATATTTGAAAAAATTAAAAATCTAATTAATCAGAATCCAACAATACTTTATTGTAAATGCATTAAATATGGCTATACTTTAATGCATTATGCATATACATATAAAAATAGTTATCTTATTAGTCTATTATTGGAAGAAAATTCATCTACTAAATTTTTAGGAATACAGAGTAATGAGGATATGTATAATATATTACATTTAGCTTGTATTGATGCTAATGTTGATATTGTTCAAGCATTAATAGAATATAATTCAGAACCAGATTTTATTAGAATGAAATGTATAAATGGATATACTCCATTACATATTGTTGCATTACATTTTGAATATGCACAAAAGAAAAATGATATAAATAAAATAAAAAAATGGGAAGAAATTGCTTTAATATTACTACTAGCAGATTTAAATGATGAATTTGTATATATGAATGATGATATAGAAAAAACTGCATTAGATATTTCTAATGATATTAAAGATATATATTTAAATCTTAAGAATTCGATTGTAATTATCTAATTTATATTAAGCACAATTACTCTAAAAATTTTTTTTCGTATAATTTAGAAGAACTAATTTATATACAATAATTATAGATAGTAAATGTGTGGTATTACTGCAATTTTAACATCAAAAAATAATTTACAGGCATATATTTTTTCTAGTCTATCAATGCTTTTAAACAGAGGATATGATTCAGCTGGAATATGTTATATTAAAGATAATAAGTTAAATAATACAAAAAAAGCTAGTACAAATAATCTTAGTGCTATCGAATATTTGATAAATTGTAATCTAGAATTTAACGATAGTAATATAGCTATAGCACATACTAGATGGGCAACACATGGCGAAAAAAATGATATTAATAGTCATCCACATTTATGTTTTAAAAATAAATTTTCATTAATTCATAATGGTATAATCGAAAATTTTGCAGAGTTAAAACAATTCTTAAAAAGCAAAGGAATATTTATGAAATCTGAAACAGATTCAGAAGTTATTGTAAATCTAATATCATATTATTATTTAGAATTAAAAAATATTAAAGATAGTATAAATAAAGCAGTATCATTATTAAAAGGTACATGGGCTTTGGTAATATTATGTATAGATAGTCCAAAACATATATATTTATCTAGACATGGATCACCTTTATTAATATCTGAAAATAATGAGTCATTATTTATAGCATCAGAAATAAGTGGATTTCTAAATAATAATACTAAAAAATATATGCAAATTGAGGAACATGTATTAGTAGATGCATATTTAGATGATAGTAACAATATTATTTTATCTCATAAATTTCAAACATATACTCTAAATAATACAGATTTTGTATATACTCCAGCACCATATGAACATTGGACTTTGAAAGAAATATATGAACAAAGTGAAAGTATTAAACGTAGTCTTCATTATGGTAGTAGAATATCAAATGGTAAAGTAATTTTAGGCGGCTTAGAAGAATTTAAAGATAAATTGAGATATATAGAAAATTTAACCATAATTGGTTGTGGTACTTCATATTTTTCAGGATTAGTAGTTGAAATATTACTAAGAAAATTAAAAATATTTAATTCTGTTACAATAGTAGATGGTTCTGAATTTGATAAATATTATCTGAAAAATAACTCTATCTATATATTGGTATCACAAAGTGGTGAAACTCGAGATATATATAAGTGTATATCATTAATTAATGATAGTGAGTACGAACAATCATATGTAATGGGTGTTACAAATGTTATTGATTCACAAATAGCTAGAGATACTGAATTTGGTGTTTATTTAAATGCTGGTAAAGAATTTGGTGTAGCCTCTACTAAAAGTTTTACATCTCAAGTTATAATTTTGATATTGATATCTTTATGGTTTTCTAATTTAAAAGGTAAACAAAACGAAGAATATAATTTATTTTTGAATGATATAAATATTTTTTCAAAAAAAACAAAGAATATAATTGAATATATTGATATACAAGTTAAAAGTGTAGTAGATAAAATTATCGCTTCAAAATCAAACTCTTTATTTATTTTAGGTAAAGAATATAATAAAGTTATTGCATTTGAAGCTGCATTAAAAATAAAAGAATTGAGCTATTTTCATGCTGAAGGATATTCTATTGGATCATTAAAACATGGACCTTTTGCTTTAATAGAAGAAAATACACCTATCATATTTTTAATTTCTTCTTCGGATGATATTAATAAAGTTAATTCGAATATTCAAGAGGTAAAATCTAGAAAAGCTTTAGTTATTATTATTGGAAATCATATTGATGCAGATATTAATATTAATGATACTAATAAATTTGAATTTTTATGGAATGCTATAGCAATGCAATTACTTGCATATTATTTGTGTGTTAAAACTGGTAAAAATCCAGATTTTCCTAGGAATTTAGCAAAAGTTGTAACAGTTGAGTAATTTATTATTGGGAAGTATATAAAATATAATATTTGCTTTATTTATCTTTTATTTTTAAATTTTTATTATTATTTTTAAGTTGATTATTGATAGAACATAATACCATTAGATTTAATGATGATATTACTAATTGAAATTCCTTAATCATTTTCACTAATAATTATTATATTCTGGTAAGTCTTTAAGTAAATAATATTATTTTAAATTATGATAAAATTATTGTGGTACTGTTAAAATAAATAATCCACCAAATATACTACTTTAAAGTATTATTCCACCAATATTAGATTCAACCATTTATAAATTATGTTGTTTTTAATTACAAGAATCTAAAAGGGTATTTTAGTCGTATCCATTTAATGATTTCAATAACATACAAAAGAATGAGTTATAGGGTTAATGTTCAGAGTTCTCCTTTGATTTTGCTTTTGGATTTTAACTAGCTGGTTAAGTCGTGTTTATTTGTAGAAATTTATTGAACGGTTTAAGTGTAAGTCATGTCTTATTTTTTGAAACAAATGTAATTTTACTTTATTTTGATTCGGTATTATTTTCTTTAGATAAATTCTGTAATGGTCCATAAGCTTGAAAAAATTCTTTATTAATTCTTTCTTTTTCTTTAGCATTATTTTGTTTAGCTAAATTCTGCAATGGCCCATAAGCTTGAAAAAATTCTTTATTAATTCTTTCTTTTTCTTTAGCATTATTTTGTTTAGCTAAATTCTGTAATGGCCCATAATTTGTTTGAGTAAAATCTAAATTATTATTTTGTAATTTTTGTAATTTACTAGATAATTGTAATTTTTTTGATGATTGTAATTTACTATTTGTTTGTAATTTTTTTGATGATTGTAATTTACTATCTGATTGTATTTTTTTAGATGATTGTAATTTACTATATTTAAATTTTTTAGAATTATTAATATTATTCAAGATTATAACATTAGAATTATTAGAATTATTAGAATTATAAGAATAATTTTTTATATTATTTAATGTAATAATATTAGAATTAGTTTGAGTATTTTTACTAATATTTGATAAATTAGTTAATATTGAATTTGGATAATCCTTAATATATAAATAAAGATTAATTAATAATAATTTAGTATATTCATCATCCATTAAATAATTTTCTAATAACTCAATATTAAATGTATCTGTAATATTATATTTATTTATTAGTTCTTTTACAATATCTATATCTAAATGACTATTATCTATATATCTATACATATCAAAAGCATGTAATAATTCAGTATAATAATTGTTTTTTTTTACTTTTTTTATTTGATTAATTTCTGTTTTATCTATATATTTAATAAATTTATCATTATCGTTAAGTAATTTAAACTCAGTTAAATCTTTAAAACTATTTTGTGAAGTAGGATATAATATTGACGGAATTTTTATAGGGAAATTTAATATTTTTAATAATTGTAAAGGTTTATATATATCATCTATTAAAACATTATATAATAATCCAATATTTTTAATACCACCTATTTGAGAAAAATCAAAATCAAAAATAATAATGTCATTTGTTTTAAGATTATTAATGTTTTTACTGTTTATTAATAAATTATCGGGATGTAAATCGCAATGAATAAATCTATATTCTTTATATAAATGATTCAGTATTTTTGAAGTAATCCTTTTAATATCTTCTAAGCATTTTGTAGAATATTCACCTTGTTTAATTAATTCAGATACAGTATCATATGTTTGATATGATGGATTATATTCTGTTATTAAGAAACTATAATAATCTTTATTATTAGAATTCAGTTTAGTAATTTTAGATTTATTTTTAATAAAATCATTTATACATATTTTTACATTATTTTCAATAATTATTTCATCAGTTAAATTAGAATAATTTATAAATCCATATGATATTGGTTTAATTAACTTTATTTCGTTAGACTTATTAAATATGCTATATAATTTATTAGATTTATTGAGATTGTAAATTTTTTTATAAAATATTGTTTCATGATATCCTGGACCAATTTCTTGAGTAGATATTTCTAATTTTTTTATTATTTCTTCTTCTCTTTTTAATGTTGATTTTTTTAATAAATTATTTAATTTTACAACATTTCTAATTAAATATGGATCAGAATAATAAATAATTTTTATAAAATATGATTTTATAATTTTATTATCTTTTGTAATATCAAATTTATATATAATTCTATTATCGCTATTTACATAATCATTAAAATTATTTGCAATAGTTTTTGCTCCTCCCCTTTGTTTTTTTTTTTTTACATAAAGATTATCGAAAGTTTTAATATTTGATAACTTATATTGAGACTTATTTATAATATTTTTCATTTTTATATTATACAAATAAAAAAATAAGATTTTAGAAAAAATACAATTAAATTACTAATTATTACAAAGGATGGTGGTTTAAGTCATGCCCATTGATTGTATAAAATAGGTAATAACAAAAAGTGCAAACAGAATATACGTTTATTTAGAGAATTATCACTTTTCTTAGTGGATGTTTAAGTCGTGTCCATTGGATAAGTTATAAATTTATTATTTTATGAATTTAGAATAAGTTTATTTAGAATTAGAAGATTTTGGTTTAGAATTAGAAGATTTTGGTTTAGAATTAGAAGATTT
>JACCEC011745063.1_pt1 | contig 22103 bp, 20 predicted proteins | sample 7450121 | NCBI WGS metagenome assembly JACCEC01 (sample SAMN15323455, study PRJNA562643) | freshwater metagenome | isolation source: river surface water | place: USA:Blue River Watershed | collected 2017-08-18 | reverse complement strand
CGCCAATTGAAGATTCACCCAAGAGTTTCACAACACCCAATTGACCAGAGCGAGCAACGTGGGTTCCTCCGCACAATTCGCGGGCCCAATCTCCAACACTGACAACTCGAACAACATCGCCATACTTTTCACCAAAGAGCGCCATCGCACCTAGCTCTTTAGCCTTAGCTTGAGACATGCTTTCTGCTGTAACTTCGAGATTATCGAGCAACAGAGTATTAACCCGTGATTCAACCTCATCGAGAACCGCAGCAGAAACAGCACCAGTTGCTGGAAAATCAAAACGGAAACGACCTGGGGAGTTTTCTGAACCAGCTTGAGTTGCTGTTTCTCCTAAGATTTCCCGGAATGCTTTGTGAACCATGTGTGTTGCTGTGTGAGCGCGGGAAATCGCAGCTCTGCGCTCGGCATCGATCTCTGCTAGCGCATCTGAACCAACATCAACGGAGCCATTAAGAACACGTCCTCGGTGCACAGAAACACCTGGTACCGGTGATTGGACATCATCAATCTCTACAACAGCACCATTGCTTAAAGTAATTCGACCACCATCTGCTAATTGACCACCACCCTCAGCGTAAAAGGGGGTACGGTTCAAAATAATCTCTACATCATCACCCTCGGAGGCGGTCGAAACCCCGACTCCATCGACAAGAATTCCAGTTAACTGAGATTCAGAGGCAAGGTGCGAGTAACCCAAGAACTCAGTTTTGCCACTCTTGTCTGCAATTGCACGATACACAGAGACATCTGTGTGCCCAGATTTCTTCGCCTTAGCATCAGCCTTGGCGCGATCCCTTTGCTCCTTCATGAGGCGTCGGAAGCCATCCTCATCAACACTTAAACCCTCTTCACGGGCCATCTCCAAAGTTAAATCAAATGGAAATCCGTAGGTGTCGTGAAGTTTGAAAACTTCTTCACCTGGCAACACATTGCTCTTACTCTTTTTGAGTGCAGTTGATGCCAAATCAAAGATTTGAGTTCCACTCTTTAGCGTCTGAAGGAAGCTTTCCTCCTCGGAGGCACTTACTGTGAGGATGCGATTCTTATCTGAAACTAATTCAGGGTATTGCGGACCCATCGCGCCGATCGCGGCAACTGTTAGCTCAGACATGATCGGATCCATAGATCCTAAAAGACGCATATTGCGAATAGTTCGTCGCATCATTCGACGAAGAACATACCCTCGTCCCTCATTACCTGGTGTTACACCATCGCCGATCAACATCGCAGATGTTCTCGCATGATCTGCGATAACACGTAAGGAGACATCTGATTTTTCAGATGCTCCGTACTTAACACCTGTTAACTCAGATGCGCGGTTAAGAATCTGGATAGTTGTGTCGATTTCATAAATATTCTCAACACCTTGGAGTAAAGCCGCAGTTCGTTCAAGTCCTAAACCGGTATCAATGCTCTTTGCCGGAAGCTCGCCCAGGATTGGATATCCATCCTTTCCTCCACCGGCTCCTCTTTCATTTTGCATGAAAACAAGGTTCCAGACCTCCAAATAACGATTCTCATCGGCGATCGGACCGCCTTCAACACCATATGCAGGACCTCGGTCGTAATAGATCTCTGAACAGGGACCGCAAGGGCCAGGTACACCCATTGACCAAAAGTTGTCCGCCATATCGCGACGTTGGATACGTTCCTTTGGTACACCGATCTGCTTGTGCCAAATATCAGCTGCCTCATCATCATCAAGATAGACGGTGACCCACAACTTTTCCTCTGGAAAACCGTAACCACCATCTGCGATTGGACGAGTCAGTAACTCCCATGCAAGAGCGATCGCTCCCTCTTTAAAGTAATCTCCGAAGGAAAAGTTTCCACACATTTGGAAAAAAGAGGCGTGGCGAGTTGTTTTACCAACCTCATCAATATCCAAGGTGCGGACACACTTTTGAACTGAGGTTGCACGCTTGTAAGGAGGTGTGACCTCACCTAGAAAGTAGGGTTTGAAGGGAACCATGCCGGCATTGACCAGCAAAAGATTTGGATCATCTGCAATTAATGAAGCAGAAGGAACAACTGTATGGGTTAACCCTTGACGGTTGTCAGATTCAAAGAAGCGCAGCCAGCGCGAACGGATCTCGGCGGATTCCACTAGTAAGGATCACTCAGCCTTCTTCTTCTTTGAGCGACCTTTATTCATCTGAGCCGCTGAAAGTAACGCTCCCGCAACCTTCACGGCAGATCCATTTTTGTTCATGAAACCTTGGGTTGCTTCGCTGACCTTGTCGCTCATCTCTTCAATGTTTTTGCTGACGCGATTGATGCTATGAAGTGGTCCATTTACCAAGCTCACTGTTGTGTGAACCTCATCAATCAATGGGGCGGTCTCATCTGTCAGAACTTTGAGTGAGGCCTTTGCTTCATCGATAAGCCGTCCAATTCGAATCACTACATACGCGATAGCTATAGCGATAACAGCTAATGAAGATGCTGCGATTATTGTTGCAATTCCACCTGGACCCATGTTGTTAGCCTACCCGACCCATTAACTCTCTTGCGGGTTTTTTGGCTGTGGCACCCAATCTATTCCGCTCTCTTTGCGTTGAGCCGGAGTAATTGGAGTGGGAGCTCCTGTAAGTGGATCTCCACCACTTGCCGTCTTTGGAAAGGCGATTACTTCACGAATCGAATCAGAGCCGGTGAGTAGAGCGCATACTCGGTCAAGACCTAACGCGATTCCACCATGTGGAGGTGGTCCGTAATTAAAGGCCTCTAGCAGGAAGCCAAACTTGCTTGCCGCTTCTTCATCACTTAATCCGATAACGGAGAAAACATCCTTTTGAATATTGCGGTCATGAATACGTATTGATCCGCCACCTAATTCAGTTCCATTAAGAACAATGTCATATGCATAGGCCAAAGCTGATGCTGGATCAGATTTAAATGTTGCTGCGAACTCTGGCTTTGGGCCGGTAAATGGGTGGTGAACCGCTGTCCAACCGCCGCCATCTGTTGGTTCAAACATCGGCGCATCGACAACCCACAAAAATTCCCACTGACCATCTGGAATTAAGTTGCAACGCTTACCAATTTCTAAACGAACCGCACCAAGTAGGTTCAATGATGCTGAACGCTCCCCCGCTGCAAAGAAAATCGCATCTCCTGGTTTTGCTCCTGCAGCACCAACTACACCGGCGCTTTCTTTCTCTGAAAGATTTTTAGAGACAGGTCCTCCGAGAGTTCCATCCTCATTCACGAGAATGTAGGCGAGTCCCTTTGCGCCGCGAGCCTTTGCCCAATCCTGCCAAGCATCAAGCTCACGGCGAGCAGATGATGCTCCACCAGGCATTACTACCGCACCTACATATGGGGCTTGAAAAACACGGAACTGTGTATCACCAAAGAAGGAGGTCATATCAACTAATTGATTATCGAAGCGAAGATCTGGCTTATCGGAACCGTAGTTGCTCATCGCATCTGCATATGTCATACGCTTCAGTGGAAGTGGAATGTCGTAATTGACAGCTTCCTTCCAAACACGAGCGACAATTTTTTCTGCAACAGCCAAAATATCTTCTTGATCGATAAATGACATTTCAATATCTAACTGCGTAAATTCAGGTTGACGATCCGCCCGGAAATCCTCATCGCGGAAACAGCGTGCAATCTGATAGTACTTTTCCATTCCAGCGACCATGAGCAGTTGTTTAAATAGCTGAGGTGACTGAGGAAGCGCGTACCAAGATCCAGGTTGCAAACGAACGGGCACTAAAAAGTCGCGTGCACCTTCTGGTGTAGATCGAGTTAGATACGGTGTTTCGATCTCAAGGAACTTTTCATCCTCCATCACGCGGCGAATAGTAGATGTCACCTTGGAACGAAGTCTGAGATTCTGCGCTGGTTTTTCGCGACGAAGATCTAGATAGCGGTACCGTAAACGAACCTCTTCATTAATATCTGTGTCATCACCACTATCGACTGAGAAGGGCAAAGGCGCCGCTTCTGAGAGAACAACGACGGTATCTCCCATTACCTCGATCTCGCCGGTTGCGATATTGGAGTTTTGATTTCCATCAGGGCGCGTCACAACCTCACCAGTAATAAGTAAGCACCATTCGGCGCGCAAAGAGCCTGCAACCTTTTCATCACGGATAACTACCTGGACCGAGCCAGAAGCATCGCGAAGATCAATAAATGCGACGCCACCATGATCTCGACGGCGGGACACCCAGCCAGCCAGAGTTACTGTCTGTCCTGCGTTTGTCTTACGCAGTGAACCAGCTTCATGAGTACGCAACATGTATTTTCCCTAATTCTACTTTTCGAGTGCTTCGAGCAATGAGTCAATCTTAACCGAGGTTGAGAGTCCAGATTTCATATCCTTCAACTCAACGGTTCCGCTTGAAATCTCTGACTCTCCTAAAACGATGACATAAGTAGAGCCGCTCTTATCTGCGCCCTTCATGGCACCTTTGAGAGCTCTATCTCCAAAGGCAATCTCAACTCTTTTACCATTGAGACGAAGATGTGAGGCGATAACCAAGGCTTGAACCTTTGCCGCCTCGCCAAGTGGAATAACGAAAAGATCTGACACAAAGGCATCGGATCCAATTACACCTTCTGCTTCAGCAGCTAGCAAAGCACGATCGACTCCGAGTCCAAAACCAATTCCAGACAATGATTGCCCACCTAGTTGCTCCATAAGTCCGTCGTAACGCCCACCGCCGCCAATGCCAGATTGGGCTCCAAGAAGTTCATGAACGAACTCAAATGTTGTTCCCGTGTAGTAATCCAAACCACGAACCATTCGAGGGTTCAATACATATGCAATGCCGAGCGCATCTAAGTACTTGATGACTCGATCGAAATGTTCTTTCGACTCAATGGTGAGGTAGTCAATGAGCAACGGCGCTTTCTCCATCGCCCTCTTCATCTCTTCACGTTTATCATCAAAAAGTCGCAAAGGGTTAATTGCAGCGCGTGCAGCTGTTGCCTCATCTAAATCCAGAGTGGCTATGAATTTTAAAAGATCAACCCGGTGCGCAGCACGTGATTGTGCATCACCTAAAGAGGTGATCTCGAGCCGGTACTTGGTTAATCCAAGAGCTTTAAAACCAGCATCTGCGATGGCGATTACCTCTGCATCTATTGCAGGATCATCAACACCTATAGCTTCGATTCCAACCTGATAAAACTGGCGATAACGTCCGGCTTGCGGACGCTCAGCTCTAAAGAATTGTCCTGAATACCAAACCTTTACTGGTAACTGTCCTCTATCTAAACCATGTTCAATAACTGAGCGCATCACACCAGCGGTACCTTCGGGACGCAGCGTTATTGATCTTCCACCTCTATCTTCAAAGGTGTACATCTCTTTTGACACAACATCTGTTGATTCACCAACACCGCGTTTAAAGAGCTCGGTATCTTCAAAAACTGGAAGTTCAATTAACTGGTAGCCAGCTCTGCTTGCAGGTTCGATTAATGCATCACGAACATATTCAAATGCACTGGAACGAGGTGGTATGTACTCACTAACACCTTTTGGTGCCGAGATCTTTTGCTGAGCCATTAGTAACGACCTACCAAACTCTTGAGATAAGGATTGTTCTTCTTTTCATAGGACATCGTTGTTTCGGGGCCATGACCCGGCAGGACCCTGAGATGATCGGACAATGGCACCACTTTCTTTCGCAAGGTCTCTTCCATCTCCTTTGCTGAACCTGTTGGTAAATCTGTTCTTCCTATAGAACCAGCAAAGAGCACATCGCCGCTGAGTAATACCTCATCGTCGATCTGAAACATCAAAGATCCTCGCGTATGGCCTGGAGCGTGAATTGCCTTGAAAGAAAGACCGACCAAATTGATGATCTCTCCATTTTTAAGTTCCAACACTTGAGTGGGCTCAATGAAATTCATATCGGCTACTGTTGAAGAAAATTCAGCGCTGAGCAACTTTTCAGGGGCGGTTAGATATGCACGATCCTCGCTATGAATATATGCAGGAATCGAGTATCCATCAGCTATGGGCTGTATCGAAAAGGTGTGATCGAGATGTCCATGGGTAGCGATAATTGCCACCGGTTTGAGATTGTGCCGGGAAAGTACTGCCTCTAATTGCGCTGAGACATCAGGCATACCCGGATCGACAATGATGCACTCGCTGTCCCGCCCTGAAGCCAGCACCCAGCAGTTGGTGGCAAACATCGGGGCGGCAAAGGAGTCAATCAGCACAACTAGACCCCCTCTTGCACGCTCAATTGAGGCTCGATTGACGGTCGAACCATGAGACAGGGTACCTTTTGACCTACTAATCCACACTCGACCCACGCTTAGAGGGCTCAAATCTTCTAGGCATCGCACTCACATATAGCGAGCCTTTAAAAAAGGTAACGCGCTGAAAGGATCACTCTCATGACAGATATGAATTTCCCGCAACAGGCAAGCGCTGCAACTGCGTTGATCGGAGATCCTTCAGCATTTGGTCGAGTAGCAGAAGATGGAACGGTCTTTGTTCGAACACCTCACGGTGAAAAAGCGGTTGGCTCATATCCAGGCAAGAGTGCAGAAGAGGCACTGGCCTACTTTGTCCGTAAGTTTGAGGTGCTAGCAGCTGAGGTTGCGCTATTGGCCGCTCGCATCAAGAGCGGAGCAATGGTTCCATCTGATGCATATGCCGCGGTAAAAAAATTGCGCGAACAGGTAAAAGAGTTAAATGGTGTTGGAGATTTGGAGGCGTTAGCCGCATCAGTTGAGCAGATTGAGCCATTAATTGAAGGACATCGCGAGGCGTATGAGGCAAAGAAGGCTGCAGAAAGTGCAGCAAAGGCGGCACGTCGTGAGCAGATTCTCGTCGAAAAGGAAAAAATTGTTGCTGAAGCAGAGTCACTTGCACTTTCTGAAAGTTGGAAAGCAACAGGAGATCGCTTAAAGGTTTTGCTCGATGAGTGGAAGGCCGCTCCACGTCTAGAAAAAAAGACTGATGCTGATCTGTGGAAACGCTTCTCCTCATCACGCAACAAATTTGATAAGCGCCGTCGCACACACTTTGCTTCCCTTGAAGCCACGCAATCAGTAGTGGCTGAGGCCAAGAAGAAGATTGTTGAAGAGGCTGAAAAGCTGGCAACATCAACTGAATGGGTTGCAACCGCTAAGCGATTCAAAGTTCTTATGGATCAATGGAAGGCTGCTGGTCGCGGCAAGAAAAATGATGATGCAAAACTATGGGCTCGCTTTAAGGCAGCCCAAGATCAATTCTTTACTGCAAAGAATGCTGACCTTGAAAAGCGTGATGTAACTATGGCGGCCAACCTTGCCAAGCGCGAAGAGTTACTGCCATTGATCGAGGCGCTCCTTCCAATCTCTGATGTTAAGCAGGCTCGCAAATCCTTAAATGAGTATCTACGCTCGTGGGAGAAGATTGGTATGACCCACCGTGATAAGCGCGCATCTTTGGATGCACGAGTTGCTGCGGTTGAGAGTGCGATCAAAGAGGCTGAAGCTGAGATCTGGCGCAAAACAGATCCTGCTGCCAAGAAGCGTGCGCAAGAGGTTGTTGCACAACTGACAGAATCTATTGCAAACTACGAAAAAGCTGCGGCGAAGTTTGCAGCAAGTGGTAACGATAAGAAGGCAAAAGAAGCCGCTGAATCTGCTACCGCTCGTAAGGTTTGGCTTGCTGAAGCTGAAAAGGGCCTCGCAGAGTTTAACTAACTCTTAATTGTTAGTTGTTCTGTAAACATCGTAAACACCTTCGATACTTCGTACCGCTGCAAGAACGGCGTCGAGGTGTGTGGCATCTGCCATTTCAAAGGTAAAGCGAGAAAATGCGGTTCGATCTTTTGAGGTACTAACCGCTGCACTCAAGATATTTACATGTTGTTCAGACAAAGTTCGGGTGACATCAGCCAACAAGGAAGCACGATCTAAAGCTTCAACCTGAATATTTACTAAGAAAATTGAAGCCGCACCGGTGCGCCATTTCACCTGAACTACTCGATCTGACTGATGCTTTTGTAGATCCGATGCGTTGGTGCAATCGGAGCGATGGATTGATACGCCACTGCCCTTTGTAATAAAGCCCATGATTGCATCCCCTGGAACTGGTGTACAACAACGGGCCAGCTTTACAAGGACATCATCAGTACCTTCAACATCAACCGCATTACTTGATCGCCTTGTGGTTGGTGCCCGATTTGGCAGAACCTCCATGGTTGGTTCTGGATGAGAATCTTCTGCTCCCATTGCTGCAACCAATTTATCGATAACCGATGCAGCAGATACATGCCCATCCCCTACAGCTGAATACAGGCCATCAATATCTGAGTAGCGAAGATCATGGGCTAATTCAAGAAGTGAGTGACCTGCGAAGATCTTTTGAAGTGGAAGGCCTGCCTTGCGCATCTGCCGTGCGATCGATTCACGACCTGCATCTATTGCCTCTTCCCGACGCTCCTTGCTGAACCAAGCTTTAATCTTTGACCGAGCGCGTGGACTCTTTACAAAGTTGAGCCAGTCTCTACTTGGTCCTGCAGATTCGCTTTTGTTAGTCACGATCTCGACCACATCACCGTTGTTGAGGCGAGACTCGAGCGGCACAAGTCTTCCATTCACCTTTGCTCCTGCACATCGCAAACCAACATCGGTATGAACAGAGAATGCAAAGTCGACAGGTGTTGATCCGCCAGGTAAGGCAACGACGCTGCCTTTAGGTGTAAATACAAATACCTCTGGAGAGCCTAAATCAAAGCGAAGTGCTTCAAGAAACTCGGAAGGATCTTCAGTTTCCTTCTGCCATTCATGTAATTGACGCAGCCAGAGCATTTCCGGTGAGGTATCAGTATTTTCCGGTCCTTGCTTGTACTTCCAGTGTGCAGCGATACCGAACTCTGCTCTTGCATGCATGTCATAGGTGCGAATCTGTATCTCGATCGCCTTGCCATTAGGGCCAATAACAGTTGTGTGTAACGATTGATAAAGGTTGAACTTAGGCATCGCGATGTAATCTTTAAAACGACCTGGAACCGGACTCCACCGTGCATGGATTGACCCCAGTACCGCATAACAATCACGAACATCATTTACAAGTACTCGGATACCCACGAGATCGTAAATATCTTTGAACTCTCGTCCACGTACAACCATCTTTTGATAAACGGAGAAAAAATGCTTCTTGCGACCGGTAACAGTTGATTCGATATTATCTCTGGCTAGATCTTCCTTAACTGAGGCGATGACCTCTTCAGTCAACTTATCTCGCGATGGAGATCGTTCTGCCACTAGGCGTGAAATCTCTTCAAACTTCTTAGGCTCCAACACTTCAAAGGAGAGATCCTCCAGCTCCCACTTGATTGCGTTCATACCCAAACGGTGTGCCAATGGTGCGTAAATATCTAGCGTCTCTCGTGCTTTGCGAGTTGCACTTTCTGGTGAAACATATTTCCAAGTTCGGGCGTTATGCAGACGATCTGCCAGTTTGATAACAAGTACTCGAATATCGCGAGACATAGCAATAACCATCTTGCGGACGGTTTCAGCCTCTGCCGTTGGCCCATAGGTAAGTTTGTCTAACTTGGTAACACCGTCGACAAGGTTTGCAATTTCATCGCCAAAATCAACACGAAGTTGAGTAAGTGAGTACTGAGTATCTTCAACGGTGTCATGCAGAAGAGCAGCGATAATAGTTGCGGGATTCAATCCCAAATGAGCCAGAATCTCTGCGACAGCAACAGGATGAGTTATGTACGGCTCACCTGATTTACGCAACTGTCCTTCATGGGCATTGCGTGCTACCTCAAAAGCACGCGCGACCTCATCGCCATCTACCGAGGCATGGTTTTCTTTGAGAGCACTAATTACTGGTGCTATCAAAGTATCCACAAAAGACCTTACTTACGACCTTTACGCTTTGGTTGATTGCGTGGACCACGTCCATTTACAGCTGCTACTGATGCAACAGGTGTTCCAGTGTTGGCTGTTGATGAAGAGCCACGAGCCTCTACTCGCTTTGCTAACGCCTGCATCGCTGGCTCCTTCTCGCGAAGTTGAGCCAAGAAAGCTGGAGCGATGAAGAGAGAGGAGTAAGTGCCAACAATCAAGCCAATGAACAAGGAGAGAGATAGATCCTTGAGCGTTCCTGCACCAAGTAGTCCAGCTCCCACAAAGAGAATTGCTGCAACAGGAAGGATTGCCACGATCGAGGTATTTGCTGAGCGAACGATTGTTTGATTTACAGCGAGGTTGACCGCTTGGGAGTAGGTCTTGGTAGAAACCGCTGAAATCGACTTGGTGTTATCTCGAACTCGATCAAACACCACAACCGTGTCATAAAGGGAGTAACCAAGAATGGTTAAGAAACCTATAATGGTAGCGGGTGTGACATCAAAACCTACAAGTGCGTAAATACCGACTGTAATGAAGACGTCATGGACAACAGCCACGATCGCAGAGATGGCCATTTTTGGCTCAAGTGCCATCGCCAAATAAAGCATGACAACTAATAAGAAGCCAAACAATCCATACAGTGCTTTGCGAGTAATCTCTTTACCCCATGATGGACCAATAATTTGTGTGTCAATGCTCGTTAAACTCACTGAAAACTTCGCGGCTAGTGCATCCTGAATCGCATTGTTCTGTGCTTGTTCGAGCGCCTGAGTTTGAACTCGGACCTTGTCACTTCCCACAAGTTGAACAACTGGATCACTTGTAACACCAGCTTCAGCCACAGCCTCTCGTGCTTGAGCAACAGAAGGGTTTGGAGTGTTTACGGTAAAGGAGGATCCACCCTTGAATTCGATACCAAGGGTTAAGCCCTGAATAGCTAGCGCTCCGATTGATAAGAGAACGAAGAAACCAGAAAGACCGTACCAAAGGCGACGGTTGCCAATGAAGTTGATTGATGTCTCTCCACGATAGAGACGACCACCTAAACCTGAAAACTTTGACACTTTATGCCTCCTTCGCAACGACTAGACCCAGACTCTTAGGCGAGAAGCCTGAGAGAGGATGACCTGAGTTAAAGAACTTGCTTCGAGAAACTAAGACAAGTGCTGGCTTGGTAAATAGGAAGATGATGACTAAGTCGATAAGTGTTGTAAGACCGAGCGTGAACGCAAATCCTCGAACACCACCAACAGAGAAGACATAGAGAAGCACCGCTGCGATCAACGAAACGAAGTCGGCGATCAAAATTGTACGACGTGCACGAACCCATCCAGTCTCGGCAGCGGTTCGTAATGATCTGCCTTCTCGCATCTCATCCTTTACACGTTCAAAGTAAACGATAAAGGAGTCGGCGGTAACACCGATTGCAGTAATCGCGCCCGCAATTCCAGCCAAAGTGAGTGTAAATCCGATCCATTGACCCATGAGCAAGATCAGCGCGTAGAGCATGATTGCTGCAACGCCTAAAGAGGCCACGGTAACAAAACCTAATGCGCGGTAATACAGCAGGGTGAAAATTACTACCAAGAGCATTCCCAGACCTGCAGCCAATACACCAGCTCTTAGCTGATCTGCACCAAGTGTTGGTGAAACCTGTTGAACTTCTCCGCGATCAAATGCAAGAGGAAGTGCTCCGTACTTCAAAACATTTGCTAAATCCTGAGCTTCAAGCTGAGTGAAGCTTCCTGTGATTTGTGCATTACCTGAAGGGATAGCTTCAGTAATTCTTGGTGATGAAACAACTAGACCATCAAGAACAATTGCTACCTGATTTGTCGGTTCTGGGAGAGATGTAACTCTAGAAGTTAACGCGCCAAAGGCTGCGGTTCCTTCATTGTCAAAGGTAAGACTTACAAACCATGAGCTTCCCGCTTGAGGATCAAGTCCCGCTGATGCCTTTGAAATCTGTCGTCCCAAAACTTCTGCTGGAGCAAGAATGTACTTTGTGCCACCTGCACGGTCGCAGGTGACCAAGGTTTCAGTTGGCAGATCTGTCGATGTTCCTTGAAGATTTTCCGGCTTGGTGCAATCAAGAGCGGCAAACTTTGCATTCGCTTCTGCACTTACACCTGCTGCAGGAGTTGCTCCCGCATCACCTGCTGCAGGAACTCCAGAACCAGATGCAAGCACCTGACGGAAACGAAGTTCGGCTGTCTGTCCAACTAAATCAACAACGCGTCGACCGGTATCTCCTGGTACAGAGATTACGATTTGGCGATTAGTACCGCTGCCTTGCGCAGTAACCTCTGATTCAACAACACCGAGCGAGTCAACACGTTGGCGAATAATGGAAACCGCCTGATCGATAGCCTCGCTCGTAACACTTCCCTCTTGACCAGGTGCAATACGAGGTTGCAGAGTGACCGAAGTTCCGCCACGTAGATCTAGACCTAGCTGCAGACTCTTGGAATCTTGAAGGAAAACTAGACCCACCATCGATACGAGGATGAGAGCCAGAATTGCCAAGGTTCGTCCAGGACGTGAGCTGGTCTTTATTGGTTTAGTTGTTGTAGACATAGGCGCAGAGTCTAGGCGTCAGATGCGGGTAAGTCGAAAAGCGTGGCAATTTCCGCAGGTGGTGTTCGTCCTATGTGACGCCAACCTTGAGCTGTGGCCACCCGGCCACGCGGGGTTCTAGCCATAAATCCATTGCGAACCAGAAAAGGCTCAGCAACAGATTCAACGGTCTCAACCTCTTCGCCAACAGCGATAGCAAGGGTGGATAGACCTACCGGGCCACCATTGAAACGTTCGATCAGGGCGACCAAAACCGCACGGTCCAACCGATCGAGACCTAACTCATCTACCTCATACATCTCCAACGCTGCTTGAGCGCTGGCAAGAGAGATTGTGGATGAGCCCTGCACCTGTGCAAAATCTCGAACACGTCGCAGCAAACGGTTGGCGATACGCGGTGTGCCTCGTGAACGCCCTGCTACTTCTATGACCGCATCCTTATCAATCACAATTTTTAAAAGTTCGGAGCTTCGAGAAATCACATGCGCAATATCTTCTTCATTGTAAAAATCAAGATGCGCCGTAAAGCCGAATCGATCACGTAAAGGACTCGGCAATAAACCCGCTCGAGTTGTTGCTCCTACCAAAGTGAAATGCGGAAGTTGCAGAGGAATCGCGGTTGCGCCAGGTCCCTTGCCCACGATTACATCAACTCGAAAATCCTCCATCGCTAAATATAAGAGCTCTTCGGCCGGGCGTGGCAAGCGATGAATTTCATCAAGAAAGAGAATTTCCCCTTCAACTAATGAGGAAAGAATTGCTGCCAAATCTCCTGCATGAGTAATTGCAGGACCGCTTGTAATACGAATCGGTGCCTTCATCTCACTTGCAAGGATCATCGCAAGTGTTGTTTTACCCAAACCTGGCGGGCCCGACAAAAGAATGTGATCTGCAGGAGCATTTCGATGTCGAGCAGCGGTTAGCAAAACATCTATTTGTTCCCGAACCCGGTGTTGCCCAACAAAATCAGACAAGGTTTTCGGACGCAGCGCATGTTCGAGCGCTGACTCTTCGCTCTTGATCTGCGGCGTTACTAAACGATCATCAGCCACGAGAGCTCTTTCCACTTGCGAGAGACAATTTCAGCAGTTCACTTAGTTCGAGGGTAGATGCATCAACACCATCGGCTTGCAAGGTTGCGACAACATTTGAGATCGCACCATCTGATTCTTTAGGTGAGAACCCCAAGGAAACTAAGGCGCTACTTAACTGCTCTCTCCACGCTGGAACATGTCCTCTATGTGGATGTGCGGTAGATAAATCAGAGAGCTTGCCCTTGAGCTCGAGAATAAGACGCTGTGCGCCTTTTCGCCCTATACCTGGAACCTTCTCAATTACAGCAACATCCTCTTGAGCAATAGCTCTTCCCAGATCTTCGGGAGTTAAAGCGCCAAGAATAGATAGGGCAACCTTCGGACCTATTCCGGAAACTGTTTGTACAAGTTCAAACAATGATCGAGACTCTTCATTGACAAAGCCGAACAAGGTCAGCGAGTCCTCACGAACAACCAACGATGTAAAGAGTTGAACCTGGGAACCCAGATTAACCTGAGTTGTAGTTGCTGGAGTCACCAAAACAGTTAAACCAAAACCCCCAACCTCAACGATCAGTCGATCGCTTTGAATTGATCTCACACTACCGCTGAGTAAAGAGATCATCTCGACCTCAATTTCTTAATACGAGTTTGTTCGGCAGCTGCAGCTTGAGCTAAACGAGTGGTTCCCGCTCCTCGCCAAATATGACAAATTGCCAGTGCTAATGCATCAGTGGCATCTACAGGTTTAGGAATTGAATCTAGATTGAGAATTTTCTGAACCATGAGCGCTACCTGCGCCTTATTGGCGCGACCACTTCCTGTCACCGACGCCTTCACTTCAGATGGAGTGTGCATCATTACCGGAATACCAGCTTTGGCAGCTAGCAATAACGCTATTCCTGCGGCTTGACCTGTACCCATAACGGTACGAACATTGTGTTGAGAAAAAACACGCTCTACCGCAATTACATCCGGCTTCCAAAGATTGATCCACTGGGAAAGCTGTTGATCTAGATCTAATAATCGTTGTTCAAGTGGTGATTCCGAGGGGGTAAGTATGACTCCAACTTCCACCAAGGTGATTGGTGAACCGACAGCGCCTTCGACAATGCCCACGCCACAACGAGTAAGACCAGGATCTACACCTAGAACTCTCATTGCTCTCCTCGTGCCCTATCGATTAGTTAATGTTCAAGCCTAAGGTGATTGAAGTACGGCTTATTCGAGGCTCGCCATAACTTCATCGGAAACATCGAAGTTACTGTAAACATTTTGAACATCATCGAGCTCTTCAATGGCATCAATTAATTCAAAGACCTTTTTTGCGCCATCTGCATCCAATGGGATGCTCATCGAAGGCAAAAAGGATGAGTCTGCTGATTCATAATCAATTCCAGCTGCCTGTAATGCGGTTCTAACCGGAACTAAATCAACAGGTTCGCTCACAATTTCAAAGGCCTCGCCCAGATCATTTACCTCTTCAGCCCCTGCTTCTAGCACAGCCTCTAAAATTGAATCCTCTGTAAGGGTTCCATCCTTCTTAACAATGACTACACCTTTACGGTTAAACAAGTAGGAAACAGAACCAAGATCTGCCATCGACCCACCGTTACGGGTAACTGCAACTTTTACTTCAGATGCTGAACGATTTCTATTGTCAGACAAACACTCAATCATGATCGCAACTCCATTGGGGCCGTAACCCTCGTACATGATGGTGATCCAATCTTTTGCACCAGCCTCTAAACCAGCGCCACGTTTGATCGCACGTTCAATATTGTCCGATGGCATTGAAGATTTCTTTGCCTTCGCTACCGCGTCAAACAAAGTCGGGTTGCCATCCATGTCTGCTCCACCATTGCGAGCTGCAACTTCAATAGCTCGGATCTGCTTTGCAAATACCTTTGCACGACGGCTATCAATGATCGCCTTTTTGTGCTTTGTCGTAGCCCATTTGGAATGGCCTGACATGAATTCACCTCACCTAATAAGACTGTGCTTACGTTCTGCCGCTTACTTTACCTTCTCTAACGCGGGACGGGCTACCTGCTCAATAAAAAATCGATGAATTCGGTTATCCCCCGTTAATTCGGGATGAAATGATGTTGCCAGCGCGGTACTTGAACGAACAGCGACAGGATGTGAGTCGACTGACGCCAAAACCTGCACTGAATCTGACACCTTTTCAACCCAAGGTGCTCGGATAAAGACAGCTCTAATCAGATCTGGTGAACCATCTGCAAACTCAATATCTTTTTCAAAGGAATCCACCTGTCGCCCAAAGGCGTTTCGGCGAACAGTAATGTCGAGCCCACCAAAACTTTTCTGCCCAACCTTTGCATCAAGAATTTCTTCGGCAAGCAAAATCATTCCGGCACAGGACCCGTAAACCGGCATTCCGTTAGCTATTCGTTCTCTAATCAATTGATAAACGCCAAATACTTCGGCTAATTGAGCGATCGTGGTCGACTCTCCACCAGGTAGCACTAGTGCATCTACTGCTTGAATCTCAGATGCTCGACGAACAGCAACAGCATCAACTCCACATTGAAGTAAGGATCCAATGTGTTCGCGCACATCACCTTGAAGTGCTAAAACGCCAACCTTCATTTATAGAGAAATTACCAACCGCGTTCTGCAAGGCGATGTGGTGCTGGAAGATCAGCAACATTAATTCCAACCATTGCCTCACCCAATCCACGAGATGCCTCAGCAATAACCTTGGGGTCATCCCAAAATGTTGTTGCCTTAACGCAAGCCGCCGCACGTTGAGCCGGGTTTCCTGATTTGAAGATTCCAGAACCGATGAATACTCCATCAGCGCCCATGCTCATCATCAGCGCAGCATCTGCAGGTGTTGCAATTCCACCAGCGGTAAATAACACCACTGGAAGTTTGCCAGTCTGAGCAACTTCCTTGACAAGATCGTAAGGAGCTTGAAGCTCCTTAGCTGCAACATATAGCTCATCCTCTCGAAGTGACGAGAGACGACGGATTTCTCCACCAATTTTGCGCATGTGCTGCATTGCATTTGAAACATCTCCGGTGCCTGCTTCGCCCTTTGACCGGATCATCGCTGCACCTTCATTGATTCGACGAAGTGCTTCACCAAGATTTGTTGCTCCGCAAACAAAGGGAACGGTGAAATCAAACTTATCAATATGGTTTTCATAATCAGCAGGGGTTAAAACCTCAGACTCATCGATGTAATCGACACCCAAAGATTCCAAAACTCGTGCCTCGACAAAGTGTCCGATACGAGCCTTCGCCATAACGGGGATCGATACCGCAGCCTGGATCTTTTGAATCATGTCTGGATCAGACATGCGTGCCACGCCGCCTTGTGCGCGAATATCTGCAGGAACCCGCTCGAGCGCCATAACAGCAACCGCACCCGCATCTTCTGCGATCTTCGCTTGCTCAGCGTTGACGACATCCATGATGACGCCACCCTTAAGCATTTCAGCCATACCGCGCTTTACGCGACCGGTGCCTGTTACTTCAGCCATGATCAATTACTCCGCTTCAATTGAAAGATAGAGCCCAATCCTACTTCGTCTTTTCTATAGTGCGCGAGGTGAATTCAGGCTCACGATCGGTCAAGGCGACCCATATCTGACCCCTATCAAAGTTCATAATGGCTCCATCGCTAAAGGTGAAGGTGGTGCCTGTTTCTGCTGAGGACCTACTCCAGGTTGTGACAAATCGTTGGCCATCGCGTAGTACGTAAGCTTTTCCAGATCCAATTGTTTCAGACAGTGGAGTAACTCCCCCAAATTTATCGCCGTACTCTGATGGTGAGATTTCTACCAATTGAATTACAAAGGTTGAAGGGCCTAACACTAAACCGCTTTCAGCAATATTGAGTTTATTGTTGTGCGATAGAAGCCATCGAGATTCTTGATCAGACCATTCCGCTGAATATGTTGCAGCCGGCCAATTAATAACCACCTTCTCAGTAGGTATGCCACCTTCTTGCAAATCGCCAAACACAAATCCAATACTCTTGGCTGTATCAACTTGTAGTTGATCTTCGACCACTTTCTGCATCAAAAGATCTGCTCGAAGAACCATGGCATATGGCTGATTACGAGTTGGATCTGTTGTGTAGATCTTTGGACTTTGACGCTGTGCCCCTAGATCTACCAAGTTGGACGCTGAGATAACGGGAAGAAGTTTTTGTTGGGCGCCGCTGTATGCAAAAGCTACGCGACCAAACTGACTCAAAATATCGATATCTGATATACGCGCGCTGCGCACCGGACCAACTCTTTCTGGAATCACAGTTGAGTAGATCGCTACTAACCGAGTGAGACCACCCTCAACCTGCTCTATATAAACAATTTCGGCATCTTCTAAACCAATCTGAGGATGTGCCATATTGGTGTCATCGATCTTCACGGCCAGTAATTGACCATCAACACCTTCACGGCCACTAAGAACGCTGGTTGCTTTCTCTTCAGGTAAGAGATTTGAGACAGCTGCACAACTACTCAGTAGAAGAGCTGCGATTATCGCGATAAAAACTGAGCGCTTAGAGAACATCGGCTTCAAATTCATAGGTGATCGGTAATGGCGCAGTGCCTGCTAATCGGAAGATCCGAACAATGAACTTGCTACGAACCATCTGAGTGCGAGCTACGGCATCTGTATGTATCGCTATCGCTACCCGAATCTTGTCAGTCAAACCAGAAAGCTCCGTTAACAAGGCACTGTCTGCTGCGGTCGCTAAATGCTCTGCATCCTCTAGTAATAATCCAAGCGCACCAGAAAGCCCGCTCTCTGCCTGCGAACGATTTTGAATATTGGCATCACGTGCCTGATACGCCGCTGCCGTCAAAAGAACAGTTGAAGCTGGATCAGCAATATCGCTATGTGCAATTTCCAAAGCAACTGCCGCTCTTTTTTGAAGTAATACATCTAAGTTTGCCCAACTAGTTTCAACACGGTGGTGAAGCCTGTCTAAGCGAGTTGCTGTAAATGTCAGGTACCAGATTGAGATCAATACAAAGAGAGTTAGCAAAAGCCAGCGAGTCATTGTTTATCCTCTTTATTCAGGAAACGGTTCCAGGGACGTGTATCAGAGGCCAACCGCACCTTTTCGCTACCGACAATAGACATTTCATACACTGAGTAGATCTGCTCCGCCACTACAGTCCAATCAAAACTTTGGGCATGGGCTTTTCCTGCAATCGATAAACTCTCCCGTTTAGATTTGTCGCGAAGTAAATCAATAACAACCTTCGCCAATTCCGTTGGGCTTTCCGATTCAAAGAGTGCACCAAATTCACCGTGCCCCAATAAATCATCAAACGCTGGAATATCACTTGCAACTACACATGCTCCGCCAGCTAGCGCTTCAGCCAAAATAATGCCAAAGGATTCTCCTCCAGTATTGGGAGCAACATACAAAGCAACTGAAGACATGAAATCAGTCTTGTCCTCTTCGGAAATCTTTCCTAAAAATTCAAATCTATGGCGAAGTTGCGAATCAATACTCTCAATTACTTCCTTAGGGTCTCCAGGTCCTGCGACAAAAACCTTTACATCGGGTGCAAACCTGGAAATGACAGGAAGTGCATCAACTAGAACGCTCAAGCCCTTGCGTGGCTCCTCAAAGCGCCCAATAAAACCAATCGTGTTTCCTGCCCATTTTTCCTGTACTTTTCCGTGGGAGAATCGACCGGCATATATTCCATTAGGGATGATGATTGCATCGGTATCGAGATGGTCGGTAAGAGTTAAGCGGGCGGCTTCAGAGACGGCAATGCGCGCCGACAACTTCTCAATAGCCGGCTCAAGAATAGGTCCAATTGCGAAAATAATCTTTTGACGTTTCGCTGCGGCATGGAAGGTTCCCACCATTGGTCCATCTGCTGCCCAACAGGCGAGCAGTGAGATGGATGGAATTGCGGGCTCATGTAAATGGAGCAGATCAAAATCTCCTGCGGCGATCCATTGACGAACGCGTGAGAATGCAACCGGTCCAAAGAGAACACGTGCCACCGCGCCGTTATAGGGAATCGAGATTGGTTTGCCCGCGTTCACTACGTAATCAGGAAGCTTTGTTTCATCCAATGCAGGAGCTAGAACAGAAACTTCGTGACCTGCAGCAATCAGAAACTCAGCCAGATCTCTGATGTGGTTTTGTACTCCCCCAGGAGTATCCCAACTGTATGGACACACAATTCCAATCTTGAGCGAACGAGTAAGCACTATGAACGTTCCTTAAAATCGCCATCGATCCAAATTCGCTGCAACATATGCCAATCTTGTGGACACTGCGAAATCCCATCCTCGAAATGTTTCGCGGTCATCTGCACAATTTCTTGAACCATCTCACTCTCAGTCCCAGAACTTGGAAGCACAACACTTTTAAAATCTATATGTATTCCGGCCTCGGTATATGACACAAAGGCGGTTATTAAAGGCGCATTGGTTCGAATAGCAAGCAATGCAGGACCTGCCGGCATCCGTGCGGGTGCACCGAAGAAATCCACCTCAATTCCTGAGCGAGATAGATCTCTGTCGGCCACTAAAGCAACTAGTGCGCCCCCACGTAATCTATCTGCCAGAGTTTCCAGTACTCGACCGTCAAGAGGAAGAACCTCCATGCCCATCGATTCACGATAACTGAGAAACTTTAAGAAAAGTTTTTCAGGCTTTAGTCGTTCTGCAACCGTTACCAAGGGAACTCCCTTGGCACAGAAATACGCTCCTGCATGGTCCCAATTGCCTGCATGGGGCAGAGCGACAATTACTCCGGTCTTGGCGGCGATTGCTTCCATCAGTAAGTGCTCATTAGTTACCGCAACGGTTTGAACTACGCGTTGCTTAGACCAATCTGGGAATCGAAAGGTGTCGCACCAGTAGCGCATGTATGAACGCATTGCATCAATGACGAGTAAATCCAAGTTGAGCGAAGTGATTCCCGGTTGCGTACGGGAGAGATTTGAACGCAATCTTTGGACGCTTTTTCCATCTCGCTTAACAAGAATATCTGCGATCTTATAGAAAACTCTGTACGTAGATTTCTCAGGTAACCATCTAACTATGCGCCATCCGATGAAGTACAAATAGGCGGCTAAATTGTCCTTCACTTTATTTCGCTCGCTTCACGATAAGCATTCTTTGTAACACAGTGAACAAACCAAGAACGGCCAGAGTCCACATTCCTACAGCTAGAACGTATGGAACTCCTAGTCCATCAAAACCAATTGCCGCTAAGGAAATGATCAATCGCTCAGTGCGCTCTGCTATTCCGCCCGAACAAGAGATTCCAAAACTTTCAGCCTTGGCACGTATGTAGGGAACTAGCATTCCTGTCACCAAGGTAACTAGAACTACATACGACAATGCATCCCCTCGACCAATAAGATAAATAGACACACCCAGCAAAATTGAGGAGTCGGTTATACGATCGATGGTGGAATCTAAAAAACCACCCCACTTACTAGAACCTGAGCTAGATAACCTCGCCATAGTCCCGTCGAAAAGATCGCTCAAGGCGAGGATGCAGATAGCAAGGGTTCCTATGAAAAATTCTCCGCGGGGATAGAAATACAAGGCACATACAACTACCCCTATCGCTCCTACCCATGTGACTGCGTTTGGTGTGACACCTCGGCGAAGGGCAAATGCCGCCACCGGGGTAATTACCCGAGTGACCGCTGGCTTTAAACGTGCGCTTAACATCAAGGACCATCGTAGGCTGAGCCAGTGCAAACACAAATCACCAAGGCCATGATTCATGTCTACGGACACGCCAGCGCCGAGCCTGAGTTGGTTGCGGAAACCTTTGGCGCTGTTTATACCCAAGAGGTTCACAGCGACAGTGATTTGGCGATTTTTGCCATCAACCCTTCTGCTGGTGTGGATCAAGAAACGATTGCCCTGTGGGCCAAACTCGATGAGTTTCAGATTCCTCGTCTTGTCGTTGTTACCCATTTGGAGAAACAAGAAGCTGATTTTGATGATGCGGTAATGATTGCAAACAGAGTTTTCTCTCCGATGGCTACACCTTTCTTGGTGTTGCATGATGAAGCAGGTTTACCCATAGCTCTTATCTCTTTGGAGGATCTAACAATCATTGATTATTCAACAACCCCACCGGCAATACATATGAGCGAACCGGAACATCAAACTCTTGTACAAGAGTTTAGGGATGAGTATCTGGAATTGGTCCAGAGCTCAGGAGATCAAGCATTTCCTGCAGGATTACTTTTTCCAGCGATTCCGTTATGGATTGAAAAAGGAATCGGTGTCGATATTGTCAATCGGTACATCGGCCAACTTAACTAATTACCAAGCAGCTGCAATCTCATCTCGAGTCAAGTGCAACAGTTGAGGCAATACCTTTGTTTTACCAATAATGGGCATGAAGTTAGCATCCCCGCTCCAACGTGGAACTACATGTTGATGAATGTGCGCAGCTACTCCAGCTCCCGAGATCGCTCCTTGATTCATTCCCAGATTAAATCCTTCAGGCGATGAAACCTTGCGAATCGTTTTCATTGCATGCGATGTCAGTTCGGAGATTTCATTTCTTTCCGCTTCGCTGAGATCAGTCAGATCAGCTACATGCCTAAAGGCGCACACCAAAAGATGTCCTGGGTTGTATGGGTAAAGGTTCATCACAACATAAGCGGT
>JACCEC011979890.1_pt1 | contig 22114 bp, 23 predicted proteins | sample 7450121 | NCBI WGS metagenome assembly JACCEC01 (sample SAMN15323455, study PRJNA562643) | freshwater metagenome | isolation source: river surface water | place: USA:Blue River Watershed | collected 2017-08-18 | reverse complement strand
CCCGCCGTGCCGGGCCGTCTCGCGCCCTTGCCCGAGTCGATCGGCCTCGCCGGCCTGCTCCGTCGCTCCGGCATCACCGAGACCGCGCTCAACCGCCTCCAGGCCGGCGCCAACTGGCACGAACTCAGCACGCTGCCCCTGCACCGCGCCCTCGCGGAGACCTCCCGCCTGCTCCGTTCGCAGGTCGATGCGCGGACCGCCCGGCCCGCGCTTACCCGCGCCGCCTTCCTCGGCTCCGCCGGCGTCGGCCGCACCACCGCGCTCTGCAAATGGCTCGCGCAGGAAGTCTTCCGCCGCGGCCGGCTCGGCCACGTGGTGAGCGTCGAGTTCGACCGGCCCAACTCCCTCGGTCCGCTGCCCGTGTTCGCGGAGGCGATGGGCGTGCCGCTCGCGCACTTCCCCTGCGAGACCCGGCCGGCCGTCCCCGGCGGTTTCGTCTATTTCGACCTGCCGTGCCTCGCGCCGAGCCGGCCCGCGGAACACGGCGCCATCGCCGACTTCCTCGACCGCGAGCAGATCAACGAACGGGTGCTGGTGCTCAACGCCGCCTACGACCGCGCTTCCCTCCGCGAGGCCTATGCGGCCGGCCGCGATCTCGGCGCCACCCACCTCGTGTTCTCCCACCTCGATGAGGTGCCGCAGTGGGGCAAGCTCTGGGATTACCTCTTCGACGAGGAGATCGAGCCCCTCTTCCTCGCCACCGGTCCCTCCCTCACCGGCGACTGCGAGGAAGACGTCCCCGGCGCCATCGTCCGCCGCACCCTGCCCGACGGCACCTGACCACCGCCCTCGCCATGCAATTCGTATTTCTCGTCGGCGGCTTCGCCGGCTTCGTCCTCACCGCCGCCTCCAGCTACTTCGCCGGCCACCAGCCCGACCGCATCTTTCTCGATGCCTCGGTCGGCTGCCTGGTTTCCGCGCTCCTGTTCCGCTGGTTCTGGACGGTCCTCATCCGCGGCATCCGCGAGACCATTTTAGCCAAGAGCGCCGACGCCGCCGCCAACGGCCCGGCGAAAAACAAGTAACCACCCGCAGCCATGAATACCGCCACCGCACCCCTCCCTAGCATGGATGCTACGCCCGCCGCCGCCTGGCGCGCGTATCAGGGAGTCTCGTCCCCCGGCTCCGTCGATGAGAAGGATCTTATCGAACGCTACCTGCCGCTCGTGCGCAACGTCGTCGACCGCATCAAGCTCAACGTGCCCGCGCACGTCGACGCCGATGATCTCTACTCCGTCGGCATCACCGGCCTGATCGCCGCCGTCCGCAAGTTCGACCCCAACCAGGGCAGCACCTTCGCCAGCTACGCCGCCATGCGGATCCGCGGCGCCATCCTCGACGAACTCCGCCGCATGGACTGGTGCCCGCGCCGTGCCCGCGCCCGCTCCCGCAAGCTCAAGAACGCCATCAACGAGGTCGAGCAGAAGGTCGGCCGCGCCGCCACCGACACCGAGGTCCGCTCCAGCCTCGGACTCACCGAGGTCGAATACGCCAAGTGGGTCGAGGAGGCCAAGCCCGTCACCTTCATCGCCATCGACCAGAATGCCGACGGCGACGAGGGCGAGGGCGCCTCGCTCCACGATCTCCTGGCCGACGAGGCCGACCAGACCGGCCGCGACAACCTCGAAAAGGCGGAGCTTCTGCAACTTCTCACTCAACGAATCGCGGAGTTGCCCGATATACCGAAAAAGATCCTCGCGATGTATTACTTCGAAAACATGCGCCTCGCCGAAATCGCCGCCGTCTTCGGGCTGACGGAGTCGCGCATCTGCCAGATCCACGCCCAGACCATCCTCGGTCTCCGCGCGTGGCTGCAGCGCATGAAGGAACGTTGATGCATCCCGCCGACGCCGTCGTCATCCCGTTTCCGCTGCCGTCGCCGCGCCCGCGCCGCCGCGCCCGCCCGGCGCCCGGTTCAGCCGTGCACCCGTTTCGCCGGCCGGATTCACCCTGGGAGCTCACGCTCCTGCCGTCGCCCGCCGCACCGGAAATCCCGGCTCCGGCGGCACCGCTGATCTTCTCTTTGTCATGCTGATTCTAATCGGAGCAGCCATTGTCATGGCCTCGACCCTCGGCGGTTTCATGATCGCCGGCGGCAATCCCATGGTGCTGCTGCACGTGTCCGAGTTCGTCGTCATCCTCGGCGTCGCCGCGGGCGTCCTCGTGATCGCCAGCCCCGGCCACGTGATGAAGGAGATCATCCACAAGGTGAAGGGCGCGATCGCCGGCAAGGGCGCCTCCGAGAAGGACTTCTCCGACCTGCTGAAGCTGCTCTACGAGGTCTTCATGGTCGGCCGGCGCAACGGACTGATCGCGCTCGAGGAACACGTCATGGATCCGCAGAAGAGCGCGATTTTCCAGCGCTATCCGGGTGTGCTCCAGAACCACGAGCGCCTCGAGTTTCTCATCAACGGCCTCAAGCCCGTCATCGACGGCAAGATCAAGCCCGACCAGCTCGAGGACCTCATGACCGCCGAACTGAACGCCAAGTCCGCCGAGGCGGAGCACCCGATCCACATCCTCCACCTGGTCGGCGACTCCCTCCCCGGCATCGGCATCGTCGCCGCCGTGCTCGGCATCATCAACACCATGGCCGCCATCTCCGACGGCCCCGAGAAGGTCGGCGAGAAGGTCGCCGCCGCGCTCACCGGCACGCTGCTGGGCATCTTCGTCGCCTACGGCTTCGTCAACCCGCTCGCCAACCGCGTGCAGTTCAACAACGCCTCGGACCAGCAGTTCCTCAAATGCATCACCGCGGCCGTCGCGGGCTTCGCCAAGGGCCTCGCCCCGCTCACCGCGGTCGAGGTGGCCCGCCGCTCGCTCGACAGCCACGTCCAGCCCGGCGCCTCGGAACTCGAGGCCGCGCTCAAGGCGTTGCCGGCCAAGTAACCCGGGGGGCCGGCTCCACGGCCGTCCCGATCCTCGACCTCAACCTACCGAAACCACATGAGCGGCGGTGCATGGAAAGTGGCTTACGCGGATTTCGTCACCGCGATGATGGCGCTCTTCATGGTGCTGTGGATCTCCGCGCAGGATGAGAAAATCCTCATCGCGACCTCCAAGTATTTCCAGAATCCGTTCAACTCGCCCGTCAACGCCACCAACGGCGTGATGCCGTTCAACTCCAGCAAGAGCTCCCAGAGCCAGGGCAAGGACCAGGGCAGCGAAAAGGAGAACGACCGGACCAAGCAGATCCAGCTGACGTTTTTGAATTCGGTCGCCGCGGATTTTTACCGTCTGCTGCACCTCGACGACAATTTCGCGGGCAAGCCCATCGATATCCAGGTCACCACCGACGGCCTGCGCGTCACGCTCTTCGACCGCGCCAAGCGGCCGGTCTTCAAACCCGGCAGCACCGAACTCACGGAGTGGGGGAGTTTCGTCCTCCAGAACCTGGCATGGATGATCGACCGCCATCGCTTCAACGTCACGATCGACGGTCACGCGCGCCGGGGCGGGACGGTCGCCAAACCCGACTACGACGACTGGGATCTCTCCGCCGACCGGGCCAACGCCTCCCGCCGCAAGCTCGTGCACTACGCCGTCGACCCGGCGCAGATCGAGCGCGTCACCGGGTATGCCGACAAGCGCCCGCTGCCCGACGAACAGCCGGACTCCGAGGCCAACGAGCGCATCACGCTCAACCTGACGCTCACCGCGAAAGACCGCATGAAGGACCGGAAACTGGTCGACCAAGCCGTGCCGATCCATCAATCCGATCCGCCGCACCCGAAATGAAGTCCTTTCTCCAGGGGAAAAAAGCGATCGCCGTCGAACCGCTCCGGGCCCCGGTCCCGGCGGGGGCGCCCGGGCCGGCTGCGTCCTTGTGCCACGCCGCCGGTAAGGCACCCGTGAGCGTGACCACGCCCGGCGCGTCCTCCGCGCACGTCGAGGTCATCAAGGAGGGCGACAAGGTCGTCCGTCTCGTCGTGACCTGCGTGTGCGGCGAGCGCGTCGAGATCGAGTGCCTTTACACCGCGGGCCGCTGACCGCGGCGGCGCGACGGTTGGCCGGAGGGCACGCCCGCCGGTTCGGATCCACCGCCCGGTGCGGCGAGGGAGCAGCGCGAGCCCGGCAGTTATTGCCGCGCGCGCTGCGGCAGGTCCTGCGCAGGGGTGGAAATCTTTTCCTTAGAAAAATAGTGATACTTTAGTCGATTGAAGGGCAGCTAGTTAAGCACCTGTAGGATTTCCGGGCACACGGTAGGCTTAAGCAGGGCCGATCATGAATATCGGCATCTACCAAAGCGCCTCCGCCCTCACCGCGTTGGAACGTTGGCAGGATTCCGTTTCCCAGAACATCACCTCGAGCCAGAACGTCGGCTACCGGAAGCGGACCGTGAGTTTCTCGACGGTGCAGGCGGGCAGCCTCCAGACCGATCCCCGCGCGCGCCTCGGTTCCGGGCGCGGCGAAGATGTCCCGATGCTCTTCCCCCGGATGAACACCGGGATCAATTTCGTGAACGGCGAGACGCAGCCGACCCGCCGCGAACTCGACGCCGCCATCCAGGGCGACGGCTTTTTCGAGATCCAGTTCGGCGAAGGCCAGAAGGTCTACACCCGCAGCGGCGAGTTCCGCATGCGCCCCGACCGCACGCTCGTGACGTCCTCGGGCCACGAGGTGCTCAGCGAGGCCGGCGCCCCGATCGTGCTGCTGCCCGGCGGCGGCTCGATCAGCATCAACCGCGACGGCACCCTCTCCCAGGGCACGACGGTGCTCGGCAAGCTCTCCATCCAGCGTTTCGAGGATCCCTCGAAGCTGCAGCCGATCGCCGGCGGTTTCTTCGTCGCCGGCCCCGGCGCCGCACCCGAGCCCGTCTCCGAGCCCGACCTGCTCCAGGGCTACCTCGAGGGCAGCAATGTCACGCCCCTCCGCGAGATGGTCGACCTCGTCCTCATTTCCCGCGCCTACGAGGCCAACCAGAAGATCATCACCACCGTCGACCAGCAGATGGAGAAGACCCTCCAGGCGCTCGGCTGAGTATCCGCGTTTCCATGACTCCCCCAGACAGACAACCGCAATCACGACTGCATGGCCGAGCCCGGTATGGGGCCGGGCCGGCCCCAGTCGCGCCCGCGGGCCGTCGGTCTTCCCTCGCAACCCGTCCCGTCCTCCGCGCATGAACCTCTCCCTTTACAGCGCCGCCACCGGCATGGAGGCCCAGCAGCTGAACCTGAACACGATCGCGAACAACCTCGCGAACGTGAACACCCCCGGCTTCAAGCGCAGCAAGATCGAGTTCCAGGATCTGCTCTACCAGAAGCCCCGCGCGTCCGGCACCGACTCCGGCGGCGGCAACCTCGTCCCCACCGGTGTCGAGGTCGGCAACGGCTCCCGCGTCGCGGCCACCTCCAAGGTCTTCACCCAGGGCCAGCTCACCAACACCGGCGAGAAGCTCGATGTCGCGGTGCAGGGCGACGGTTTCTTCGAGGTGCAGCGCCCCGACGGCACCACCGGCTACACCCGCGACGGTTCCTTCAAGCTCAACGCCCAGGGCCAGGTCGTGAATGTCGACGGTCTTCCGGTGCTCAGCGGCTTCCAGCCCATCCCGCCCGGCGCCAACTCCATCAGCATCTCCGAGGACGGCCAGGTCACCGTGCAGACCTCGACCGGCTCCCAGTCCTTCGCCATCACGCTCACCCGGTTCGCCAACCCGGCCGGCCTGCGCAGCCTCGGCGGCAACCTTTACGAGGAAACGCCCGCCTCCGGCACCCCCGAGGCCGGCAAGCCCGGCGAGCAGGGCTTCGGCCGCGTCATCCAGGGCTACGTCGAGGCCTCCAACGTCAACATCGTGGAGGAGATGGTGAACCTCATCGTCGCCCAGCGCGCCTACGAGATCAATTCCAAGTCCGTGCAGACCTCCGACGAGATGCTGCAGAACGTGGCCAACATGAAACGCTGATGACCGCCTTCGTCTCACGTTTTCTCCGTTTCGCCGCCGTCCTCGCCGCCGTCCTCGCCGCGGCCCGGGCCGAGGTCGCCCCGCCGGCCGGCGCCACACCGTTCACCCGCGACGCGCTGCTCGGCTCGCTCGGCCGCGCGCTCTCGTCCCATTTCAACCTCGAGGGCGACCTTCAGCTGGAGCTCATCCGCCCGTGGACGCCGCCCGGCCGCGTCGCCGCCGTCTGGGACCTCGCGGTGCTCGATTATCCGTCCGTGCCCTCGAACTCGATGATGATCCGGACCCGGCTCACCGCCGACTCCGTCGTCGTCGGCGAAACCACGTTCGTGGTCCGTGCCCAGCTCTGGCGCGACGCCTGGGCCGCGCGCCATCCGATCGCCAGCGGCGCCGCCTTCGAGGTTTCCCAGCTCGAGACCCGGCGCGTCGATCTCCTCCGCGAGCGCGACGTCCTGCCCGCCGCCGTGGGCGACCGCTCCTACGTCTTCGCCCGCTCCGTCACCGCCGGCCGCCTCCTGACCTGGCGCGACATCGCCCGCCGCCCGCTCGTCCGCAAGGGCGAGGTCGTCGAGGTCACCGCCACCGAGGGCCGCCTCAGCGTCACGCTCAAGGCCGTGGCCATGGAGAACGGCGCCAAGGGCGACACCGTCACCGTCCGCAACCCTGAATCGCGCAAAGACATCGCCGCGATGGTCATCGATGAAAACCGTGTCCAAGTTCGCTTCTAAGGTCGCGCTCTCCGCCGCCCTCCTCGCCGTCGGCGCCCGCGCCGACTCGCTCTGGCCGTCCACCCCCGCCGGCGCCCGCGGCATGTTCGCCGACCGCAAGGCCGCCGCCAAGGGCGACATCCTCACGATCATCGTCGCCGAGTCCGCCGTCGCGCAGAGTTCGCAGAAGAAGAACTCCTCCCGCGAATCCTCGCTGCAGGACGCGATCTCCCGCTTCGTCTATCCCGGCCTCGGCGCCCACAACGGCGCGCTGCCCGGTTTCGCCGCGGCCGGCAAGGCCGGTTACTCCGGCGGCGGCGACGTCAGCAATTCGCAGAGCCTCAGCGCCCGCGCCGCCGTGCACGTCACCGACGTGCTGCCCAACGGCAACCTCGTCATCGAGGGCGTGCGCGTCGTCACCTTCTCCGGCGAGACCCAATACGTCGTGCTGCGCGGCATCGTCCGCCCCGACGACATCGCCCGCGACAACAGCATCATCTCGACGAACATCGCCGATGCGCGCGTCGAGTTCCACGCCGAGGGCGCCCTGACCGACGCGCAGAAGCGCGGCTGGCTCGCCAAGGTCTACGAAAAGCTCCGTCCCCTCTGACCGCCCGGTTCCTTTTCGCCCCCAGGATTTGGAACGGATTCCACCGAACACGATGTTCACCGCCGCCCAGTTCATTTCCCGCGCCGCCTGCGTCCGGTTTCTCGCCGTCGCCGCGCTCTGGCACGTCGCCGCGACCTCGCTGGCGGCCTCGCGGCTCAAGGATCTGACGATCATCGAAGGCGGCCGGGAGAACCAACTCGTCGGCTACGGCATCGTGGTCGGCTTGGCCGGCGACGGCGACAGCAACGCCACCGCCACGCTGCGCAGCATCGCGAATATCCTCCAGCGCTACGGCCTTTCGGTCGGTGCGGCCGAGATCAAGTCGAAGAACACCGCCGCCGTCATGATCACGGCCGAGATCGGCGCCTTCCTCAAACCCGGCGCGCGGATCGACGTGAACGTCGCCGCCATGGGCGACGCCAAATCCCTCCAGGGCGGCGTGCTGCTCCAGACCCCGCTGCTCGGCGCCGACGGCCGCGTCTACGCCGTCGCCCAGGGCCCCGTCGCCATCGGCGGCTTCCTCGGCGGGGCGGGCGGCGCCGGCGGCGCCACCGTGCAGAAGAATCACCCGACGGTCGGCAACGTCTCCAGCGGCGCCATCGTGGAGCGCGAAGTCCCGGCTTCGTTTGTGCGCGACAACACCGTGCGCCTCCTCCTGCACAACCCCGACTTCACCACCGCCTCCCGGATGGCCGACGCGATCAACGCCCGCTGGGACAATGTCGCCACGCCCGTCGACGCCGCGACCATCGCCGTCACGCTGCCCTCCGGCTACCGCGGCCGCGACGTCGCCTTCCTCGCCGACCTCGGCCAGATCGAGGCCGCGCCGGACACGCTTGCCCGGATCGTCATCAACGAACGCACCGGCACCATCGTCGCGACGTCCACCGTGCGCCTCTCGCAGGTCGCGATCGCCCACGGTTCCCTCACGATCACCGTCTCCAACAACCAGGGCGTGAGCCAGCCCAACGCCTTCAGCGGCGGGACGACGCAACAGGTGCAGAGCACCCAGACCGCCGTGAACGAGGGCAAGGGCGGCTTCCAGGTCTTCTCCGAACAACCCTCGATCGAACGGCTCGCCGCCGCGCTCAACGCCCTCGGCGTCTCCACCCGCGAGATGATGGCCATCTTCCAGACCCTCAAACGCTCGGGCGCCCTCCAGGCGGAACTCGTGATCAACTGAGCCATGAGCATCTCTCCCGTCGCCTCCGTCCCTCTCGCCGCGCCCGGCACGTTCAACGCCGCCGCGATCCGCCGCGCCGAACCCGCCGCGCAGCGCGCCGCCGTCGCCGCGCAGTTCGAGGCCGTGCTGGTCCGCCAGATGATCGGGGAGACGATGAAGTCGATGGTGGGCGGCGGCGCCGGCGGCGTCTCCGGCAGCATCTACGGCGACATGCTCGCCGACACCATTTCGCAGAAACTCACCGCCGGGCCCGGCCTCGGCCTCGGCCGCTACATCGAAAAACAACTTACGCCCCGCGGCGAATCGACGGGAGCCGACGCGCTCCCGGCCGCCGCGACCGTCCCGCAATCGTCATGAGCCGACCCTGGGAATTCATCGCGGAGTGCCTCCGCACCGAACTCGCCGATTACGGCGGGCTGCTCCACCTCTTCGAGCACCAGCAGCGCAGCCTGTTCGGCCGCGATGCGGATGCCGTGCTCCGCTTCGCCCACGAGATCGAACAGCAGGCGCTCGCCGTCGCCGGCAGCCGGTCCCGCCGCGAGCGCGCGGTCGCCGCCTTCGCCGAGGAGAACGGCCTGCCGTCCGCCTCGACGCTCCGCTCCCTCCTGCCGTTCTTCGAGGAGGCCGCCCGGCCCCTGCTCGAGGCGCTGATCGCCGAGGTCAACACGCTGCTCCACCGCGTGCGCCGCACCAGCCGCCACAACCACACGCTGCTCTCCCGCGCCGTCGAGGTGCACCAGGAGACGCTCCAGCAGCTGCGCCCCAACGCCTTCACCCGCACGTATTCGCCCGGCGGCCGCCTCGCGGTCGCGATTGCCCACCCGCCGGGCACGCTCCGCGCCGCCGGCTGAACCGCCTTTTCCTCCGACTCTTCCCCCGCCATGTCCGGTCTCTACGCCAGTCTGAATGCCTCGGTCCGCGCCCTCGCCGCGCACGGCCGCGCCATCGAGATCACGGGCAAGAACCTCTCCAATGTTAACAACCCCGGCTACGCGCGCCAGCGGGTGATCTACGGCGACCGGGGCACCGTCGTCACCGCCTCCGGCACCGAAAGCCTCGGCTTCGAGGCCAAGTCCGTGGAGCAGGTGCGCGACGAACTGCTCGACCGCCAGGTGATGCGCGAGGTCGCGCTCAAGGCGGCCTTCGAGCAGGAGCAGAAGGGTTACCAGCGCGCCCAGGCCGGCCTCGGCCAGAGCATCGATCGGACCACGGCCGCCGCCGACTCCACCTCCTCCGATACCGGCGGCCTCGCTGCGGCGCTCGACGACTTTTTCAACGCCTTCCAGAGCCTCGCCTCGCGGCCGACCGACGGCGGCGAACGCCAGACCCTGCTGCAGCGCGCCGCCACCCTGGCCGATCGCTTCAAGCTTACCGACCAGCGCCTCGACCAGGTCCAGAACGACCTCGACGCCGGCATCGAGGACGACGTCGCCGACGTCAACCGCCTCCTCGGGACCATCGCGGAACTGAACTCCCAGATCGGCCGCGTCGAGATCAACAACCCCGGCGCCGCCGTCGACCTGCGCGACCAGCGCCTCGCCCGCCTCGAGGAGTTGTCCGCCAAGCTGCCCGTCGAGCTGCGCAACGAGGGCTCGCAGATCCGCGTGTCCGCCCGCGATGCCGACGGCAACGAGGTCGTCCTCGTCAGTCTCGCCACCGTCGCCTCCGAAGTGTCGTTCGACGGCAACCAGCTCGTCGCCGGCTCGGCGACCTTGGCGCCCGCCAGCGGCTCGATCAAGGGCGCCCTCAATGCGCGCGACGGCGCCATCCAGACGCTGCGCAACGATCTCGACCTGCTCGCCCGCCAACTCGTCTCCTCGGTCAATTCCGCCTACAACCCGACCGGCGCCACCGGGGACTTCTTCCACGTGGGCAGCAACTCCGCCGGCAGCATGGCCCTCCAGCCCGGCCTCTCCGCCGCCACGCTCAAGACGAGCGACGGCGGCGCCGCGGCCGACAACACGCTTGCCCTCGCCGTCGCCCGCCTCGCCAACCAGGACTTCTCCACCGCCGGCGGCGACCTCATCGACGGCAGTTTCTCCGAATTCTACGGCAAGACCGTCGCGCGCCTCGGCCAGTCGCTCGCCACCGCGAATTCCCGCGTCGAGGACCAGTCGAACATCGAGACGCTGATCCGCACGCAGCGCGACAGCCTCAGCGGCGTGTCCCTCGACGAGGAAATGGCCGACCTGTTGAAGTTCCAGCGCGCCTACCAGGCCTCGTCCCGGGTCTTCAGCGTGATGGACGAACTGCTCGAGACGGTCGTCAACCGCCTCGGCGCCTGATCCCGCCCGCCGCCCCGCCATGCGCATCACGAACCACACGCTCTCCGAAAGCCTGATCCGCCAGATCGAGCGCCGGTCGACCGAGCAGGCCCGCCTGCAGGCCCAGGTGGCGACCGGCCAGCGCATCGCCCAGCCGGAGGACGATCCGTCCGCCGTCGGCCGTGTGCTGCAGCTCGAGAGCGAACAGCGCCAGATCGGCCAGTTCCAGCGCAACGCCGACCGCGCCCTGGAACTCAGCCAGGCCTCCTTCGCCGGCCTGCAGCAGATCAAGAAAGTCAGCGACCGCGTGACCGAGATCGGCACGTTGGGCGCCGGCGCGATCAGCGTGGTCGAGGCCCGCGCCTACGCCTCCGAGGTCGACCAGCTCATCGAGCAGTCCCTCCAGCTCGGAAACACCCGCTTCCGCAACGACTACATCTTCGCCGGCACCGCGGTCGACGCCCCGCCGTTTGTCGCCGCGCGCGGCGCCGACGGCTCGGTCACCTCGGTCGACTACGCCGGCAACACCGACCGGATGCCGATCCAGCTCTCCGAGCACGCCACCGTCGAGGCCGGCGCGTCCGGCCAGACGAATCTCGGGCTCAAGGACATGATCAACCGCCTCGTCGGCCTGCGCGACGCGTTGCTCGCCAACGACCCGGCCGCGGTCTCGACGGTCCAGGCGGGCCTGATCGACTCCGAGGACATGCTCGTGACCTCGCTCGCCGAGCACGGCGGCGTCGACACCCGCATCCAGGCCAACCGCATCCAGCAGCAGCAGCGCAGCGACAATCTCGAGGGCCTGGTGTCCGGCGAGAGCGAGCTCGATCTGCCCGCCGCCATCGTCCGCCTCAGCCAGAGCCAGACCGCCTACCAGGCCGCGCTCCAGTCCGCCGCCAACATCATGAAGATCTCCCTCCTCGACTACATCCGGTAACCGCTTCGCCCAACGCCCTCCCGCCCATGAAAGTATTGCCCGAACTCTTCCCGACCGACCTCGACATCCCGCCCTCCAACCAGCTCGAGTTGCCGCAGGGTCTCATCGGCTTCACCGCCTACAAGCGGGCCGAACTGCTCTACCTGCCCGACCACCTGCCGTTCCTCTGGATGAAGCTCCAGAGCGCCGCCGACGACCTGCACTTCATCGTGATCGAGCCGGGCGGCATCGTCCCCGGCTACGAACCCGAGATCTTCGACAGCGACGCGGAGAACCTCGGCATCGAGAATCCCGCCGAGGCGATGATCCTCAACATCGTCACCCTCCGCCGCCAGCGCCCCGTCGAGGCGACCGTCAACCTGATCGGCCCGATCGTCGTCAACCGCCGCACGCGCATCGGCCGCCAGCTCGTCATCTCCAACTACTCGCGCTACAGCGCCCACCACGAACTGATCGAACATCCGCAGGCCGCCTCGCTCGTCCGCAGCGCCTGATTTCCCCGCCATGCTCGTCCTATCCCGCAGAGTAAACGAGGCGATCGTGATCGGCGACAACGTCGAGATCCGCATCACGCGCATCGACGGGGACGTCGTCAAAATCGGCATCTCCGCGCCGCGCGACATCGCCATCTTCCGCAAGGAAGTCCTCACCGACATCGCGGCCAGCAACCAGGCCGCCGCCGTTCGCAATTCCAAGCCGGGCGCCTTGCCCCTCCTTCCGCCCAAACCCGCCGTCGCGCCCGCCGCTTTGGCCCCGACCAAGCCCTGAGTCACCACCCTTCAAGCCCACCCTCCGATGAGCGTCATCAACACCAACATCCAGGCCATCTCCGGCGCCCGCAACCTGAACCACAGCCAGGAAATGCTCGGGCGCTCCCTCACGCGCCTCTCCTCCGGGTCCAAGATCGTCAACCCGTCCGACGACGCCGCCGGCCTCGCCGTCTCCGAGAAGCTCGACGCCCAGGGCCGCCGCGTCAAAGCCGCCGGCACCAACGTCCAGAACGCGATCTCCTACGTCCAGACCGCCGACGGTTTCATGAGCGGCATGACCAAAATCCTCTCGCGCATGAGCGAGCTCGGGATTCTGGCCAAGGACGTGACCAAGAACCCCTCCGACGTGGATCTCTACCAGCAGGAGTTCCGCGCGCTGCAGGAGCAGCTCCGCGCCACCATCGGCGGCGACACGACCGAAATCGGCGGCACCGCCGGCGTCACCACGCCGCTCGGCGCCTTCAACGGCATCGTGCTCTTCGGGCCCAACGCCGCCGGTCTGCAGGTCACGATCGGCCAGGCGGTCGGCCAGGACATGACGATCGAGGAAACCAATCTCCGCACCGGCGCCATGCTCGACATCGTCGCGCAGGATGCCACCGGGGCCTTCACGCTCGAGTCGACCGACTCCGACGCGATCCAGAAGATCACCGACGCCATCCAGCACGTCGCCGAGGAGCGCGCCACCCTGGGCGCGGCCCAATCCCGCCTCGAGCTCGCGTCCACCACGCTCCAGGTGGAATACGAGAACCTTTCCTCCGCCATCTCCCGCATCCGCGACGTCGACGTGGCGGAAGAGACCACGCAATACGCCCGCTACAACATTCTGGTGCAGTCCGGCACCGCGATGCTGGCGCAGGCGAACCAGACGCCGCAGAGCGTGCTGAAGCTCCTCCAGGCCTGAGCGGGTTTTGGCAATCGGTGCGCAGAAATGCCGCTCGCGGGGGGCGGCGGTTTCCGCATTCTTGGCGGGCAGCCGGGTGCGGGCGGATCGGCCGTCCCGCCCCGGCGCCAGCTTGCCCGCCCATTTTTGAACGTGAGTCGCTTTCGTGAACTGCTGCCCGTTTTGGTCGCGTGGTCCGTATTCGTCACGATCGCCGGCGGCTGGATCGAGAGCTCGCATCCGACCCAACCGTTGACCGGCTCGATCCCGCTGCACCAGCGCTTCGACCTGCTGATCTACGGCATGATCTGGGGCGGGGGCGTGGCCGGGCTGGTGCTGGCCAATCTGCGCCTGGGCCGGCTCGAAGGGGACAAACAGCGGCTGATCGAACGCCTGCAGGCGAGCGAGGAGCGCATGCGGGCCGCGCTCGATGCCGTGGGCGACGGATTGTGGGACTGGGACATGAAAGCGGGCACCGTGTATTTTTCCCCCTCCTGGAAAAAAATGCTCGGTCTCGACGAGAGCGATTCGGCCGCCCGGGTCGCGGATTGGGAGCGCTTGGTCCATCCGGACGACCTGGCCGCCGTTTGGTCGGCCGCCAACCGGCATATCGCCGGCGAGACGACGGTGTTCGAAAACGAACACCGGCTGCGGGCCAAGGACGGCACCTACCGCTGGGTGCTGGCGCGCGGCCGGATCGTGGAGCGCGCGGACGACGGTTCACCGGTGCGTTTTGTCGGCAGCCACATCGACCGGACGGCCCAGCACGCCACCGAGGTCGAGTTCAAGAAACTCTCCCGCGCGGTGGAGCAGAGTCCCGCGACGGTGATCATCACCGACACCCGCGGCGCGATCGAATACGTGAACCCGCACTTCACCCGCGCCACGGGCTACACCTTCGAGGAGGTGCGGGGCAAGAATCCGCGGCTGCTCAAGTCCGGCCTGCAGCCGGACTCCGTCTACACGCAGCTCTGGGAGGCGATCACCGCCGGCCGGGAATGGCGCGGCCTGCAGTGCAACCGCCGCAAGGACGGCGCCCTGCTGTGGGTCGAGGCGGCGGTCAGTCCGCTGAGCGACGAGGCGGGGCGGATCACCCATTTTCTCGCGGTGTGCGAGGATGTCACCGAGCGCCAGGCGGCGCTGGCGGCGCTCCAGGCGAGCGAGAACCGGTTCCGCTCGGTGGTGGAATCGCTGCCGAGTGTGGCCGTGCAAGGCTACGATGCGGAGCGCCGCGTCACGTTCTGGAACCGGGTCAGCGAAGCGCTCTACGGGCACCCGGCCGCGGCCGTGATGGGGCGCCGGCTGGAGGAGATTTTTGTCCCGCCGGAAAAGCGCGCCGCCGTGGTCGCGGAGGTCACCCGGTGGTTCACCGGCGAGACGGAGATCGCCCCGCGCGAAGTGGTGGTGGCGCATCGCGACGGCACCGAGCGCCACGTGCTGGCCAACTATGTTGTGGTGGCAGGGCCCAGCGGCCAACGGGAACTTTACTCGTTCGACGTCGACATCACGCCGCGCAAGATCGCGGAAGCGCAGGTAAGGGAGCAGGCGGCGCTCCTCGACGTGACCCCCGACGCGATCCTTGTGCTGGACCTCGGGCGCCGCGTCACCTTCTGGAACCGCGGGGCCGAACGGCTTTACGGCCATACCCGGGCGGAGGCGATCGGTTGCCTGGTGGAGGACCTCGTGCATCCCGTGCACGTGGCGGAGTTCGGCGCGGAATGGGATGCTCTGCTCGCCCAAGGGGAAGCCCGGGCCGAGCGCCGGCACTTTCTGCCCAAACGCGGGGAGATTGTCGTGGCGAGCCGCGCCATCGTGGTGCGGGCCGAGTCGGGCCAGCCCAAGTCGATCCTGCTGGTGCTGTCGGACATCACCGAAGCGAAGCGGGTCGAGGGCCAGTTTTTGCGGGCGCAGCGGCTGGAGAACCTCGGTTCGCTGGCCAGCGGCGTCGCGCACGACCTGAACAACGTGCTGACGCCCATCCTCATGGCCTCGCAGTTGCTTCGCACACTGGCGCGCCAGCCGCACGAGCGGGAACTCGTGCAGCTCGTGGCGGACAGCGCGAAGCGCGGCGCCGATGTCGTCCAGCAATTGCTGCTGTATGGCCGGGGCGCAAACACGCCCCACCAACCGGTGCGCGTGGCGCAGGTCGTGCGCGAGATCGGCCACCTGATGCGGGAGACTTTTCCCCGGTCGCTCGGGATCACGACGCAATGTCCCAAGGATCTTTGGTTCGTGGAGGGGGATCCGACGCAGCTGCACCAGGTCCTGCTCAATCTCTGCGTGAATGCCCGCGATGCGCAGCCCGTGGCCGGCCGGATCGAGGTCGGGGCGGAAAACGTGCATGTCGACGCCATGTTTGCGGGCCAGAACATCGGCGCCGCGCCGGGGCCCCATGTCATGATCCGGGTGACGGATGCGGGCACCGGAATTCCGTCCGCCATCATCGACAAGATCTTCGACCCGTTTTTCACCACCAAGGACCCCGGCAAGGGCACGGGCCTGGGGCTCGCGACCGTGCTCGGCATCGTGCGCGGGCACCGGGGATTCGTGACGGTGGAGAGCGCCGAGGGGCGCGGCGCGGAATTCAGAATCTATCTGCCGGCGCGCGCCTCGGAGACGGACGTCGGTCCGGACGACGCGGCGCTGAACGTGGCCGCGGGGCGGGGCGAGCTCGTGCTGGTGATCGACGATGAGCCGTCGATCCGCACGACGATGGAGGTCGTGCTCCGGTCTGCCGGCTACAACGTCCTGCTCGCCGGCGACGGCGCGGAGGGCGTGGCGCTGTTTGCCGCCCAATCCGAGGTGGTCCGCCTGGTGATCACGGATATGATGATGCCCGTCATGGACGGCCTGCAGGCGATCCGGGCGCTGCGTTCGATCACCCCGCTCATGCCGGTCATCGCCATGGGGGGAGTCCACAATCAGCGGCAGGATTTCGAGAGCCTGTTCGGGCCCGGCGTGCGCTTCCTGCCAAAACCCTTCACCGCCGACAAGGCGCTCGCCATGGTGCGGGAATTGATTGATATTCAACGAAGAGAGTTGCCTCTTAGTGCATGACCGCTCGTCCACGCATCCTTATTGTCGACGACCACCAGATTGTCCGGGACGGCCTGCGCCTGATGCTCGCCGCCCACGCGGAGTGGGAGGTTTGCGGCGGGGTTTTCGATGCCGCGGCGGCGTGGCAGGCCCTGGAGACCGATCGGCCGGACCTCATTCTGCTCGATCTCGACCTGCCGGGAGAGAACGGCGCCGCGCTCGCCACCCGGATCCGGCGCACGTTTCCGGAGGTCCGGATATTGGTGCTGACCGGGACCGGGGAACCGCACCAATTGCGCGCGGCGTTGGCCGCGGGCGCCCACGGTCTGCTGCGCAAAGGCGACGCGACCGAGCAATTGGTGACCGCCATCCGGACCGTTCTCGCCGGCGAGACGTATCTCAGTCCCCAAGCCACCGAGCAGATTGTCGCCAATCTCGGGCACGCGCTGCGCAGCGCGCTCACGCCGCGTGAAACCGAGGTGCTGGCCCGGGTCGCCGACGGCCAATCGACCAAGGAGATCGCCTTCGACCTGGGGTGCAGCGTGAAGACGGTGGAAACCCACCGGGCCAACCTCATGGCCAAGCTCGGCATCAACAACGTCGCGAGCCTGACCAAGTATGCGCTGCGGCAGGGGTTGACCTCGCTCTGAGACTCCCCCGCCGGAATCGGCGTGCGGCCGCCGCGCCGGGGCTCAGAGTTTGGGGCGGGTCCGCAGGGCCGTCGTCAGCACGCGCCGCACCGCCGCGAGTTCGCTGCCCTCGAGCGGCAGGCGCGGCGCGCGCATGACCGGCGAACCGCAGCCCAGCTCGGCTTGGATCCATTTGATGTAGTGGACGAACTTCGGGACGGTATCGAGGCGGAGGAGCGGCAGGAACCATTCGTAGAGGGCACGGGCGCGGGCGTGGTCGCCGGCGCGGGCGGCGGCGACGAGGGCGACGGACTCGCGCGGAAACGCGTTCACGAGTCCGGCGATCCAGCCTTCGGCGCCGGCCGCGATGCCCTCGACGATGGCATCGTCCATGCCCACAAGCAGCCGGAGACGATCGCCGACCAGCGCGCGGATCGCGGTGACGCGGCGCGTATCGCCGCTCGATTCCTTGACCGCGTGCAGGTTCGCGAATTCGGCCGCCAGCTCGGCGATCTGCGCCGGCAGGAAGTCCGTTTTGTAGGCGGGAGGATTGTTGTAGAGCATGCACGACAACGGCGTGGCGCGGAAGACGGCGGCGACGTGGGCCTTCGTCTCGCGCCAGTCGGTCGTATAGGTGTAGGGCGGGAGGACCATCAGGCCGGCGCAGCCGGCCTTGGCCGCGGCGCGGGCGAGCGCCACGGCCTCGGCGGTGGAGAGCGCGGCGACACCGAGCACGACGGGCACGCGGCCTTTGACGGCCCGAACGGCGGTGGTGGCGACGGCGATCTTTTCGTCGAAGGACAGCGTGGCGGCTTCGCCGAGCGAGCCGCAGCACACGAGCGCGGTGCAGCCGCTGTCGACCATCCAGCGGCAATGCCGCGCAAAGGCCGGGTGGTCGACGGCGCCGTTGGCGCGGAGATTGGTGGTGAGGGCGGGAATGACGCCGGTCCAGTTCATGGTGTTGGAAGGTGCGGGAATGCGGGGAAAACGGGGGCTGACGTTCAGGCGAAACGGTCGGGTGAAAGGGCGCCGAGCGGCAGCGACGGCGTTTCGCCGGCCACGAGTTCGGCGACCAGTTTGCCGGTGATGGGCGCGAGGCTGAGCCCCATCATCGCGTGCCCGGTGGCGGCGCAGAGGTTGGGATAGCGGCCGAAGCGCCCCAGATAGGACAGCCCGTCGGGCGCGCACGGACGCAGCCCGCGCCAGACGGGCAGGTCGCGGAAGTCGTCGGGCGTGAAGTTCGGAAAATAGCGCGGCACGGAGTCGGTGATGCCCGCGACGCGCTCGGGCCGGATCGATTCATCGAGGCCGCTCAGTTCCATCGTGCCGCCGATGCGGAGCGTCGAGCCCATCGGGGTGACGGCGACGCGGGCTTCGTTGAAGATCGAGCACAGCTGCGGCAGTTCGCGCGGGCGGGACAAGGTCACGCTGTAGCCCTTGCCGGCCTGCATCGGCAACGTGAGGCCGAGGTCGCGCACGGTCGTCGGCGACCACGAGCCGCCCGCGAGCACGAATTCGTCGGCCTCCAACTCGCCGGCGGACGTGACCACGGCTTCGACGCGACCGCGCGGGGCGCGCCAACCGGTGATTTCGTTCGACCAGTGAAAGACGACGCCGGCGTCGCGCGTGAGCCGGAGCAGCGTGGCCATGAAACGCTGCGGCACGAGGTGGCAATCCTGCGGGAAATAGACTGCGCCGGCGACCGACATGCGCACCCCGGGGTCGAGCTCTGCGGCGCGGGCGGGTGAGACGACCTCGGCGGCCAAGCCGAGTTCGCGGGCCCGCAGCGCCACCGCCGCTTCGTCGTCGAGGGCGTGTTGCGTCGCGCAGAGCATGAGCAGCCCGCGTTTCACCAGGCCGAAGTCGTCGGCGCGAGTTTCCGCGAGCTGTTCGTAGAGGGCACGGCTGGCCAGGCTCAGGTCGCGCAGGAGCGGGGCCGAGCGGGCGACGTGATCGGGGTTGGCCGCCCGCATGAAACGCAGGCCCCAGGTGATCAAGTCGAGGCTCAGCCGCGGCCGGATGTAGAACGGGCTCTTCGGATTGAACATCCACTTGAGCGCGAGCGAGGTCATGCCCGGCGCGGCCAGCGGGATGAAGTGGCTCGGCACGATCATGCCGGCGTTGCCGAAGGAGCAGCCGTCGCGGGACTCGGGGTGGCGATCGACCACGGTGACATGGTGCCCGCGCGCGCGGAGAAAGTGCGCGCAACACAGTCCGATCACTCCGGCGCCGACGATGACGACGCGTTTTTCGGCGAGGGAGCTCATGCGCGGATGCCCCAGCAGAAGGGGTCCTGCGGATCGAGCAGGAGCGTTGCGTCGGCGCAGACGTGCGCCGTGCCCGTAATGGTGGGGGCGATCTCGCCGCGGGTGCGGTCGAGCCAGCGGAACCGGCCTTCGAAGCGGCTGCCGATGACGCTCTCCTGCACCCACACGTCGTCGGCGGCGAGTTTGCCGTCGGCGGCGAGGCAGGCGAGTTTCGCGCTGGTGCCGGTGCCGCAGGGCGAGCGGTCGTAGGCCTTGCCGGGGCAGAGCACGAAATTGCGGCTGTGCGCGCCGGGTGCGGGCGAGGGCGCGAAGAGCTCGACGTGGTCGACCTCGGGGTGGCCCTGGGCGTTAACCGCCTGCCGGATGCGCCAGGCAAAGTCGGTCAGGGCTTCGACGTGGCGCACGTCCATCGGGTGGGGCGGCGTCCCGCGCACGAGGAAGAACCAATTGCCGCCCCAAGCAACGTCGCCGCGCACCGGGCCGAAGCCGGGCACCGTGACGTCCACCTCGGCGGCGCGGCGGTAGGACGGCACGTTCTCGACGGATACCCGCCGATCGGCGTGCAGCTCGGCGGTGACGGCGCCGACGGGCGTATCGATCCGCACGCGCCCGGGCGAGAGGCGGCCCAGGTGGGCGAGCGAGGCCACGAGTCCGATGGTGCCGTGGCCGCACATGCCGAGCATGCCGACGTTGTTGAAAAAGATGACTCCCAGATCGCAGCCGGGCTCATGCGGGGGCACGAGCAGCGCGCCGACGACGACATCGGAGCCGCGCGGTTCGTTGACAATGGCGGAACGCCAGCGATCGAACTCGCGGGTGAACCGCGCGGCGCGGTCGGCGAGCGGACCGATCCCGAGATCGGGGCCGCCTTCGAGGACGAGCCGGGTGGGCTCGCCGCCGGTGTGCGAATCGAGAACGCGAATCGAGTTCATGGTGCGGGCGACAGAAAGGCGCGGACGAAGAAGTCCTCGAGGCGGCGGCGACCGTAGGGCGTGCGGAAGATGCCGTGGCCGCCGCCGGGCATCACCAGGTAGTCGAAATCCTTGTCGGCTTTGATCAACGCGTCGGCGACCTGGTAGGTGCTGGCGGGGTCGACGTTGCGATCGAGTTCGCCGACGGCGAGCAGCAGTTTGCCGCGGAGCTTGGCGGCATGGGTGACGTTGGAATTGGCCGCGTAATGGGGACCGAGCGGCCAGCCGAGCCACTGTTCGTTCCACCAGATCTTGTCCATGCGGTTGTCGTGGCAGCCGCAGTCCGCGCCGGCGGCGCGGTAGAAGTCGCCGTGAAAGAGCAGGGCGCCGAGGGCGCTCTGACCGCCGGCGCTGGTGCCGTAGATGCCGAGGCGGGAGAGATCCAGCTCGGGATACTTGGCCGCGGCGGCCTTGAGCCACGCGATGCGGTCCGGAAAACCGGCGTCGGCAACATTGCGCCAGGCGACGTCGTGAAACGCTTTCGAGCGGCCGGCGGTGCCCATGCCGTCGAGCTGCACGACGATGAAGCCGCGCTCCACGAGTGCGTCGTGCGCGCCGAAGGCCTTGGGCGTGAAGTAGCCGTGCGGGCCGGCATAGATGCGCTCGATCACCGGGTATTTTTTCGCCGGGTCGAACTCGCGCGGTCGCAAAATGATGCCGTGGATGTCGGTGATGCCGTCGCGGCCCTTGGCGACGAACCGCTCGGGCCAACGCCCGCGGTGGGCGAGCAGGGCGGTCGCGTCGGCCTTTTCAAGTTCGCAGACAATCGCGCCGTCGTCGGCGCGGCGCACCACGGAGACCGGCGGGGCGTCGACGCGGGACCAGGTGTCGACGACGAATTTCTTGTCGGGGGACCAGCGGAAGCTGTGCATCCCGTGTTCGGGCGTGAGAATCTTGAACCCGGAGCCGTCGAGGTGCACGCGCGCGAGCTGCTCGTAGTAGGGATCGTCCAAGCCGCCGGCGCCGGCCACGCGCACCCAGAGCACGCGGGCGCGGCGGTCGAGGTGCTCGATTCCGCGCACCACAAACTCGCCCTGCGTGAGCCGGTGCTTCACGCCGCCCTTGAGCCGGTCGAAGAGGTAGAGGTGCAACCAGCCGTCGCGTTCGCTGGCGGCGATGATCTCGTCGGTGGCGTCGAGGTGCTCGGTGTAGCGGCCGCTGCGCGAATAGTGGACGAAGGTGTCGCTCTTTTCTTCGGCGACGATGCGGACGGCGCCGGTCGAGGCGTCGACCGCGGCGAGCCGGGTGACCTGGTGGCCGCGGCGATTGTAGAAAAACGTGAAGCAGCTCGAGTCGGCGGCCCAGCGAATCGGGTCGAAACTCCACGGCTGATCCATGGCGGAGAGGTCGACGGGAAGTTCGCGGCCCGCAGCGGCCTCAAAAAGACGCGGGCGGGAGACGGGAATCTCGTCGCCGGGTTTCAGATACGGATAGGACGAGGTCCTGGGCTGGAGCTGGCCGGCGGGACTGGACTCGACGAGGGTGACCCGGCGCTCGGGCACGATCTTGGTTTGGAGGGCGACGAGACGCTTCGAATCGGGTGACCAGCGGACATCGGCCTCGGTGACCGGATAGTCGGCCCGTTCATACTGCATGCTCACGAGCCGGGCGCGGGACGCGTCGCGGCGGAACGTGTGGCCGGCGCTGCCGTCGTGGGTGAGCGGCCGTTCGCGTTTCGTGGCGAGGTCGCGAAGCCAGAGATTGTCGTCGCGGGCGAAGGCTTCCCATTTGCCGTCGGGCGATTTGGCGGCGGGGGTGCGCCCGGGGGGCTCGGTCGACTCGGTGGCCGGGGGCTTCGGCGGCGCGGTGACCGCCGTGTAAGTCTCAAGGTCGAGCGTCCACGCCTGCGTGGGCGTGCGCAAGGTGACGGTGCGCGGCGAGGTGCCGAACTCGAGGGCGGTGACGGCGGAAAGCGGCGGCGGCGCGACCGGTGCGGTTGCGGCGACCAGGGCCGCGGT
>JACCEC010065066.1_pt1 | contig 22117 bp, 20 predicted proteins | sample 7450121 | NCBI WGS metagenome assembly JACCEC01 (sample SAMN15323455, study PRJNA562643) | freshwater metagenome | isolation source: river surface water | place: USA:Blue River Watershed | collected 2017-08-18 | reverse complement strand
ATTAAATGGTAAAAGTGCTGAATTTACAGTTGATCAAACAACTAATGAATCTTCTGCTATTTTAGATGCTTTGTATGATCTTATGCATGAAAATGTGATTCTTTAAAAAAAATAAAATGAAAAAAACAAAGGAAAAACAAATGTTTTTTATTTCAGAAAAAATGAAAAAGATAAAATTTTTTAAAAAACACAAAAATAACACTATAAAGTACTATAAAAATGCAAATGAATATTGAAGAAATACGTTTGGATACATTACGTAATGTACGTATCAATATTGAATACAAAAATAAATTACTTACGAATATTCTGGAAGAAAAGTACAAACCATACATGGAATCATGTAAACTCGTCGAAAAACGTACGAAAAACATCCAAACTGAAATAAATCATGTTCATGATGTAAAGTTAAGATTTCATCAAACCTCCGAACATAAACAAAAAGCAACAACGTCAAGAACGATTCAGAAAAATAATACAATTTTACATCAAATTGAAAATGTATGTTTACATTCAGAAAATAATGTAGAATGTGCGAAACTTCCTGTTTTAGAGTTAGAACTTGAGAAAATGTACGAACTCCAACAAGAACTTACAAATAAAAATTATCAAGAAATTTACGATGAACTTATGAATTTATTCGATGAAATACAATCATTGAATGAGTTTTTCGAATATACCAAAAAATCGGTTGAAAACAAAAAAAGTGCAGGATGTATTGATAAAAAATTACTTTCGAGAAATATAAATCAATACCCATGTTACCAATTTAATCGTAAAAGAATCTTAGAAGTTCAACTGATTGATTCAGATGGTTCGGATGATGATCATGATAATCATGATAATGATCGCGATGTTTTAGATGATTCTATGTAAAATTTCTTTCGTAAAAACATTTTATTCTTTAATAAACAATATTGAACACACATTTGTTTTCTTTCGTAAAAACATTTTATTCTTTAATAAAACAAGACTCAACACACATTTGTAAAAACATTTATAAATTATTTTTTAATAAAAAAAGATTGAATACACATTTGTTTTTGTTTCTTTACAACATTTTCAGATGGTTCTGAATTTGATGCAGATAAATTGGATGATAAATTGGATGATAAATTGGATGTAGATAAAGAATTGGATGTAGATAAAGAATTGGATGCAGATAAAGAATTGGATACAGATCCATTCGATGTAAAAAAAGATGTAATGTCTTGCAAACGATTTTGATTACGATAACTTATTTTTTCTAACGATCCACATAAGATTTCCCAACGTGTTGGATCGAGTGTTCCAAGGATTTCAGTTAAACTATTTTTAAGTTGATGTTCAAAATAATATGAACCATCAATTTCTTCTGGACGTGCAATACTTGGATCTTCCACAAGATCACATTGTCTACCATGTCCTCTTATGAATACAAATTGTACACGATCACCCACTTTTGTTGGTACACCTGTTCTTTCTTCTAATTTTCTTGCGAGTACTAAATGAGGTACATTTTGATTTGCATACATTTCAGGTTTACGTGAGATAGATCTTGATAATATAAGTTCATTTACAGGTGTTTGTCCTGTTAATAATTTCATGACTTCTTCTTCTGCATATATAAAAGCACCGTCGATATTACGTTCGTATAGTACGAGTTCTAATATTTTTTCATAAATTCTTTTTACAATGGGTGCAAAATCACGACGTGTTGGGGAGATTCCTTTCATACATAATTCATCGATCTCGTGTGGTTTTTCATAAATTAAACAACAGTATCGTTTTTTCTTGAATAATATAAATGGATACATTACTTTTTCGAATTCAAGTTCAATCGGGGAAATGTAATTTTCAGTAATACGATCTGCACATTCTTGTGAACGTTTAAACACCCATTTCATTAATTCTGTACGATCTTGTTCATTCTGGGGATTACGTATGTGTTCTGGAAGTTCATCTAAAAAGAAACGTACGTATATACTATCAGTATCTCCATAAACAACTTCACATGGATACCATGATTCAGCATATGCTTTCGAACGATCTATTAACATTCTACCATTTGCTGTGACAGTTTCTGCAATATCTTTCATAGGTAATTTCCCACCTAATTCTGCACCACAAAATCCATAAATAGAATTCATAGCAACTTTTACAGCTAATTGTTTTGCATTAAACACAGCTGTTAAATTAACATTTCGATCTTCTTTTGCTTTTGCCATGAGTTTTTTTAATGATTTTCTCATAGCCCATAAATTTAACAAGATTTGTGGAAGAACACCCCGACGATAATCTTTCTGGACAAATGTTGTCGTACGATTCCCTGATAGTTTGGTTGTGTATAATAATTCCGATGGAACCGTACATGTTTCGGGAGATAATACACGTGTTGAATGACATAGATTATATGCAACCATAATACTTGGATATAAACTTGCAAAATCTAAACCAGATATAGGAACCATATAAGGTCCTTTTTTAGGTTCAAGTACAGTTGCACCTTGAAATTTTTCTTTTTGTGAACGTTTTTGTTTTCCTGGTTTGATCAAAAGATCATCATCATCATCGGATGATTCATCGGATGATTCATCGGGTGGGTCACACAAATTATCAATTGCATCATATGCAGAATCTGGAATACAAAAGTTTGTTTGTGTTCTTACTTGTTTGTAAATAAGATTAAACACGATTTGTTGTTGTCCCTTCAAAAGAAGATCACGCGGATCCAAAAGAAATAATTCAGCACGTGAGAATAATGTTGAATATACTTGTTTATAACTCATAATTTCTGCAACTAATGCACAATCTTGTAAACAATATGCACCAACACGTCCGAGTTCATCTGGATTTAATGTTGCCCATGCACGAAATATTTCTTGCGGAGACACATCATGTTTACCTTTTCCTAAAAGTACTTGTGATACATTCTCTAATGAAAACTTGGTCATTTCCGTTTTAAATTCACGACGTGCAAATGTTAATAAATCCATAAAAATACGTAATGGAAGGTGTAAATATTTCGCTTCAAATTGAAATGCATTACTCGCAAATGTTTTCGAACATATTTTTACATTTTCATAATTTCTTTGTGGAAATGAATCATGAAGATCATACCTTTTCAAACGGGTATATAAATAATGGTCATCAAATCCAAAATTATTAAATGCATTCCATATATCTGGATTTTCATCCATTAAAAAATTCATAAAACCACGTAATAAATCTTCTTCTGTTTCGTATGCATTTACTATCGAACCCGTTTGAAATAATTCTTGATTCATGGGTGATATTCCAAAATATACATTCTTTTTTATATCTGGAGACACTGTATCCGTAAGAACACATCCGATACCAATAATAACATCCTCACGTAACTCTGGATTTGGCATTTGATTTTTTGTTGTTTGATATGCAACACTTGAATAACATTCAAGATCGTAATGTAATACTTTAAATGGTGCAAGATCTTGCGAATCTGGTTCAAATATAAGTTGATCGACAGAAATCATTTGTGGAAGTAAGGGATTACATGATACCCATGTCATTGGATGTATACCAAATGCAATCCAAAATTGTACAATCGGATCACACATCGACTCAAATAAAAATAATTCAGGAATTCCGACAGGTAATTGTTTTTTTAAAAGATACTTTACTTTTGTAAAACTCCAACGTGATGCACAATCTATACGTAAGAAATTTTCTTCTCTTTCATTAAACCCAACGAATTGTATTTTTTGTACTTGTGTTATCTCACATGTTGGAAATTGTTTTGAAATTGTTTGTGCAAGAAATTGTACAACATTCGGAAGTAAACGTTCGATATGTATATAAAAATACGGACGAAAACCAACAATTGAATGTTGTGTATACATACCATCCATCGTACGACCACATACTTCAACTGTAAAAACACGTTGAGTTTCTTTCGTTTGATCAAATATAGGTTTATGGAATGTACGAATAAAGATATCATTTCTTGTAAAAGGAACAAAATGTAAATGTTCGGTTTTTACATTCTGATCATTTGTTTCCCATGCAATTGTTTGAAATCGTTTCATTTCTTTCTTATGGATGATCAAAACTATCAAAACTATCAAAACTATGAAAAACAAAAAATTTCTTTGTTTTTTAATTAAACACAAAAAAAATGGATGAACAATTCATTACATTCATAATATTATTAACATGTCTATTCATTCTTCATCTTGTACTGAAACAACCGGAATCCAAGAAAGAATTAATGAAATTCGGAAGTGTGCTGAAGAAGTTTTTACAATATTAGGTCCAGGATATTCAGAAAGTACTTATCAAGACGCATTACTTTATGAAATTGAACGTACATGTACGTTTATCGAACGTAAATCAAGTGAAGTTACATTTCCTATTTATTATAAAGAAAAACCTGTCGGATTCCAAAGAATTGATGTATTACTTGAAACAAAATATAAAGAAACTATTATCCTTGAACTAAAATCTGTTCAAAATTTACCAACAAATACATCTCATCAATTACGAAGATATCTTGAACAATATACATATTTCACAAGAAGTTCAAACGAAATCCACGGTGTTATTATTAATTTTCCGAATGCTGTTCGTTCAATTGATTTTCTTGTTGTGTAGAATTTTTTTTATTATCATTCATTTTTTGGTCAGTTTCCATAATTTCATCTTTGTTCTTCATTTCTTCCATGTTTATTTTCATCATCCAATTTTGATTCAAATGTTGATCAATATTTGTTTGAATCAATTTATCTGACACTTGTTGTTTCTTTTTCGGTACGAATATATAATCTTCATCACATACGACACATTGTGAAAATACTTTCGAATTCGGTTGATATACATTGTAATGTTCTAAAATAAAACATCCGATCTCAGATGTAAAAAATGTATTCAAACGATGTTTCCATATTTCAATAATAATGACAGGTGTATCACGTATAATGATTGTACGCATACCGGATAATACTTCTTCTTCCATACCTTCTGTATCAATTTTTACACAAGAAATCGCATGTGGTAATTGTATTATATCCAATGGTAACACTGTAATTTCAATAGGACCATATGAACCATAATATAAATTTACTTTTTCAGGATCACATAATGATGGATTTAAAGTAGTTGCACCATAATTTATTTCTTCTTCTGAATTCCATGGATGTATCATAATTGAATATTCTGACATTTTCTCACCAATTCCGTACGGATACACATGTGTTATATTTGAATTTATATTTCTTCGTAAGATTTCATGATATATAGGTTCGAATGAATACACATGTTCATCCCTTTCAACACCTCCATTTTCAGAAATAACACGTTCCATACATATTGTTTGTGTACCAATATGTGCACCAATATCAATCATATCTTTCCCAGGTTCGTAAAATTCTTTTACAACATCATAAACCCATTCTTCCCAAAAAAAATTATATTCTTCAAATAATTTACCAATCGCACGATCTTTACGGAGATAATACAAATGACGACCAAATGTTTCTTTTTCAGAATGTATGATTTCGTCTAAAAATTCTTGCGGAGGAACAAAATATTTATACATTTTTTATAAATTAGATACAAAATTTTTATAAACCAAATCGAGATGACAATGAGTTAAAATAAGAAATATCGTAAGAACATCGTGCGCAATAAATATGATTTTCATCCACTATTTTTTGTTCTTTACATCCAGTACATAATCTGTTTGTTCTTGCATATTTTCTGATGAGATTATATTTTGCTTTTGTGTTAATGTCACCAGGAATTGAACATGTTTTACAACGTTGAGGAATGTTTTCATTCGGTAAACAAAAACTTGGTTGAAACTGTTTACACACCACACATTTTTTCGAACACGTAAAATTCGTTTGATCTTCTTTTTTACATGATGAACAATGTGTTTTCTTATTTATTTTATACCCATATGATGCACGACGTAGTCCACACGAAACACACATTTTTGATAAATTTGCAATATCAATTTCGTACGATAATGCATGTATTTTACAATGTAAACGTTTACCACCTAACACGCCATAAGATGGTTGTGTTTTACAACCTTCTTCAATACATTTACGTTTTTTCTGTAACATTTTTTACGTTTGTGTGTTTAGTAAAAATTTTTTGGTGTTTTTATTTTTTCTGAAAATTAAAAATGTCTCGACAAAAGAATATCGAATGTACTTATGTTCAAAATATGTTATTCTCATGTATATTTGAAGCAATTGCAAATGATTATCAAAAGAATACATACGTAGTGTTACAGTACCCATTTAAAGAATTGTCGATATCAAAAGAATCCTTTCGTGGATGTTGGAATTTTCCGTTTATCGAACAAAATTTAAATAATATGAATGTAAAAATAGTTTGTACAAAAAATAATTATACACCCGCACAAATACAATTTTTCCCGAAAGATAAAATCGTAAATGTTAACATTCCCTATCGTGTTTGATTCTTAAGATATCTATTTTACTACAATTGTAGTTTCTAACAACTACGAACCTTTCGAAAAAAATAACATTAGAAAAAGCAAAAGAAACTGTCTGTGGCTTCAATAAAGGATTATATCTTCCATATTGGTAAGTATCATCTTTTTTATTGTAGGAAAAAAATCCAATTACTTTTTTATTGCCAATATTATCAACAATTTCACCAGTCAAAAAATTAATTTTTGAATGAATATTTTTTTCATGTATGTAATATAATCCAATATGTTCATTATCAACAAATAATACATGTTCTTCTCGACCAATTTTAATTATGTTAATAACTGAAGATGAAACAGCATCAACAATATGTAATTTATTGCAATTTTCAGTTTGTGACCAATTTTGAAATAAAATGTATTTATCAAATTTAAGGGGATTGTATGGTGTTACAAAACAACGGTCACTATCTATAATTTCTTCGGTAAATACATTATTATCATCATTCTTATTTTTAGTAATAAGATATGTTTGATAACCAAATTTAACAGTATGGACAGTTGTGTTCATACACGAATAACCTCTGAATAAACTTTGGTCTTCTACATATGAACCATCTTGATATACGTGAAAAACATTACGAGGCAGTTCACTTGAAACCCATGTGTCTTTTTCTTCATCAAAAGTACATATATAAAAATATCCAATTTCAGTCGATGGGTATATAACGTATATAAACGATTTATCAGAAACATAAAACATATCCATTTCCATTGACACTGTACCCGAATGTCTTATACCCATATTATGATAGCGTATTTTATGAACTATTTCAAGATTATAAACTTCATTTTCTTCTATACAAATAGGTACAGATTGTATCACATCAATAATAAATCTAAAATCAAATTCTGAATCAACTTTAGAATTTACTATATTAACTACATCATTCTTATTTTTCTTTTCCGTTCCTTCTCTATCGAAAAAATAAATATCGTGTGTATATTTTTCCAATTGTAGTTTTTCTTTCACTTTCTCTCCTAACATTTGAAAGGTTTCTTCATTTTCAATATTGAATGTATGAAAACCTCCAGTCATATCACATAATATAACAATCCTTCCGTTTATACCTTCATCATAATTCGATGCAGACATTTTTGATATTTTTAATAAGTAAGTTTTAACAAAAAATGTTGAATATATGTATTTGTTTTTTCCCGAAAGATAAAATCGTGAATGTTAACATTCCTTCAAGTTTTTGAAGAAATAAACACAAACTTTTTTCACAAAAACGCATATTTACAAAAAAAACTAAAAAAATATAAAAAAATGTTAAAATGTAATTGTGTTAACAGAATTGTCACATTATGTGATATGAATGGAGGTTTACATACATTCAATATTGAAAATGAAGAAACCTTTCAAATGTTGGGAAATAAAGTGAAAGAAAAACTACAACTGGAAAAATATACACATCATGTTTATTTTTTCAATAACGAAGGAATAGAAAAGAAACACAAGAATGATAAAGTTAATATAGTAAATTCTAAAGATGATTCTGAATATGATTTTAGATTTATTGTTGATATAATACAATCTATACCCATTTGTGTGGAAGAAAATAAAGTTTATGATCTTGAAATAACTCAAAGTATAGATTATAATGATATAATAATAACTAAAGAAACTACAGATAGTGAAGAAAGAAGAATAAGTACGAAAACTTACAAAGTTTCAGAAGATTCATTTATGTGTAGTATGTTGGATACGGGAAATTTTTACAATTACCTATACACTTTTGATAAAAATACAAATGAATGGGTTTCAACTAGATTACCTGATAATGTTTTTCATGTATACCCTGACGGTTCATATGTTGAAGATGAAAGAATAACGAAAGGATATTCATACCTCAATACAACTGTTTATCATGTTTTTCGTGGTTTTAATTCATGTCTTATTATTAAGAATAAGGATGATAATACTGAAATTCCCTATGAAATTACTGATGAAATAGAAAATAGTAACCGTTGTTTTAATTGGTGTATTCCAATCAAATTTGGCGGGTATATTTTATTGAATGCTTGGTCATGGTCACGCTCTGAACAATATAGGAAAATATATGTGATTGACGCTGTTACAACTTCAATCATTTACATAGCGGAAATGAAAAAAGATGATGTTGTAATTTTTATTGATAACAAACATATTGGAATAATACATAAAGATCGTAGTGACGATGTTCTCTATAAAATTAATTTTTTAACCGGCGAAATCATTAATTCTGGTGACATTATTGGACATGTTGGAAATATTTATTGCCAACATGATAATTACAAATATGGTAGGGTTGAAAACTGTTTAAAACTTTTTAATCAAATGTTTAGTAATAAACCGTTCATGTTCATTGACAGATATGATTTGGGTAAAATTGATATTCTAAGAATTAAAAATGATTAAACAAAAATCGTTTCCTTCGAGTTTTTGAAGAAATAAACACAAACTTTTTTCACAAAAAACACATACCCACAAAAAAAAATAAAACACACAAAATGTCTACATATAATGATGACAGAATTGTCACATTATGTGATATGACTGGAGGTTTTCATACGTTCAATATTGAAAATGAAGAAACATTTGAGATGTTAGGAAAAAAAGTGAAAGAAAAACTACAATTGGAAAAACATACACATAATGTTTATTTTTTCAATATGGAAGGGACAGAAAAGAAACACAAGAATGATAAAGTTGATTCAGAACCTGATTTTAGATTTATTGTTGATATGATAAACCCTGTGCCTATTTGTGTAGAAGAAAACGAAATTTATAATCTTGAATTAGTTCGTACGATATACCATAATGATATGAGTGAAGAATTAAATGAAGAAAGAAGAGCAAATATAAAATATCACAAAATTTCTGAAGATTCATTTATATATAGTATATTGGAATCTGGATTTTATTGCAATTATTTATGTACTTTTGATGAAATTACAAATGAATGGACTTCAACTATAATACCAAAAAATGTTTATCATGTATATCCTGACGGTTCATATGTTGAAGATAAAAGATTGTATGAAGGATATTCATATCTTAATACAACTGTTTATTTTGTAGATAAATATTTGGTTATTAAGAATAAGGATGATAATACTGAAATTCCTGGTTTGATTACTAATGAAATCATAAATAGCAACCGTTGCTTTAGATGGTGTATACCATTAAAAAATGATAAATATATTTTATTTATCAATTTGTCCGAATATGGAAATTGTAAGAAATTATATGTTATTGATGCTGTTACAACTTCAATCATTTACACAACAGAAATCAATCGAGACCAAGATGTAAAATTTATTGATAATGAACATATTGGAATACATGAAGTTAATCGTTTCGATGTTCGCTATAAAATTAATTTTTTAACCGGTGAAATTATTGTTCCTGACAACATTAATAGATATATAGGAAATATTTCTTACAATAAAGAAGTTGATACTTACCAATATGGTAAAGTTGAAAACCGTTTACGTTTATTTCATTCTGAAGTAAATCAAATGTTTATTAAACGGTTCATATTCATTAGTAGGAATCAATCTGGTAAAATTGATATTCTAAGAATCAAATATGAATAAACAAAATTCGTGTTCCTTCGATTTGAATGATTATTAATATCTTAAAATAAAATAATTAACTAACAGTTTTTCTTTACATTAACACTATATTGTCTCTATCAATTCGTTTGTATTCCTTCGAGTTTTTGAAATAAATAAACACAAATTATTCAAAAAAAACATATTTTACACCTTTTGACATTTTAAACGCCTACTATTTTAATTAATAAAAAATTTGAAATAATAAAGTTAAAAAGTATAATATAAAATATGCCTCGTATAACTAAAGAACACATGAAAGAAAGTATCGTGTCATTCGCTAATGACGCTGTACAAATTATAAATGAAAATTTAAATCTAGATGATTTAACAAATAGAGAAGATAAACCTATTATTGAATCTAATGGTTGGTATTATTGTTTACATAAATCAGTAGCAAATATAAAACCTGAAATACGAATTAGAAGACAAAATTATAGATTTTATAATACAACGTTCTTTAAAGACCAACCGAAAGGAAATCGTATAACTGAGGAAGCATGGATTTATAAAGAGGGAATGAATTGTGTAATTTTGGGTATTCATGAAAATGGTCAATACATTCATGATAAAGACCGCGGATTTTTAATTAATGGTTTTAGTGTTCAAAATTATAAAAAATCGGCGTTTTAAATGTTCAAAGATCATCATAATTTTTTTAAAAAATTTTAAAGAAATATAAGCTTTTTTATTATTTATTTTTTTATGTTAAACCGATATATATTGTGTTTTTGTGGGTTTACGAAAAATATTTGCGAAAAAATTGAACGTTTGCGAAAAAAATTGCGAAAAAATTTAAAAATTACATTTTACACATAAATGAAAGTATATAACGTACGTGTTCGTAAGAAATGTTTCAATGTGTTTATTCATTAAGTTGGTATTTGCGAAAATTTGAATACAAACTTGAAAGTATTTTTAAAGTCCACAAAATCATCTATCCAACTATCCAAGATGTTAGGATAGATAAAAATTTTGCCATACGCGAGCTTTTTGAAAAAAGTGTTCAAATTTTCGCAAATATCAACTTTACCAAATATAATCTTTTACAATTTTATAAAAAATATTTATCACAAACGTAAAATATTCCATTTTTTTAAGAACATCAAATTTTTTCGCAAATACTTCCAAATTTTCGCAAGCACCAACTCAACCATTAATTAGTTTTTATATATTTTCTTTAAATTGTATATTTTTATTATACATTATTAAATATTTTAACAATTTTGCATTTTTTCGCAAATTTTTTCGCAAACGTTCAATTTTTTCGCAAAAAAATAAAGTGTTTTTAAAAAATACTTTTGAAACCAAATATAAATTACAAAAATAGCTTAATTATGTAGAAGTTTACAGATTTTTTTTTGAGTTTGCGGATTTTTTTGCGGAAAAATTGAAAAATTACATTTTACATACAAATGAAAGTATATAACGTACGTATTCGAAAGAAAATAAAAATATTTACATCCATTGAGTTGGTATTTGCGGAAATTTGAATACAAACTTGAAAGTATTTTTAAAGTCCACAAAATCAACTACCCAACTACCAAGATGGTAGGGTAGATAAAAATTTTGCTATACGCGAGCTTTTTTAAAAAAGTGTCCAAATTTCCGCAAGCACCAACTTTACCATTTATAATCTTTTACAATTTTGTGTAATTTTATTATTACGAACGTGAAATATTACGTTTTTTTACAAAACCTTCAAAAATCCGCAAATACTTTCAAATTTCCGCAAGCACCAACTCAACCAATATATATTTTTTATATATTTTCTTTAAATTGTATATTTTTATTATACAATATTAAACAAAAATAACAATTTTCCATTTTTCCGCAAAAAAATCCGCAAATACTTTCAAATTTCCGCAAGCACCAACTCAACCATTGTGTACTTTTTTACATTTTTTTAGAATTACATGTTATATATACATTATGACACGAAAATAAATAATTTCCATATGATTTTATTAAAAACTCGAAAGTGTCGCCAACACTCTTAACCAAAAATATCACGTCTTATTACACGAGCAAAACCCCCAGGGTCTCCTGATAATATAACAGCAATAGCCAATTGACCTATACTAACAATCGCTACAGTTGACAAAATTGTTTTCCAGGAATTATTATCCCTTGGTGGTTGCTTATTCGATAAATACCTTTTTGATATCGGGTTGTCATAAAATTTTTTTTTCATATATTGATTTATCACTGGTCTTATCCTAAACATTTTTTATTTTATTTTTTATTATATTGTTATTTTTAAATTGAAAAAAGGGTGTAAAAGGTGTTTTTTTTGTTTGACAAAAGTTTTCGTACGATGTTCTTACAATCCCCGATTTTTTTGAATTTGAAAAATGAACGCGTTGATTTTTTATTCGTTTGTGAAAAAAATAAATTCAGAGATAATTAAATAAAAAGAAAAAAAATACAAAAAATGCAAATCTTTGTGAAAACACTTACAGGAAAAACAATTACCCTCGAAGTTGAATCTTCTGACACGATTGAAAATGTCAAAGCAAAAATTCAAGATAAAGAAGGTGTTCCTCCCGATCAACAACGTTTGATCTTCGCAGGAAAACAATTAGAAGACGGACGTACTCTGTCAGATTATAATATTCAAAAAGAATCCACACTTCATCTTGTGTTACGTTTACGTGGTGGTATGCAAGTATTTGTAAAAACACTTACAGGAAAAACAATTACTCTCGAAGTTGAATCTTCCGATACAATTGAAAATGTTAAAGCAAAAATACAAGATAAAGAAGGTATTCCACCTGATCAACAACGATTGATCTTTGCAGGAAAACAATTAGAAGACGGACGTACTCTTGCGGATTATAATATTCAAAAGGAATCCACACTTCATCTCGTGTTACGTTTACGTGGTGGAAATTAAAAATCAAGTTGCATTACAAATTCTTCTCCGGTTATATCATCTGAAATCGTAAGATCCCCATTCATATTCTTATCAATTTGTAAGAAATCGTTCGAAAAATGATTGAATGAAATCGTGTTTTGATGATCTGTGTGAATATCATCATCCATACGATTATTATGATCATGATTATCATCATCCATGTAAGATTCTGTAAATTTCATGAAAGGAATTACAAGATCAGGTTCTTCACGTATATTTTGAAGGAAAGGTGTTTGTTCGATTGGAATTGTATCAATAATTGCAGTTCCAATACCACGTATTTCTTGTCCGAAAACAACATTGGATGTAGGGGATAACATATGTTCTGTTTTACATGACAACGCAGCATTTACTAATACTTTACCAGGTTGTTCGAATGCAGCTGATTTTAATGGACTAAATAATTCCATCCCATGACGTGTAATAGGAGACACCCTTCCTGTATATACCATATAATCAGCAGCTTGCATAACATAACGTGGGTTAACATTCGAACCCGAACCAGTAACCGTACGATATAATTCTTTGGTTAAAAATTGTTTAGCTGCACAAACACCAAATGTTGCTTGTATTTCTGAAATATCATTACATGTCGTACGTTTACAATCGATTCCATCGATACAGAAAAGATCAGCCAAACGGAAATTACCATATATTTCAATTTGTGTAAATGAATCAAGAAAAAGTTCATTTTCTTTTTTGATCCATTTTTCAGCTTTCACACGTCTTGCACCGATGACACCTCTTGAATTTTTTTCTTTACCTCTTGGTGTTAATTTCGAATTTTTTACGATAATATCTAAAAGTTCATCAATTAATATTCTTGAATATAAACTCGTAGGTAAATACAAACGTATACTTCCATTTTCTAACAATTCTACACGACCTGTACCAATTAAATTTGAGATCGAAAGGAATACATGAAAGGGTCGTATATATTTCTTGAAATATTTATCTTCTGGAATTTCAAATTCAACAACTGTTGTTTGTTCGATAGGATGATTACAAATAAAAGTTGTTTTACGTTTTTCATCAGTAGATAACTCACGAATTCGTGAGACAAGATCTAACATTTTAACAGGTGGTGCGATTGCTTCCATTACCATGAATTCTTTCGATGGATCCGATAAATATACAGTAGTAATTGTAATTTTTGGTGTTTGTACACTAATTAATGAATCGAAATAACCTAAACCACCTGTTGCAACACTACTTGAACCTGTACCAGCTGTATGAAATGTATTTAATGTACTTTGCATCGTACTTTGCATTAAACTTTGTGTTGCAATTAAACCAACAGGTTCACCAGAAGGAATACGTGACACCTCGAATGCTTTTTGAATATGATCCATGATATACATAAAGAATTCTTTTGAACACTTTTTTTTACTCAAGAATTTCATGAGTGTATATCGTAATGACACACGGAATAATAATGTTGCTTTTTGATTTAATTCTTTTCCGACAGAATACTTTCGATTATTAAAAACAATAAAACGTTTACTTGAAACACAAAAGAGTTCGTTCCATATTGTTTGTACATCGAGATCGGTATCGAGATCGATATTATGATTATGATCATGATTCCAATTTTTGGTACACATAAAAAGGATATGATGTAAATCGACAGGTAACCAAAAGATATCATCGGTTTTTTGTCGGAATAAACATAAGTTCATGATAAAATCACGATCTTGTATGAATTGATTATACATATGTGTTCTTGCGGAATTATGTTTGATAAATCGTACGATATTCTCAAGATCCCCGATTTTTAATTTATGTAAAGGAATGGAATGTCGAATTAATTTTGTACCATCGATACCATCACCACCATAAATAGTACTCGTAAGTGCACCTTGTAAAATACTTTGATTAAATACAGAACCTGTAAAACTAACGACAGCACCTTCGAGTACACATGAAATACGACGTGTTGAATAACCTGTTTTTGCAGTTGTAATACCTGTATTAACAATACCTTCTCGTCCACCAGCAGCATGACAATAATAATCAGTAACCCCGACACCTTTGTATAAAGAATTCGTAATAAACCCACGTGATCTTACATTTTTCGTAAGATCTGAATTTTTTGGATCAAAAGGAAAAACACGTCCGGATTCATATGAGAATGGACGTTTTCCACCGACAATTTGTTGTCCAAGGAGTCCTTGTATTTGTACAAGATTCACTTCCGAACCCTTTGAACCTGATTGTGTCATCTCACGAATTCTATTTTTTGAACGAATTGCATCTTTAATAATAACATTTGCCATTTCTGTACGTGTTTTTGTGCAAAGATTTGAAATATTGATTTCGGATGTATCTTTGAGATCTTGTATTTTTCTTCCGAGATCTTGTACGATATTTTCAAGTTGTTTTTCGGCATCATCTGATGGTATACAATCCCTTATACCAACGGATATACCACGTCGGAGTACATATGGATTTACGACAGCTTGAAAATTATTAATAACTTGTGCTGCAGCTTTTGTACCAAAATTAATTGCAATTGCTGACATAATTTGTCCATTTTCCCCAAAATGCATTTTACGTATTTGTCCTGCGATGAATTCACCATTTTGTACATATAATAATTCTTGTTCTTTTTCTTGAAATAAATTCGAAGGATCTCCATACATAAATGGTGTTTGTTGAATCACCATATTTAATAATTGTTTTCCTGTCCACATTTTACGTGGTTTTAAAATTGCAGGTTTGGGAAAGATTAAATCAGGATTACGTCCGGATGCGGATGTATACACCCATGATGCAAATTCTTCATTTAAAAATGTATCCATATTTGACATTAAATAAGAACCAAATAATGTATCTTGTACGATACCAATGAATTTCGAATTCATTTGTTTGTCTACTTGCATAAGCTCACGTTCTTCTGCAATCGCTTGTACGGTCTGACATAAGTGAGCGTTCATCTCATCTCCCGATGATAATATATATACTTTCATATACATATGGACTGTATCTTAAGCAAACTCAGATAGCTTACATCTTCATTGTTTACCAACACCCGTTCAGTCTCTGAATACCTACCATACTCTAGCGTATATATACGAGTTTAGGTAGTAATACTGCGGATTGTCCAATCAATTTACATTATTACCATTGGGTTCGGCTATTAACCGAGTTCCTTGTATTTCTTTCGAAGTACAAGTGGTAGTAAATTGCTCTAAGGAGTTTCCCGCAACAAGGTGTTTTGCTAATAGTTTATTTTTAATTATTTGAACAAAATCCGTAGCGTCTTTGAAACTTTCATCTAATGGGATATGAATTCCCCCGAAGTCAGCTTTTATATTTTGGATAAGAACATACCATCCATATTGATTTCCATATTTATTTAAAGGAAAAACATGTTTTTGATTGTCAAACATTGGTTCAAAAGACAAATGTTCAAAACGTCGAATTTTTTTTCCCAATGTTTGTTGATATAGAGTTCTTGACACTTTTTTTCGAGATTCTAAACTAACAACACTTGCTGTTTTTCCACCACTTGTTAAATTATAACCGGTAGGATATAAAGTGTTGCATTCTGAAATAAATTTTTGTTCATAAATATCTGAATCATCAATTTCTGAAACGTATAATAGTGCTACTTCAAAATTATGTTCACCATGTTTTCTGATTGCATTGTTTAAGTACGAACATTGTTTTGAAATTGAAGTTGAAGAATTATTTGCTTCACTGAAATGTTTTTTTAAACGACCATTCATTCCGTAGGGATACATTTTATTATGTTGTATAACATGCGAAACCGTCTGTCCAACATAACTTTTACCATTAACAGAACATGTGATCTTATAAATTTCAATATACCTTTTTTCTCCAATTTCCAAAGGAATGTTTCTAATTTTTTCATAATGATCCAAATAATTTTCCATTTTGATTTTATATATTTAATAAACTATTAACTAGGAAGTTTCAACCTTTTCAGTCTTCCTGTTTTCGACAGAGATATCTTTTATCGAAATCTGCATTATATCCACGTGTAACACTGAGATTAATCCCAAATGCAAGAATATCTTTATTAGTATTAAAGAATTCGTTCGATATACATGCGTTTTTATTCCCTGACCCTGATCCTGTTGCGGATACAGGATATACAATTCTTCCAAAGGAATAGGTAACATTTTTTTGTTGTGGTGGTCGTATGACAACCCGATGTGCTTCCATAGAAGGTTTATGTAAAGTAGGTTGTCGATTCATAATAATTAAATCATTATTACGAAGATACCGATGTATAACCACACCTACTTTTATTTTTTCGGTTGCATCTTTTTCACGTTTGGTGTTTGAATCTGTTGGATTACACCATGTTAATTGTTCAACTCCTGAATTTAACGAATGTACAATCTTACGTACTTCACCTTTTCTTACGAGTTCTTTGATGTAATGTATATTTAAATCTGTAACACGTTCGGGTACTGTAAGAGAACGTGAGAAACTATAAGGAACACTTACTTGATCTACATCAATATCAGGATCTCCTACAATGACCGTACGTGCTGTATAATCTACACGTTTACCTGATAAATTTCCACGAAAACGACCAGTTTTACCTTGTAATCTTTGTAATAAATTTGTATAATTATTTCCACCTTTTCCGTTTGATTTATCAATAATTACATTGACTGCTGTTGATAATGCACGATCTCCACGGAATATATCAATATTTTGTTTGGTATTTTTACATCCAACCGGTGTACCTTCCATTGTAAGAAATTGTGTGAGTAACATATTTAAATGTGAATCAAAACCATATAAACCAGTTGTATGATCATATACAAGACGTCCGGTTTCGTCAGTGTCATCATGTATTTGATTTTGGTTTTGATTTTGGTTTTGATTGGATGTGGATGAATCTTTTTTTTTCTTACGTTTTTCGTTTGTACCATTTTTTGTTTTGAGAATATCTGTTAATGTACGATTACGTGAGATTACTTGATTATAATGACGTGTTATCATGTCAGCAGGACATTTATTTTCTAATCTTTTTGCAGGACGTGCAATTTTTGGAATAACTGGTACTTTTGTAACTAATAAATCGATTGGTTGGTACGGAATCGTTTGATTACGATTGAATTGACGATGTTGTGCTAAGAAAATTGCACGCCAATCTTGTTTTGTAATACCATTTAATATATCAAATACTTTGGTGTTTGGTAATATAAAACGTCCTGAAACATTACTTTCACCTTTCGTGCGTCCGTTATGATTACGTGCTGTAATTTTTACTTCAATCCATCTTGATCTTTCTTCAGGATGTGTCTTACAATAATACTTGAAACGTACGCATGATAAAGGATTGAAACACGAACAACGATAATATGTGTCTTGACGTTGCTGTTTTTTTATATCGATGTCAGTATCGATATCATCAAAATCCATTGTAACATCTTCTGTTATGTCGATATCATGATCGATATCATCAACATCAATATCGATATCGATATCAGGATCATCAATATCAATATCATCATCATCAATATCTACATCCGCGTCCGCATCGATATCAACATCCGCATCGATATCTACATCAGCATCGACATCGATATCAGCATCTGCATCTGCGTCGGCATCTGCATCTGCTTCATCTACTTCGGCATCATCTACTTCAGCATCTGCATCCGCATCCGCGTCTGCATCTGCTTCATCTACATCTACATCATCATCGTCAACAGGTGTATCCTCCAGAACATCATCATCTGCATCTACATCCATTTTTTTTCCATTTTTTTTCTCTTGATGTGTCAAGATTTTACTAACGCGTTTCGAACAAAATGGACATACAGAACCAAGTACACGTACGAGTTCGGATGAAAATAATGACCATATTTGTGGAATAACAAGATTAATATGTCCGAAATGTCCAGGACAATCAAAATGTGAACCACCGCAATTATCTGTAAATTTCTTACATGTTTTACATTCTTGTTTTGGTGTTTCTGTACCATCTGCACCCATACGTGAATCTGACACAGTACCTTCAGAAGTACGATTTGGTGTTAATTCATAGGTTAACCCATCAGGAATAACATATCCATTAAGTTCACTTAATTCTTTCGTAACCGATAATTTTGCAAGTTCATTTGCGGTAAGAACTTGAAATTGTATCTTACGAATACGTGAGGGTTTTGGAAGAGGTGCAAACATTTTATGGTTGTTTTTTGTTGTTTATGTATATTTTAAAAAAAACACAAATGTTTTTGTTTTTTGTTCGTTCGAAATACAAACGTTTAATTCCACACTAAAATGTAAAAAAAAAGAATGAGCGAGTTCACAATTTTATTTCAAAAAAGAAATTCACAAGAAGAAGGTGTGTTAAATATATCCATATATGAACATGATGAATTTCATATAAGAATAAAATATTCAAGAGATTCTCCTTGGAATGAAAATAAATTACACACCAATATAGATGTATATCGTTATATTTCTACATTTTTACGTTCAATTGCATATGGACGTGAGTATAAACAAGAAATTGATGTAATTGCTATGTTTTTACCGATAACAAAAATTCATACAAGAACACAAAGAAGACTTTTTTATCATATGTTTGATACATGGTTAATCTTATTTAATAAAGAAGATAATCGTCAGATAAATAAAAATGAAGGTAATTTTTCAGATTGAACATGATCAATATTAATCACAGCCTCGTGTAATAAATTATTTTGTAACTTTATAAAAAATGGATGAATATCGATCAAACGATTTGTTCGAATAATAAAAAATGTACGTTGATGTTCGAGTGTATAACAATGTGTACAAAAGTCGAACTCTAAATCTGTCTGTTGAAACATACGTGGAATATGTTTTAATTTGGATTCAATGTATAAACGATTTTTCTGATGTAATTCTTTTGTAAATGATATTACTTGTATTAAAGTATATACAGATTTTTTCGAACGAAACCAATATGGATATATGTCACCTATAAAACCACCTTCGAGTGTCTTACGAAATTCTTTTTGTATTGTTTGAAGTTGATAGTATGATGTGTTATACATCGTATTAATTGGAGGATTTGTTGGTGTAAATATTTGTAAAAAACCAGGTGTATATGATGATGTATATGGTGATGTAGGAATTAATGTAATTGGTTCGTTCCATTGTAAATAAATTCTTATGAATTCGTGAAAATTCGGTGTTGACATTTTTTTTGTATAAAGAAAATAATGTGCAACAAGTACAGCCAACGAAACACCATTAAAATAACCTAAAATGTTTGAATACAAACCACGTCGATAAACCCATTTTTTTATTTGTATCAAAAAATGTGAATACACATCTATAAAACCAGAACATACTTTTGATATATATTCAGATACCATTGCACCACATAAAGATCTTGTATCTTCTTCAGAACATGAATAAAATAATAATTCTTGATACACCCCATATGCATTTGCATCATTTATATGTGGTATGATATCTAATTGAATAAATGAAAAGATGACATCGTACGAATCCCCTTGATAATCAAATTTTACAACGGGTACGAATGAACTTGGAATGATAACAATATTTGTTGCATGGATAATATCACGTAAGTATATATGAAATAGTTCATATATATTTGTACGGTTGTAGTATTTATTCGAAAGAATACATAGTATATCTATATCGGAAAAATCTGTTTTCGCATTTAATCTTCGACTTCCGAAATATCGAAACAAACACTTTCCATCTAAAAATGAATCTAAAAACATTTATCCTTTTTTTTAATGAGTTGAATATGAATACATGTTTTTTTGTTCGTGTTTTTTATAATACACTCGCACGACATAAAGGACATTCATTCGATGTTTTTAACCATCGATCAATACATTTTTTATGATATACATGTTGACATGGTAATTTACGATGTAATTGTGCTGGCTGATATTCACAATGACAAATTGTACATGTTTCGTGCGTAAGTAAACTCCCACAACGTCTTGCAGGACCAAGGGTATCGTTTATGTTCATATTTGAATTTGATGGTGCATGACCATGACCATTATCATTATTAGATGTAGATGTAGATGTTGGTACGGATTCAGATGTAAATCGTTCGAATATACTTACGATTTGATTACGAAAAGAACATGCAACTGTTTCGACAAAGTTTGTGTTATAAATAATATTGTCCGCTTGTTCGTGTACAAAATGAAATGAAAATGTAATTGAATGTAATTCTTGTTCAATCACAGGATCCATACGTGTAAGTACATTAATATGCATACCGTTCATTTTTTTTTATTTTTTATTTTAATAGTTAATTTATATATCTTACGAGTTTCGAACGAAGAATTATGTTTAATAGAATTTATGACGATAAACATAAGGGAACTTTAATTGATTTCCTGAATTTGTTTCAACACGACGTGTCATTTCATTTACAGAAAAATAAGCAAAACCAACAAATAAGATGAAAGATGTAATTGCCATACCAACAATAAAACGATAAGTTTCATCGGACATAAAACGTTTATTATTATTTGCATCAGAAATCAAAACAATACATAAGATCCATGTAAGAAGTGTTGAGAATACAAAGAATTTATTAATCATACTTTGATCAATTAGTGAACCATATTGTGAACCAATAAAATAGAATAAAGGTGCTAAACCTAAACCATAACCAACAGCACTTGAGAAATTCAAACGACTTATCTTTTGTTTTAACTTACTATCAGCATATGATTGTACACCAATCATACCTACAACAAAAATTAACAAACAGGCAACAGCCATAGCAAATGCAAGAGCATCAATTTTTACCATTTTTTTTTATTTTTTTATTTTATATTCATCTGACAAAAAAAAATTCACACCGCAAGAAAATCAAATAATTCCATAGATCTCGTCCAATTTATTTTCCAATACTCAATTGAATCATGTACATCCTTTTTTGTTAAACCATATATAGATAATTCAGTATCCGTAAGATCCTCCGCACGAGTTCCAAAAAATACATTCGGATATTGTACATTTAATTCATGTGGGTTAATAAGATCACGAAAAAGGTGTTCATCACCATTTTGCCAGGTTACACTACATGGATATGGTAAATGTCGACATGATCCTCCTAATAATATCGCAAGTGTTTTCAT
>JACCEC010524763.1_pt1 | contig 22142 bp, 20 predicted proteins | sample 7450121 | NCBI WGS metagenome assembly JACCEC01 (sample SAMN15323455, study PRJNA562643) | freshwater metagenome | isolation source: river surface water | place: USA:Blue River Watershed | collected 2017-08-18 | reverse complement strand
TCGGCGGGTTTTGGCTCCATTTTTAAAGTGGAGCGCGCGACTGGACTTGAACCAGCAACAGCCACCTTGGCAAGGTGGTACTCTACCATTGAGCTACGCGCGCGTTGGAAGGGGAGCAGACCAAACGGCTCAACGAGTGTCAAGCCTTTGGAGGAAGGCCGTCCGGGCGGCCGCCGGGGCGGGGGTCAGGCCTTGGTTGGAGAGGAGTTCGGCCGCTGCATCGGAACAGAGCCAGCGGAGGGCGGGGCGGAGTCCGGCGACTTTGTCCGGTCGGACATAAAGGACCAGGGGTACCTGCAGGGGGTAGTCGCCGTTGTGCACGTTGTTCTCATCCGGTCCGTAGGCGGTGGCCGGTCGGCCGGGACGCGCGTCGGCGACCGGCAGCACCCGGCCGCGAAGCGTGGGCGGCCGAGGAAGCAGCACGATGCTGCCCGCGCGCGAGGCCAGCAGGTCGGCGGCCAGGGAAGGCTCCACGCGCAGGCGCGCGTCGGGTCGGAAGGCCTGGCCATCGAGGACCAGGCCCTGGAAGACCTCGAGGACCATCGTGCCGGCCGGAGAGCAGAGCGCCGGCGTGAGGAGTTCCGACCGCGCGAGGGGGTCGAGGTCGTTCCAGTTGCGGGCCGGGGCGCGGGCGTCGCGGGCATAGGCGTTCGCGAGCTGCTCGAAGGTGATCTGCTCCATCCGGTTGCTCCCGTGCGTCGCGACCACGACGACCGCCGAAGCGAGTCGAAATTCCCGGGCTCCCGCGAGCGGCGCGGCCTCCCCAGGACGGACCATGAGGATGGCGGCCGCGGCGCGGCCTTCCGCGAAAGCCCGGCGGCCAGGCAGGGTGCCCGCGAAGTCGGCGACCTCCGGACGGGTCGCGGCGCGCAAGGCGGCGACGAAGTTTCCGTCCAGGAGATCGGTCCCGGCGATGTCGGCGCCTTCGGCGACGCAGACCAAGAAAAGGCAGAGCAGGGACCTCACGCCGTCTCGGGGCCGGGATCGAGTTCCGGCCACTGCAGGAGTTTGCGATGCAAGGTGCGGCGCGAGATCCCCATGAGCTCCGCGGCGCGCGTCCGGTTGCCGGCCGCCGCCGTCAGGGCCTGCTTGAGCAGCTGCTTCTCGTTCTGCGTCCGGTCGAGGTTGCCCGCGCCGCCCCCTGCCGGGACGGGCACGGCCGACGCGGAGGACGGAGCGGCGAAGCGCGCGTCGAGGTCGGCCGGACCGACCGTCTTGCCGGCGCGGAGCACCGCGAGGTTCTCGCACGCGTTGCGCAGTTCGCGGATGTTGCCAGGCCACGGATACCGCACGAGGACGGCGAGCGCCTCCGGAGAAAGCCGCGGCGCCGCGGCGCCGTTCTCTTTCGCGAAACGCTCAAGGTAGTGGGCGAGCAGGAGAGGGATGTCGTCGGCGCGTTCGCGCAGGGGCGGAAGGCGCAGCGGCACGACCGAAAGGCGGTAGTAGAGATCTTCGCGGAACTTGCCCTCCTTCACCATCTGCCGGAGGTCGCGGTTCGTCGCGCAGACGAGCCGGAGGTCGAGGGCGATCGGCCGGTGCGAACCCAGGCGTTCGACGGAACGCGTCTCGAGGAAGCGCAGCAGCTTCACCTGGGTGGTCGCGTCGATCTCGCCGATCTCGTCGAGGAAGAGCGTGCCGCCGTCGGCCGATTCGAACCGGCCGACGCGGCGTTCGTTCGCGCCGGTGAAGGCGCCTTTCTCGTGGCCGAAGAGCTCGGACTCCAGGAGGTTGGCCGGGATCGCGGCGCAATGCACCGCCATGAACGGTCCTTTGGCCCGCTGGCTCGCCTGATGGATCATCTGGGCGAACAACTCCTTGCCCGTGCCGGTCTCGCCGAGGAGGAGGACGGTCGCGTTCGAGGAAGCGACCGAGCGGACCTGCTCGATGGAATGCTGGAGGGCCGCGGACGATCCGACGACCTCCCCGAGCGAGAACTTCCGGTCGAGGCGCGCCTTGAGCGTGACGACCTCCTTCTCGGTGGTCCGCGCCTTCAGGCCGCGTTCGAGCACCAGCTCCACCTGACGGAGGTCGACCGGCTTCTGGAAGAACCAATAGGCGCCGCGGCTCATCGCCGTGACCGCCGTCTCGACGTCGCCGTAGGCCGTCATCATGATGCAGACCGGCTGATGCGGAAGCTTGAGCGCGCGGTCGATGACCGCCAGGCCGTCCTCGCCGGCCATCCGCAGGTCGGTGAGCACGGCGTCCGGCGGCACGTCCTGCATGAGGCGCGCCGCTTCCGCGGCGTCCTTCGCGACGAAGGTCTCGTAGCGGTCTTCCAGCGCGGCGCGGAGGCCTTCGCGGATGTTCTTCTCGTCGTCGACGATGAGTACCGTGGGCTTCATGGGTCAGGCTTCCGGGGAGGCTTGATGGTTGGCGGCGCCCCAGGCGCGCGCCGCCTTCTCGGCGAGGGCCGCGCGGGCGCGGTCGACTTCGGCGAGCCGGGCCTTGAGGTTCGCGTTGGAGACGGCCGCGAGGTCGTCCAGGTCGCAGAGATACGCGCCTTCGAGCGAGCGCGCCGCGACGTCGAAATTGCGCGGCACGCCGAGGTCGACGAGCAGGAGCGGGCGCCCTTGGCGACGGGCCACGGACTCGCGGAGCGCCACGGCGTCGAGGAGGGCGCGTTCCACCGTGGCGCAGCCGACGATCACGTCGTGCGCGTGCGCCTGCCGGAGCGCGTCGGCGAGCGTGAGGGAGGAGCCGGCGAACTCTTCGGCGAGCAGGCGGGCGTTCTCGAAGGTGCGGGACGCGACGGAGACCTGCGAAGCGCCGCGCGAGACGAGGGCCTGCACGACCTGGCGGCCGACGTCGCCGGTGCCGAGCACGAGCACGCGCGCTTCGTCAAGCGAGCCGAAGACGCGCTGCGCGAGCTCGACGGCGACGTTGCCGAGGCTGACCTGTCCCTGCGAGATGCCGGTGTGCGTGCGCGCCCACGCGCCGGCCTGGAACGCGCGCTGGAAGACACGGTTCAGCACCGGGCCCGTCATGCCGCGCGCGAGCGCGTCGGCATAGGCGTCCTTCACCTGGCCCGCGATCTCGACCTCGCCCACCATCTGGGATTCGAGGCCCGAGACGACGGCGAAGAGATGCTCGACGGCCTCGAGGCCGGGGACGGGACGGAGATGCTGGTCCAGGACCGCGGGCGACGCGCCCGTCGCCTTGATGAGCGCGCTGCGCACATGGAGGGCCGCGGCTTCGTCGCCGACGCCGTAGGCTTCGAGCCGGTTGCACGTCGCCAGCAGCACCGCCTCGGCGAGACCCGCCTCGCGCGCGGCGGCGTAGAAAGCCTCGGTCCCGCCGGCCGGCACGGTGAAGGCCGCGCGCTCGTCGAGGCCGGCGGTGCGATGGGTGGCGCTGAGCGCCACGAGGTTGCGGACGCGTTCGCTCATCGGGCGGCGGGGAGCGAGAGATACAGGGCGACGAGCGCGGGGACGAAGACGAACAACGAGGCGCGGGCGTAGGCCGACCCAGCGAGGCGGTGACGACGGCGTTGCACGGTGACGAAGAGACAGGCGGCCCAGGTGAGCGACGCGGCCGCGAGCTTGGGCAGGGCGACGAGCGCGAGGTCGCGCTGCGCCCAGTCGGTGGCGCCGATGACGAGCGAAAGTCCGAGCAGCCAGACGGCGGCGCCCATGAGCTGGGAGCCGATCCGGTCGAGGGGCACCAGCGCCGGCAGCAACGCGTAGATCCCGCCGAATTCCCGGCGGGCGAGCGCCCGGTCTTGCAGGAGGTAGGCGGCGGAGTTGAGCGCCTGCGCGCCGAGCACGCAGTAGGCGAGGACGGCGGCGCCGACGTGGATGACGATCAGCGGCTTGTCCGTGAGGTCGGTGGGCTGCCCGACGACACCCAAGAAGGCGGCGGCCACCAGGCAACCCGTCGTCGCCCCCGCGATCACCCAAGTCGGCAGTCGGTGCGTGAAGGTCAGGTCCAGGAACAAGGCCAGGCCGGAGAGGCCCCAGGCGATGGCCAGCAGGAGCTCCGCCGCGCTGCTGATCGGCAGGGCGTGAGTCCGGAGCCCCTGATATGCCAGCATCGCGGTGAGCATGATCCACCCGCCGCGTAGGAGCCAGAGGCCCGCGGTCGGCCAGCGTCCGGAAGCATCCTTCGCCGCCAACCCGTCCAGGAGAGCGGCGGCCAGAAAAACGGCGGCGCAGCCGAGCAAGCATTCCCGGGTGAGGGGGTGCTCCGCGAGTGCTGCGGCCAGGAGGGTCATGCCTAATGAACAAATAGAAGTGTGACATTTTGGCAAACCTCCAAACCGACCTGTTTTCTTGCGGAAAGAGGGGAGGGGCATAGTTTCGAGCCTCTTATGGCTCACGACCTCTACGACCTCACCCAGCACCCCCCTCGCAGCCCCCGCGTCCGCCTGGGCGGCATGGTCATCCTTCCCCGGATGATCGATAAGGCCCGCGCGACCAAAGCGGGGAAAAATGGTGAATATACCTATGGTTGCTCCCTGGACCGCAATGTCCTGGACTTCCTTGGAATCGAAGCAGATGCCCTTAAGGCACAGATTGACAAGGGTTTAGGTGATGGAGAGATCCTCGCCTGGATGATGGCTAATGCCAAGAAGCCCCGCCAGGCCTACGAAATCGCCGCTTTCAGCGCTTTCCATGAACAGCGAGCGCCGAGCGCCCCGGCGGGCCGGGCTAAGGTGAGCGAATACCAATCTTCGACCCCGGCCGGAGCCAAGCGCGAAGACATCGTCACCTGGTTCGACGTCCTGGATCTGGACGACCACCAAAGCTTCGGCGGCAAAGTCTGAGCCGTGGCCAAGGTCGGTCGACCCCGGAAGGTGCTCCTCGTGTGCATGGGCAACATCTGCCGTTCGCCGACGGCGGAGGAGGTCCTCCGCGTGAAGGCCCGGCAGGCCGGCCTGAGCATCGCCTTCGATTCCGCCGGGACCGAGAATTATCATATCGGCGAACCGCCTGATCCGCGTTCGGTCCGTCACGCGCGGTCGCGGGGATATGACCTGACGGCCTTGCGCGCACGACAGGTGCATGCGTCCGATTTCCAAGAGTTCGATCTCATCCTCGCCGCCGATGAGATCAACCTGCGGGAACTCCGCCGTCGTTGCCCGCAGGAAAGACATCACCGTCTGGCGCTTTTCCTCGGCGACGTCGCCTTGCCCGATCCGTATTACGGCGAAAGCGACGATTTCGAAAAAGTGTTGGATTTGGTCGAAAAACAGGCCTTGCGGCTCGTCACGGCCTGGTCGCAGGCAACTGAATGATTGCGGTGACGAGCAGGGCGGCGTTTGCTCATGTCCTCCGATGTACCAAGTGAACTTCAGCGACCAGGCGATGCGTGAGCTCGCGAAGCTGCCGACCTTGGAGCAGATGGAAGTCGTCGAAGCTTTCACCTCCCTGACCGCGGACGAACTCCTCCGCGGCAGCTCGGAGCTCGGCACGGTCCGGCGCGGCGGCCATACCTATCATCGCCTGCGTGTCGGCGAGTTCCGCATCTATTTCGAAGCCAGCGAGGGCTCGCTGCTTGCCCATTACGTGCTGCATAAGCATACATACGCCGACTTCGCCTTCCGTTCGCATCTCCCGTTCCCGGAAGACGAGGCGCGGATCGAACAAGAAGGCGGCTTCTGGAAATACCTCGACGAACCCCCGAAGTCCTGAACGTGACGATTCCTCCCGAAAAACGCCCTTATTCCTCTCCCGAGGAAGCGGCCCGCATCTATCTGCTGCCGAACCTGTTCACGGCCGGCAACATGCTCTGCGGGTTCTTGGCCATCAAGAACTGCATCGAAGCCCGCTTCACCTCGCTGACCCCCGAGGGGCGGGCTGACCACTACAACATGGCGGTCTGGTTCATCCTTTTCGCCTGCCTCTGCGATCTTTTCGACGGACGCGTCGCCCGCGCCACCAAGCGGGAATCCCTCTTCGGGGCCGAGTTCGATTCCATCGCCGATACGGTCTCCTTCGGCGTGGCCCCGGCTCTGATGGCCTGTTTCCTGGTGATCAAGCCGGAGGTGACGGACAACGTCCAGCTGGTCACCTGGCTTCTCGCTTTCATCTACCTGCTCTGCGCCGGCGTCCGGCTGGCCCGTTTCAACGTCCTGACCAACCCGCTGGTCCCAGGAAACGAAAAGCGGGCCGCTGGCGGTGATTTCGTGGGCCTCCCTTCGCCGGCCGCCGCCGGGATGATCGCCTCCCTCGTCCTGGTCCTTTCGAAGGTCATGGTCTCCTCGGACCATAAGGACCCCTTTGAGCAAGCCGTCCAAGCCTGGTCGTGGATCCTGCTGCCCGTCATGCTGGTCATCTCGTTTCTGATGGTGAGCAACGTCCGTTTTCCCAGCTTCAAGAAGCTGGATTGGACGGCCCGGGCCAAGACCCGCGGCTTCATCCTGATCATCATCCTGGGTGCGGTCATCTTCCGTTATCCGCAGTTTTCCTTCCCGGCGCTCTTCCTGGGCTATGTCCTTTACAGCCTTTTCCGGCACGCCTTCTTGCTGAAAAAGAGCGAGATGGATCCGGCGCCGGACGACGATGATGAGCCGGTGTCCAAGGTGTGAACAGACGGTGGGCAATCCGTGCCGCTGAGCCCTTGTGAACAAGCCTGAGGTTATTCACGCCAAAGGCACAGAGCCATCCGGAGCGGATGCTCCCTCTCACCAGCGTCTTGCGGAACTATGTACGGTCTTCCGCCCCCTGCTGATGCTACGGGTATTTATAAATGAAGAGAGAATAGAGACAGTACCTTCCCGTATGTGGGCAATGAGGGGTTGCCTCAGCCCCTGCCTCTGCTCAATTCTGACGTCATCATGAAGTTCAAGGTCAACCGGAATCACTTTTTCAACGGTCTCTCGAGCGTGACCAACGTCGTCGGCAGCCGCGCGACGATGCCGATCCTGCAGAACGTGCTGATCGAGGCCGAAGGCGATACGGTCACCCTCACGACCACGAACCTCGATCTCGGCATCTGTTGCCGCATCAAGGCAGCCGTCTCCTCGCCGGGCCGCATCACCTTGCCGGTCAAGAAACTCGTCCCGATCGTCCGCGCCCTGTCGAGCAGCGACACCATCGTCGAGCTCACCGGCAAGGACCGCGTGAAGATCACATCCGGAAGTTCCGTCTTCCAGGTCGCCGGCCTGCCCGCCGACCAGTTCCCGCCCATCTCGAACTTCGCCGGACAGCCGACCATCTCGATCAACCAGGATGACCTCGGCGACATGCTGCGCAAGGTCAGCTACGCCCAGTCCTCCGACGAGAACCGATACATCCTCAACGGGGTCTTCTTCGAGTTCGCCGAAGGCAAGCTCACGGTCGTCGCGACCGACGGCCGTCGACTCGCCAAGTGCGAACGCAAGCTGGCCGGCACCGACAAGGCCCTGGCCCTCATCCTGCCTGCCCGCACCATCATCGAGCTGATGCGTCTCCTGAAGTCCGGCGGCGAAGCACATGTCTCGCATAACGAACGCCAGGTCGGCTTCACCATCGACATCCCGAAGAACGAAGAAGGCCTCGTGGACCGCATCCAGCTGGTCTCCAAGGTCGTCGAAGGCAACTATCCGAACTACCGCCAGGTCATCCCCAAGGACGCCGGCTCGAAGGTCCGGCTCGAACGCGAGAAACTCCTCGAGAGCGTCAACCGCGCCGCGCTCATGACCGATGACCGCAACAACACCATCCGGATGAGCGTCACGAAGAAGACCCAGAATCTGGAGATCTCCGCCAAATCCGAGAGCGGCGAAGCGCATGAACCGATCGCGGTGAAATACGAAGGCCCGGACGTGAACATCGCGTTCAACCCTCAGTATATCATCGATCCGCTCAAGGCCCTCACCGAGGACGAGGTCGATTTCGAGTTCAAGGACGAGATGTCCCCGGGCGTGATCCGCGGGCTCAAGGACGATTTCCTCTGCGTCGTGATGCCGCAGCGGATCTCCTGAACGGCCGCCTCAGAGACCAGGCTCGGCGCAGTCCGGGAGCGACTTGATCCGCTCCAGGATGCGGCGTGACGCTTCGATCGAACGGTCGCGATGATCGGCGCCCGGATCGTATTCCGCCGGCTGCATCGCCTTGCCGAAGCGGACGCGGATGCGCGCCGAACCGACCGGGAAATTGGCCCCGCGCGGGAGGACGTCGCGCGCGCCGCGGATATGGATGGGGACGACCGGGACCCCGGACTTGCAGGCGAGGAGACCGGCGCCCGCCTTGGGCGAGGCGATCACGCCGTCATGGCTGCGCGTGCCCTCGGGGAAGATGAGCAGCCCTTCGCCGGCGCCCAAGGCCGCCAGCGCCGCGCGGATCGCGCCGATGTCCGCCTCGCCGCGGTCGACCGGGATCGAATGGCAGGCCCGGATGACGAAGCCGAAGACGGGGTTATCGAACAGCGAACGGCGGGCGATGAAGGAGATCTCGCGCGGCAGGCAGGATCCGATCAGGGGCGGGTCCAGCATGCTCTGATGGTTCGAGGCGAAAAGACACGCGCCGGCGGGCACGTTCTCCCAGCCTTCGACCTCGAGCGTGGCGAAGACCTCGATGAACGAACGCGCGCCGTGGTAGACGGCCTTGTAGATGAGGTTCTTCGAATCGAGGATCATCGGGGCAGGGCGGCCACCTTGATCAGTTCGCCGATCTGGGCCACGACGGCCTCGAGAGGCAGGTGCGTGTTGTCGACGCGGCAGGCGCCGGCCGGACAGACCATCGGGGCGGTCTTGCGCGTCGCGTCGAGATGGTCCCGTTGGGTGACCTGGTCGGCCTGGCCTTCGGCCGCCCGACGAAGGGCGCGCGCCTCGGCGTCGGCTTCGAGGAAGATGCGCACCTCGGCGTCCGGCAGCACGACGGAGCCGATGTCGCGGCCTTCCATCACCACGCCGGCGAATCCTTGTTCGCTCGCGAGCCTCACCTGGGACCGCTGGTATTCGAGGAGGAAGGTCCGCACGGCGGGCAGGGCGGCGATCTTGGACACCGCCGCGTTGACCTCCGGCGTGCGCAGGTCGGCGTCGTCGGGCAGGACGCCGTCGAGGGTGAGCGCGGAGGATCGGGCGCCCTGACGGGCGACGATGCGCGAGCCGATGCGCAGCTTGGCCAAGGCCGCCTTCACGGAGGCGGGATCGTCGGCGGAGGCGCCGGCGAGCAGCAACGCCCGGGTGAGGCTGCGATAATGCGCCCCGGTGTCGACATGCAGCAGGCCGTGGAGCTGGGCCAGCCGGCGGCTGGTGCTCGACTTGCCCGAAGCGGCGCCGCCGTCCACGGAGACGCGCACGAAGTTCGTGCGCAACGCCTCGAGCGCCTCGAAGAAACGCGGGAAAGTCTTCCCGGTGCAGGCGGGGTCTTCGATCGCGATCCACGGCCGGCCGTCGCCGAAGAGGTCGAAGCTGCCCAGGACGCCGAAGCTCATCGCCATGCGGTGGTCCTCATAAGTGCGTATCGTGACGGGACCCGCGGCGGCCGCCTGACGCAGGGCGGCCTTGCCCGGGAACACCGTGAGGGACGAAAGGGTCTCGTCGGCGCGAAGCTGCGCGGCGGAGGGCTCGACCTTGATGCCGAGGCGCTCCAGCTCGGTCGCCATCGCGAGCACGCGGTCGGTCTCCTGCTTGCGCGTATGGGCGATGCCGCGGATCTTCACCGGCCCGTCGGCCAGCGTCGCGACGGTCGCCAACGTGAGGAAGGTGTCGGAGAAGGCGTTGAAGTCGAAGTCGCCGCCACGGATGGCGGACCAGGAATCCGCCACCAGCGTGCCGTCGGCCGAACGCAGCCTGGCGCCGCAGGCCGCGGCGACCTTGGCGAAGGCGGTGTCTCCTTGCAGGCCGCCGTCCGCGTAGCCTTCGATGCGGACCGAGGCGCGGGCCCCGGTGACGGCGGGCAGCGCGATGAAATAGCTGGCGGCGGTGGCGTCCGGCTCGATCGCGTAGGCCGGCTGGGCGACGTAGGCGCCGGGCGTCGCGCAGCTCCAGCCGCCGTCGGGCAGCCGGGTCAGCGGTCGGCCGAACTGTCCGCACATGCGAGCGGTCATCTCGACGAAAGGCTCGGAGACCGTGGAGCCCTTCATGTTCACGGTAGCCCCGGCCGAAAGCGGGAGCACCATGAGCAAGGCGGAAAGGAGCTGGGAAGAAGCCGACGCATCGACTTCGAGGCGGCCGAGCTTTCCGGTGGTATGAAGGGTGAACGGGAAGCCGTTCGCCGCCGAACCGTCCGGCGCGACGGCGCGGCAGCCGGCCGCGCGCAGGGCGTCGAGCAGGCCGCGCATCGGGCGGGCCCGCATGGCTTCGTCGCCGTCGAGCTCATACGAACCCCCGGGCGCGAGCGCGAGGAAGGCGGTGAGGAACCGCGCCGCGGTGCCGGCGTTGCCGACGTGCAGCTTCGCGCGGTCCCGCGGGATGCGTCCGCCGAGGCCGACGATCCGCACCGTGCCCGCGGGCTCGTCGTCGCTCACGTCGAAACCCAGCGCGCGCAGGGCGGCGATGAGGATGCGGGTGTCGCGGCTGAACAGCGCGCCGGAGAACAGCGTGACGCCGTCGGCGAGCGCGGCCAGGATCAGCGCGCGATTGGTGATGCTCTTCGAGCCCGGGACCTGGGCGACGCCGCGGGCGGGGGTCTGGAAGGGGCGGATGACGAGGGTCTGGCTCATTCGGGCCGGTCGAGGTTCTGCCGGGCGATGCGGGCTTCGGCGAGGAGACGGCGCAAGGCGGCCTGGTCGCCGGCTTCGACGGCGGCGCGGAGCTCGGCGGCCCGTCGCTCGACGTCGCGGAGACCGGCGACGGTATGACGGGCGTTGGCGAGCATGATGCCGACCCAGAGGTTCTCCTCGCCGGCGGCGATGCGGGTCGTGTCGCGGAGGCCTGCGCCGACCGCGAAGCGGCGGAAGCCCGGCTGGTCCGTCACGGCGAGCATGAGGGCCGAGGCGGCGGCGTGCGGCACGTGGCTGATCGCGGCGACGATCTCGTCGTGCTTGGCGGCGTCGGTCTCATGCAGGACCGAGCCGAGCTCCTGCCAGAAGCGCCGGACGGTCGCCAAGGCCTGCGGCGCTTCGGCGCCGGTAGGCGTCAGGAAGCAGACGCGTCCTTCGAAAAGCTGGGCGGAGGCGTGCGTGGCGCCGGCCTTTTCCCCTCCGGCCATGGGATGGGCGCCGACGAACGGATTGGCCGCGGGCAGGCGCCGGGCGGCGAGCAGGATCGAACCTTTCACGCTGCCCGCGTCCGTGACCACGGCGCCGGGCGCGAGTCCCGGGGCGATGGCGAGGAAGGTCGCCTCCGCGGTGTCCACCGGCGTCGTCACGACGACGAGGTCCGCGCCGCGGACGCAGTCGGCCGCGTCCGCGAAGACCTCCGCCACGCCGAAGGCGCGCAGGGTCTCCCGGGAAGCCGCCGAACGCGACCAGCACGCCAGCGAGCCGGCCAGGCCCTTCCGCGCCGCCGCGAGGAGGATGGAGCCGCCGATGAGGCCGGCGCCGACGACGGCGATGCGTTTGAATTGAGCCATTTCCAATATTGAAGGTATGACTTTGATGAACCAGAGTGACGAACTATTAAAGCAAACAAACCGCCGGCATCGAAGCCGACGGCCCGCTCATGAGCAACGGCCCTCGACCACCCAGACCCGACTTCGTGCCCGCCACGGACCCCCGGGCGCGACGCGGCGGCTTCTCCGTCGAGGCCCTCTGGGCCCGGCTGAGGCTTCCGCTCCTGCTGCTGGTGATCGCCGCCCTCGGGATCACCTCCTTGTTGCTCTATACCGCGGAGCGGCGGACGACCCGCCGGTCCGAGCTCACGGTCTCGGCCGCCGACGCGGAAGTCCTGCGGCAGCGGTCCCTCGAAGCCGAGGCCGCCTTCGAGAAAGTCCGGCAGGTGCGGTTCGAACTCACGGAGGAGGACATCCGGCTGCTGGAACAGGCCTTGCAGGCCCAAGAAGAATATCTTTCGGCCCGTAAATCCGTCGGCACCGAGGATCCACGCCTGGTCTCCTTGCGTCGACGGCTCCATCTCCTGCGCGGCGAACGCCTGCGGCAGGAGTCCGCCGCCTTGGAGGCCGCGGCGCTCAGCCTCGCGAAGACGGACGAAGCCGCCGCCGCCGAAAAGCTCCGCCGGGCGGTCGTCTGCGAACAGGAGATCGCCGATCGCTGGCAGTTCTCCGGCCTGGCTGATTCCGGCCGCCGGGCCTTGCTCGACACCCGTCTCCGCCGGCTCGAGTCCTCCGCGCTCTGGCAGAAGGGGAGGGCGCTCGAAGCCGAGGCCGAGAAATCCTTCGCCGCGGGCCGCTACGCCGAGGCCGCGGAACGCTTCACCCTGGCGCTTGAGGCCGAGACCGAGTTCCTCGCCCGCTACCGCGACGTGCGCGACACCGCCTTCGGCCGCGTCGAACAGCTGTCCGTCCGTCGCGAGACCGCGTTGTCCGGTCTCGTCTGGGAGGAAGTGCGCCGGCATCAGGCCGTCGCCGAAGCCGCCGAAGCGAAGTCCGACTGGGCCGGGGCCGCGCGGAGCTGGCAGGACGCGGTCGACGTCTTCGCCCGCTTGCTCACGGCCCATCCGCGCAGCCAGTTCGCCGATCGCGCGAAGGAAGCCGAGATGGCGACCCGCCTGAACTTCGCCCGCTTCCACGACGATATCCTGCGCGTGCGCGCCGAGGCCGGCCGGCTTCGGCAGGCCTTGCGGGCCCGTCAGGCGGACGATGCGCTGCGGCTGGCCGAGACCGTCCTCGCGGACGCCCGTCGGCTCGCCGACGCCGGGACCGGCGTCTTCCGGCCGGCCGACGACGAACGTCAGGAACTCGAATTCATCGCCTCCCATGCGGCGACGATCCGCGGCTATCTGCCGGAAGCCGACCGGCAGCTGCGGCCCGTGCCCGGACATGCCGTCCGCATGTATCGCACGGAGATCCCGCAGGGGCTTTACGCGTCGCTGATGGAAGCCAACCCCAGCGCCGTGCGCCGAGAAGCCAATCCCGTCGAATCGGTGGCCTATGCCGACGCCGAACTTTTCGCCCGCCGCCTGGGCTGGATCCTCGGCGGCCGCGCCCGGTTGCCGACCCTGGCCGAGCATGCCGCCGCGGCGGGAGACCTGGCCAAGCCGGCCTCGTCCGAGTTCGCCTGGACCTCGGCCAATACCGACGGCGCCGACGCCCGGCCCGTGGGTTCCGCCAAGGCCGATGCGCAAGGCTTCCATGACCTGATCGGCAACGTGGAGGAGTGGTTGGCCGCCAAGGAGGGCGAGAACCGCGCCCCCGCGGCGGGCGGCAGCGTGGCCACCGCCCCGGTCGCCGGCCTGCCGGTCCGGCAGGTCTTCAAGCGGGAGAAAAGCCGGACGCTGGGCTTCCGCATCGTCATTGAATAATCGTCTCCGGGGCCCAATCATCGCCGGACCCCATGGCAACCCCCGCCTCCCGCCTCAAGCGCGCCGCGTTCTTCTTCGCGGCCTACGGGTTGCTGGCCGCCCTCTCCCTGTGGTTTGCCTATGAGCTCCGGTTCGTCGGCGCCGACGAACCGACGACCGCGGAGCACCTGGCCTTCGAGTCCTATCTCAACGAACAGCGTCCGTATGCGCTTCTCTGGCTCGTCCCCCTGAAGGTATGTCTGCTCGCGCTCTGGGGACAGTTCCGCGGCGTCTTCTATTATTTCCGTCTGCCCGACGCCCTGCGCACCGCCCTCGCCCTCGCGACGGCGACTTTCGCGGCGCTCGCCTTGCCGAATCTCTTGGGCGGCGTCGCCCCCGGTGGCGCGTTCAGCCTGCCGCGCGGCGTCACGCTGATCGACTTCAACCTCTCTCTGGTATTGTTCATCGGTTTCCGCGTGTCCGTCCGCGCGCTTCGCGAGCGGTTCTCCGCGGGCACGGGTTCGCCGGCCGGCGTGGTCGAGCGCATCGCCGTCGTCGGCGCCGGCCAGACCGGCGCCCAGCTCGTCGCCGACCTGCTCGGCCGCCGCGGCCACGGTCTCGAACCGGTGTGCTTCCTCGACGACGACGACGCCAAGCATGACCTGCACATCCATGGCGTCCCCGTGGTCGGTTCGCCGGCGCGCATGGGCGAGCTCGCCGAGAAGTTCGGCGTCACCGAGATCATCCTGGCCCTGCCGTCCACCAGCGTCCGCCGCATCCGCGAAGTCAGCGCCCTCGCCGCCGCCAACAACCTCCGCGTGCTCGTCGTCCCGTCGATGGAAGAGCTCGCGGGCGGGCGCGTCCGCGCCTCCGATATCCGGCCGATCTCCGTCGAGGACATCCTCGGCCGCGCGCCCGCCCGGCTCGACGACGCCGCGATCGCCGCGATGGTCAAGGGGCGCGTCGTGCTCGTCACCGGCGCCGGCGGGAGCATCGGGCTCGAGCTCAGCCGTCAGGTCGCGGCGCACGGCCCGTCCCGGCTCCTGCTCCTCGACCAGTGCGAAGTCCTCCTCTATCAGGCGGAGCAGGAACTCATCGCCGCCGGCCACGGCGCCCTGATCACGCCGCTGGTCGGCGACGTCACGGACCTCGCCCGGATGACGGGCGTCTTCGCGACGCATCGTCCGAGCCTCGTCCTGCACGCCGCGGCGCACAAGCACGTGCCGATGATGGAAGCCCAGCCGGGGGAGGCCCTCAAGAACAACGTCGAGGGCACCTGGGTCGTCGCCCATCTCGCCGCCGAGCACGGCGTCGAGAAGTTCGTGCTCATCTCGTCCGACAAGGCGGTCAACCCGACCAACGTCATGGGCGCGAGCAAGCGTCTCGCCGAGCTCATGCTCCGCTCCCTCCAGGCGCGGAGCGGCGGCCGCACGAGCTTCATGGCCGTGCGCTTCGGCAACGTCCTGGGCTCGTCCGGTTCGGTCATCCCGATCTTCCGCCGGCAGATCGCCGCGGGCGGCCCGGTCACGGTCACGCACCCGGACGTGAAGCGCTATTTCATGACCATCCCCGAGGCGGTCGGGCTCGTCCTCCAGAGCGCGACGCTCGGGCAGGGCGGCGACATCCTCGTCCTCGAGATGGGTCAGCCGCTGAGGATCGTCGACGTCGCCCGCCAGCTCATCGAGCTCAGCGGCCTGCGCCCCGACGTCGACATCGAGATCCGGATGATCGGCCTGCGCCCCGGCGAGAAGCTCGTCGAGGAGCTGCAGTGCGAGGGCGAACAGTTCCGGCCGACGACGCACCCGCGGGTCTTCCGTTTCGTCGCCGCCGTCGAGACCTCCCTCCCGCCCGAGACCTTGCGCGCGCAGGTGACCGACCTCATCCGCCTGGAACCGGGCGCCTGCAAGCAGGGCATCCGCCGGCTCGTCCCCGAATACGCGCCTCCTGCGGAGTAGTTTTTACGCTTCGGGCTTCACAGGCGGGCGAGCCTGCGACAGGCTTCGGACATGGCTCGCGCGCTCTCCTCCGCACCTCAGGTCGGCATCATCATGGGTTCCCAGTCGGACTGGGAGACGATGGTCAACGCCGCCGACACGCTCAGGAAGCTGGGCGTCGCCTTCGAGGCCGAAGTCGTCAGCGCCCACCGTACGCCGCTGAAGCTGAAAGACTACGCGCTGGCGGCCCGTCGCCGCGGACTGAAGGTCATCATCGCGGGCGCCGGCGGCGCGGCGCACCTGCCGGGGATGGTCGCGGCGATGACCTCGCTCCCCGTCATGGGCGTGCCCGTGCAGTCCAAGACCCTCGACGGCATCGACTCGCTCCTCTCCATCGTCCAGATGCCGGCCGGCATCCCCGTGCACACCTTCGCGATCGGCCGGGCCGGCGCGATCAACGCCGCCCTCGGCGCCGCCGCGGTCCTCGCCCTGGCGGACGCCAAGCTCGCCAAGCGCCTGGATGCCTATCGCGCCGCGCAGACCAAGGCCGTGCTCGATAACCCGGTCCCCGGCCGCAAGGGCAAGAAGCGCTGAGCCATGGAGCGACCCCTGCAGCCCGGCGGCACCATCGGCATCCTCGGCGGCGGCCAGCTCGGCCGCATGTCGGCCATCGCGGCCCTCCGCGTCGGCTATGAGGTGCGCACGTTCGATCCGTCCCCCGGCGCCTGCGCCGCGGCGATCGCCGACGAGCATGTCGCCGCCGACTGGAGCGACACCGCCGCGCTGACGCGTTTCGCGCAGGGCTGCGGTCGCGTCACGCTCGAGTTCGAGAACATCCCGCCCGCGACGGTCGAGTTCGTCGCGAAGTCCGTGCCGTGCCATCCGTCCGCCTCCGTGCTGGCGACCTGCCAGAACCGCCGTCGCGAGAAGGAATTCCTCCGCGCTTCCGGCATCCCTTGCGCCGGCTTCGCCGTCGTCTCCTCGCTCGCCGAGCTGCAGGCCGCGGCGAAGGCCATCGGGTTTCCTTGCGTCCTCAAGACCGCCGACTTCGGTTACGACGGCAAGGGCCAGGTCAAGCTGCCGACCGCCGAGGCCGACCTCGCCGCCGCGTGGGCGAAGATCGGCGGCGCCGTGGGCGTCCTCGAGGCGTGGGTGCCATTCCAGATGGAGATCTCCGTGCTCGTCGCGCGCACCGTCGACGGGCGCACCGCCGTCTACGACCCCGCCGAGAACATCCACCGGAACCACATCCTGCACCTTTCGCTCTCGCCGGCCCGCGTCTCCGAGGCCACCGCCGCCGAGGCCCGCGCGCTTGCGCTGAGCATCGCCGAGAAGATCGGGCTGGTCGGCCTGCTCGCCGTCGAGATGTTCGTCCGCGACGGCCGGATCGTCGTCAACGAGCTCGCGCCTCGTCCGCACAACAGCGGCCACCAGACCTTCGACGCCCATGAGACCAGCCAGTTCGAACAGCACGTCCGCGCCGTGTGCGGCCTGCCGCTCGGCGGCACCAGGCCCCTCGCACCTTCCGCCATGGTGAACCTCCTCGGCGACGTCTGGCGGAACGGGCAGGAGCCCGACTGGACCAAGGTCCTCGCCGACCCCTCCGCGAAGCTGCACCTTTACGACAAGGGCAAGGCCGCCCCGGGCCGGAAGATGGGCCATATCACCGTCACCGCGCCCACGCTCGAGGAAGCCCTGCGTCGCGCCGAGGCGCTGCACGCCGCGCTCTGATCAGTCGAGCAGCTCCGGCTTGCGGCTGAAGAGCTCGAGCGGGATCTGGCCGAGGCAGAGGAAGAGGAGCACCGCCTGGAAGACGGGGATGCGCGCCTTCATGCCCGCGGCCTGGGCCACGTAGTTCTTGGCCATGACCTCGGAGATCATCGCGAAGGCGAAGACGAGCGAGGCGACGCAGAGGACCGCGAAGAGCCGGCTCCAGGTCTTCGCGGACGCGATGCGCCGCCAAGGCAGGAAGAGCAGGCCGGCGTAGGCGATGAGGAACCACGATTCGGCGCGCAGCGCGCGGGGAAAGGTCACGACCGCCGGATCCCAGCGCGGCGGAATCCGGGCGAAGCCGAGGTTCAGGCCGCCGAGCATCTCGTTCAGGGCCATCAGCAGGCAGAAGGCGCCGAAGCCCAGGGCGATGAAGCGTCCGTAGCGGATGCGTTGGGCGGCGGTCTCGTGCATGGGGGTCAGGTTGGGCGAGGCGCGGGCGGACGCAAATCCTCAGAGCGGACGGAAGAGCGCGACGTCGCTCCACTCGCCCATGACGCGGCCGTCGGCGCGCGTGCCGGCGCCCCAGGCGGCCTGGCACTTCGCTTCGAAATGGGCCCGGACGGCGGCCTGCTCCTTCGCGAGGATGCCGCTGAGGGCGAGGACTCCTCCTGGGCTGACGGCGTCGACGAGGTCGTCGGCGTAGATGCAGAGCACGTCGCTGATGATGTTGGCCAGCACGACGTCGGCCCGGCCGGTCAGGCGGAAGCCTTCCTCCAGGCCGGCGTGATGGAAGGCGACCGCCTCGTCGGCGATGCCGTTCTCCTCGCGGTTCGCGATGCTCACGCGCACGGATTCCGGATCGCGGTCGAAGCCGGCGATGCGGCCGCAGCCGAGCTTGGCGGCGGAGAGGGCGAGGATGCCGGAGCCGCAGCCGGCGTCGGTGACGGAGACCTGCGCGGCCGGATGCGCCTCGAGGAAGTCCATCATGCGTATCGCGCACAGGCGGGTCGTCGGATGGTCGCCGGTGCCGAAGGCCAGGCCGGCGTCGAACCAGATCACCGCCGCGTCGGTCGGCACGGCATGCTTGCCGCGCATCCAGGCGGGGACCCAATGGAGCCGGCCGTGGTCCCAGGGCTTGAGGTGCTCCTTATAGGCTTCCTTCCAGTCCTTGTCGGCCATGACGGTCTCGTCGTAGGCCTCGGGGAGTTTCTTGAACGCCTTGCGCAGGCCGGCCCAGGCTTCGTCGGCTTCGGCCTTCGTCTCGAAGTAGCCCATCACGAAGTGCGGCGTGCCGGGTCCTTCGTGGAAGAGCATCCAGGCGGAGCGCGTCAGTTCGCAGAAATGGTCTTCCAGCGGTTGGACCATGTCTTCGTGGATGGGGCACTTCAGTTCGATCATCAGGAAAGCGTCTCGCTCAGGCGGGCGATCACCGCGGGCAGCAGGGCGTGTTCGGCGGCGTGGATCTTCTGCGCGAAGGTCTCGAGGGTGTCGCCGGGCTCGCGGGCGACGCGGGTCTGGCCGAGGTGGGCGCCGCCGTCGATCTCGGCGTTGACCCAGTGGACGGTGCAGCCGGCTTCGGGCACGCCGGCGTGCCAGGCCTGACCGATGCCGTCGAGTCCCGGGAAGGCGGGCAACAGGCTCGGGTGGAGGTTGATGATGCGGCCGGCGAAGGCGTCGAGCAGGGGGGCCTTGATCACGCGCATGAACCCGGCGAGCACCACCAGGTCGACCTGGGCGGCCTTGAGGGCGTCGGCCCAGGCCTGTTCGCGTTCGGGCGAGAACTTCGTCTTGAAGGGGCCCGTGTCGAGGAAGCGGGCGGGCACGCCATACTTCGGGCCGAGCTCCAGCATCTTGCAGGTCGGGACGTCGCACCAGATCCCGACGACCTTGGCCTTGCCCAGACGACCGTCGGCCTGGGCGCGGAGGACCGCGTCGGCGTTGGAGCCGCGACCGGAACCGAGGAGGGCGACGCGCATGGCGGGAAGGTGTCGGCGGGGGGCCGCGCCTGCAAACGGATTTTCGATTTCGGACTTTGAACCGCTCGGCGAAAGACCGAAGATGTGCGCACCGCTTCCCCATGGACCGCCGCGACTTCCTTCACCTCACCGCCTTGGGTTCGCTGGGCGCCTACGCCCTGTCCGGCTGCGCCGGCGGAGGCGGCGGCGGTTCCGCCGGCGTGCCGTCCGTGCGTCCGGCGCCCGTGGGCGGCGCGCCGGCCGGCAAGGTGATGCTCGGCATCGACGTGCTCGCCGCCGAGGGCTTCGCCCGTCTCCAGGGCTTGCGCTGCGGGCTCGTCACGCATCGCGCCGGCGTCAACGGCGCCGGTCAGCGCACCGCGGACGTGCTTGCGCGCGCGCCCGGCGTGAAGCTCGTGAAGCTCTTCGGTCCGGAACACGGCATCGACGGCGTGGCCAAGGCCGACGCCAAGGTGGGCCATGCGAAGGACGCCCGCACCGGACTGCCGGTCTATTCCCTCTACGGCGCGACGCGGAAGCCGACCCCGGAGATGCTGGCCGGTCTCGACGCGATCGTCATCGATTTCCAGGATATCGGCGCGCGCTCCTACACGTACGTCAGCTGCATGCGCCTCGTCATCGAGGCCTGCTTCTCCTTGCCGCGCCCGGTGCGTGTCATCGTGCTCGACCGGCCGAACCCGCTCGGCGGCGAGAAGGTCGACGGCCCGTTCCTCGACCGCAAGTGGCGCAGCTACGTGGGTTCGTATGAGACGCCCTACGTGCACGGCCTCACCATCGGCGAGCTCGCCCGCTGGGCGGTCGCCACGCCGGGCGTCCTCGAGGTCGACGAAGCCACGCGCCGTCGCGGCCAGCTCGAGGTCGTGACCATGCGCGGCTGGCGCCGCTCGATGACGTGGAACCTCACCGGCTTGAGCTGGACGGCGACCTCGCCGATGATCGACAGCCCGCAGGCCGCCTTCGGCTACGCCATGACCGGCCTCGGTTGCATGGATTCCGGCTTCAGCCACAGCGCCGGCACCGGCCGCAACTTCCGTTTCCTCACCTATCCGCGCCGCAAGGCCGGCGAGCTCTCCGCCGCGTTGGGCGCGGCCGTCCCCGGCCTCGCGCTACAGCCGCAGCAGCTCGCGGACGGCACGCAGGGCGTCTACCTCGCCATCACGGATTACGCCGTGTTCCGGCCCACGGCGATCTCGCTGCACCTCTTCCGGCAGGCCTGCGTCTGGGCGCCGAACCCTTTCGCCGGGCTCACCGGCGGCAAGCGCGAGCTCTTCATCAAGCATCTCGGCAGCGAGGCTTTCTTCGAGGAGCTGCGCACGCAGGGCGCGCGGATCGACCTCGCCCGCTGGATGCGGCGCTGGGACGGCGACGCCGCGGCCTTCCGCGCCCGCACCGCGCCGTTCCGCCTCTACGCCTGATCAGTAGGAGCGGCCTTCGCGCTTCTCCCAGTAGTTGATGTAGGCCTGGTTGAGCACGCCGAGGCCGCCCGGCGTCGGGTAGTCGCCGGTGAAATACCAGTCGCCGCGGCTCGTCGGGCACGCCTTGTGGAGGGAGGCGATCTTCTGGAAGACCAGCACGAGCTCGCCCTTCCAGCCGCTCTTCGCGGGGTAGACGAGCTCGGCCGCCTTCGCGGCGATCTCTTCTTCGGCGAAGGCGTCATAGATGCGCCGCACGTGGTTGCGCATCTCCTTGGTCGGCTTCTTCGCCTGCGCGACGCAGTCCTCGTAGACCTCGCGGAGGAGGTCCGCCATGCCGCGCTCCTTGCAGAGCGCCACGGCCGCCTGGAAGGCGAGGAACTTGCCCATCTCGGACATGTCGATGCCGTAGCAGTCCGGGTAGCGGATCTGCGGGGCGGTCGAGGCGATCACGATGCGCTTCGGGTTCGGGCGGGCGAGGATGCGCAGGATGGACTGGCGCAGCGTGGTGCCGCGGACGATCGAGTCGTCGACGCAGACCAGCGTGTCGCCTTCGCGCACGGTGCCGTAGGAGATATCGTAGACGTGCGAGGCCATCTGCATGCGGTTCTTCTCCTGGGAGATGAACGTGCGCAGCTTGACGTCCTTGTGGGCGACCTTCTCGCCGCGCGGCCAGCCGCCGAGCACGAGCTTCTCGATCATGGCCTCGTCGAGCTTGCCGGCGCGCTGCGCGGCGACCAGCTTCTCGCTGACCTGCGCGCGGCGGCGCTTGCGGAGCTCCTCCATCAGGCCGTACCAGGCGATCTCCGCCGTGTTGGGGATGTAGGAGAAGACCGCGTTGTCGTGGTCGTCGCGGATCTGGGCCAGGACGTCGTCGGCGAGGGCGGCGCCGAGGGCCTTGCGTTCGGCGTAGATCTCGGGGTCGTTGCCGCGGGAGAAGTAGATGCGCTCGAAGGAGCAGTGACGGACCTCGCCCGGGGCGTGGAACGATTCGATGGAGTGGCGACCGTCCGCCTTCATGATCAGCGCGTGGCCGGCCGGGAGCTCGTGGACGTCCTCCTGGCCGACGCCGACGATGGTCATGAGCGCGACGCGTTCGGAGGCGACGGCGATGAGGTCTTCGGTGCGCGCGTACCAGCAGGGGCGGATGCCGTTGGGATCGCGGATGACGAAGCTGTCGCCGTTGCCGACCAGGCCGGCGATGGCGTAGCCGCCGTCCCAGTGCTTGGCGGCGCGGCGCAGGACGTTGCCGATGTCCATGTGCTTGGAGATCTCCGCCTGCACGGCGGCGCCTTCGAGGCCCTGGTCCTTGAACGCCTTGAAGAGGCGGTCGTGCTCTTCGTCGAGCCAGAAGCCGATCTCCTCGAGGATGGACTGCGTGTCGGTCGAGTAGATGACGTGGGCGCCGCGCTGCGTGAGCGAGGCGTTGAGCTCGGCGGTGTTCGTGAGGTTGAAGTTGCCGGCGACGAGCAGGTTGCGGGTCGGCCAGATGGACTTGCGCGCGTACGGGTGGCAGGAGACCGAGTCGAAGTTGCCGGAGGTGCCGTAGCGCAGGTGGCCGAGGAGGAGCTCGCCGCCGAAGTCGAAGTGACGCTTCACCGTCTCGGGGAACTCGGGGACGATGACCGCCTCGCGCATCTTGTCGGAGTAGGCCTTGATCTGGCGGGTGAAGATCTGGGTCAGGCCCTGGGCGCCGATCTCGCGGTCGCGGAAGAGGAAGGCCTCGCCGTTCTCGGAGCCGATCTTGACGCAGCCGATGCCGGCGCCGTCCTGGCCGCGGTTGTGCTGCTTCTCCATCAGCAGGAAGAGCTGGTTGAAGCCGTGCAGCGGCGTGCCGTATTTC
>JACCEC011631510.1_pt1 | contig 22154 bp, 20 predicted proteins | sample 7450121 | NCBI WGS metagenome assembly JACCEC01 (sample SAMN15323455, study PRJNA562643) | freshwater metagenome | isolation source: river surface water | place: USA:Blue River Watershed | collected 2017-08-18 | reverse complement strand
TGACCCCAGGCTATTTAGATGGACAAATTCGGGCCTTGGTGGGCTTTGAATTGGAAATCACCGAAGTCCATGCCAGTGCCAAACTTTCGCAAAACCGTGACGATGAAAACTACGAGCGGATCATTCAACAACTGAAGGCCAGTTCCCTACCCGGGGACAAGGAAGTTGCTAAAGAAATGAGGAAACGAAGACATAACTCCGATAGGTAGTTTTCTAATTATACTTTAAAAAGAAGCAAGAAATTAGAACCACGAAATTAGAAACAACTGCCAATAGTAGGTGTCTTGCAAAAAAAAAGAAATTAGAGATTAGAGCCAAGAATAAAGAAATCCTGCTCAATAAGCAGGATTTTCCTTTTGGTAGAAATAAGTCTAACCTGACTACCAACAGGCAGGTATCTTGCTTCTAAAAATAATCTCTACTTGATACTTGATACCAGCTACTTGCTACTTTTTTAAACCCGTACCTTCGTCGTTCCCCCACCCTTCAAGGTGATCTCCACAGGTGCATTGGTTTTCCAGTGACCTCCTGTAAAATCAGGGATATCGATGGAATTGGAACGATTGGCCACAGACCACTCACTCATCGGAGTGATGCAGCTCCACAAAGCAGCATCGTACACATCCTGATCTAGCGGAAGCCCATTGCGTAAGCAATCAATCAATCTCCAGTCCATCATGAAATCCATGCCTCCATGACCTCCAATTTGCTTGGCTAGTTCGCCTACCTTTTGGACAATCTCTGGGGTATATTTCTCTTTGAGCGCCATCATCTCATCCTCTTTCATCCAGCTGTGCCCTTTGGCTACTTTTTGTTCAGGATACTTTTGAGCATAGCCTTCGGTGCCACTCACCACATGCAATCGCGAATAGGGACGAGGCGAAGTCACGTCGTGCTGGATTACGATGCTTTTTCCAAGTTTGGTTTTGACAATCGTGGTATTCATATTGCCTCGATAGTTTTTCGTTGCATAGCCATTCCAGAAGGAATCTTGAGCAGCAAGTTCCTGAGCTTTCTTTTGCATCTGAAAATCATTCGAAGACAAAGAGGTCAGGTAATCCATCTGATCCCCACGATTGATATTCAAAATTTGACAGATGGGCCCAAGCCCATGGGTGGGATAGAGATTGCCATTTCGGAAGTTTTCTTCTAGCCTCCACATACCCTGATATCCCTTATCCTTGTCAAAATTGAGCCAAACCAAATCATGGATGTAAGCCCCTTCCACATGGACTACTTCTCCAAAAAATCCCTCTCGAGCCATTTTTAAGGTCATCAACTCAAAGAAATCGTAGCAACAATTTTCCAACTGCATGCAATGCTTTTTGGTACGCTCGGAAGTTTCTACGAGCTGCCAGCATTCTTCCAAAGTTCTGGCTGCAGGCACCTCCACGGCGGCATGCTTGCCTGATTCCATCGCATACACTGCCATTGGGGTGTGCCACTCCCAAGGGGTTGCGATGTAAATCAAATCTAAATCGGGGCGCTCACACATTTTTTTCCATGCAAATGGCGAACCCGAATACAATTCAGGATGATGAATGCTTCCTTCCAAAGACTTTTTTGCCTTTTCCGCACGCTCTGGAAGTAAATCACAAAGTGCTTTAATTTCAACGCCCTCAATTTTGCTCAGGCGATCCACTGCTCCAGGTCCACGCATACCCAAGCCCACTATCCCAACGCGAACAGTAGCCAGTTTAGGAGCAGCAAAGCCGGACATGTTGAACGACTGCACTCGAGAAGCTCCAAAAGACGCTTCCAAAGGCAATACTTTCATGGAGTCGGCCAAGGCGCTACTTGCACCAAATAGTCCTAGACCAGCTAGTCCGGTAGTTTTCAAAAATTCTCTTCTACGATTCATAGGGATATGCTTTTTTGGGTTTGCATCCCCTAGTTACTAAAAAATCAAAAAAAGTCCTTACCGCCAATCCAAAAAAGAAACAATCGCTTAGTTTTCCGGAATTGGGGAGGTGCGGATATTCTCCAAATTAATTTCAGAAAGCTTCTCCAATGCTCCTTTTTCAAACAAGTACTGCATGGAATCCAAGGGAGTTTCCTTGTTTGCCGCCTTCAAATTGATGTAGTCCTGAAAGCGAATCCCTCCTACTTCGCGTGCCTCGCGAACTTCTCGCATTCGAACTCCACCCCCATCGGTATGGTAGCTGTAGGCCATGTAATCCATGCGGGAATCTTCTACCCCAAACCAATACAAAAATTCATCTTCAAAGTGTTCGCCACCTCCTTCAGCCTTAAAGGTCACTTTGACCTGATGGTAATCCTTTCCCTTGATCTTCGTTTGACCAAGGTAGGTTTTGATAGCCGCTGCATCATTGAGCCCATAGGGCAAAAAAGCAAAATAAGCCACCGAGTTGACCGATCGAGAAAATGCCCCTATCCGCTCTTCAGCTAAGGTATCAATCAGCACTCCATTGACTTTTCGTGTAAAACCCGCATTATTCAATACGTCTACTACCTGACCCGTTGAGTCGGTAAATTCTCGGCGGTATTCAAAAGCTGTAGGCGATTTGAAAAGAAAATAATGTGTTCCTCTGAAATCAAAATCGATGGCAGTAGCGGCATAGCGGTCACCTCCATGTGCAGCGATAGCCGCATCCACGATTTGTTCTACCTCAGTCCTGGAATCACAGGAAATCCCAAAAAAAGTAAGAGATAGCAGGCCTAAACTGAATAATACCAATTTCATAGCTGTAGTAGTTTAAATAAAATTCTTCTAAGTAACGGAAATAAAGAACCTACAATCAATACACCAATTCAAAGTTTGAATAACGGTACTCCGCCCGGAGAAACAAGCGCTTTCCAGACTCATCCACCCGCCAACTTTCTCGGGTACCGTGAAATAGCAAGTTGTCTGCCTGCTCAGTAGTCAGATCGTACACCAAACTTCGATGGTCCTTGAGCTTAACTTCATTGCCCACCATCAGATAGGTGGTCGGATCGAAATAGTACCACCAAGTATCTGAATCTGGGCCATAATCCACACGAATCGACTCCACCTTGGTACCATTTTCTAGGGTCTTTCCCCCCTCGTAAATCAGTTTTCCTCCCTTGTCCAATAACTTCCAAGGCTGAGCAACCGTGTAAAATGCAGCATCAAAATCTTTCTTTTTCGAAGCTAAAAAATCAGCATTCAATAGTTCATTTCCCCCCATCTGGTAGCGAAAGACTACCCCATCCCAACTCATCGAATGCGGTACACTATCCTTGGTCCAACTAATTTTCCCCTCAAATCTTGGGCTAAATCGAAACTCATGCGATTGATCCAACTCGGATTCGACATTGCCCTCTGCATCCAACATCCTCGTCCACTTTTGGAATTTAATTCCCTTCAAGTTCTCCCAACCCTCCTTGCCTCCATGCGCTACAATGGACTTGTCCAAAAGATCTAAAGCCTGCTCCTCAGGGCTTGGGGTACAAGCGGTGAAAGCCCAGAGACTTATAAGAAACAACACTGCATTTTTCATATACCTAAGGTAGCAGTTCTTTGCTTCTGAAAATAGTCCAAGTAAAGACCAAGTAACACCAATCCATATTCCAAACCTAAAAACAACGGTTGCTCCTGAACCGGGTTTTGACTGTAGGCTTGGTAGGAAAAAATCGCTCCAAAAGACCAAAGGATAAAGGTCCATTTTCTTGTCAACAGCGATAAGCCCAATCCTGGCAACAAGTACCAGGGATGAACCACCGGCTGCATCAAGAAGTACAACAAGTACAACTGCACCCATACATCGGGGATTTCAAAGAGGGAAACGTTTGACCGCTTCCAGGAAATCAAAACTGCTCCAAAGAGGGTACATCCCATTCCAACTTTGGTCAAGTACCAAATGGTATTGTAACCTGCTAGCTCATAGCCTACCGCTCGAAACAAGTAATAAAGCGAGGCATTGAACTCAAATTTCCCTTGGTAGAGCTGCAAACTTTGCAGAAAATTTTCCCAAGAATTCAAGTAGACTAGCGGCAGAAAAGATAAAAATAGCGTGCCTAAAGCCACACCCCAAAAGCGAGGGGATGTTCGAACACCCTTCCAAAAGAAAAAAGTTGGGGCGAGCAAGAAAGGAAGCAATTTCATTCCCACGGCCAATCCCCAAAATGTTCCTGACCATCCAAGCTTCTGCCTAGACAAACCCAGTAGTGATGCAAGTAAAAACAAAAGTACAACTCCTTCAAAATGTAGATTGCCCACAACCTCCACGATCACTAAGGGATTAAACCAGTACAAAAGAATTTGTTTTTGAGGGAGTTCAAATCGAGCAAGTAGGCTCCAAAGCAGGTAAAAAACACCAATTTCCCCCAACAAAAGCATGCATCGAAGTGCAAAATATCCTTGGGCTATACTCCCCTGCCCTACCCATGCACCTATCCAAAAGAGGGCTTGATTGATAGGAGGATATACAGAATAATAATTCGGAGAATTCAGTTCTGCGAAAAGCTTTGCATTTAGCCCGTTTCCCTCTACTTGTTGCTCTAGTACTTGCGTTGGAGTCAAGCCATAAGGATTCTGACCTTGACGTAAAAGCTCTCCATCCCACAAAAATCTCGCTCCGTCCTCCGACCAATTCGGCTCAAAAAAGAAAAGGCATCCCCTCAAAAGTAATCCCAGTAGAAGCAGCTTTTTGAAATTAACCACCTTTTCCGAGAGCAGGTAACTTCCCAGCATGCCTCCAAATGCAAGAGAGAATAGGAGAATAGTCAATCCAAAATTTTCCCGAGGAACCTGTGCTAAAAATAGCAAAGTCCCTGCCAAAACAAGGCCTAAAGCAACTTTGAGTACGCTTTTCACTGGATCACTCAAAGTCCCAATTCCTTTCGAAGGGATTCATATACTTGCTCGTTTTGCTTCCAATACGGCATCTGCCTCAAGTGCGTTCGCGTAGCCGTGGTCACTTCCTGCTGCCCATTTTCTTTGGTCCAAACTTCTGAAAACCCAGTAATCTCGTAGGGAAAAAGTTGCTGGTAGCGAATGGAAACCGTCCGACCAATCTCGGCATACATGACCTTAACCTCTGCTTGGTCCGACCCCAAGGCTTTTCGTGAGATGGTCGCTTGCTGTACTTTTAAAGGAATATGAGCAAAGCGCTGAAAAATAAGGCTGGGAATTAAGTTGACATTTCCCAGTGGAACTAAGTCGGGATGAAGTCGAATTAAGGTAAATAGCTCCTCTTCTGCTTGTCCATCAAGTTTGGATTCCAAGTCACCTTCAGATTCAAAATAGGAAAATTGCTTTGCCGTATATTTCCCTGACTTGTGATTGAGCTGAGTAAAGGATTGCCCACACCATTCGGTCACCGAAGCAGTCAATTTTGGAGCTGGACTGTCATCGTATACTGGCGTAAATACGGATAGCATGGTATGGTAGGGATACACGCCCGTCACAAATTCTCGTGTCATATTCAATTTCAGCACCTTCTGCGCATCGGATGGTCTTTCTTCTGGAGCATCCAACTTGACCTGCTTACTTTTGGAAAAATCCTCGGTGACAAAAATCATGACTGCCTTACCCGGCCGAACTGCTCCATACCTGCTTTGCTGCAAGTCAAATACGTTCACCTCAGCAGTTCCTTGGTACCAGTAACTTGCAAATTGAGTTTCTACCACTCCTTCTCGACTCTCTGGAGCACAGGATACTATTCCAACTGCACCCAAAAAAAGAAACCAAGAGATAGGCAGTGTTAATCTAACTAGTTTTTGCATGGGATAAGAAGCCAAGAGTGGATCAATCAGTAGCGGCTATCGAAAGGGCCGCCAATACTTAAATATCGTGAAAATAATTTTATATCCGGCGCCAATAACCCCTTTCAGAGTCCCACTCACTTTGGAAACACCAATTCGCTTTCGGTACCGTACCGGCACTTCTTGATGCCTCAGTCCTGCTTGATGCGCCTTGATTTGCATCTCAATGGTCCATCCAAAATTCTGGTCCACCATTCCCAATTCAAGTAATTGACCCCAATGAATCGCCCGAAAAGGACCTAAATCAGAGAATTTGGCCCCATACATCCAGCGCATCAAGGTAGTGGCTAGCGCGTTTCCAAAGACTTGTGGAAGGGTCATGGAGCCAGTTTCACGCTGCCCCAAGGACCGAGAACCGATAACCATTTCGGCATTTCCTCCCAGAATGGGGGCAATCAGCAATTCTAATTCCTGCGGATAATCACTGTAATCTCCATCTAAAAATACCAAAATATCGGGTTGAACTTCTTGCTGCTTGATCCAATCCATGGCAGTCAAACAAGCTTTTCCATACCCCTTCTGAGCCTCAAAGACAACTTGAGCACCCGCTGCTGTTGCCACCTCAGCGGTGCGGTCTGTGGAATTATTGTTGGCCACCACAACATGCCTAACCAGTACAGGAATATCCCCAATCACTTGGGCTATGGACTTTTCTTCATTGAAAGCTGGGATGATGACATCCACAATTGGAGGGGTATTCAAGACATTCATCAACGAGTCCGGAAAGATGAAATAAACACGAGGCTATAACCCAATGCCAATAGCCCATGAAATGGTAGAAAAAGGAAATTGTTGTAGACGATTCCCAAAACAAGCATTCCTCCAAACACTAGCCCCATCCCCCCTTCAAACCAGGTACTCATCGGCAGAGCGCGTAGCCGGTAAGCATTGGCCTGAAGTGAGACATTCCCCGCTTCCAGATTGAATTTTGGGGTACGAATAAAAGGTGATTTTTTTCCAGTTAAACCTTCCAGTACAGCCTGAGAATTGTGTAGGGCCAGACCCATGGATACCGAAAAAAAGAGGGGCAACTTCCAAACAGCTCCAAGAATTGATTTCCAAGAATACTGCTGTGCAGTGAGGTAGGACACCAGATATACCCCAGCTACTAGCACAAACCCAAGCATGGAAATCCCTGAGGCCAAAAAAAGGGCCAAAGGAATCAGCTTCATCTGCACCCCCCACCACAACCCGATGCTGCAAAAGCTAGTCAAGAGTATGGCAATAAAAATGGTAGAATTGAATAGGTGGGCAAATGCATGAAATTTAATGCCCATGGGATGGTTTTCTTTAAAAACCTTCCCTGCATGCTTGACCGCACATTCTGCCCCGCCTTTTGTCCATCGGAATTGCTGAGATTTGATTGCCGATAGAATTGGAGGCAATTCTGCTGGGGATTCGATTTCAGGTCGGTACACAAACTTCCATCCTTTCCGCTGGGCGCGGTAACTCAGATCCAAATCTTCGGTTAATGTGTCATCCTCCCAGTTTCCCGCATCAAGAATGCAAGTTTTTCTCCAAATCCCTGCCGTTCCATTGAAATTAATAAAGGCCGCTTGCTGGTTTCTCCCCGACTGCTCAATCAAGAAATGGGCATCTAGGGCAAAGGCCTGCAGCTGTGTAAGTAAGGAAAAGTTTTGATTGAGGTGAGTCCAACGACTCTGCACCATGCCTACTTGAGGCGAAGAAAAATAAGGCAAGGCCTTGATCAGAAAATCGGGATCAGGCACAAAATCTGCATCAAAGATCGCAATAAACTCGCCTTCCGCTGCAGGTAAAGCTTCTCGCAATGCCCCTGCCTTAAATCCTTGTCGATTGGTTCGGTGGAGGTATTGAAAATTTACGTTTGGATAGGCCAACAACTTGGCTTGGATTAATTCGGAAGTTTGATCCGTGCTATCATCCAAAATCTGAATTTGAAGCAATTCAAAAGGATAATTGAGTTTGGCTACTGCATCGATCAGTCGCTCTACTACATACAATTCGTTGTAGATGGGAAGCTGAACGGTGACCTTGGGCCAAGGATTAGGAATTTGGTGCGAAACCAACTTTTCCCTTTTTCGAAACTTGAAGAAATGAACCAACAAATGCCCTTGGGCAAGGCTATACAAGAAAATAAAACCCATCCCCAAAAAATAAAGGCCAGCACAGATATACACCAGTACCATTTAGGATCTCAATTTGATCGAATCGTTGCCGATTAGGATCGGAAACTCGTGTATACGCCCTTCTTCGGGACCATTTTCCAACTTCAATACCCCACGTGGGCATACAGACGCACAGACCCCACAACCCACGCAGGAGGAGCGCACGATGTTTTGCCCCTGCTGGGCGTAAGCACGCACATCAATGCCCATTTCACAATGGGTGGAACAATTGCCGCAAGAGATGCACTGTCCACCATTGGTAGTGATTCGGAAGCGAGATTTAAATCGTTGTACCAAGCCTAAATAAGCAGCCAAAGGACAACCAAATCGACACCAGACCCGATTCCCCATAAATGGGTAAAAACCTGTTCCCACTACCCCCGCGAACGCAGAGCCTATCGCAAATCCATAAAAGGAATGTAATTGATTGGTCACCTGGCCCAAAATGCTGAAGGAAGAAAAATAATTGACAATTGTCAAAGTAGTCATGACCACCGCCAAGGCTAGCACCCCATGGATCATCCAACGCTCCCATTGCCAGGCCTTCAGGGATTTGTCAGAGAGGTGACGAAATCCATCCCCGACTGTTTCTGCCAAACCTCCACAGCCACAGACCCAAGAACAATACCATCGCTTGCCATAGAAATAGGTAAATACCGGCACACCAATTACAATCAATAAAATCCCCCAGATCAACATAAATAGTCCTACTCCCCCACTTGACAGAAAGGTGTCTATCTGGTAATCGTAGAAAAAATCGTAATCCAGCGGCCAAATATTCTTGAAATCAAAATAGGGCTTATTCAACAAAACGAGCACTTCTGGAATAAGGAAGGCAAAGGCTGTTTGAAAGAATACCACCGAAGCCGTTCGCAGCTGCTGGTACTTGTTGTCTCGGTACTTCAACACCATCCGAATCCCCATCACACCTATCGCTAGGGTGTACACCAAGCCATACAAAAACCATTGACTGGCAGGACCACCTGATAGCAATTGAGCAATGGGTTCCACCATCCATACCAATGGCGAGAGGTAGGCAGGAAACCAGTACAAAATCACATAAAATCCAACCAAATAGGTACCAGTAAGCATACCCACTACACCTCTATTTTTCAGTGAGGAATGGAATACGCCAGTATGCACCAAACTTGTATGCACTGAGCTGGTCCCTCCAAACTGAAAAAGTACTCCTCCCAGCACCACAAGTCCTATTGACAAGGCCAAACTTCTCCAAGGATGCGATCGGGCAGGTCCTTGGCCAGCCGCTTTGGCTAAGGCAAATCCATAATCATCCCAGATTACTTGATCCCAAGCTTGCTTTGCTTTCAGTTCCTCGTTGTATGGGTCAAAATTGGACGAATAAGCCCTTAAAAAAGCATGCGTTGAAGGATAACTTTGTCCATACATGGGTTGAAGGAGTTCGGCCAACTTTTCTCGATGAGGTTCTTTGACTTGATCTCCCACCATAGCTTCCGTGAGGCGATAGCTACTCAAAAACGGCAGTGCCGTGAAGACCAACATGCCCAATAGAAATAGGATCAGACCGATACCTTGAATTCCTCTCATTGCCTTGCCCCGAATAGTTTTTGGAAAAAAGATTTTTTTGATGAAACGATAGTTCCTCCAAATTGCCTTTGAAATGCCTTTTGTATCTCTAGGTGATACGAGTCATAAAATTCCGGATCGAAAAGCCCATTTGCTAGCTCTTGCATAACTTTTTCTCCATACCATTTTTCTCGAATCGCACGATCAAAGAACTCATGGCGCAAACGAAAGCCAAGGTTCAGGACGCCAAGGATTTTTCCTTCTTGGTCTAGGCTCATGCGAAAAGAGACTTTTCCCTCTCGATGTTCCCAAAAAAAATCAGTTACGCCTTCTACTGGTTCAGGTGATACCAATCCATAGGTTTGGTATTCGATGGCAAAGAACTTTGCCGAATTGAACCATACTCCGGGTTGATAAGTCACCGGCTTATGGCAAAAATTGTAGGCTAATGTCTCCCCATGCATTCTCCCTGTGTACCAGACTTGCTCCAAATTCCGTCGGCCTGGCCCAGGAGGCTTTTCAAATTCCGCACAATCTCCGATAGCATACACATCGGGTACCGAACTTTCAAAATACGCATTGACCTTTACCCCTTTTCCAATTGCTAAAGCAGTGTTTTTTAAAAAATCCACATTTGGAGTCACTCCAGTAGCAATGCCTACAAAGCCGCAAGGAATTTCTTCTCCTGCAGTGGTCACTACTGCCCGCGCATTTCCATCCGCATCAGATAAAATTTCTTTCACCTCCGTTTGGAGACGGAGGTCGATTGCATGTTCATGAATATGTTTTTGGACCAAACTTGCTTCTGCTTCAGGGAGGACTTGCTCCCAAAATCGGTTTTCTCGAACTAAGAAGGTAACCGGAATTTTCTTGTAGGTTAGCATTTCAGCCAACTCAATGCCAATCAAGCCTCCACCCACAATCACAGCTCGTTGAATGGATTGACTGGTAGTGGCTTCCATCGTCTCCAGGTCTTGCTTGGAGTAAAGTCCTTGCACACCCTTTAATTGCTGTCCAGGCCAACCGAAAAAGGATGGCTTGGAACCGGTGGCTAAAACTAAAAAATCGTAATTGAGGGTTTCTCCCGACTCAAAACACAAGGTCTTGGTTTCAAATGCTATCGTTTTGACCCAAGCTTGCACAAGATCGATTCGATTCTTCTTCCAGAAATGCGGTTCATAGGGTTGTGTATGCTCCCACTTCATCTGCCCCATGTACACATACATCAGGGCTGTGCGTGAAAAAAAATAGGGAGATTCTCCTGAAATCACGGTGATACGGGCTTGATCATCCCCTTTTCGCAGATGTCTTGCGAAGGTGATGCCCGAAATACCATTTCCAATAATCACAAAGTGACGAGAACTCATACGGCAAAGTTGAACCTAAACTTACCCAAAAATTCAGCTTACTCGTTTAAATTCCAATTGTAATCTAGAAAAGAGATACGGGCATTCGGTGAAATCTTTACTTTTGAATAGCGATTCAAAAATTCGATTAGGCTTCCTTTTTTGGTGAAATCACCTTTAAACCAAGAAAAAATGGAGGATAGTTGGACAGATTGACTTGAAATTTTATTTCTGCTTGGATCATTTATAAATGTCGTGGTCACACGCATTAATTGATTTTCAAGATTGGCCGCCACAAATGCTTCATTCAATAAAGGTGGACAAGATACGGAAGCACAGTTGATGGCAAAATGAATTCGTGGCTCCTCAAATTCTTTCCTCAAGATGCTATGTTCTACCTCATCCAAACTCATGTCTTCTCCAGCGATTTTGAAAAACTTGTAATGCCACACGTCCTTGATGAGTGGGATTTTAATTCTTGGCCCTAGGTCACGGATGCTTTTGGTTGGGTAAAAGTCTATTATCAACTTCACAGTGTAGGCATTGTAAACATTGATCCAATAGGCGAGCTGCTCATTTTTAGACCATTTGTTTCGATCTGGAGCATTCTCGGAAAGCAATTTGAGGTAGCTTTCCAATTTAGGTTTTTCTCGAATAAATCCTTTGTAATCTACTTGACCAGTTGGTTTGACATGCGCTTTGAGCAATTCATTCCAAAGCTGATGACTGGGCGGTGTGCTACCTGCTTTTCCCACCACCGGGCTATGGCAGGAAACTAGAATAAGAAGCAAAAGCAAGAACGAAAATCGAGAAGCTAAAGTCATGTGGAGGTAAGGAATGAAATTTTGATTTGTGGGGCGATTGAACTAAACGAAGTTAGTACACTTTTTCTCCTTTGCTGAGCCAAACACTCCAGGGTTTGGAGTAGGTATGCACTTTTTGTGTAGGTTTTCCCTTCGCAAAAACAGGGCGGCCTTCATTGACCCAATGTACGATACCTCCGTAGAGGTTGTAAACTTTTTTAAAACCTGCTTTTTGGAGCTTTTTGCCAATTTCTTCGGATCGAGCTCCCACAGTACAGTAAATGAGCACGGGTTTGTTTTTATCCAGTTTGGCTACCGAATTTAAAGTGAAGGTCTTGTGACCCACCCAGGTGGCATTTTGCAAATGACTGACTTCATGCTCTTCTTTTTCACGTGCATCGAGTACCTGATAGTACGCTAGATTAGTGATTTGGGCAGGCTTGACCACTGGGAAACTCGAATCATACAATCCTTTGAGCAAGGTTTGATAGGGCAAGGACTGCCCATAGGAATTTTCTGACCCTAAATAGAGGAAGAAGAATAAAAGAAGGATTCGAAATAGACTCATGATTACGAATTTCTAGTTAAACTCATTTGAATCCATGAAGTTCTAACTAGGCGTAAAAATCCGAAAGACGCGCCAATCCTTTCTTATCTTTTAAGAGAATTTTTTTTCCTTCCAACTCAATTAATCCATCTTTTTTGAATTCGGAAAGCAACCGGATCACTGATTCGGTAGCCGTACCCACCATGCCTGCTAGTTCTTCGCGGGTGAGCAAAAGATCAATTCGTTGGTAACCTCCGCCATCCACACCGTAGGTATTGCCTAACTGCAGTAGTAAAAATGCAAGACGTTCCCGGATACTTTTTTGAGAAGCGTCCGTAAGCTTTTCCTCCATGACCCCAAGCTCATGGCTAATTTGCTTGGTAATTCGTTTGAAAAACTCAGGGTTTTTCATCATTGAACTCAGAAATGCTTCACGAGGAATGAAGCAAATTTTTGCCTCCTCGATAATCATGGCCGAATTGGTGTGATTTTCTTCCCCTAACAATGCCGCATAGCCCAAAAAATCCCCCTTTTTGCCTAAATATAAAATTTGTTCCTTCCCATTGGAGGCAGTCTTGTACACCTTGATTACCCCTGCATTCACACAAAAAATACCCAAGGGCTTAGTTCCCTCGTAGTAGAGGATCTGTCCTCTACGGTGAGAAAAAAGACTTTTTGCTTCAGAAATGGCGCAGAGTTGAGATTCTGGAAGCTCAGAAAATAGGGAGTGCTTTTTAGAACCGCAAAGGTCACAAGGTGTATTTGAAACAGTAGTCAGCATAAAAAAACTTGTTTGAAAAAAAATTTTAGAAAAGTTAAAAAAAATCACTCATAAATCTAATTTTTATTTTTTGTTTAGGGAATGGGGGGCAAGTTCATTTGCTGCACAAATTTGCCTTCTTCCTCCACATAACCCATAAATACATGCCTTTTCCCATTACTGAGTGCTATAAATGGGCATTTCAAGGTTTGATTGTACGCGATTGCCTGGGATAGAACTTTTTGGTTAATCTCAACCTCGGGACCTTTACATTCAATTAAAAAATAGGGAAGGCCTTGTCGATCAAAAACCAATAAATCAGTTCTTTTCTGTAAACCATTGTATACCAAACCTCTTTCACTAGTTACCAATCCTTTCGGGAATTTTTGGTGATCTATAAGAAATCGGATCCAATGTTGCCTCACCCATTCCTCTGGTGTAAGTAACAACTGTTTTTTACGTAAAAAATCGAAAATAAATACCTGATCTTCTTTTTTGAGAAGCTGGGGTTCAATAGCAGGTAAATTGAGTTCAGGTAAGGAAATCACAGGGAAAAGAGTTGGTTCCCACTGCAAATTATGGCTTTTTTACTAGAATTCTAGTTACTTCTTTACTGCATCCACTTCCTTCACTTCAAAGTCTAGGTAGGGCCCAATTTTGTTTACCCAATCTGTTTTAAAAATTTTAATCTTCAACAAGTCATCTAATTGAAGGTAAGGGCCATGTTGCAAACGATAAGCCACCAAAACTTTTGCTTCTTGATAGCTAATGTAGGGGTGCTTCGCCAAGTCCTCTAAAGAAACAATGTTGATGTCAAGTTGCCGCGGCGGCACCGTATCAAAATCAAAATACTCCCAAATAATCGGGATTGTCTCCGGCTTGAGCCCATACACTTCACTCAATTGAGCTACCTGGATAAATCCTCCTAAACTTTCTCGATGCTTGATGATCCTCCCCGCAGTCAAGGCTCCGATGCCTGGCACAATCTGCAATACCACGGAATCTGCTTCGGAAAAAGGCAGGCGCAAGATCCGTTCGGCAACTTTGTTCGAATGAAAACGTCTAATGGTATCCTCAGGATTAAAAGTAGGCAATGGAGAAATCAGCAATTTAACCCCGGCTCGTTCCAAGCTATCCACTTGATCCAGGTAATTCTGGTATAGTTTGTTGGCATTTCTATCCTTAGCCCAAGCAAGTACCTGAGAAGCTCCAATCAAAACCAGTAAGAATGGGATCAGAAGTAAAAAACCCCGGGATTCCTTGGCCGAAAAACCAAGGTATGTTTTGAACCAAAAAAATAGCCTTTGACGCATAAACTAAAGTTAAAAAAGTAGAATCCAATGAATTTAAGCGGTTTAAACTTCCTATCCAAAGAGAGACGCAAGACAACCCATTAATTTATTATTTAGATTGATTTTAAATTAGAGAAGTCTTGATTCAAAGAAACTTTTGAGGGACCTAGTTCTGTTAAATTTGTGGGCTTAGTAACTTGTGATGCAGACCAAATTTCGAGTAGTCAGTTTATCTCATAAAAGTGCACCTGTTCACATTCGGGAATTAATTTCCTTGGATGAGGCGGCTATTCAACGCTTGCTTCTTAAGCTAAAGGAATTTTTTAGTGTCCAAGACGCCTTGATACTGTCCACCTGCAACCGAACTGAAATCTATTACAGCCATGAATCGGACCTGAGTGTTGAATTGATCAAGTTGATCGGTATCGAACGTGGACTGTCTGATGCAATTTCCTACCTCGACTATTTCCAAATTTTGAATGAAGAGAAGGAAGCTGTTAGCCACCTTTTCCGTGTTTCCATGGGACTAGAAGCACAGGTTGTTGGTGACATTCAAATCTCAAATCAAGTCAAGCGAGCTTATCAGACTGCTGCAGATTTGGAATTGGCCGGACCCTTCTTGCATCGCTTGATGCATACCATATTCTTCACCAACAAGCGCGTGGTCCAGGAAACTGCTTTTCGAGATGGAGCAGCATCGCTCTCCTATGCCACGATCGAATTAATCGAGAGTCTTACTCAGAATATTTTTCAGCCCCGCGTATTAGTGATTGGCCTAGGCGAGATTGGTGAAGATGTAGCCAAAAACATGGTGCATCTGCCAGCAGCCCAAATCAAAATTACAAATAGAACCCTTTCCAAAGCTGAGGAAATTGGGCTTCCCTTAGGATTTGAGGTAATCCCTTTTGAATCCTGCCTTGCTGCTATGGAAGAAGCAGATGTGATCGTTTGCTCGGTGCGCATGCAAGAACCATTTATCAGCAAACAGCTCGTTGAATCGTTCAAAATTCCAAGTTTTAAGGTTTTTATTGATCTTTCAGTGCCTAGAAGTATTGAAACTTCCTTGGAGGAGCTTGCAGGAGTAGTCCTCTATAACGTGGACAATATTCGAAGCAAAGCCACTGCTGCCCTACAAATTAGATTGGACGCCATTCCTTCTGTCGAAGCCATCCTTGAAGAAAGTATTGAAGAGTTTGCGGCATGGCAAAAAGAAATGGTGGTCTCCCCTACCATTCAAAAGTTAAAGCAATCCCTGGAGCAAATTAGGCAGGAAGAGTTGGGTAGGTATTTAAAAAATGTGGACGAAAAAGAATTCGTGCTCATCGATAAAATCACGAAGAGCATGATGCAAAAAATCCTCAAGGTACCTGTAGTCCAATTGAGAGCTGCCTGCCAACGGGACGAAGCTGCTGAAATGATTGAATTGATCACAGACCTTTTTGACTTAGAGAAGTCAAAAAACGAAAAATAAATTAGGTGTCGGATTGTCCGTCCTTAACTAATTTTTCCTTTTACTACATATTCTTGCCATGAGAAGTCTCAGTTATCTTGCTTTTGGAACTTTCCTGTTCTTGTCCTCACCTAGCTTGGGTCAATCTTGGGAAGTGTATGACTTTGGCGGTAGCCTCCAAACCACCGCAACCTATCAAGAAATCGATCTTCTTGGAGAATCTGTAATCACTGGGAAAAATGCAGAAGGCTTATTCCTGCTCTCGCCTGATTTACGCCCTGTAGTAAACCTTCAAGGACAAGAGGTTTTTCAATACCTTAAGCCTTGGATTTTGGTTAAAGGACCAAAAGGAATCGGTGCATTTCATGAATATGGACAGCCTGCCCTACCTCTAGAATACGAGGAGATAACCACCTTCACCAATCGACTCTTAGCAAGGAAGGGATCAGACTATTGGGTCTATGAAAAATCAACAGGGAAAACGAAGTGGCTAGGAACTGCCGAAGAAGCCAAACTCACACGAAACGGTCAGGTGATTTTGAAAAATCAGGGCAGCTACTATTTGCCGCTGTCTTCCAATCCTGAAAAACCCTACGACCTATTGCTAGAAAATCAGGGAAACTTCCTCCTCGCTAAAGAAGCTTCCGGATATGGGCTAATTAATCAATTTGGAGATTATGTTTTGGATCCTGTGATGGACCAATTGGAACCTACCCGAGGAGATAATTATTACGGGTTTGATGAAAATCAGTACCTACTCATCCGCGGTTTTGAAGAAAGGGCGCAAGTACGATACAACTCTTACCACAAAATCACCAAGGATGGGGAACTCATGCTCGAATTCATTCATGGTAAATTACGGCGAGTGCTAGAAGAAGAAGGTATTTTGCTTGATGCAGTAGGCATGGAATCAGTCAAACAAATAGCACCCGATGCATTCAACATTCGATTCCGGGAAAATAAGCTAGGTCTCCTTGGTAAACAAGGATGGCTAGTCGCTCCCAATTCAGATGCAGAGTGGATTGGGACTGGCAGCGAAGGACTTTTTCCGGCACTCAAAAATGGAAACTATGGCTTTGTGAATAACGAAGGAAAGTGGATCATCCTTCCTAGCTTCCTTGAGGTAGGGACTTTTTCAGAAAAAGTGAGCCGCTACCGAAATGGAGCCACTTGGGGAACGATTAATTCTGAAGGAAAAACACTCACAGAGGCCAAATGGGAGAAGATCACTGATTTCTCTGGAGGTCTAGCTATTGCTGAGTCAGTAGGGAAATTCTACCTAATCTACCCATCAGGTGAATTGGCCTATCCCGAGGGATTGGATCAGATTTCAAAATTGAAAGAGGGTTTTTACCTGGTCGAAAACAACTCCAAAACTGGACTCCTCAATTCCCTTGGCAAGCCCATCCTTCCCATTGCTTTTGACCAGATACAAGTAGAGCAGAAAGACTTTTTTATGGTAACCAAGGATGGACTTTCAGGAGTCATGAGAGCCAATGGTGATGTGTTTTTGCCACTCCAATACTCCCAAATCGCGATCGATTGGATCGAACAAAAAGTGTTTGTCAAAGGAAAGGCACAAGCCGTAGAGCAAACGGAAACCAGTCCATCAACTAAACGAAAAAAGGGAGTTTAAACTCCCTTTTTTTTTGATTTTTTATGATTTCAAGGATCCTGAATCCTTGGATTCTTTGCCAGAGTTGGCAATGGAATCTCGCATTGCAGTATCGGACTTCACATTTTCCATTTTGTAGTAATCCATCACGCCCAACTGCCCAGATCGGAAAGCCTCAGCGATTGCTTTCGGAATCTCCGCTTCTGCCTCAATTACTTTGGCTCGCATCTCTACATTTCTAGCTTTCATTTCCTGTTCCAAAGCCACAGCCATGGCTCTACGCTCTTCTGCTTTCGCTTCAGCTACTTTTAGGTCGGCAGAAGCTTGATCAATTTGGAGCTTGGCACCAATATTCGCTCCTACATCAATGTCAGCAATATCAATGGATAAAATTTCAAAAGCCGTTCCTGCATCCAAACCGCGTTGAAGTACCAGCTTTGAAATTTTATCTGGATTTTCCAACACCGATTTATGAGTAGCTGCCGAACCAATGGAAGTCACAATTCCCTCACCCACTCGGGCCAAAATCGTTTCCTCACCTGCACCACCTACGAGTTGAGCAATGTTTGCACGAACAGTTACACGAGCTTTAGCTACCAACTGAATGCCATCTGCAGCTACTGCTGCCACGTTAGGCGTATTGATCACCTTAGGATTTACAGAGATTTGTACTGCCTCAAATACATCGCGTCCCGCCAAGTCAATTGCAGTGGCCTGCTTGAAACTCAAGGTGATATTTGCCTTGTCCGCTGAAATCAATGCGCGGATCACTGCTGGTACGTTGCCTCCTGCCAAAAAGTGGGTTTCCAAGTCATTGGTAGTCAACTGAAGTCCTGCTTTGGTTGCGGTAATCATTGCATTTACAATCAAGCTAGGCGGCACTTTTCGAATTCGCATTCCTATCAACTCTCCTATCCCAACCCGTACATTTGAAAACTGAGCCGTAATCCACAGATTAACAGGTACAAAATACAAGAAAATAAAGAGAAGGATGATTCCTGCAAAGGCAGCAATCAGAACGAATAAAGAACTGTCTTCAAACATAGTTTTTTAGTTAACACTGATTTTATTGTTTTCAATTTTCGTAATCGTCACTGGGGTATTGACCTCAATAAACCCAGATTCGGACTTTACTTCCACCCAAATTTCATTGAAGGAAGCCTTGCCATAAGGTTTGATATCGGATACAGCATGACCTTTCATTCCTACTTCCAACCCGTCTGTTCTACCATCAAAGGCTCCTCCCGATTGGGTAGATTTAAGCGAAAGTTTTTTCCATACCCCAGAACTAAACCCATACCAAACTGCAGCAAAATTCAGAATCAAGGCTAGTCCAGTAATCCAAAGGGCCACAGCGTAGTCAAAATTAAGAAATGCGAATACCAGACCAGCAAGGCTTACCAAAAACCCAAAAATCCCTACTACGGTGGTTCCAGGAATAAAAAGAATTTCAACCAAAAGTAGGATTAAGCCGATGAGCAGCAGCGTACTTAGGACTAGAATTTCCATAGAATACAAAATGAATTGGCTCTAATCTACTAGAATCTGGTGAATACTTGGTTCAAAAGAAAAAAAAACCCGGAAAATCCGGGTTAAAGTAGATCGATTATCAATAGGCTTTTGCAAAAAGCACTCTGCCTGTGGAAGGCTTCCCGCTATACACACAGGTTCCAGCCTCCTGCACTTGATCCAAAGGAATGCATCGGATCGTGGCTTTGGTGAGATCTTTGATTTTGTCCTCCGTCTCTGGAGTACCATCCCAATGTGCCGAAAGAAACCCAGCTTTTTCCTCCAATACCTGCTTAAACTCCTCCCAACTATTGACCTCAGTGGTGTTGTCTTTTCTAAAGTCAAAAGCCTTTTGGTAAATTCCCTCTTGAATTTCATCCAAAAGCCCGCCGATTTTTTCAGCAATAGGCATCTCCTCCCATTGGAAGGATTCTTTGGTGAGGGTGTCTCGTCTAGCTAGCTCTAAGGTCTTGTTTTCCAAATCTCGAGGGCCTAGCGCGATGCGAACAGGTACCCCTTTCAATTCGTATTCAGCAAACTTCCATCCTGGCTTTTGGGTATCCCTATCATCGTATTTTACACTGATACCTGCTTTTCTTAGGTCAGCCATAATTTCTCTGGCCTTAACCGAAATGAGTTCCAACTCTTCCTCACCTCTATAAATCGGTACGATGACTACTTGAAAAGGAGCCAATTTAGGAGGCAAAACCAAGCCATTGTCATCGGAGTGAGCCATAATCAAGGCACCCATCAAACGCGTACTTACACCCCAAGAAGTTCCCCAAACGTATTCTAAGCCCCCTTCTTTGGTAGCAAATTTAACATCAAAAGCTTTTGCAAAATTTTGACCTAAAAAGTGGGATGTACCCGCTTGAAGTGCTTTCCCATCCTGCATCAAGGCCTCGATACACAAGGTGTCATCTGCACCTGCAAATCGCTCATTTGCAGTCTTTCTCCCCTTCACTACAGGCAAGGCCATAAATTCTTCTGCAAACTGTGCATAGACATTCATCATCTGCACCGTCTCAGCCATGGCTTCTTTGGAAGTAGCGTGCGCAGTGTGCCCCTCTTGCCACAAAAATTCCGTGGTTCTTAGAAACAAACGAGTTCGCATCTCCCAGCGCACCACATTAGCCCACTGATTCACCAACAAAGGCAAGTCACGGTAGGATTGAATCCAGTTTTTGTAGGTACTCCAAATTACAGTTTCAGAAGTTGGTCGCACGATGAGTTCTTCTTCCAATTTTGCTTCAGGATCGACAATTACCCCAGAGCCATCTTCTGCGTTTTTCAACCGGTAGTGGGTAACTACGGCACATTCTTTGGCAAAGCCTTCTACATGGCTCGCTTCCTTACTTAAAAAAGATTTTGGAATAAAAAGCGGAAAATAAGCATTAGTATGCCCTGTTTCTTTGAACATTCGATCCAATTCAGCTTGCATTTTTTCCCAAATGGAGTAGCCATAGGGTTTGATGACCATGCAGCCTCTTACTGGGGAATTTTCAGCCAAATCCGCTCGTTTAACCAGTTCATTGTACCAAAGCGAATAATCTTCGCTACGTTTTGGAAGTCCTTTACTCATTTACTTGTTGTATAGAAAGAAAAGTGTTTATTTTGAACAGAAGGAAGTACAAATATAACCCAAAAAGTACAACCTCTGCTTGGTCAATCCGTATAACCAAGCATAAATCTACTTCACCCATGAAGAAACTAGCTTTTATTTCCGCCTCTGCACTCTTGTGCACTTCAGTCTTGGTTTCCTGCTCTTCAAACAAAATGGCAGTGAATACCTTTGACGACAACTTGTATTTCATGTCCGCGGATGTGAAAAAAGCAACGGAAAATGCAGTTGCTAATAACCAACCTGCTACGTTTCAAAACCTAGCCAGTTCAACTGTGGTCCCTAAAGAGAATTTTAGCTCTAAAAATGTCAATCCAGAATACCTTTCTAGATATGGGCAGCTGAATACCTCTAGCGCAGAAGATGTGGTCTACTTTGAAGAAAATCAATCTACCGGGACCAATTCCACTCCGGATATTGATGTTTACAATAGCTTCCGTGTTTCGAATTTCAACTCTGGATGGGGAAATTCCGGCTGGGGCAATGCTTCATTCAATTTTGGATTCAGTCCATTTGGAATGGGGATGATGGGAATGAACACTTTTGGAATGGGAATGAGTCCTTTCGGAATGGGAATGTTTGATCCATTCTGGGGTTCAGGATTCGGATTTAGACCAGGATTCAATATGGGCTTTGGATGGGGTAGACCTATGTTTTCTCCATTTAATCCCTACCTAGGCTGGGGTGGATTTTACGATCCGTTCTGGGGTATTAATGCTTGGGGTTCACCTTGGGGTAGACCAATTTTTGCGAATGGACCGATCATTATTCTTCCAGGAAGTGAAAATGGTGGACGCAATATCGTTTATGGTGCAAGACCTAGTCGTGGTTCTTCCTTTAGCAATGGTGCTGGTGGGGTAGCACAATCAGCCGGAACTCCAAATACCGCAAGAGCTCAAGCTCGAGAAAATGTAGCCAACTCTGCAGGCGCATCTCCAAGAAGATTGGGCGCAACTGAATCTAATCGCTCTGCCGCTCGTGATTTCAGTACCTCACAAAACGATTACTATTCTTCTGGAAGAAGTCGGGTAGATAATAACTCAAGAAATGTAAACTCAGCTGCTTCGAGCAGAGGTGAAGGTACCCCTTCTCGGAATTCAGTACAATCCGCAAGACCATCTGCAATACCAGGTAGTACTGGAAGAGGTTATTCTAGCAGCCCCAATACGGGTTCTTACAATACAGGAGCTACTCGTTCGACAAATAGCAGCCCTTCTTACAATAGATCCACTGGATCAAGCAATGGCGCTACTCGTTCTTCCTATGGTCGAAGTGAGTCAAATGGGTACAGCACAGGAAGCGCGCCGAGCAGGTCAAACTACAACTCGTCTGACTATAGCGCTCCGAGCAGATCTAGTTCTGGAGGTGCCACAAGTGCTCCAAGTAGAAGTTCAAGCGGATCCTCAGGAAGCAGTAGCTCAGGAGGATCCAGAGGAAGGGGGAATTAATTCCCCTTTTTTTTTGGAAATTATATCCGAAAACAACCACAACTTCGTTACTAATCCAACTTAACCCTTTCCTACATGAGGTTACTTACATCATTTCTCTGCCTTAGCCTGTTCACTTCAGGTGCAGCAGTAGCCCAAAGCGGCTATTTTGAAGACGCATATCGATTCAGTAAAATAACCCCTGCCGGCTCTGCACGAATTGTGGGTGTTGGAGGGACCCAATGGTCACTGGGTGGAGATGTGTCCAACCTAGCTGGTAACCCTGCAGGTTTAGGCTTTTTCCGAAATTCTGAAGTAAGTCTAAGCTTGGGCTACGACCTTTG
>JACCEC012004313.1_pt1 | contig 22157 bp, 21 predicted proteins | sample 7450121 | NCBI WGS metagenome assembly JACCEC01 (sample SAMN15323455, study PRJNA562643) | freshwater metagenome | isolation source: river surface water | place: USA:Blue River Watershed | collected 2017-08-18 | reverse complement strand
CGCGTTTTGAGATGACACGCATGGAGACGCTTTTGGGTAAATTGCGCTTTATCAATGATATATAATCGCGAATGCGCAACATATTCGATGGTAGATTCATATAGTTGCGCACTTCATTTTCAATAAGAGATAGTTGAATATACTCTTTGATAAGTGGCGATAATTTGCGATGCGGCGTGTAAAAAGAGATCTTCGTATGAATTGCGGATTTATGTGCCGTTTCTTTCAAATAATCAAAACGATAATAACCGGTGATCCAGCCACACACTTGATGATGAACAACTCTTTTCATATACTCGTTTTGATTTTTATGTATGTTATTTCTACTCATACTCTTATTCGTACTCTTATTCGTACTCGTACCGAATAAATGGATCATAATATGTTTATAATCACATGCACCATCATTGATTCGGAGATTATTATTGTGTGAAAAGTGGGATAAATGATTGGATAATGTTTTACCTAAATGTAAAAATGCTTTATAAAGTTGATCATCATCGCACTCTCCACCCTTCTCTCTGGATCCATAACCAACAAAGAGGATCTTTGTTTGATCAAAATAGTATGAAACATGATCACCAAGATATCCATGAAAATCGCGAAAAAGGGAAGCCGGGAATTTGGAGAAACCGAATTGTGTTGCGATCTCTTGGAGTCTTGATTTATAATTACGGCAAAGGGGAAAGATGTGTAGATCCACTTCCTTGGTGTTCACTTTATGAACCACCGAATAATTTGTAAAGAGTGGCAATGAAGAAGAGATCATTTTTCTATCTTTAAGATAGATTAAAATCATATATTCGAAAAGAAGAAGAGTGAAATAAAAAATAAGAAAATAAGAAATAAGAGATGAAGGATTTACGTGAAAAGTTGATCCATATTTTTCAAACTTTACATGATTTTCACTCCACCTTAGGGAAAGAGCATGGAGCAAATCAGGCCACAAAATACCGAATTTCAAGTTATGCCAAGATCATCCAAACCCTTCAATCAATCGATCATCCCATTTATTCCGCAAATGATCTCAAAGGCATCCCCGATATAGGCGCAAGTACATTGGAGAAGATTACTACGATTCAGCGTACATCGACGCTCCCCTTTTACGAAGAGATCAAGAAGAATCGCGAATATAAGATCCTTCTTGCGTTTCAAAAGATTCGCGGCGTGGGTGCGCAACGAGCATATCAAATATATAAAGATGGATATCGAAATATATCTTCCTTAAAGCGCGATGTGTTAAAAGGCATATATCATGTGGATGATCATATAAAGGCATCTCTTCTTTATATGAAATCATTAAATCAAAAGATCCATCGCGATGAAATACGCGATTTTGGTATCTATTTGCGAAATACATACAAAATGGAGATCATTCATAGCGGCAGTTATCGTATGGGAAAGACATTTAGTGGAGATATTGATCTATTATGTGTTATTAAAAAGAATGAAGAAGCAAAAAAAACGTTGCTTTTGATTGAGCCTTTATGTGTACATATTTATAATTCAAGTGTAAAGAAGATTAATGCGATCATTATGAATCCACTTACACAAAAGATTCATCAAATGGATATGCTCTTTGTATATCCAAAAGAAGTACCATGGATGCTCCTCTACTTTGGAAGCGGTAAAGAGTTTTCCAAGAAGATCCGGGCACATGCTTTAAAGAAGGGATACCGATTAAATGAACACGGATTATATGATCTGCGCAATGGAAAACGGGTAAAATTCGATCCAAAGAGTGAAGAGGAGATCTTTACCTACTTGGGACTTACGTATGTTAAACCGGAGCATCGATAATTATGTGAAAGTAGATAAATAATTGTCGATGTAAGAGTGTAATTTTTTTGTACTTGTTTTATGAATGAGACCATGATGAAAGATGAAATATAAGGATTGGTCAATATCTTTCAATTTATGAATAATTCGCTTCATCAATCGATAAGATGGCAACTTCTCTACCTCCTTCTTTCCAAAGAGGAGTTCTAAACCATTGATACAAATCGAATAAGAAGGAATATGCGATATAAACGTAGTTCCCGAATATGGCCATATAAAGTACTTCGTATCGATCAAATCGTCATAGGTGAATACGGACTCTTCCACAACTCCATGTAATGTAGAAGGATATATGTGTTTGATTAAGCCGAAATCGATGACGATGAGATCTTCAAAAGAGGATATTAGATCCTCCATTGTTCCCACACTTTCATTCATTTTGCGTTTCTTCAAAAACATGATATTATTGATCTTAAAGTCCAAATTATACACTTTAAACTCTTCTTCCAAATAGATGGATGCTTTACATAACATGCGCATTACATGTAGTACAAAGAAGATGCCAAATGGAATTGTTGTGTGATCATATGGAATATCTACATACTCAAAAAGTTCATTTTGTCGAGCCAAGGATAAGAGTTCAATATTTTTGATGGGTAATATTTTGTAAAAAGGAACACATAATGGCAAAACGACCACATATGTACCACTTTCGATAAGATGTGTTTTATATTGAATTGGATCGGTGATAAATCCGATCACATAGGGCTGTAAAATATGATGATGCGAATAGATAGAGAGATCTTTATTTCGTTTTAACATTTCGATATAAAAGAGAAGCTCGCGATTCTCTTCCGAAGAAGGAAGTACATACTCTTCATCACATGAGAGATTCACACTTCCCATTTTACAATTCTTAAAGATCTTGATCGCATACTCTTGATTCATCTGATAAACGCGACCATAACTACCTTCACCTAACTCGCGATCAATACGAAACGACAACTCACTATTTTCAGGGAAATGCTCGCTCTTCGATAATAATATACGACAATTTGCGGAAAATAACATGGTAATCGCTATTTAAACATAAAAAGATACTCACTATTTAAATCATATATTCTTATCATCATTTCGTAAAAAATAGGGATCTTTACATATTTCCTACCATATTCATCGTGTGTTTATTTATTTTTATCAAAAAATAAATGAAAGTAGAAATAAAGTGGATATAGAGGATATTTTTTATAATAAAAGAGTTAAAAAAGAAAAAGGCAAAGGCAAAGATAGAAGAGATGATTGACCCTCACAAGAAGCATTTGATGAAGATTGTGGATAAGCTGACCCATAAGGATAAGGATGATATGCGGTTTACCCTTCACATGCTTCAAAATATGCGTGATCACAGTGAGCGCTATTTGCGCCATCGTGTTTCGCACTTTTATGATAAGATGGGGCGTCATAATTATCCGGATCGCGATGTGAATTATTTGCGTTATATCAATCAAGATCATTATGGAATGGTTATTCATGATTACTTTCCATCGCGTGTTGCGAAGAAGCGCGATCTTGGCCAACGCGGGATGATCAAATTGATTGTGGACGCATCGGTGGCACAGGAGTTTTATAAGGTGCTCGTCCAGAAGAAGTATATTGTGATTAAAATCAAGATTCATTTGATGATGAATCGCGAAACAAATATGGAAGGTGATGAAGTGGAGTTGGAGTGGAAGAAGAAAGAGGAGGAAGGTGATAGCGGTGAGAAGATTGCGTTGAAGAGTGTGTGGTGTAATCGGAATGAAAGCCCGACGGAAGATGAGCCATCATTGGAGTTATTTGACCATATGATGATGAAATATTATCGTTTGGAGGATTTGCGGATGTATACACCATCCCATCAATTTTATCACTTTACCATCATTGACAACCAAGAGACGAGCGCGGATTTTGTGATGCGTTTATATGATCTGATCGTCAAACAATTCGGTAAATTTGAGCATCAAACGTTTAAAGATGAGTGTGATTGTATTTATCTCAATTCATATGTGCATGTGTATGCGAAGGAGCATGAGATGAGTGCGAACGAAGTAGATGTACAAGGGTTCTTTTGCGGATCCTCTTTTCATGTGAGTGAGTAAGAGAAATAAGGTTATAATAAATATCGTATAAAATCATAAAAATGGAATATTTTTATTTTTTTGAAATAGAATCGTACATTTTGAGTTGTTGATCCATAATTTTGTACATATTGTGTTTATTCTTTTTACATAATTTGCCCAAAATACTCTTCATATCACGATAGGGGATGCTCACTTGATCGAGTTTAATATCATATAACTCTTGATAGAGTTGAAACGCACGTTTTGTGGTTTCGTGATTGGAATCAATATGTAATTTCTTGGCAAGGGCGAAGAGATCCTTCTCTTTTCCGACTTTGGATTCGAGTTCCATCAAAGGGGGCAAACCGGGTTGATGATCAAAAATAATCTCGATATTTTTATATACCCATATTTCACGGATCTTTTCATAAAAGTACTCTTCTTGAATACCCAAACTTCGTAAAAGTTGTACTCCCGCATCAAAATCATTGATCTTCACTTCGAACTCTTCTTTATATTTCGATTTTGGATCTTTACGTTTATAGGTAAGTGTTGTATATCTCCCTTCATTACGAATCCGAAGTGTATCCTCGGTGGATCCATTGGGAGGTGTGAATTTCTTCACTTGGAAAATGAATCTTCCCACTCTTTTCGCTCCAATGTGCTTCAAATCTTTGATCACTTGTGCTTTTGTGGGTAAACCATTTTCTAAAAGTGGGTGATTCAAAAAGAAGGATATTTCGACTTCGGTGGGCATCTTTTTACTTTACTTTTAACTTTTATATATTTTCTCTAATGAATATACCTATTTTTTATTTCAAATTATCACTTTTTTATAATAAAAAAATTGATTTTTTTTCAAATGATAAAAGAAGATCTATTCTTTTTCAAATATCAAAAAGTGTCTGTTGAAATGAACGTAAAGAAGAACTCTTTCGAGTACGAACTCCATATCCCTTTGGATATGGGTTTACGTGATAAGATTTCCGTTTTTTCGAACATTTCACGTGTGCGATTCATTCGGATTCTTCAAATCGATGACACGCTCCACTTTTACATTTCCATTGATTCCAGATCCTATGTGAAGGATAAGATGAACCACTTTGAAGTGGAACTTCCTATCCTTGTAGGTGATGTCAAAATGATGGTTATTCATTCTTTTCGCGACGTAAGTGTGCGAATTGTGGACAATAAGTACCAAGGAGATTGCTATAAGTATCTCCTTTCCATTTATGCCACGGATTACACATACACGCTTAACGATGAGACCTACCGATCTCTTGGCCGTGGCCGTGGCCGTGAACGTGAAAGGTCTTACAGCCGTGAACGCGATTACGATCGCGATCGTGATCGTGATCGGTCAAGATCAAGAAGCCGTGGTCGTGGCCATGAAAGGTCTTACAGCCGTGGGCGCGAGCGTTCAACGAAACCTCCGCCCCCGTCTACACCGGCTCCCACGAAGGCTCCTGTCGTACACATGGGGCATTATCATCCTCAACCGATGGTTCCGTATCATCCTCACCCTGATCCTCAGATGAGGTATGTGCCATACTATCCTCCTTATGAGGATATGCGCAAGTATTAGATAAACAAAAAAACAAAAAGATTGTTTATATTGTTCATATTTTTATTACTTACATATTTATAATTATTTTACATGTTCATTCTTTTCATTTCTCTGTATCATGATGATTCTTCAAGCCAAGAGCGAATGATCGCAATTTCGCGCAAATGTGTTTCGATGATATGATCATCTCCATCGCATTGCGGCGTTTCGAGAATATGCGGAATGTTTAAGCTGAGTGTCGTTTGAAGCAAATACTTCAAATCCGTTCCAATAAATCCGCTTCCTATATTCGCATGTCGATCCACACATGAATGAAAGAGCTTCGCGCTATCATTCAAATGAATACATGCCACATTTTCCCACTTCAAATGGGTTTCAATCGCGGCAATCGTCTCAGCCGTTCCTTCGGCTCCATGTAATCGCCAACCAGCAGCAAAGATATGCGCGGTATCAATACATAGCTTCACTCGGCCATAAATCGCCGGATTCGACACATACTTGGGTGATGAAAAGCGCGCAAAGAATGCGCCCAAATCCTCCACTTTGTGGAGAAGCTCACTTCCCGCACCACAGCTCGTCTCAATAATGTAATATACATGATGATCTGGGCACTTTTCATAAAGACGCGTCAGCACTTCGACAATATACTGTTCCATGTAATCAAGGCCGCGCTCCACCGTCAGTTTCAGCCGCTTACCGACATGAAAGACCGTTCCGACCGCACCCATCTTATGAGCATTCACCAGCTCACATACACCATTTTCGACTTTCTCTTCCCACTTATCGGGATTTGCCATGTTGAGCAAATAGGACGCATGAGTAAATACGGTATATTTACGTTCATGGATTTCATGGCGGATTTGGGCGCTCAGCGCATCGCTCAAATAGGCGATTTTGAATTGACGCGGGTTTTTTGAAAATACTTGGAATATCTGGATATCTCCTCTTCGATCAAAAAAGTGTCCTTTTTTGTTTAATTCACCATGATACCCAATATTGAAGATCATTTTATGGATACGTTTATGTTTATATCTCTATTTATAATACATATCTATATAGAGGATCAAATCATTTTTTTCCATTTTCCCATACTTTTATATTCAATCCTAATCTTAATTCTATTTTGATATATATATTTTTGAATATAAAGGAAATATACAAAAGAGAAGTGAAAAGGCACTTATTTTTTGGCAAAAATGGAGCAAATAAAGTGTAAAGCGCATCATTTGTGTAATGGCTACTTAACGGATCTTCACAGTGAAAGTGATTACTGTTCGCAATGTGATCTTTTAACCTATGCGTTTAAAGATTTTTATACGAAGTGTGATATGATGAAAATATGTAAGAATTGTAAAAAGAGCTGTGTGATCTATCGACTGGATATGGCATGTGGTGTACAAATGTGTGAGTCGTGTATTTCTGAATTAAATGTGATTCGAAATATCTTTTATACGCATGTAGAACGGCAATCATTTGAGGATATTATGATTCGTTTAAAAATGAAGAAAGAAGATGACGATCCCAAAGTGATTTTGAAGAGATATCAATTTTTATACTCTCACTATGATGATTACAAACTACAGCTTTTAAAGAAAGATCACAAACGACATACTCAATTCATCTTGAATCATGCGCCATTGGGGGTTGAGTTCATATTTGAGTATATTCATATGATCAACTATGATTTTTATGAATGTAGTTGCGAAAATATTACACTCCTCTTTTATATTGATTATGTACTACCTTCTTTGTTCCTCGAAGAGGAACAGAAGGTAGCAGGGAGTCGTCAACCTGCTTCCGATCATATCAAATACATTCTCGACACAATTGAGGAGGAGCATGGTTATAAACTTACAGAAATCATACTGAATCGTGCCCCTTTATTCTATAAACGCGCATGTGAGAAGAAGCGCATATGGGCAATTGATTATATCTTCTATATGATCTATAAGTATAAACCAGAATCATTAAATAGTTATATTGATATATTATTGGAACACCAGTCGCAAATTGGGATTCGTGGAATCGCCAATTTATTGAAATGTTATGATCTATATTCTTATTTAAATGATCGATGCCATCTCAAATTGATCAAAATGATTATATGGAATGTAGATATTGAACCTGACTTGCCCACAAGTTATTATATGCCTTATTTGGATGGATTTATACGAACAAAATATAAATTTGAAGGTAATACAATCTTAACTCATTTGATTGGGCGTTCAACGTATAACCATAATTATCATATCAATGAGGTGATATCATCCTTTCTTATCATGGATATATATATTCTTCATGAAGCGCTCTTTATCTATTTGATTGAATCGTCTTTATCTGGAAATATGGATGATTCTTTGAAAAATATACTCAATCATATCATTTCATCTAAAAAGTATGATACATTGGCGCGTATCTTTCAAATCATGATTGCGAAACACGTTTCATTTGATCTATATGATATCATTACGGCACATATCGATGATCACTCATGTATCGATTTCTTCCGTACTCATTTTCGCACATACTTTCAAAAGTATATCGATTTGAAGAAGCAATCATCATATGATATGGAAGGAGTGGCACATAGGGCAAATGGATTGCGCTTTTCGTGTCTTTCATGCTCTCAATATAATCACCCATTGAATATCATAAAAAAACGGAATCCGATCTATTATGTATGTAATGAGTGTATGACGAATCTTCATGATCATTGTTTACATGCACTCTTAAAGGATACACATCATAAAGGGCGGATTCGCCAATGTATATGCTGTAAATCGAGACGTATCCAAATCATCCGTTTGGATACATGTGAATTAAAATATATACTTTACTCCAAAATCTTGAAGAATGAAATCTAAAACCCTTTTTTATTCTTATTCTCAATTTCAATCTCTTACATGCGTTCCACTTTGGGTTTGATGATTTTGGATTGGAATTTGGTATTGAGTGCTTTTGCGATCTTTTGGAGTATTTGTCCATCAGGGATCGCCTTTCCATTCTCATAGTTCGCGATCACCGAAGGTTGAAGATTCAGTTTCTGTGCGAGCTCTTTTTGTGTCAATTTTGCGGCCATTCGTGCCTTTGAGATCTCTTGGGAAAGAGAGTGAGGAATCTCGGGCACATGAAATATTTCGCTTTCTGTTTCAAGGGCGTAATTTCGGGCAGCACGTGCGCGCTCTTCATCGCTGCGCTTTGTTTCAATGGAGATCTTGGCCACACCGGATGATATGGGTTTCTTTCCACTTAAAATCACCGGTGTCCAATCTTGATGATCGGTCGAGGAGAACATTTTTTCTTATTATAGAATGAGATTTTATTTTTATTTTCTTATCTCAATGTTAAATAGAGAATACTTTTCTATTTTTCCCCCCAAAAATATGAAGTCGATGATCCTTGTATTGATGATGATCGGAATTGTGATGATTTGTATAGGATATGTAAAGAGCAATATGTCATGCCCTCCACCACGTATTGAATACCGTTATGTACCGAAATCCTTTAATGAAGAGCAACAAGTTCATACGCCGATTATGGCAATGGCTGGTATGAGCGGCATGTTCAATGCCGAAGATCCTTGGCTTGGATCCCGGAATGTATAACTTTATCAAATCATAAAATATTCGAATTTATTGATAAAAAATAGAAATTGAAAATGAGGATCGATATAAATAAGATCATTTATCTAAAAAAGAAAGATGGAAGAAAGATATGTTCGCGAAGTGTATCAAAAGATCGCACCCCATTTTAGCGAAACACGGAAAGGAGATAAATGGTCTTATGTGATCGAATTTTTAGACACATTTACACCACAATCCATTATTGCTGATATCGGGTGTGGAAATGGAAAGTATATCGATCATCGCGATGATATTGTGTATATTGCGATCGATCCATGTAAAGAGCTCCTTGATATTGCCAAATCGTTATATGCGAATATGTGTAATGTTCAATATATAAATGGGCACATTTGTGATATATCACTCAAATCCGAAAGTGTAGATGGTTTCATTTGTATTGCCGTCTTTCATCACCTCGATTCACCCGAAGATCGCTATGCTGGATTGCGCGAATTAGTCCGGATTTTGAAGGTGGGTGGTCGCGGGATGATCACCGTTTGGTCTTCACAGCAAACGGAAAAGCGGATGCGTAAGTGGAAGTGTATTGGTGGAAACGATTATCTTGTACCATGGGCATTCCGATGCGATCATAAAAACCCGATTTATTATGATCGATATTATCACGTATTTGATAAAGAGGAGATTTTGGATTACATATCGCATATTGAGAATATGTACGTCGAAACTTGTGTGTATGATCACGGGAATTGGGTAATCATCATAAAACGAATTTGTTGATTGAAAAAACAAATAAAAAGAGTATGATAATATCAAAAATTAAAATTTGATAATATCAAAAACATAATATCAAAAAGAGGATCAAACATCTAAGAAGTGAAGACTCTTTAAGAAGAATTTGTTGGATGGTGAATAAATATCACGCAATTCACGATTCATATTTTTGTATATCGGGATCTTCTCCATTACCTTCATTTGACGAATCGCACCATCCACATTCTTTTCTAATATTACATATCCTAAATGTTGATACATATACGCCAAATCATCCGCCTCTTTCACCCATACACTTCCCATATACTTTTTTACATATGATTCAAACGTCTTAAATGCGATATATTGATCTTCGCGATCCCCATGATTCAATTGCTTGGAGAGTTTGTTAAATGCGCGCATCAACTTCGGCTTGCGATTCAACTTCATAACCACACTCAATATATATGACATTTTATTCACGTGAGGAATAATGAGACCGATTGTATCACTCTTCTTTCCAATAATATTTTTATGGAAGATCTTATTCCAATCTCCAAAATAGTTCTTCTTATAAAGCTGAATCACTACATCTTCAAAGAGGTCATATGCGACCAACGATTTCGTCATGATCTTGATACCCAACATTTTTGCCAATAAATCACGATATTCCGGTGAAATGCGCGCCTTATATCCATACTTCATAATTTGATGCATCGCATCAATCCAATATTTATTCTCATACACATACTCCTTCGTCTTGGTAATCCGCGAATTTTCCGCAACAATACCTATCAAATTCGTGAGTGAAGAGATATAATCTACATCATTAAAGTGATCGAAAATGCGGAACTCTACACCATTCGGCTTTGTCATCCCCACACCGGATTGGCGATGTTCCGGGCGAAGTGGATCCGTGCTTCCAAAAGTGCGGAAATTGGACGAAAGAGTCGTCGTGGCGCCTTCCGCAATGGCCGAGGGAGATGGTGGGATACAAGGGGCGATCTTCTCCGCTTCATACAGTTTGAGACCTTTTCGCCAATGCGTGGGGCTCTTCGCATAGCGACCGATGCCTTTATTGAAAAGGCGCACATCACTTCCGGCGAAATTACCCCAACCGATGATCATCACACGGAAACTACCACGAACGCGATCTTCCTTTGATCCGCACGCAAACTGATCTTGGGAAAAGTAGGAAGTGAGCATAAGGGGCTCTAACCATTGGAGCTGATTCGCGAAGTTTTGATGCATCTTGATAAAAGCCGATTCACTCGTATTTTCGGTATGAGGTAAAGTGAATGTTAAATGATAAGATCCTACATACTCTGGGCGAACAACGTGCTCTGTATTTGCGCCCTTTTTTTTGAGAAATGTGTATTTGGGGTTAGATCCATCCTTGGGGCATTTCAAATAGCGAGTCATGCTTACGGGATATTGGATTAAATCACCATTCTTGGCAATGATTTCGCGGGTGATCGGTTCACGGGAGAGGATATTCATAAAGGTGCGACGACCGGTAATCAACTTATCGATATACTCATCTAATGTTTTATCCATACGGACATTACAGAAGGGTTCCCAGGTGATAAATTCGGGCATGTTGAAGGGGACTTTCTTGATGACCCATTGACCATTACATAAACGACCCGTGGATTCAAAAGGGACACTCTTGATAAATTTATACTCTTCATCATTCATTTCCAACTTTCCCTTCTTATACGCTTCCATCACGCGCTTCATGGCACTTTCACCGTCAAAGAGGATCACGTCTTTGATCGCATCACCGTCCCACTTTTTGGGTTCATGGAAGAGATGCATCTCATGCTCAATGCCCACACCCCATGTGTAAGGCGAAAGACGTTTTACTTCATTTTCAATGGCCTTTTTCATTTTTATATCATCTACTCTTTCATAATATTTTATATCATCTTGAAATAAAATAAATAACAAATAATAAATGTGATCTTTTCATTTCCGTTGATTGCGAATAAATTGGAGTGTGCGTGATATGTAATGGTGATCGCCGAAGTACTCCGTGATTCCAAATGGGAATGGTAATCGAATATATTTATAAAAGAGCGGCTTTCCATCAAATTGAATATAACGATGAATGCGGAAGTATCTTTGGAAGATTTGATTATAATAGTACAAGATGGAACCCATGCACATGACATTTGTAATCTTGATATGTTTTGATAAATATTCATAGAATTGGCGATTTCCACCCCACCATGACTCAATAATATACAATTCGATCTTCAAATCATGCGTTTGAATATACATTTGTTGAAGCAATATATACGAAAAGATTTGACTTAATACACCACCCATGCTATATCCTTCTATTAAAATCTGTTTATGTGGAGATGCGTATTCATGATGATTCATATAAGAGAATGCGTTAAAGATGGTATGAATATGATTCTTTATGCGCAATACGCGACCCTCTATGACTTTAAATAAATATCCCTTTTCCGCCAAGTTCCGCCGTATTGATTTGAGTGTGTACTCATTGAACCATCCGTTTGGGAATGATAAGTATTGTAGATCACCCAATTCATTCACACCTTCAAAGTATACATGGTGTATGGGATCATTCATATATTGAAAGAAGTAAACGCACAAATTGGCACTTTTAAAGAAGTAAATATATGCCATCTTTTGAAAATAGGAGCAAAAATGATCCGGTAAATCAATGTCGTAATGATTGAGTATATTTCCGCGTTTTATATTTGCTTTTTCAACAACATATTTCACAAATCGACTCATGGAAGTGTGATTACCCATAATCGTATAAATAGTATCATGCTTTTGAATGATCTCGTAATTCGTATTTCGCTTTCGCAAAATCGTAATTGAAACAAATAAAGATATCAATAAATACTGAATAATATTTAACGTGATCAACATATCATATCATTCAACATTACCTCTATAATATAAATCATATAATTTATATTATTTATTACGTTTTATTCATTATAAAAATGATTTTATTAAGCGGGAGCGCTCTTACTCCATACTTGAAGGATGAGTTGTATATACAATATCGTTGAAGTTGTAATCCTCCAAAATGGTCGATTTATACTTTTCCAAAAGAGGAGTGATATCCGTAAATCCAGCAGAGCTCAAAAACTCTCCACAATTTGCCTCACGCTCAAAAGAGAGCACATGACCCGCAAAACGACCATTCCACTCATACTTATATTCATTTTGATTCGTGATTAACCCGAGTACAATGTTGATCACAATCGGATTATAACGAATCACCGTCATCGGAACCATACGTTTGCGGCGTTTGTCATAAAATCCATGAAAAAGACCCGGATGGAATTTCACATACTCTTTCGATGTATGATCAATAAAGTAATAAATATCATTTGTGATCATCGGGTGATAATAAATGAGATTATCATCATCAATCTTCTTAAACTTATTTTGTAAAAAGAAGATATTCTTAAACATATCAATCTCCTTACCCTTCGAAAGAAGGAAGAGCTCGATTTGAGCCATCAACTCCATATCCAAATAAGAACAACCAAAGTGCGTAATATACGCCTTTTTCGGCAATATACCCTCACTATCCAGCACTTGAAGATTATTCTCTATATCGATATTACGATTTTCCACATATTCCAGATTGTATACAGAAAGAAACTCTTTGGTATACTCTTCACATTTACCCGTATTATCTTTATCACCAATCATCACAATTTTACTCTTCTTCCACTCCGTTTGAAGAAGGTGAAGCAATACATCGATCGAAATACACTTCTCCTTGTACTTCGATCCATCGTGTACGGGTATTACCTTACCATAACTCAGATTAAATATTTCCCAATATTGGCTCATACTCTCTTACTTCTTATAAATTCTTTATATATATATCTTTCGATTTCCTTTATATCAAAATGGAAATGAAATCACTCTTATCTCTCTCTTAGAGATCTGTTTCTGGATCGAGCGAGTAAATCACGCGTCCATACTCATCATATAAGTCGCTCTTCTTTTCGAAAAGATGAGATATATTTGTGTATGTGCCATCGATATCTTCCTTTTTATATATCATAAAGTCAAGAGCATGACCTGCCCATCTTCCATGCCATGGGATCGTTTCACAATATTCGCTATTATGTGTGATGAGTCCTTTCACAACATTTTGAAGAATTGGGTTATACTTAACGGTAGTCATGGTTAAGGGAGTTTTGTGATATGTATCATAAAATCCTTCAAAAAATGCGGAATCAAAACGAACGTACTCTTTGGATGTATGGCTTATTAGCATATACACATCCGACGTAGGAATCGGTTTCCATGTGGTGATATATGTTGGATCAAAATTGTAATGGGTGAGATCAATAAAATAAATATTTCCTTTCGAATCGCCCTTTTTATGTTCAATCGATGAAATCCATGATTGATAAAGATCTATACGTGGATCGAAATTTCTGCTTCCATAGGTAGAAGCGAAATTTGTTCGATATGCGCCAACGGGCAATTTATCTTCACTATTCAATAGATATAAATTCTTGATATATGGGGATGCCAATTCGTACACATCCAAGAATCTCTTTGTAAATTGTGCGCATTTTTCGGTATCATCATAATCACCGATCATCACAATTTCACAACCTTTCCACTCTTTTTGAAGCAAATAGAGGAGCACATCGATCGAAATACACTTCTCACAATACTTGCTTCCATCATGGATCGGCATCACTTTGCCATGTGTTAAATTGAAAATTTCCCAATATTGACCCATTTTTAGTAATCTTATTTACTATTTACTATTTACTATATATTTTTATTTATATAAATCATTTTTTACTTATTATCACAAAAAAATGATTTTTTTCTATGTAAAGATAAAGAAATCATTATCAAACATCAACATCAAACATCAAATATCAAATATCAAACGTATAAAAATGGTATATATTGGCTACTCTCTTTCGCTCAAAGAAGCTTTACGTTTATGTAAACTCAAATCTTCATATAGTGCGGATGAGAACTATTACCAATATGAGAATGATGGGAAGTTGAAAGTTCGCTCATTTTTACAAACGTATCATTTGGATCTATATGGATTGGATAAAGGCGTTTACGTTATTGGAATCCATTTAGACGTTCATTTACATCATATGAGTGTCGATATCGATGATTTTATGATCACTCTGATAAAGAGTAAAAAACGAGTGAAAGCATGTATCGAGCTTGCTAAAATCGATCTATCCAGGGTCGAAATTGAAACCGATTTAGAGAGTGATCCGATTATCGTAGAATATCCCGAACCATACTTTATCAATTATGACGCTTAAGAATAAACAACTCTGCTGCGACATGAGCAGGGAGTCGTCATACATGATGTAATTTTCATATATTATATCATTTTTATAAATAAAACATAAAACATAAAAGAACGATTTAATAGAGTTTTTTGACGGTCATGCGAGGTTTATTCTTCTTATTATACATCATCTCATATCCTTCTTCATCATCACTATTTTCCTCTACATAATTCTGCTCACTGAATTTCCACGCTTCCGGGCAGCATATCTTGAAATCTGGATGAGCATCCGCCTTATACCAGAAGACCTGCTCTTCCAGCTTATTTGATTTTGAACAATTTTCAATCACTAAACAACCATAACTGTCTGTACATTGATCCATCGTTTGACAGAACATGTCGAATGTAGGGAAGATGGACGCATAGCACTCATAGAGTTTCTTGCGATTTTGGTAAGACGCATCACGGAGAATGAATACCCAATCGATGTTGGTGCGAAGATTGGGAGGGATACCGATCGCATATTGCATAAGTAGTACAAACATAATGCCCCAATGACGACCATTCATGAAGATTTCGCGAATGCGCTTATCTTTCTTCCAATCATTATCATATAAACAATCGTCCATGATTAAGAACGCGCGGCGATCAATATTCTTCTCACCCGCTTGAATACGGAAAGTGAGCTGTTGCTGACGCTTCACGAAATCATTCGTAATCTTCGGAGTATACTCTTTATGAATAAAAATAGGTGGAACCATATATGTATAGAATTTATTGGCACCTTCGGTGGGACAAATAACCACGCCACTCGGGATGTCTTGATGGTAATAGAGGAGATCACGTGTCATGAAAGACTTACCCGTATTACGCTTTCCGATCAACACAACGACTTGATCGTCCTTAATACGCTTCATATCGAACTTCTTTAATTGTAAACTCATCTTTTTTATCTTTTTACTACTTTTATAAAGATATTTTTTTTCCTATATATTTTCCGTATATTTTATTACCATATTCTGTAATAAAATATTTTACTATGATATGTATTTTTATTTACGTATGTACTTTTCAATAAAAATAGAAGAACGTACACTTATTACTTACACACATTGGCTTTTAGTATTACTCATCGAGAAATCCGATCATTACATCTTCTCCGCTCATTCGAATCTTGCTTATGTCTACATCGATGCTATTGCTTCCGCTTCCACCTCCAACCATTGCCATGGATGGTTTTACATATTGGATAAAGATGAGATATAGGGCATACATGCCTAAAAGGGCAAAGATCATCATAAATGTGTATTGAATAAATGTATCTTTACTCTCTTCTCCTTCTTTCTTCTTTGGTTTAGTCTCCGTGTTCTTTGACGCGCGCTTATAGAAGAGGGCATAAGCGATTAAAAGAAGAATAAAGAGTATCGCACATACTAAAAGATAATTTTCACGCATTGATTTGATCAGATCCATTTTTGTATCTTTCGTTTTCTAAAAATATTTTAGATATAATTCTTTACTTTTATACGCTCAAAAACGGAACGATCCATCCGAACCATCACTCTCATACCCACTCTTTTGTTGATGATACTGTTTCTCCGGAATAGCGGCTTGATGATACTGTTTCAGCTTCATCTCTTTTAAAGTTGGACGCTTCTTTGAAGAAGCGACAGATCCACCATGTTTCTTTACAATCACCGGGTGAAGCGGTTGATAAGGACGAGGAGGATAAATCGATTGAGAAAGCGGGAAACGTTGAACTTGTTCAACGGGTTGAACGGGTTGTGCGGGTTGAACATGTTCAACCTGTTGAACTGGTTTTAAAGGTGTCCTCCTTGGTTCCCCAAAGGGGGAACAAGAGGTTCGCGGAGACGTCAAATATCCTTTGGGAACAGCTCCCCCACTATACACAATATGTTTCACCTCTTCTACAGGTTGAACAGGTTGAACGTGTTCCACTGGTTTGGGAGAGATAGTCGGAGCAGGCACGTCCGCAACATCGGCGGATTTGAGATTTCGTGTATTTGCAAATGTTGTATAGAGAGCTCCTAAGAATCCTCCACCTCCTCCACTCTGCTCTTCAACATGTTCAATACGTTCAACATGTTCAACAGGTTCAACGTGTTGCGGAGTCGGTGATTCTACAATAGGAGAAACCTCTTGAACATGTTCTCCTGCCCGTTCCGAAACAACCTTTCCGAGCATTTGTTGTGTCGCATCATCACCACCAATGCGAATTTCAATATCATCAATGCTCTGACCGTTCAATGCGTTCTCCACTTTTGTTCCTAAACTAACCGAGGAGTCAGACTCGGATTCAGAAGCCGAACTGAGAGAACTCACATTGCTCTCTGTTCGCGATCGCATTCCATCTTCCTCTTTTTCATTCTCTTCTACTTCAGCCACTTCTGCCTTCTCTTCTACTTCGGATTCTTCTGACTTTATCGAAGACGCATCACTCTCATCTTCTGAAGCACTTTCATCTTCCGAAGCGGTACTGGTACTGCTTCCACCACTCATTTTGGTAGATTCATCATCGGAGGATTCATCCTCATCCTCCGCATCGCTATTGAAATTTTGTTCAAGAAGATCACTGATGGGAAGGAGTTGACGAATGGCGGATTGAATACCATTATCGATTAAGATCAAACTATCGCGCAGATTTTGATGCTTCTCTTTGGATGAAAGATTGAGAGACATATCAAAGATATAAGGATTCTTATAGATCTCCTTGGCACATTCGATATAGCACTTGTGGATAAAGTGCGTGGAAGTGGGAATGTGAACTTGAATCTTCGATTTACGGCGTGGATTATATTGAATCGTGCTCAGGATCTTCATATTTGCGATAATCACCGCTTTAATCAGTTTATCCAAATAAGAGCATTTAGAGCGACTTTTGATGCGATTACACTCTTCAATAATACTGCTCTCATTCCAATCTTTCACCGAAGAGAGCTGCTTCTGAAAGATTTTGATCACACTTTGATTTTGAATCTGATTGATCGATAACTCTTGCTTGATCACATCCATTGTGCCATCAAAGATGAACTTGAAGCGTTCATAAATGCGAGGACTGAGTATTTGCTGTAATTGAGTGGTATACTCTTTCTTCGCTTCGATCATTGACGAGGTGTCCATCTTTTCTTTTGCTTTCTCCTAAAATCTATTTGTTTGAAATATAAATATATGGATAGATAGACGCATCAAACCTATTTTTTTCAAATAGAACATATCGAATATTTTCTTCCTTTATCTTAGTAGATATTCTTCTTAAATATGGAATCAAACAAGAATAAGAATAGATCCAATTTAAATGCGAATGGACGTATGAGTTCAAATAATACAAACGGTTCTTCAAATTCAAATGGTTCAAATGTAAACTCAACCCGTTCTTCAAATTCAAATGGCTCAAATGTGAACTCAACCCGTTCTTCAAATTCAAATGGCTCAAATGTGAACTCAAATCGTAAAAATAAGAGTACAAATAAGAGTACAAATAAGAGTACAAATAATAATAATAATAATATGAATGACTTATCTTTCTTATTCCATTTTGAAAATGCGAATGATGACTCTACTCGCTTGGCTGACCGGAGGTCAGCAGCGAGTAGCAGGGAGTCGTCAAAAAATAAGAATAAAGGGAGATCAAGTCAAAATCAAAATCAAAATAAAAACAAAGAATCATATTTAGGCGATTTATCGCAAATCCCTTTAAGCATAAACCTCATTCAACAGAATATGAATTCAGAATCGAGTACATTTATACCATGGTTTATTCTGATCTGTTTGACCCTCTTTGTCATTATTAGCTAAATTTATTTATCTTCTATAAATAGATTCACTCCTAAAAAGATAATGAGTAATACGAAAATCGTTCGTATTGAAGAGGTGTATAAATCAAACAATTCCTATATTCAATATGCCCCATATGTAATTCTTATACTCCTTCTACTTCTTTTTGTTATCGCATACTCGTATCAAATATAATTTGATATTTTTTATTTTTTCATTCTTTGCAATTGTCGAATATTTATATATTCAACATTCTTTTCAAATGTTGATTTGTTTAAATCAAGAATAGAACCATCTTCTCTTTTATGAGTTAAGATAAAGAAGTGATCTATTTTATATAAACCAATAATATATTTAGAAAGTAGTAGATTTTGTTGATTTTGTGAAATATTTGAAAAGATATCATCTTCTTTTATCATATATATCAGCTTTTGTAAAATATGTTTATTTTTAATCTGATCTATAAAAAAGTCATAAAATGTATTATTCTTTTTTATAGACTCCAATAATTCATATATTTTTATTTTACCGTTGGTTGATATCAAATGATACTCTTTTAAACGGTTCATAAATTCAAGAGATTCAAAGATTTTTTTTAAAAATGCATGAATTTTATCTTCATTTTTACTTTTATTTTTACTTTTGCTCATATTTTTATAAAACATATTTAAAGCTTCTGTAATAAAAACTCTGTAATCGTAATGTGATAAATGATAAAGTATATCTACCTTGTCTGTTTGTTTAAACTGTTTGGGTAAAAAGTACTCATTCATAAATATTTCATCAATCCCATATTCAAACTCCGATTTCATTTCACACGTTTGATAGATCTTGCTTTTATTATGATTTGATAGATTTACAAAGTAGCGCTCTAAGAAATCAGATAAAATATGTGAAGAAACTTTATTTGTTTGATATATAAAATGCGCTACCAAATATTCAAATTGAATATCACTCTCAACACATGATAAACGAGGTGTTAGATAATAATAAGCATGAGACCGATACATAAAGTGTGTTTCACGTTTTTCATCTTCGATCTTCCGTATTAATTTTAAAAATAGATCATTATAATGCGTATCAACATCTAAAACAAGCGTTCGATGTGATGTGTGAAGTTTTAAATCATGTAATGGTAAGAATCTCCATAATGTCCCCGTTGTTCCTTTGTGTACATTCGCATTTATTTCAAAGAGTAGAGGAATATGATATTGAAAGATCTCCATATGATCGCTCTTTATGTGATGATAAAAGGATAATACGCGTTCGATGACGGATGTATCACAATAAACGCGCAAAATGTAATGTGGTAATATTTTACGCATCATAAAGTATAATTGTTTCAATCCTTCAAAATACTTCTTCTTTGCTTCATCACTCTTATCTTTCTTTGAAAAGTACGAAACAGAAATGAGATGATAATTCTCTTTTGGTATCGTATCTCGATATATCTTCCATTCACATTCCATATGCGGACTCAGATTTTCTTTCACAATAAGAGGAGTGATTGATTTTGATCGCGATTTTGGTTTTGATATCGTTTTAGATAGTGATTTAAATTTTGATTTTGATCGCGATTTTGGTTTTGATATTACTACATTTGGATGATCATTCATCTCTTTCTATTTTATATATCTATTTTATATATCTATTTTTATATTTGATAAATCAATTTGAAAAAGTGAAATCAAAATGATATACTCTTCTTTTTATATCACATAATCATCCAATATGGCCGATATACTCTCTTATCAAAAACGAGTAAAGAGTGGAAGTGGAAGTACAAGTGGTGGCAATACCAAATCAGAAAAGGGTACGAGTACCAAGAAGAGTAAAATCGCATATGTCGATTATACATCGATCCAATTCACAGCTGATCAGCGCGTCGCATTTGACACAATGTGTGGCGATGGAAATGTTCTGATCACCGGTCCCGCAGGCACCGGAAAATCCACACTTCTCAAATCCTTCTACTGCTGGTACATCGATACACATTGCGGCGGAAAGATGGAGGATGAATCGATTTATATCACAAGCACAACAGGTATTTCCGCAATGAACATTTCGGGAATCACCATTCACTCATGGTCAGGTATCGAAGATGGCTCGAAGACGATCGATTATTACGTCGAGAAGTTGAAAACAAATATGACAAAGCGAAGTGCGAATCATCGGTGGAAGAAGGCGAAAGTCCTCATCATTGATGAGATCTCGATGATGAGTGGCGAAATGCTGGATAAACTCTGTATCTTGGGACAGCGGCTTCGAGGAAGTGCGGAGCCATTTGGGGGGATCAAGGTGGTCGCATTTTGTGATTTCCTCCAATTGCCCCCTGTAAAGAGCGACATCTTCGCATTTGATGCGATTTGTTGGCGAAAGTTGGCATTTAAAGTATGCTTTCTCAATGAGATTATGCGTCAAAAAGATGCGACCTTTCAGGGGATCTTAAACAAAATTCGCGTGGGTCTTGTCGATGAAGAGGTCGAAGCATACTTAACCCATATTTTTAAGAATGGGCGTACTTCTCGCAAAGATGGTATCATCCCCACTCTCATCTTTCCACTTCGCAAACAAGTCCAGGATTATAATCAACAAGAGCTAAATAAGATCTCTTCTACTGGGACTGGGACTGATAGTGAAAAGCTAATCGTTTATCGCGCATCCTACACATTTTCCAAGAATGTGGAAGAGTATGAGAAGGAACGATATATTCATATCATCAATGAAGGGACGAATTGCGAAGAGACGCTTCAACTTGCCGTGGGAGCACAAGTGATGTATTTGGTGAATCAAAATGAGCTCAATTTGGTAAATGGAAGTCGTGGGGTGATTGTTGATTTTCTCACGCGAATGAATGAAGAGACCCGCCAAGAAGAGCAGATCCCCGTTGTGAAATTCTTGAATATCGAGAAACCACTACCCGTCGAGTATGAAACGTGGACACATGAAGATAAATCGGGAAAGTGCGTCGTAAAACGGCAAATCCCTCTTATGCTCGCATGGGCGCTCACTGTTCATAAAACACAAGGATGTACTCTCGATTATGTGGAACTGAATATTGGAGCACATGTCTTTGAAGCAGGACAAACATATGTCGCACTTTCACGTGTGAAAGATCCATCAGGACTCTTTATTTCCGCATTGGATCTCACGCGAATCAAAGCACACCCAAAGTGCGTCCAATTTTACAACCTTCTTGAAAAGAAGGTAGCAGGTAGTCGCCAACCTTCTTGAAAAGAAGGTAGCAGGTAGTCGCCAACCTTCTTGAAAAGAAGGTAGCAGGTAGTCGACAACCT
>JACCEC012958322.1_pt1 | contig 22169 bp, 18 predicted proteins | sample 7450121 | NCBI WGS metagenome assembly JACCEC01 (sample SAMN15323455, study PRJNA562643) | freshwater metagenome | isolation source: river surface water | place: USA:Blue River Watershed | collected 2017-08-18 | reverse complement strand
GGGAACATGATCACCCACTGACCATCGTCCAGCCGCTGTTTGCCGACACGGATCACCTGTGCCATCGCATCGCGGCCTTTGCTGCGATCGATCGCGATCATGCGCAGCATGGCCAGCCCCCAGCCGAAGAACGGAATGTAGAGCAGCGACTTCTTGAACACGAAGATCAGCGGGCGCGGCATCAGCCAGCAATAAAAAATCGTCTCCCACGCGGACTGATGCTTGGACAGCAGGATCACCGGCGCATCGGGAAGATTCTCCATGCCTTTGATCTGCCAGCGGATGCCGCACGCATAGCGCGCTGCGAGCGTGATGAACACATTCCAGCGCGTGATAAGCCAGTAGCGCTGGCGATATGGCAGCAAGATGAATACGAAGCACGCAAGCGCCCAGATCACCGTAATCACCAGGATCAGCAGCGCAAACAGCAACGAGCACAGGAACAGCACAGGACGGGACATTCGATTTCCATTCAGGGCGACACCGCTGCGCGCTGCCGGCCACCATTATCAATGTTGTTTTTTCTTTGCCAGCGCTGCGCGCGCCATTTCCACGGTGTCCGGCGTTGCCTGATCCGCGTGCAGCAGACGATCCACCATGCTGGCGAGGTCATCGAAAATCTTCGTGCCCGGCGGCAGATCGCCCGCGGCCAGCGTCCGTTCGCCATTGCCGGTCCTGACCAGATACGGTGAGGCACCCACCTGCGCGGCCGCCTGCAGATCGCGCAGCGAATCGCCGACGACCGGCACACCCTGCAAGCTGAGCTCGAAGCGCTGTGCGATCGACAGCAGCATGCCGGGCTGTGGCTTGCGGCAGTCGCATTCCGCCTCCGCGGCATGCGGGCAGTAAAAGATCGCATCAATGCGCGCGCCCACCGCTTGCGCCGACTGATGCAGCTTGTGATGAATCGCGCACAAGGTCTTCATGTCGAACAAACCACGGGAGATGCCAGCCTGATTGGTCGCCACCGCCACGCGGTAACCGTGCTGGTTCAGGCGGGCGATCGCCTGCAGCGAACCGGGAATGGCCACCCATTCCAGCGGCGACTTGATATAGGCGTCCGAATCAAAGTTGATCACGCCGTCACGATCGAGGATGATCAGTTTTGCGGTCGGGTCGCTGGCGGGCATGAAAGACGCTCCGAGCCGTCAGGCCGCCAGCCGCGATATATCCGCGACCCGGTTCATCATCGCATGCAGCGACTGCAGCAGTGCGAGACGATTGGTACGCAGCGCCGGGTCTTCAGCCATCACCATCACATCATTGAAGAAGGCATCCACTTCGTCACGCAGCGCAGCCAGCGCTTTCAGGGTCGCGCTGAAATCTGCTTTCGCAAACGCCTGATCGACCGCTTGCCGCGTCTCCGTCATCGCGCCATACAGCTTTTGTTCAGCGGGCTCAGTCAGCAGCCCGGGCTGCACTTCGCCATGCACGCCTTCGTTTTTCTTCAGGATATTCGTGATGCGCTTGTTGGCCGCAGCCAGCGACGCGGCCTCAGGCAGCGTGGCAAAGGTCTTCACGGCCTCGAGGCGCTCAAGAATATCGTCGAGGCGGTCGGGCGACTGGGCGACCACGGCTTCCACCGCATCTTGTGCATGGCCGCGTTCGCGCAGCAGGCCACGCAGACGGTCATAGATGAACGCCTGAACATCTGCCACCGGATCGGTGAATTGCGCATTGCCACTGAACTGCGACGCAGCCTGACGCAGCAGATGGGACAGCGACAGCGGCAGCTTTTGTTCGACCAGCATGCGCAGCACGCCCAGCGCATGGCGGCGCAGCGCGAACGGATCTTTGTCGCCCGTCGGCGCAAGACCGATGCCCCAGATGCCGATCAGCGTTTCCAGTTTGTCCGCCATCGCCACCACGGTGCCGGTGCGCGTGGCGGGCAAGGCGTCGCCGGCAAAGCGCGGCTGGTAGTGTTCGCCAATGGCCGCAGCGACTTCATCGGCCTCGCCATCATGGCGCGCATAGTAGGTGCCCATGATGCCTTGCAGTTCAGGGAATTCGCCCACCATGTCGGTCAGCAGATCCGCTTTCGACAGCTGCGCGGCGCGCTTCACCAGCGCGACCTCCGCGTTCAGCGACTCTGCTATCGCGCCGGCGATCGCGACCACGCGCTCATTGCGCTGTGCCTGCGAGCCCAGTTTGTTGTGATAAACGACGCTGGAGAGGCCTGACAGCCGGTCGAAAAGTTTTTTCTTCTTGTCCTGCTCGAAGAAGAACTTTGCATCTGACAGGCGTGGACGCACCACACGCTCATTGCCGCCGATGATGTGCTGCGGATCGGCGGTCTCCAGATTCGAGACGATCAGGAAGCGCGAACGCAGCTTGCCGCTGCTGTCGGTCAGCGCGAAATACTTCTGATTGGTCTGCATCGTCAGGATCAGGCATTCCTGTGGCACGGACAGGAAGGCTTCATCGAAACGGCATTCATAAACGACAGGCCACTCGACCAGTGAGCTCACTTCATCCAGCAGCGATTCAGGCATCAGGATCTGGTCGCTGCCCGCCTTGGCCTGCAGCGCTGCGCGTATTTTTTCCTTGCGCGCGCTGTAGCTGGCGATCACGCGGCCTTCTTCTTCCAGAATTTCCGCATAACGCTCTGCCGCGGGAATCGTCAGTGTGGCTTTGCGCGACAGGAAGCGATGACCGAGCGTCGTTTGCGACGATTGCAGCCCCAGCAGGGACAGCGGCACGACCGTGTCATCCAGCAGCGCGATCAGTCCATGCACCGGACGTACGAAATGCACGGTATCGCCATTGGGTCGCTGGTAGCTCATCACTTTGGGAATCGGCAGTTTGGCGACGCTTTCTTCCAGCGTCACCTGCAGGCCAGCGGCCAGCATCTGGCCGGGCGCGGTGTACGTGAAGAAGAAGCTTTCCGCCTTGCCATCGCTGGCCCGCTCCAGTTCTGACAGCGCGATGCTCTCGCGTCCTGCCTGCGCCGCCAGCGCGGCGAGCTTCTTGGTCAGCGGTGCGGCAGGCTGGCCCTGTTTGTCCAGCGCCACCGATACCGGCAGCACTTTCTCACGGATCTGCTTGTCCGGCGACGATGCGCGCACGCCTTGTATCGTCACCGCGAGCCGGCGCGGGCTGGCATAAGCGGTGAAGCTTGCCCCGTCATCAAGGAAGGCGCGCGCGGACAGGCCATTGAACATCGCCGTGGCGAAGGCATCGCCCAGTTTGCCCAGGACTTTCGGAGGGAGTTCTTCGGTCAGCAGCTCGACCAGCAGTGTGTGCTTCATGGTGTTCAGTCGTTATGTTCGTCAGTGCCGGTCAGGCGGCCTTGCTTGCGTCGCCCAGCATCGGGAAGCCGAGCTGTTCGCGCGAGGTGTAATACGCTTGCGCGACCGCACGCGCGAGATTGCGAATGCGGCCAATGTAGGCCGCGCGCTCGGTGACCGAGATTGCGCCGCGCGCATCCAGCAGGTTGAAGGTGTGCGCCGCTTTCAGCACCATCTCGTACGCGGGCAGTGCCAGCGGCACGGCCATCAGCCGCTGCGCCTCGGCTTCGTAATTCGAGAACAGCGAAAACAGGAATTCCGCGTTCGAGTGCTCGAAGTTGTAGCCGGATTGCTCGACTTCATTCTGGTGAAACACGTCACCATAGGTCAGGTGTTTTTTGACACCGCGCTCTTCCCATTCGGTCCACACCAGATCGAATACGTTCTCCACGCCCTGCAGGTACATCGCCAGACGCTCGATGCCGTAGGTGATCTCGCCGAGCACCGGCTTGCAGTCGATACCGCCGACTTGCTGGAAATAGGTGAACTGCGTGACTTCCATGCCATTGAGCCAGACTTCCCAGCCGAGACCCCACGCGCCCAGTGTCGGATTTTCCCAGTCATCTTCGACGAAGCGCACATCGTTTTCGGTGAGTTTCAGTCCCAGCGCTTCCAGCGAGCCGAGGTAGAGATCGAGAATATTTTCCGGCGCGGGCTTGAGCACCACCTGATACTGATAGTAGTGCTGCATGCGGTTGGGATTCTCGCCGTAGCGACCATCCTTGGGGCGGCGCGATGGCTGCACATAGGCGGCGCGCCAGGGCTCAGGGCCGATTGCGCGCAGGAAGGTCGCTGTGTGCGAGGTTCCCGCACCGACCTCCATGTCATACGGTTGCAGCAGCGCGCAGCCTTGCGCGTCCCAGTATTCCTGCAGCTTGAGGATGATTTGTTGGAAAGTCGGTTTTGTTTTCATGGGAAACGGTGTCGGGCGCACGGCTCGGCGACGCGCCGGGAAAAATCATCTGGAAAACCCGGAATTTTAGCCGTTTTTGCTACGCCCAAGACGCTTCAGCCCGGGCAGGGCCAGCAGCGCGAGCGCCAGTCCGACGGGCAGCGTATTGCCCAGCCACAGGTAGGGTGTTTCACCCTGCATGCCTTGCACGGAAGCCTCCAGCGTGCCGCGGCTGAAGGCGGGCAGACGGGCGGCGATCTGTCCCCGGGCATCAATCACGGCGGTCGCCCCGGTATTGGTCGCGCGCAGCATCGGCCGGCCGGTTTCCAGTGCGCGCATCTGCGAGATTTGCAGATGCTGAGGCAGCGCGATGGTATCGCCAAACCATGCAATGTTAGAAACATTCAGCAGGAGGCTGGGCACCGGACTGCCACGGTCAATGGCGGCTGCGATCTGCGCAGCGATCTCTTCGCCGAATAGATCTTCATAGCAGATATTCGGCAATAACCACTGCTCGCGCACATCGATCGGTGGCTGATACAGCGGGCCTCTGCCGAAGTCGCCCAGCGGCATTTTCATCAGATCGACAAACCAGCGCGCGCCCGGCGGTATGAATTCGCCGAAGGGCACCAGATGATGCTTGTCATAGCGGTAGAGCGTGGACTGGCCGAAAGAGAATCCGATCACGCTGTTCAGATAGATGCCGGGCGCCGTCGTCCACGGGACGCCGACGACCAAGGTGCTGTTGCTGTCCCACGCAAAATGCGCGAGCTGTTCCAGGTAGTCCGGTGGCAGCTGGGTCGACAGCAGCGGCAGCGCGGTTTCCGGAGTGGCGATCAGGTCAGCGGGCGCTTCGGTGATCATTTCCCGGTATAGCGACAATGAGGCATCAATATTCGCTGCATCGAATTTCATCTGCTGCGGCACATTGCCCTGCAACAGACGCGCACTGATCGGCTTGCCCAGCGGCCGGGTCCATTCAATGCGTGCCAGCGCAGTGCCGGCCAGCATCAGCACCACCAGCAAGCTGATCGCGGCAAGATTCAAGTGGCGCCGGTGCAGCATCAGACCAAGGCATCCGGCGGCCATCGCCGCCAGCCAGCCGACGCCATACACACCCAACAGTGGCGCGAAACCTGCGAAAGGACTGGCGGTGTGCGCATAGCCCGTTGCTACCCACGAAAAGCCGGTGAAGATCCAGCCGCGTGTCCAGTCGGCCAGCATCCAGCAGGCAGGCAGAATCGCGATCGCTTCGTAGGCTTGGTGATCAGCGCGAAGTGCTGCCCATGACGCCACCCACAGGGCCAGTCCGTACAACAGGCCGAGGCTGGCCGCCAGCAGCACGATGGCAAGTGCCGACAGCACGGCTGGCATTTCTCCGTACACATGCAGGCTCACATACAGCCAGTGCGTGCCGGTGAGAATGGAGGCGGCGCCGAAGCTCCACCCGAGCAGCAAGGCATCGCGCGCGCGCCTTGTGTTGAGGAAAAGACGGGTCAACAGCGCCAGACTTATCAGCTGCACCGGCCATGCGCCGAAAGGCGCAAAGGCAAATACCGTCGCGCCGCCGGCCAAAAGCGACAGCAACAGCGCGGAGCGCGACAGGGGGCGGGCCGCAGCGGCTGCCCCGGCAGCCTGATCAGACGCGGGCAAAAACATTCGGGGCACTGCACGGCATGCCGTGCATCAGCTGGCTTCTCCGAACGAGCGCTGCGGCAGTTTTTCTACCAGCAGCACATGTACCTGTCGTGCATCGGCACGCAGCACTTCGAAGCGCAGATCGTCGATCTCAAACTGCTCGCCCTTGCGCGGCATGCGGCCAAGATGATTCGCCACCAGACCGCCGATGGTATCGACATCCTCATTGGTCAGTGCGGTGCCGAGCGCTTCGTTGAATTGTTCTATCTCGGTCAGTGCCCTGACGCGCCAGCGCGGGCCGAAGTCGCCGTCTTTCACCGGCAGGATATTGTCTTCTTCTTCGTCGAAATCGTATTCGTCTTCGATGTCGCCGACGATTTGTTCAAGCACATCCTCGATGGTGATCAGCCCGGCAACGCCGCTGTATTCATCCACCACAATCGCAATGTGATTACGATTGGCGCGGAAGTCGCGCAGCAGTACATTCAGTCGCTTGGATTCGGGAATGAAAACCGCCGGTCGCAGCATGTCGCGCAGATCGAATTCATCTTCTGCGTAATAGCGCAGCAAGTCTTTGGCAAGCAGAATGCCGACCACCTTGTCGCGATCGCCATCGACTGCAGGGAAGCGCGAGTGCGCCGTCGCCAGGACCGTCGGCATCCATTCTTCGATCGGACGGGCAATATCGACCACATCCATTTGCGAGCGTGGGATCATGATGTCGCGCACGCACAGGTCGGATACCTGAAACACACCTTCGATCATTGACAGCGCGTCGGCATCCAGCAGATTGCGTTCATGCGCATCGTGCAGCACTTCCAGCAACTCGCTGCGATTTTCAGGCTCGGGAGAGATCAGCGCGGTCAGGCGCTCAAACAGGGAGCGGTGGGGCTTGGGATGGTCGGCGGCACGCCCGCCGGGGGGATAGTCTTGCATATGGCGCAATGCCAGAGTTCAGGAAAGGAGAGGATACCGTAAAACGATCGGTGGTCCGATAAAGAAAGACAGCAGCAGCATGCAGATTTGCTAATTTGAAATTCGCCGCTCACACACTTCCGCGCGAACCGACGTTGGCAGGAGATCAGTCACGTTGCAGATACGGATCGGGAATGCCCAGTCTGGCCAGTATCTCGGTTTCCAGCTGTTCCATCTCGGCCGCTTCCTCATCGTCCTCATGTTCATAGCCCTGCGCATGCAACATCCCATGTACGACAAGATGCGCTGCGTGCTGTTCCAGCGGCAGATCTTGCTCTGCCGCTTCTTTCAGCAGCACATCGGTGCAGAGCACGATATCGGCGCGAACGATGTCGTCATTGCCTTCTGCGTCTTCTTCACTGTACGCGAAGGTCAGCACATTGGTCGCGTAATCTTTTCCGCGATAATCGCGGTTCAGCGCGCGACCTTCCTCGGCATCGACAAAACGCAGGGTCAGCTCGGCGCTGGCCAGCTGAGCTGCCTGCACCCAGCGCCGTATCTTTGCTCGGGAAAGCTGTTCCGACAGCCGCCGGTCGGCGAACTGCACCGACAGGGACAGGGACAAGGGCTTATTTGCCGCCATCGCGGGTGGCTGCTGTGGTTGCTGTGGCAGCAGCGGCGGAGGCCGCATCATAGGCATCGACAATGCGGCCGACCAGCGGATGACGGACCACATCGGCGCTGGTGAAGCGGGTAAACGCGATGCCGCGCACCGATGACAGCACATTCATCGCATCGACGAGGCCGCTTTTCTGTCCGCGCTGCAGGTCGATCTGCGTGATATCGCCCGTCACCACTGCCTTGCTGCCAAAGCCTATGCGGGTGAGGAACATCTTCATCTGCTCGGGCGTGGTGTTCTGCGCTTCATCGAGAATGATGAATGCATGATTCAGCGTGCGCCCGCGCATATAGGCCAGCGGCGCGATCTCGATCGCCTGTTTCTCGAACATTTTTTGCGTGCGGTCGAAGCCGAGCAAGTCATACAGCGCATCGTACAGAGGCCGCAGATACGGATCGACCTTTTGCGCCAGATCGCCGGGCAGAAATCCGAGGCGCTCGCCGGCTTCGACGGCAGGGCGCGTCAGTACAATGCGGCGCACCGCATCACGCTCCAGTGCATCGACAGCGCAGGCAACGGCCAGATAGGTTTTGCCGGTACCGGCCGGGCCGACGCCGAAGGTCACATCATGTTCGAGAATCGCCTTCAGATACTGACTCTGATGCGGCGTGCGGCCGCGCAAATCGCTGCGACGGGTTCGCAATACCGGGCTGTCCGGCATCTCATCGGCATCTCTGGCCAGAATGGCGGGCTTGTCGGGCTGAGCGGCGCTGGCTTTCTGCTCTACCAGTGCCAGCTGGATTTCTTCGACCGAGATCGGATGATCGGCTGCGGCATAAAATTTTTCCAGTATCTCGACCGCGCGCTGCGCATTGAGTCCGTCAGCGATGAATTTTTCTCCACGCCGGAACAGCGTGACATCCAGCGCCGCGGCAATTTGCCTCAGATTTTCATCGACCGGCCCGCACAGGTTGGCAAGCCGCGTGTTGTCGACCGGCTCAGGAGAAAAATAGCGCGGTGGCGTCTGCGCGGCTTTCGCGCTGCCGCGCGGCGTGCTGTTAGCTGACTTCATTGTTTCACCACCACATCGCCGCGCAGCGAGAACGGATGGCTCTCGGTAATGTTCACCTCGATGAACTGACCGATCAGGCGCGATGCATGCGGCCCGCCATCAAAGTTGACTACGCGATTATTCTCGGTGCGGCCCTGCAGTTCATTCGGGTCACGCTTGGACGGGCCTTCGACCAGCACACGCTGCAGACTGCCCACCATTGCCTCGGAGATGCGGCGTGTGTTGTCGGCAATGACTTTTTGCAGTCGCTGAAGGCGCGCGAGCTTCACGTCCTGCGGGGTGTCGTCGGCAAGATTCGCCGCAGGCGTGCCGGGACGAGGGCTGAAGATGAACGAGAAGCTGTTGTCATAGCCTACATCGTCAACCAGCTTCATCAATGCCTCGAAATCTGCCTCCGTTTCGCCCGGAAAGCCCACAATGAAATCCGACGAGATCGTGATATCGGGTCGTACCTCACGCAAGCGGCGAATAATGGATTTGTATTCGAGCACGGTATAGCCGCGTTTCATCGCCGCCAGTATCTGGTCCGAGCCATGCTGTGCCGGCAGGTAGAGATGGTTGACCAGCTTGGGCACACGCGCATAGACATCGATGAGGCGCTGGGTAAATTCCTTTGGATGGCTGGTCACGTAACGAATTCGCTCGATCTCTTCGAATTCTGCGATGTATTCGATCAGCAGCGCAAAATCGGCCATGTCACCTTCGGCCATCAGGCCGCGGTACGCATTCACGTTCTGGCCGAGCAGGGTGATTTCCCTGACACCCTGAGACACCAGCTGGGCGACTTCGGCCAGCACGTCATCAAAGCGGCGTGAGACTTCCTCGCCCCGCGTGTAAGGCACGACGCAGTAGCTGCAGTACTTGCTGCAGCCTTCCATGATGGAAACAAAAGCGCTGCTACCCTCGACACGTGCAGGCGGCAGGTGATCGAATTTTTCGATCTCGGGAAAGCTGATGTCGACCTGCGCACGGCCTTTGGTACGCCGGGCATGCAGCATCTCGGGCAGGCGGTGCAGGGTCTGCGGGCCAAACACGACATCCACATACGGTGCCCGTTTTACAATGGCTTCACCTTCCTGCGAAGCGACGCAGCCGCCGACGCCAATGATCAGGCCGGGATTTTTCTGTTTCAGCTCGCGCACGCGGCCAAGGTCGGAGAACACTTTCTCCTGCGCTTTTTCGCGGACGGAGCAGGTGTTGAACAGGATGATATCGGCATCCTCGGGCGTGTCGGTCTTGATCACTCCCTCGGCTTCGCGCAGCACGTCCGCCATTTTGTCCGAGTCGTACTCGTTCATCTGGCAGCCGAAGGTCTTGATGAATAATTTTTTTTGCATGAATCGAAAAAGCGTGGCGCCGGGCGCGGCGCAGCGCGCAGTGACCTGACAGGTCAGTGGGCTTGGGTGCGGGGAATAATGCACAAAATTATAGCAGGAGCATGCATCGCTTACATTGCTGTCAGGGCTTTTCTGCCGGCGATGGCCGCTGCTGCTTTGTCACGATGCGGCCGGCTGCTGCCGCCGCTTCTGCCCTTGTCCCTGCTTATCTCTCTGGCCACCCTGTCGCCTGTCTGTGTTGCACAGCCCACGGACTGGAACAACTGGGAAAGTTTCCGCCAGCGTTACATTCAGTTCGATGGCCGGGTCACCGAACATGAATTTAATGCGCGCACCACTTCCGAAGCACAGGCTTATTCCCTGTTTTTTGCGCTGGTGAACAACGATCCCTCCTTGTTTGCATTGCTGCTGGAATGGACGGAAAACAATCTTGCCAATGGCGATCTGGGCACCCGGCTGCCGGGATGGTTATGGGGGCAGGCAACGGAGCCGGTGTCCGGAACCGAGCTGATGCCCCGCTGGCGGCTGCTTGACGAGAACTCTGCATCCGACGCCGATCTGTGGATCGCCTACACGCTGCTGGAGGCCGGCCGCTTGTGGCAAGTGTCCCGCTATCACGCGCTGGGTATGACGCTGCTCAGACAGATCAGCCAGAAGGAGGTGCTCAGGCTGCCGGACGGAGGAGTCATCTTGTTGCCCGGACAGCGCGGCTTTCAGATTGCGGAACACCGCTGGCGCATTAATCCCAGTTACTTCGTGCCGCAGCAGTTCGCGCTGTTTGCGCGTGCCGATCCGTCGGGCCCGTGGTCCCTGCTGGTCAATCAACTGTCGGTGATGATGTCGGACTGCTGCCCATCAGGTTATGCACCGGACTGGGTGGTGTATCACGAGGGTTCCGGTTGGAAGACCGACAAGGAAAGCCGGGCGACAGGCTCCTATGACGCGATTCGCGTCTACCTGTGGGCCGGGATGATGGACAGCCGGCAGCCCGGACGCCGGCAACTGCTGGAAGCCCTGCATGGCATGCATACGCGACTCCAGCGCCGCGGGGAAGCGCCGGAGCGGGTCGATGTGACATCGGGAAAGGGCTCGGGCAAGTCGCCGCCCGGCCACGTCGCAGCCCTGATTCCTTTTTTGGATGCGCTGGATGAAAAAGCGCTGCTGGCACACAGTCTGCAGCAGCTGCGCGCGCTGGAATCGGAGGGGCTGTCTGGCCGCAGGCAGCGTTACTACGATCAGGTGCTTGCATTGTTCGGGCTGGGTTATATCGAACGGCGCTTTCGGTTCAGTCCGTGCGGCGAGCTGTTGACCGCATGGAGCAGGCTGAGTCCGGAATGCCGGGGTCAGAACACGGCCGAGAATGCCAGCCCGCCGTAGCTGACCGAGGGATCGTCGCGTGGTTTTTCTTTACCTGCGGTGAAGTCCAGCGAAAAGGTTTTGCTCAGCGGGATCGCAATGAAAACCCCGGCTGCCCGCGTTTCGTAGGTGTCGCCCTTGAGCCGTTTCACCTCGACACCGTTGCGCCAGCCTTCGGCGGGCCGGAATCCGGCGCGCAGTCGTACAAAACTGCTGCCCAGACCGATCGAGTAGTTCGCGATCAGGTCGGCATCAGACCGGCCGACGAGCGGCGTGTAGGCCATCAGCTGCGGATTGAGCGTGATGATATTTCCGGATTTTTCATCCTTTGGCTCGAAGGGCGCGAGTCCGATGTTGCGATAGCCGATGGTCGCCGAGAGGTCGATTCTGCGCGTGCCGAATTGCCATGCGTGCCCTATGCCGCCCTCGATGCCGGGCACTTTGCCGTTCACCTCTTCGGCCGCGCCGCGTTCGGTCGATGAGAAGCGATAGCGAATCATGCTGATCACTGCCTTCCGGTACCAGCCACGCCCGAGCTGCTCGCCATCCATCGGCATGACGGTGCCAAGATAAGCATAGCTGCTGTTGGATGAGCCCTCAGCGCCCGAGAAAACGACGTTTTCTGATCGGGCTGCTCCGCACAGGGCGATTGCGGCGGCGCCCGCGAAGCAGGCCAGCGTTCTGCGGATCCGGTGTGCGCGTGTCGCTGACGGTGTCATCAGGCGTGTCCTGAGGTGTGTCGTTGATCGAGTCATTATTTTTTTTCCGGTGCGGTGAGGGTGGTGTTCAGTTTGCCCGGGCCAGGCCGAAGGGCCTTTGCGGTGACCATTGCCAGATGCCACCCGCCGCGAACGATGGCTTTTTTCAGGAGCATCAGAAAGGCCGAGGCCACACTGCGGCGGCGATGGCGTCGCTGAAGGCTGTTCATCAATTGTTCGCCCGAACCGTAGGGTATCGCAACTGCCGCGCGCATTTGCTCCGGACCGGCCGGAGTATAGGCCAGCCCGATGGCCACCTTGCCCGGGGCAGTCAGCTTCATTTTTTGCAGCCTGCCCTCCAGCGTATGCGCAACACCTTCGACCCGGATCGCGAAGCGGCTGGCGCGCTTTACCTGTTTTTGCTGCTCATCCGACAGATCAAGCAGCAGGCCTGCGCCGGTTGCGGAGGCATCGACCACGGTGCCTTGCAGATCCAGCCCGTTGTCGGTGCAGAGACGCGCGGGATATCTGACCGAGGCGCGCGGATAGAACCGGCGTTGCTTGCGCTCCAGCATGACTCCCAGCGCGCACAGCAAAAAGACAAAATCGATTGACGCCCAGAGTCCGACAAAAACCAGCATGGAGGTCAACTCCGGTTCGGCATGCAGGCGGTACACGCACATCCCCAGTGCAGCGGCGTTCAGCGCGGCCAGCAGATAAAACGGTTTGGCCAGTGCCGAGACAAAGTCTTTTTCCAGAATCTCGCCTTTTGGCGTCACTCTGAACTGAGGCGCGCGCGGACTGCGCAGCAGGTGCAGAATGTTGACGGTCAGATGGATCGATTGAATGACTTCATACAAATACGAGATGAATGGCCAGCGCACTTTTCCATAAATGAACTGAGTCGTTATCGTCGAGCACAGCAGTGCCGGGGCACCGTAGGCGACGACTTCGATCACTTCTGCATTCGCCAGCGGGACATACAATAGCAGCGTAATGATCGGCATGATCAGGTGGATCAGCCGGGTAATCGGAAAACCCCAGAATAGCGCGAAATTGGTGAACAGGATCCGCTGCATCAGGCTTAGCTTCGGCAATCGCCAGGGATTGAGAAACAGGAAGATTTGCCACATACCCTGACCCCAGCGTGCGCGTTGCTGAATGAAGCCGCTGAAAGTCTCGGGTTGCAGGCCAGAGATCAGTGGCTGATTCAGATAGGCAGAGGTGTATCCCTTAGCAAACGCGCGCAAGGTGGTTTCCGCATCCTCCGTGACCGTCTGCGTCGAAAAACCGCCGATATCCTCGATCGCCACGCGGCGCAGCATGGCCGCCGATCCGCAGAAGAAGGTTGCTCCCCAGGCATCCAGTCCCGGCTGGATCTTGTTGTAGAACATGTCATTCTCGGAGGGCGAGTAATTGAAGGTGGCGAGATTTCGTTCGAGCGGATCCGGGTTGACGAAATAGTGAGGTGTCTGCACCAGAAAAAGCGAGGGATCGGCAAGAAAAAATCCCAGCGTCTTTTCCACGAATTCACTTGCAGGGACATGGTCACAATCGAGGACGACGATGAATTCACCTTGTGTGATTTTAAGCGCGGCATTCAGATTGCCGGCCTTGGCGTGTTCATTCTTTTCGCGGGTCAGGTAGGTGGCGCCGAACTGCGATGTGATATCGCGTATCTTGTCCGCGCGCCGACGTGCGGCTGCCGCCCGCACCGGATCGGTATCCGCCAGCATTTGCGACGTCCCGCCATCATCCAGCACATACACCCGCAGTTTCCCCGACGGATAGCGTATCTGGGTCGCCGCAACAATGGTTGCGTGCACCAGCTCAGGATCTTCGTTGTAGGTAGGTATGTAGACATCGACGACCGGTAATGCCGCCGGGTCGGCAGGCAGGGGCAGCGGGGTTCTCTGACTCTTCAGCAGATTGGGCAGATGGCCCAGCGCATTTACCGCGTACGAGTAGCATTCGGTCACGAATAACAGCAAGCCGATGATGGCGGCTGCCACACCGAAATGCAGGGGCAGGGTGTCTGTACCCCGCCATATCAGATAGCGCAGTGTCGCCGCCAGACTGAGGAAGATCATCGCAATGCGTATGACGTCATGGCCGCGACGGTCATCGCGGTCGCGCCAGACGACGGACATTGCCCCTACCAGCAGCACCGTCAGTGCCGAGCCGAATAATTGTTCTTCCAGTGTGGCGGGCAGCGAAGAGACATAAATCAGCCCGACAACGCCCAGACCGACACGAAGCGTCGGCAAGGTTTGACGAAACGAATGTCCGGTAGCTATCGCCGTTGGTTCACTTGTGCGCATTGGGTTGTGGCTCGTTCGAGACAAGCAGTCAGGTTTGGACAAAAAGTAACTTTGCCTACCTTAAAAAAATTATTGCTACTTTGTCAACGAAAAAATCCGATAGTCGGTTAATTTGATCGACTATATATTTTTATGAGGAAACTATGCGTTGCCAGTCAGTTGCCTGTCATGCAGGCTGAAACGCGAGGATTCAGATGAGATCCCGCTCATTGGGCAGAGATGTGCAGCTTAGGCACGAAGCTGTGTCATATTTCCCTAACGCAAATCACTAGCTCACCGGCGTGCGGCTCGCATACGGCACGCTTCCGGCACGCTTCCGGCAAAATACGCAGATGGCTCAGACACTGTTCGACAAATACGGCGGCGTACCCGTAGTGACCCGCATCGTGCGCGACTTTTACAAGCGCGTGATGCGCAGACCAAACTTGCGCCGGTATTTCGAGGGCGTGCCTCTGGAGCGGCTGATTCATCATCAGATCCGCTTCGTGTCGATGGCGATGGGAAAACCGCCGCTGAATTACTCAGATGCGGTGCTGCATGCCGCGCACGGGCCGCGAGGCATCACCAAGGCATCATTCGATCTGATGATTGCACTGTTCCTCGATGCGCTGGCTGCAGAAGACATCGACCCTGACGATATGGAGCAGATCGTCAGTGTGCTGCGTGCCCGACAGGATGTGGTGGTCAGCAAATAAGTCGATAATTCTCTCCCCGGCCGAGGCGAGAGCATCACGCCACATCGCTTGTCACGTATCTGCATGAATTCTGCTGAAGCCTTAGTACCCGATGTTTTCGTGCTGCTGGACGATGCCGGTTCCGGTTCATCTCCGGATTCTCGGCACTCCCGGTTTTACAGCAGATTGCGACAGGAGATCGTCTGCCGTGATGCTGAGTCGGTGGACGGCTTTTTCCAGGCCATTGACGCTGCATTGGCTGCAGGTCTGCGTGCCGTGGGATTTTTCAGCTACGAATTCGGCCATCTGCTGCACGGCCTTGCGCTGCAGCCAGCTTCAGCGCCGCCTCTCGCGCGTGTGCTGATGTTTGAGCATTGCGAGCACTGGTCCGCAGCCGACGTCGGACGCTGGCTGCAGAGCCGTACTCTCGATGCTTCTTATGCGCTTGAATCGCCGGTTCCGGCATTCAGCGAAGCTGCGTTCACTGCGCAGGTCGAGACCATCCGTCGCTACATCGAGGCCGGGGAAACCTACCAGATCAACCTGACCTTTCCCTTGCGATTCAGGACGCATGGTGATCCGCTGGCCTTGTACGCAGCGCTGCGTGCGCGACAGCCAGTTCCTTTCGGTGCGCTGGCGGCGCTGCCGGACGGATCGCATGTGCTCTCATTGTCACCAGAGCTTTTCGTCAGCCACCGCCAAGGCCAGCTGCGCTGCAAGCCGATGAAAGGCACGGCGAGGGCTCAGGGCGATTCATTGCTGGATGAGCAGCAGAGCATTGCGCTGGCCGGCAGCACCAAGGAGCGCGCCGAAAATCTCATGATCGTTGATCTTCTCAGAAACGATCTTGGTCGTATTGCCGAGACAGGATCTGTCAGCGTGCGCGATCTGTTTGCTGTCGAGCGTTTCGGCGGCGTCCTGCAAATGACCTCGACCATCGAGGCTCGCCTGCGCGCCGGAGCCAGCTTATCGGATTGTTTTGCGGCGCTCTATCCGTGCGGTTCGATCACGGGCGCCCCGAAGCGGCGCTCCATGCAGATATTGCAGTCGCTGGAGCAAGCGCCGCGTGGTTTGTATACCGGCGCCATCGGTTGGTTCGATCCGCCCTCATCGCTGCCCAGACCGGGCGATTTCACCTTGTCAGTGCCGATCCGAACACTAGTACTTCAGCCTCCCACTGCCGGCGAGATGCGCGAGGGCGAGATGGGAGTGGGCGCGGGCATCACGTACGACAGTACTGCGCAGGCGGAATATCAGGAATGTCTGCTGAAAGCGGCCTTCCTCACCGGCCTGCCGCCCGGATTCGACCTGTTTGAGACCATGTATGCGACGCGGGCAGGCATCCGGCATCATGAACGTCATCTTGCGCGACTGGTGACATCGGCGATGCATTTTGGTTTTGCACTGGACAAGGCCGAGCTTCGGCGGAGGATGGTGAGCGCGTGTGAACAGCTGCCCGATCATGGCGAATACCGGCTGCGGCTCTCGCTCTCGCCTGCAGGGAAAATCACCATCACGCATGCACCGCTTGTGCCACTGACAACGCCGGTAAAGCTGCTCTTGTCGGACACGACAACGTATTCCGATGACCACTTCCTCAAGCACAAGACCAGTATTCGGCGTCTTTATGATCAGGGCTGGCAGCAGGCCGAGGCCGTTGGCGCATTCGACAGCCTCTTTTGCAACGAGCGCGGAGAGCTGACCGAGGGCGGTCGCAGCAATCTGTTCATCAAGCTGAAGGGGCGCTGGTTCACACCGCCGCTGTCGGCCGGTCTGCTGCCCGGCGTGATGCGATCAGTGATGCTGGAGGATGATCGCCTGAATGCGACCGAATGCAGCCTGACGCTCGATGATCTGGCCGCGGCGGAGGAAGTGGCAGTGTGTAATGCGTTGAGGGGATGGCTGCGTGCTGAAGTATTTTTCCCGTCCGGCCTACCCCGGAGTGAGTTAGTGAATCGAACGTTTTGCGTTTTGCGAAAAGTAGACTACTTTTAGATGTAAAAAAAGCACTTAGATCGCTCTAAGTGCTTAATTTAACTAGGAATTCTTGGTGGTGATAGGTGGACTTGAACCACCGACCCCAGCATTATGAGTGCTGTGCTCTAACCAACTGAGCTATATCACCGCGAAGCCGGCGATTATGGCTTCGGACCGCCCCGATGTCAACCCAGCCGCTGCCGCAGCGCACTCAGGATGGGCCTGGCCGGCTGCGCTAAGAGGCAGTCAATCACGATGCGGTCGTTCATGCTGCGCAGCCAGGTCAGCTGGCGCTTGGCCAGTTGCCGCGTGGCGGCAATGCCTTTTTCTCGTAAAGCGGCCTTGTCGATTTGACCATCAAGGTATTCCCATGCCTGCCGATAGCCGACGCAGCGAATCGCGGGTAGCCCGGCATGAAGATCGCCGCGAGCGCGCAGTGTGGTCACCTCGTCCAGCAGACCGGGAGTCACGGATAACATCGCATCGAAGCGGTCAGCGATACGCTGGTGCAGCACACCGCGATCCGATGGCTCCAGCGCGAAGGGGATCAGTTCGAAAGGCAGTGCTTCCCTGGATCGTCTGGCCAGCAGTTCCGACATTGGCCTGCCGGTCAGCGCAATGATCTCTAGCGCCCGCTGCACGCGCTGGGTATCAGCAGGTTTCAAACGCTCAGCCGTTACCGGATCCAGTTCGCGCAACCGTGCGTGCAGCGCAGGCGTGCCATGCCGCGCGATCTCCATGTCCAGCTGCGCGCGAAGTGCCAGATCAGCTTGCGGCAAATCGTCGAGCCCGTCGCGCAGCCCTTTGAAGTACAACATGGTGCCGCCGACCAGCAGCGGCAGCCTGCCGCGCGCCTGAATCTCGCTGACCAGCCTGATCGCATCCTGCCGGAATTGCATGACCGAGTAAGCATCGCGCGGATCGAGAATATCGATCAGGTGATGCGGCACCTCGGAGAGCTCTTTTTTCGTCGGCTTGGCCGTGCCGATGTCCATGCCGCGATAGACCAGCGCAGAATCGACCGAGATGATCTCGCTTGGAATATCACGCGCGATGGTCAGCGCAGCGGCGGTTTTACCGGAGGCCGTCGGCCCCATGATGGCTACCGCGATGGGTTGTTTCATCGGCTGGTCTGCGCGAGCGCGGCGCGGCGCGACATCAGCCGCACGGTGATGAAGTTCAGCGTACCTATGCAGCACGAGATGATCGCCATCGGGTACAGCGTGCCATTGTGGGTGGCGCCGACCAGACTGCCGACGATGAACGCGCAGGCCATCATCATTGAGCCCATCAGCCCGGCGGCTGTGCCCGCCTGTTTCGGGAAAGGCGCGACGGCGCCTGCCTGGGTGACCGGAAAGATAATCCCGTGCGAGGCCATGGTGATGAACATCGACAGCACCACCATGCCCCAGTGCCACAGACCCAGCAGCGTTGCGATCAGGAAGAAGCTGCCGCCGGCCAGCGCACAGGCGGTGCCGATGCGCAGTGCCTGCGTTCCGGTGATCGTCATCAGCAGGCGGCGACAGACCAGCGTGCCGGTCATGTAGCCAGACACGGCAACGGCGAAGCAGACGCCGAACCATTGCGTAGGCACACCAAGCACTTTGATCAGGATGAACGATGAGCCCGAAATGAACATGAAGATGCCGCCGTACGAGAGTGCCGAGGGCAGCACATGGCTCCAGAAATCATGCGAGCCCATGACGAGACGATAGTTTTCGATCAGGCCGCTCAGGTTGGTCGCATTCGGATTCTTGTGCTCATTCGTCTCTGGCAGTCGCAGCATGCAGACCGTCAGCAGCGTGGCAGAAAACAGCCCCAGCACCACAAACGCGGCTCGCCAGCCGAAATTCACTTGCAGCACCGAGCCGAGCATCGGCCCGATGATCGGCGCCATCGACAGCCAGGTGCTGGCGCGTGCAATCACGCGCGCGCTGTGCTCGGGCGGGTAGGCATCGCGCACGATAGCGCGTGCAATCATCACTGCCGTGCAGCAGCCCAGCGCCTGCACGAACCGTGCGGCGATCAGTATCTCGATGCTCGGCGACAGCCCGCACAAAATACTCGCAGCGACATAGGTGGCCAGTCCGGCCAGCAGCACAGGTCGACGGCCATAACGATCCGACAGCGGGCCGACGATCAGCTGCGCGCTGCCAAAGCCCACCACGAACAGTGACAAGGTCAGCTGCACCGTGGAGACCGGCACACCAAAGACGGTGGCCAGACTGGGCAGGGAAGCGAGATACAGGTCGGTCGACAGCGGCTGCATCATCAGCATTGTCGTCACCAGCACCAGAACAGGTGCGTGCGCGAACTGGGGCAGGGGCGGATGGCTCATTCGGTTGGTGCGATTTTCGCTCACTGCCCGCGCAGGAACAGCTTGTCCAGATCGGACAGCGCAAGCTGCACCCAGGTCGGCCTGCCATGATTGCACTGATCGGCGCGCTCGGTCGCTTCCATCTGGCGCAGCAGCGCGTTCATTTCAGGCACGCTCAGCAGCCGGTTCGCGCGCACGGCAGTATGACAGGCCAGCGTGCCGAGCATTTCATTGCGGCGCTCGATCAGCACGCGCGATCCGCCGAATTCCCGCAAGTCGCGCAACACGTCGCGCGCCAGCGATTGTGCGTCACTGTTCTTCAGCAGCGCGGGAATGGCGCGTACTGCCAGCGTGGTAGGTGACGTCACCGCGATATCAAAGCCCAGCGCGGCGAGCGTGTCGCGGTTTTCTTCGGCGGTGCCGACCTCCACCGGGTCGGCGACAAAGGTCACCGGTATCAGCAGCGGCTGCAGCTGCACTGCATCCGCATCCAGCGACTGCTTGAATTGTTCGTACAAGATGCGTTCATGTGCGGCGTGCATATCGACCAGCACCAGCCCACGCTGGTTTTGCGCGAGCACGTAAATGCCATGCAATTGTGCCAGCGCGAAGCCCAGCGGATGCTCATCGTCGCTGTCCTCGGAATCGGTGCCTCCGGTGCGTGGCGCAAACGCCGGTGCATTGCTCACAGCTGAGGTGGGCGACGCCATCGCTTCCGAGAACAGCGCGCCGTAGCGCGCGGTGTCTTGCGCCACGCCCAGCGTGGCCTGTCGTGGCCGGGCATTGATCCATGGCAGCGCGTTCGATGACGAAGGCACCGGTGCAGGAGCTGCGCCTTGTGCGGTGGCCGAGGTGCGGCCCAGCGTGCGGCTCACTGCATGAAACACGAACTGGTGCACGGCGCGGCTGTCACGGAAGCGCACCTCGATCTTTGACGGATGCACATTCACATCGACCAGCGCCGGGTCGAGATCCAGCATCATTACATATGAAGGAAAGCGGTCGCCATGCAGCACATCCTGATACGCAGAGCGCACTGCATGCGTGAGCAGCTTGTCGCGCACGAAGCGTCCGTTCACGTAAAAATACTGCGAATCGGCACGGGCGCGTGCGGCAGTCGGCAAACCGACATGGCCATGCAGCCGAATGGGCCCGGCGGTTTCGTCCAGCGGCAGCGAGGCCTGCGCAAACTCGTCACCGAGTATCTGTGCGCTACGCTGTTCCAGCGTGCTTTCCTGCCAGTGGTCGATAGTCTTGCCGTTATGCGTCAGCGTGAATTGCACATCAGGCCGTGCCAGTGCGATGCGCCGCACCACTTCAGCACAATGACCGAATTCAGTCTGCTCGGATTTCAGGAATTTGCGCCGTGCCGGTGTGTTGAAATACAGGTCTTGCACATCAATGACCGTGCCTTGCGTGCCCGATGCGGGTGTGGTGTGTGCAGGCTCATGACCGCTGACTTGCCACGCATGAGGCTGCCCTTCGCTGCGTGATGTGATGGTGAGCTGCGCGACCGAGGCAATCGATGCCAGCGCCTCGCCGCGAAAGCCGAGTGTCATCACATTTTCCAGATCGGACAGGCTGGCGATCTTGGAGGTTGCATGGCGTGCGAGCGCCAGCGGCAGCTGCTCCGGCGGTATGCCGCAGCCATCGTCGGTGATGGCGATGCGTTTCACGCCGCCGGCTTCCAGGCGGATCATCAGCCGGGTCGCGCCGGCGTCCAGCGCGTTTTCCAGTAGTTCCTTCACCACGGCCGAGGGTCGTTCGATCACTTCGCCGGCCGCGATCTGCGAGATCAGCTGGTCGGGCAGCGGGCGAATGACGCGCTCTTGCGCGCGTTCTGATGCGCGCTCGGAGGGGGTGAGGGGAGACATCAGGCGATTATACCGGGGGGCGATGCAGTCATTTCCCGGCGAATTCCGCTCGCCGGCGGTGTATGATCTGCGCTCGTTTTGCACTGCACATTTGCCCGCGATGGAATTTTCACAGCTTCTTGGCCTGATACTGCATATCGACAAATCGCTGGGCGATTTGCTCGTCAATTACGGTGCGCTGGTATATGCGCTGCTGTTCGGCATTGTGTTTGCCGAAACAGGTCTGGTGATCTTTCCTTTTCTTCCCGGTGACACGTTGCTGTTCATGGGCGGCGCGTTTTGTGCAAGCGGTGCGATGAATGCGCCGCTGCTGACCTTATTGTTGGTGACCGCTGCGATTACGGGTAATACCGTCAATTATTTTGTCGGGCGCGCCATCGGGCAAAAGGCGTACACGCGCAACTACCGCTGGCTGGATCGCAACGCGCTGGAGAAGACACATGCGTTTTTCGAGAAGCACGGCGGAAAAACGATCGTACTCGCGCGCTGGCTGCCGGTGGTGCGCACCTTCGCGCCCTTTGTTGCCGGCATGTCCGGCATGACTCATTCGCGCTTTCAGGCCTACAACGTCGCCGGCGCGCTGCTATGGGTGGTGGTGCTGGTTGCGGCGGGCTATTTCTTTGGCAATATCCCGGTGATTCGCGATCATCTGAATACCATTGTGCTGATCGGGCTGGCGGCAGCGGTGGTGCCTGTCGTGCTGGCCGCAGCGGTCAGGTTTTTCAGGCAGATGGGGCGCGGTACTTCTTCGGGAGACTGACGATTTTATTGCGCGACGGAAGGGTAAGGGGTAACGCCATTGTCGTCCCGCGTCAGCAATTGCATCATTTTCGGATGGATAAATAATTTTTCCCGACCGAATTCCAGTTCGCGAAGCACTCCGATGTCGACCAGCTGCTTGAGGTAGCGAAAGCCCTCCAGCAGCGCGGTTCCATATTGCAGCGTCTCACGTGTTGATGCGTCCGCCTGTTTTAGCTCAGCCAACGCCGCCCGAGCCGTGATGCACTGTTTAAGCACGGCACGTGTCTCGACCTCTTCACCGGGAGAACGAGGGGTGATTCATTGTGTGGCGGTTCGGGATGCCAGGATGACATGATTCAAATTCGCGATTTTTGCGACACGTTTCGTGCTCATGTCGCTGGCGGCGACAGGTCAACCAGATATGTCGCGTTTTCTCGATTTTTGCGACATG
>JACCEC011590766.1_pt1 | contig 22174 bp, 24 predicted proteins | sample 7450121 | NCBI WGS metagenome assembly JACCEC01 (sample SAMN15323455, study PRJNA562643) | freshwater metagenome | isolation source: river surface water | place: USA:Blue River Watershed | collected 2017-08-18 | reverse complement strand
GGCCGATGCTGGCAAAGAAAAAGCACATGGACGCGGCTATCTGATCTCAGACTCGCCGCTGGTGCAATCACTGGGCATTACCTCGGGCTATGCCTCGGTGGTAGTTCTGGCCCTGTACCTGAACAGTGAGGCCGTGGTGAAGCTGTATCAGTCGCCGGCGATCATGTGGTGCGCGGTGCCTGTCATGCTGTTCTGGGTCAGCTGGATATGGATGAAGGCGCATCGCGGGCAGATGCATGATGATCCCTTGCTGTTTGCGTTGCGCGACAGGGCAAGCTTGTTGTCAGGACTGGCTTTCGCGATGGTGCTGGCCGCCGCATCGAAGGGGCCGCTATGGTAGCGGTGACCTCGTGGGGAAGGCTGGGGCATTTCGAACATCAGGTTCATCCGCTCTCTGACAGGATGCAGGTAGCCGCGCGCATGAAACGTGATGCGTATGGTCTTGCCTATGGCATGGGACGCAGCTATGGCGATGTCTGCCTGAATCCCGGTGGAGTGCTGTGGAATGCGACAGGTCTGGATCGTTTCATTGCATTTGACGAGCATCAGGGTCGGCTGGTCTGCGAGTCGGGTGTGCTGATACGTGACATACAACGCCTCTGTGTGCCACGTGGCTGGATGTTGCCAGTAGTGCCTGGCACACAGTTCGTGACAGTCGGTGGTGCAATAGCCAATGATATTCATGGCAAGAATCATCACAAGGCTGGCAGTTTTGGCGATCATGTGCGGCGCCTTTCGCTTGCCCGCACCGACGGAAGCCTCTCCGAATGCAGGCCCGGTGAAGCCTTGTTCGAGGCGACCATCGGCGGACTGGGACTGACCGGCGTGATCACTGAGGCCGAGCTTCAGCTCAAGCGTGTGCCTGGCCCATGGCTATCGGTCGAGACCTTGCCGTATCGCGACCTGTCTGAATTTTTTGCGCTTTCGGATGCATCTGAAGCGGAGTGGGAGCACACGGTGTCATGGGTCGATTGTCTGAACGGCGCGGGACGCGGCATATTCATGCGTGCAAATCCGGTTGATGCAGGCAAGGATGCGCCGCGTGCCTCACGCTCGTTACGCATTCCTATGGTTCCTCCTGTGTCGCTGGTAAATCCGCTCTCTCTGCGACCTTTCAATGCGCTGTATTTTCATCTCAAAAAAGCGAATCGCATCTCGGTTCAGCATTACGAAGCATTTTTTCATCCACTAGACCATGTGCGTGACTGGAACCGTATCTACGGACCGCGAGGCTTTTTTCAGTATCAGTGCGTGCTACCCCCCGAGATCGGACAAGAAGGTGTGCAAGCGATGCTCAAACGTATTGCACGGTCGGGTACCGGGTCATTTCTGGCGGTGCTCAAGACCTTTGGTAATCGGCAGCCAGCGGGCATGCTCAGTTTCGCGATGCCCGGAGTCACGCTGGCGCTGGATTTCCCGAATCAGGGAGAGCAAACGCTGCAATTGCTCGCCGCGCTGGACGCGATCGTGCGCGAGTGCAGGGGCAGGCTGTACATGGCCAAGGATGCGCGTATGCCCGTCGATCTGTTTGAATCAGGTTATCCTCGGCTGAAGGAATTTCTGTCGTTGCGCGATCCGGGCATCAGCTCGGCAATGTCGCGGCGGCTCATGGGTAACTGACTGGCAGTTTACTGGCTGCGTTCCGCAGTCGGGGCCGCTGCTGTGCCATCAACGGAGACCATGTTGTGTCTAAAACCCGCATTGTGATCATAGGTGCAAGTTCAGCCATCGCTGAACAATGCGCGCGGCTGTGGGCGCGCGCCGCAGTCGAGCTGATACTGGTGGGCCGCGATCTGGTGCGCGTCTCGCGGGTGGCCGCCGATCTGCGCGTGCGCAGTCCGCATTCCACGGTCACGGCGCTGGAAGTCAGTTTCAATGATCCTGCGGCGATTACACGACTGGCGAGCACCCTGGCCTCGGAGCGTCCGGTCGATGTAGTGTTGATTGCGCATGGCAGTCTGCCGGTGCAACAAGACTGCGAGCATGACCTTGCGCTGGCCTGTGATGCGCTGGAAGTCAATGGTGTGTCGCCGGTCTTGTTTGCTGAGGCGTTTGCCGGCGTCATGGAAGAACGAGGCAAGGGTACGCTCGCCGTGATCGGTTCCGTCGCCGGTGACCGGGGACGCAAGACCAATTATGTGTATGGCGCGGCAAAAGGCATGGTCGAGCGCTACCTGCAGGGATTGCAGCACCGGCTGGCGTATTCAGCGGTCAAGGTGGTGCTGATCAAGCCAGGACCGACAGCCACGCCAATGACCGCGCACTTGCCGCAGCATGGGCTGGCGCCGGTCGATGCGGTGGCGCGCCGCATTGTCGATGCCATCGCGCAGGGCGAGCCCGTGGTGTATGCGCCTGCCAAATGGTGGCTGATCATGATGGTGATCCGGCATCTGCCGCGTGCCATTTTCAACAAGCTCAATATCTGAATGACAGAACAGAAAATCATTCTGCCCGGCGGTGCCGGGCTGGTCGGGCAGAATCTCGTCGCGCGTCTGAAGGCGCGCGGATATACCCAGCTGGTCGTGCTGGACAAGCATCGCGCCAACCTCGAGGTTTTGCGCCGCATGCATCCGGATATCGTGATTGAATATGCCGACCTTGCCGAGCCCGGCAGCTGGCAACGGCACTTCAGTCATGCACGCGCCGTCGTCATGCTTCAGGCGCAGATTGGTGGTATCGACTATGCAGAATTCGAACGTAATAACCTGACCTCCACGCACAATGTCCTCAATGCGATGCGTACAGGACAGGTTGAGCAGCTGGTGCATATCAGCTCATCGGTTGTGGAATCGGTCGCGGATGACTTCTACACTAACACCAAGAAGCTGCAGGAGCAGATGGTGCTGGAGAGTGGCATCGCTTGCCCGGTGCTGCGTCCGACACTGATGTTCGGCTGGTTCGACCGGAAGCACCTTGGCTGGCTGTCGCGCTTCATGCAAAAAGTACCGGTCTTTCCGGTGCCGGGCAATGGCCGCTATCCTCGGCAGCCACTGTATGTGGGTGACTTCTGCAACATTATTATCAGCTGCATCGAGAATGGCAGGCGCGAGGGTATCTTCAATATCTCGGGCCATGAAAAAATCGATTACATCGATATCATCCGCGAGATTCGCCGTGCAACGGGTTCACGCACACTGATCATGAAGATTCCTTACAGCCTGTTTTATTTTCTGCTCTGGCTATGGAGTCTGTTCGATCGCAATCCGCCTTTCACCACGCAGCAGCTGCAGGCCTTGGTCGCACGGGATGAGTTCGAGATCATTGACTGGCCGGGTATCTTTGGTGTTCGTTGTACCCCGTTTGCGGCAGCGGTCGAGGAAACTTTCTGTCATCCGGTCTACAGCCGGGTAGTTCTGGAGTTCTGAGCATGTCACCGCAATCACAACGTATCGCCGTGCTGGGTGCGGGTCCGATGGGACTGGCTGTCGCTTATCAGCTGGCGCGGGATGGCCATCAGCCAGTGGTGTTCGAAGCGGATGATCGTGTCGGCGGCATGACTGCCTGCTTTGATTTCTCAGGTCTGGAAATCGAGCGTTATTACCATTTTCACTGCACGTCCGATGTCGCGTTCCTGCAGGTGCTGGACGAGCTGGGTATTGCAGGCAAGATGCGTTGGACAGAGACGAAAATGGGCTACTGGTATCAGAACCGCCTGCAAGCCTGGGGTAATCCATTTGCGCTGCTCGGTTTTCGTGGCCTGAGTCTGGTCGCAAAATTCCGGTATGGCTTACATGCTTTTCTGTGCACCAAACGCAATGACTGGAAGCCGCTCGATCATGTCGAAGCCACCGGCTGGATACGCCGCTGGGTAGGCGACGAAGCCTGGGAGGTGCTGTGGCGACGGCTGTTCGATTACAAGTTCTACGATTACAGCGGTAATTTGTCTGCCGCATGGATATGGAGTCGCATTCGTCGAATCGGTCGTTCACGTTACAACCTGTTCCGTGAAAAGCTTGGTTACCTTGAAGGTGGTTCGACGACGCTACTCAATGCACTGAAGGCTGATATCGAGCGCCATGGCGGAAATGTCAGACTGAGCGAACCCGTGCAACGCGTGATCATCGACCATGGCGCTGTGAAGGGCGTGCAGACTGCGCAAGGTATCGAAACTTTCGATAAAGTGATCAGCACCGTGCCGCTTCCTTATGTGCCACGTCTGATGCCTGACTTGCCTGCCGACGTGATGAATAAATTTGGCGCCCTGAAGAACATTGCCGTCGTTTGTGTGATTGCCAAGCTGAAGAAGCCGCTGTCGCAAAACTTCTGGCTGAACGTGAACGATCCGGACATGGATATTCCGGGTCTGGTCGAGTACTCAAACTTGCGCCCTCTGGATCACAGCATCGTTTACGTCCCGTTCTATATGCCGGGCGAGCATCCGAAATTTTCCGAATCCGATCAGGCTTTCCTCGACAAGGTTCGCCGTTACCTGAAGAAAATCAATCCTGCACTGACAGATGATGATTTTCTTGATCTGCGCGCCAGTCGCTACCGGCATGCGCAGCCCATCTGCGATCCGGGCTATCTGGATAAACTCCCGCCAGTGGCTCTGCCGGTAAAGGGCTTGTGGGTAGCGGATACCTCGTACTACTACCCCGAGGACCGGGGCATTTCCGAGAGTATCGGTTTTGGGCGCAAGATGGCGCGCGAGGCGGTGCAGTGATCCGGCAGTTCATGTCACGCCAGTTTCTGGTGTTCGTGTTCACCGGCGGTCTGGCAGCAGCCGTGAATTTCGGTTCGCGGATTGCTTACAACCAGTGGATGAGCTTTTCTTCTGCGATTATTTTCGCTTACCTGACCGGCATGATCACCGCGTTTGTGCTTGCGCGTGTGTTTGTATTCACGGACAGTGCGCAATCTATGCAGCGCAGTGTCTTCTGGTTCTTGCTGGTGAACCTGATTGCGGTGCTGCAGACCTGGGCGATCAGCATGCTGCTCGCGTACTACCTGCTGCCTATGATGGGCGTGCTTCGTTTCGTACCTGAGATCGCCCATGCCGCCGGGGTCGCTATCCCGGTGTTTTCCAGTTATCTCGGGCACAAGCACTGGACGTTCAAATCCTCTCCAGAGGCAAAAAGCTGACGCTGTTGAGCTTTCGCAGCGGTCTGCGCTCTGCAGGGCTTAGCGATTTTTTCGTTCGAAACCGTACTGTTCCATGAAGCGGCATCCTTTCAGCGGCAGGAAGGCCGGGAGGCGGTAGTAGTTCTCCGCGACTGATTTCAGCACGTGCTCATGGTAAGGCTCGAAGCGGAACTCGTGCCCGTCCGCGACCCAGAAGCGAGCGCCATCCAGCATGCGCTCAGTCACATTCACTGAGCTGAAATAAGGCGCGAGGCTTGCAGGATCGATCCTGCGCGTGCTGACAATACGTATCGTCTTGCCGGCAAATGCATGAAAGTCGGTGATATTGTCATCAAAGCGTGCATGGAAACTGCCACCGCCGAATACAGGTACATAGCGATTGCCATGATAGGTGAGCAGGGAAGCAAAGCTGTATGACTGCGTCATGATCGTGCCATCCGCGGGCAGGTCCTGCTCGAGCATTGCGACCAATGTCTTGGTCTCGCGGTGCATCACGATGTCTGTGTGCAGTTTCGCGCCCTGGAACACACTGCTGGGCAAATGTGCGAGCAGAACCAGTGCGATGAGATGCGGCAAGCCCAGCCACAAGTTCCAGCGTCGGTGTGCGTTCAGCGCATCGGTATCCAGCGATACGGCTGCCCAGAGGAAGAAGAACGGCAGGAAGGCCAGTACCCAGTGCAGACCGATAGTCTTGTAGAACGAGAGCAGCAGGAAGAGCGCGAAGGGTACCGCGAACAAATTGACCAGTGGCCAGTAACCTCGTATTGCTCCCGTACGTACGAGCCGCCATCCTGTCCAGGGTGTGAGCAGGTACACCATCATCAGCAGATAAATAATCAGATGGGCTGCGTCGAATTGCGAACCTGCGTTCCTGTTATAGAGATTGAAAAGAATATTGTTCCAGCAATGCGTTGAATTCCATGCGAGATTCAGCAACATGAATGGCAGCGCGCATAACGCGATGAGAATCAGTTTCAGCCATCCCCGCCGGCCGCGAGGGAAAAAATACACCGCATAGGCGATCGCAAGCAGCCCGGCAAAATACTTCGACAGCAGCGCCAGTCCCAGTAGCATGCCTGCGACTGCATGCCAGCGCAGATCGTCCGACTGCTCGCCGCGCAGGAACGCATAGCCAGAGAAAAACAGGAAAAGGATCAGCGGCGTGTCGGTGGTTATCAGGTTCAGTGACCAGGTGAACGGCAGCGCGAGGAACAGGCTGCCCAGCAACCATGCCTTACCTGCCTGGTGGGGCTGTAGTCGGCGCAACAAGTCCATCATGCCGAGACTGATGACGATCCACAGCAGGATGGCCGGTACACGCAGCCACAGGGTCGACGAAGATACTTTCTGGAGCGCCCACAGCCACCAGCCGGCCATCGGCGGGTGATCGTAATACCCCCCCCAGTCTGGAACCATGCCCCAGAGATAAAAATAGGCTTCGTCGCCGGTAAAAGGTATCCCTGCGGACAGCCACAGCTTGATGAGCGTGGTTACCGCCAGAATTTTAAAAAATATGCGGCGCTGGGCGGCTTCGTCAGTCGGGAACATGAATCGGACGTCGATGAATTAAACCGTCGTTGGTAAATCCGCCATAGTCAGCGGTCATTGGCATTCATCAGCGGAGTCACGCTGATGATGCAAGGATGACATTTTAAAGAAGTTATCAGTAGCATGACAGCAAAGGCGCTTGGTCGGATAGGGTTGCTGTTGCTAATGATAAATGTTACCGTTTCGAGCGACGAATCCCGGCCGCAGTTCGCGCCTCACCTGTTTCCCCACTCTATTTAAATACTCACTCGTGAAAACTTCTTTCTTTGTGCGCCTTGCCGGCGCTGTGCTGATTTCTGCCCTTTTCATCGCCTCGCCGGCGCAGGCTTATGACTGGGGAGACGGCTTTAATTTTTCCTCAAAGGCAGGAGATCGTCTCAATCTGATTGCCTCGCCCTACGCTTCGCATTTTCATCCGAGCGACGAGCACGAATATGTCTGGCTGGTCGGTGTCGAGCGCGAGCGAGCTGATGGCGCAATCGCAGGCGCCGCTTACTTCAGCAACTCGTTCGGTCAGGAGAGCGCCTATATTTTCCCCTGGGGCGAGATCTATCGGAATGTGTTCGATCAGCCGCAGATGTATGTGAAATGGACAGCGGGCCTCTTGTATGGTTACCGTGGCAAGTACGAGGACAAAGTACCATTCAATCACGGTGGTTTTTCACCGGCGATCGTCCCCGCGCTTGGCTGGGAATTCAGCACCAAGCAGCAGGTTCAGGTGAATCTGCTCGGTCTGAATGGCATCATGCTGCAGTTTACTCAGCCACTGAAATAAACCGGCAACCATAGCGAAAATGCCCGCCAATGGCGGGCATTTGCATTTACGGGGAAGGTGAAACGCGGCGCATTATTTCTCGAGCCCTTTACTAACGATCTCCCCGCGAACGGCCTTCAGTGTCTCTTCGATTTGCTCCATATCTTCAGGCGTCACGCCCTCATCCTCCAGCACCGCCAGGAATATCTCGGTGACGTGGTTATAGGAGGCCTTTGTCACGCCAGCCTGCATGTGCTGGTCGTGGATTTTCTTCATCGTGAAATCCTGATTAGGCTTGCCCAACGCATAAGATACGTAAGCGATGTGATGCTGGATCATACTGTCGACGTGCATCTCTTCGAAATAGCGGCGCAGGTTGGGGCGACGCATCAGGCGCTCATGAAAATCCCGAACGATCCGGGTCACGGTGGGCACACCACCATATTTATCAAAAAGAGAAACAGCCATAGTTTAAAAACTCATTTGCCTGACGGGGGTAGGGTTGCGGGCTTGCCCTGAGGGGCGGGCATGACAATCACCGGAGAGACCGATGCCGATGATGTAACTGCCGGTTTGACAAGTTTCACCGGCTTGCCAGCCTGACCTGATGAAATCGTATTCTGCGGCGTGCTTGATTGCGTAATACTGCCATCAGAATGTATCGTGTCTGCCTGAGACGATGTAAATAATGTAAATGCGCTTAATGATATCAAAACGTTTCGTCTCATTTTGCCCTTGCCAAAATACATAGTCGCACTTTGTCGCACTTTCGGGGTGCAATTTTGCCTGAATTATTTAAAAAAAATCTTTATAAAATTTTTCTTAAATAAATCAAGGTACAAGGATCGACTCTGAATGTCCATTCTCCATGTTTGCTTATATGAACACGAACTTTGGTTGACAGTACTGGGTAATTCAGAAAAACTAAGGCAGTCAAGCGTGGATTATTTTGACCGCGCAAACCCATCTGATCCCGCATAGTGCGGCGAAGGATAGCTGATGAAATTTCTCGAAAAGCAGATGCTTACGAATCGACAGCTGGCAGATTCCCGAATCGACTTTGAAGCGACGATTCAGGGCAACATCGATTTCAATGGCACGTTCTTTGTCGATGGCACGATCAATGGTGATCTCAAGGGTAAAAGTCTCGAGAAGACGACCGTCATCATTGGTATGCGCGGCAAGCTCTCAGGCAATCTGTTTTGCACTAACGCTGTGATAGCCGGCACGGTCTGGGGCGACATTCATGCCAAATCGCTCGAGCTGCAAGAGGGTGCCCGCGTGATCGGCGACTTGTACTACGAGAGTCTGGAAATTAATCCTGCCGCTGAGATCAACGGCAACTTCATTCCCACCGAGAGCAGCTCTGATGATCTTCATGGAGACGGTAGTAGCGAGCAAGAGGCACTGCGCATTCTTACAGCCGTAGGCAAGCGCTAAGCCAGCATAAGAAATTCGATTCAAACAGCAATTACCAAACGGAAGTCATCAAATGCAACGATCAGAACTACTGGCAGAATTGAAACAGCTGGAAGCCATGGAATTTGACGTGGTCGAGGAAGCCATAAACCTCGCGCAGGAGATCGATTTATCCAATTTCGCCTCAATGTCAGTCAGGGCGGCGGCTGTCGTGGTAGCCACCCGCGGCCTGCAGCAGCGTCTTGGCGATAAAAATCTTGTGAGCCTGATGAGAATACGCTCCACTTATAGCCCCGCGCCAGAGCACATGATGGCGTGATCGCAGACACCCGCAGAGTCTGATTATTCGCGTCCAGGCGGCCTCCGTGTTGCCGCTGATATAAGAACAAGGACGCGTAGCCAGTTGCCTCTATGGTTATCTCCGCATGAAGACCCCTCAATTACAAAATTGGCACTCGGGTCGCGCTAAATAAACCTCCTAAAAATCCCCTTCTCCGAAGGGGATTTTTATTATAAAAACATTTCCTGTTTTTTCGAGCTCCTGGTCAGTTTTCATCTGCTTTTATCAGCTTTCACGCGGCCTCAAACTAGACAGGTCACTATCTGACCTGTGAGGATGACGTGAATATCAATACGAATTACACCCCTGAGCTTTTTATTGAGGGTCTGATGCGACGCCTTGGTACGAAGACGCGTTCGTCTCTTGCCAGAGCAGTCGGCATATCGCCTTCAATTGTGAGCAAGATCTGGCACCGTCGGCTGGCCGTCAGCAGTGAAATTCTTCTGCAGGTCCATGAATCGACTGGTATCCCGATCCGTGAATTGCGCAGGATGATGGGGGATCACAGACAGTTTTTCAGCCGTTTTTCAGTGAGCGCCCCATTGGCGTGACCTGCATCGAAAGCTGTGGCTGACAAGCCTGCGGCGGTTGTTGGCTTCGCCTGATTGGATATTGAAAGGTGTATGGCAGGCGTTTGAGCGACAATAGGCATCTCTTTCAGAAGTCAGGCTGTTTTCATGAATGCCACGCAAGCTGCACGCGCTGCCGTAATTTTCAGATCACTCCCGATCACCCTGCTGCTTTTTCTTCTCGCACTGTATGCGCTGCTGCGCGTCATGCTGCTCATTTACACGGGCAGCGATCTGGTGCCGTTGCTTGACTGGCCGGCGGTGATATTGAAGGGTCTGTGGTTCGACCTGGCTGTCGCAGCCACGCTGGTGGCACCCGTAGTCTTGTATGAGGCGCTTCTGCCCAACCACTGGCGCTCTTCCGGATGGCACACCAGGCTCAGGGTGATCTGGCTGTTCATCTCTGTCTTTGTGCTGCTATTTGGCGCGGTGTCCGAGTTCACATTCTGGATCGAATTTTCTACTCGACTGAATTTCATTGCGCTCGATTATCTGATTTATACCAGCGAGGTGATTGGTAACATACGAGAATCCTACCCGGTCGGCTGGATACTGACGGTAATTGGTACGCTTGCTGCTGTACTGGTTTTCGCGATGCACGCGTGGATGAGACGTGCACCCGTGATTTCGCTGCGCTGGACTCAGAGGATCGGACTGATTGCATTAGCCGTCGTGATACCGGCAGTGCTTCTCAGAGTGGCGAGCGTCGATCAGATGGATGGAAAGATAAGCGCCTATGCTGACGAATTGTCGGGTAACGGACTGTTCACTCTCGCGGCGGCGGCACGGCGAAATGAGCTGGATTATCTGAAGTTCTATCGCACGCTGCCCGACGACACGGTCCGAAAAACTCTCGCCCGGCTCGGTGTTTCAAGACCCGCCAATCCGCAAGTGCATCCGGTGAACTTCGTAGGCGATGCGAACAGGGCTGCACGGAATCCGGGGAATTACTTCACCCGGTTACCAAAAAATCTCGTGCTGGTGTCGATCGAGAGCTTATCCGCTTCTTACCTCGGCAGCTATGGCGCAAGTAAAGGTCTGACACCGGAGCTTGATGCTTTATCCAAACAGGGACTGCTTTTTGAACAGGTGTACGCGACAGGCACTCGCACCGTGCGCGGACTGGAGGCGCTCTCGCTGGGCACGCCTCCGGTACCCGGACAGGCGATTGTGCGTCGTCCTGCCAATGCGCATTTGACGACATTGGGAGAAGTCCTTGCACATCAGGATGTCGATACCTTCTTTTTTTATGGAGGTTACGGATATTTCGACAACATGAATGCTTACTTCAGCGCCAATGATTATCGCGTAGTGGATCGGACAGACATCCCTGCCGATCGAATAGTGTTCGAGAATGTCTGGGGTGTGGCAGATGAAGTATTGTTTAATACAGCGATCGATCATATCGACCGCAGCGCCCAGAAATCACGCCCTTTCTTTGCGCATGTAATGACGACAAGTAATCATCGTCCTTACACTTATCCTGATGGACGTATCGACATACCCTCACCAGGCGGCAGAGAAGGTGCGGTCAAGTACACAGACTATGCGATCGGAAAATTTATTCGCGATGCGAAGACCCGATCCTGGTTCAAAGATACTCTCTTCGTTTTCGTTGCTGATCATTGTGCGTCCGTCGCGGGTAAGACCAAGCTACCAGTACGGAATTATCGGATACCGTTGATCATGTACGCCCCCGGAAGCCTTAAACCGGGCGTATTTGCGCCGATGATCAGCCAGATCGATCTCGTGCCTAGCCTGATTGACGCTTTGGGTCGTCCGGGAAGTGAGCTTTTCTTCGGTCGTTCTGTTTTCAGCAAAGGAGCGTGGACGGAGAGAGCGTTCATCAGTAATTATCAGGAACTGGGCTATTTGAGGAATAACAAGCTGACTGTGCTGATGCCCAAGCGCAGAGTGCAGGCGTTTGATGTGCATCCGCAAACTCTCGAATCGACGCCTGCCGCCATTGACGACCAATTGCTGGAAGAGGCAATCACCTATTACCAGTCGGCCTCGGTCGATTTTCGGAAAGGGCTATTGCGTGCCCCATTTCACGCCGACTGACCGGAGGGGCAATAATCTGCACAGGGCCAGGGCTTTAACCAGAACATGATTCGGTCATGTTCGTGAGGTACCATCCGGCTATATCAGCCCAGCGCTTCCCGATCCATGAAATATTTGTTCCTATTGGTAGTCGCATTCCTGACGGAATCCGGAAGTTCGGCCCGCGCTGATGACGGCACTGCAGACCGGGAAGAACTGACAGCGCGCTACCAGAGTACCTACAACTGGCAGTGGCATCCCACCTTCAGTAACGGTGCAGGTAGCACGGTAAAAAGTATCAGCCCGAGATCTGAGCGTATGTATACCTTCTCGACGACAGCGCATTGGGGTATGCGTGCCTGGGAGGGCGGCGAACTTTACATCAACCCGGAGGTCGCCTCGGGCATACCGTTCTCCTCCGATCTGGTCGGCCTGGGTGGTTTTACCAATGGTGAAATAACGCGTGCTGCTGGCAGTACCCCAAAACTGTATTTGCAGCGCCTGTTTCTGCGGCAAACATGGAATCGTGGCGGGGGTACTGAAAGCGTGGCGCCTGATTTCAATCAACTGGCAGGCTCAGTCGATAAAAACCGCTTTGTACTTACCGTTGGAAATTTTTCGACACTGGATGTCTTCGATCGCAACAGCTATGCCAAAGACCCTCGTACACAATTCATGAACTGGGGCGGCTGGACTTATGCCGCCTACGATTATGCAGCCGATGCACGAGGCTTTGGCTGGGGTTTTGCTGCCGAGTGGTATCAGGATGACTGGGCATTTCGTTTTGGCCGGATGACGCCCCCCAAAGTGCCGAACGGGTTGGCGCTCGACTTCAACCTGCTCAGACATTACGGTGACCAGATCGAGGTCGAGAAATCTCATCGTATCGGCGACCTGCCAGGCAAGATTCGTGTGCTTGGCTGGCGCAACCGCGGTGTGCTGGCGCGTTTTGACGATGCTCGGGCAGCACTGACCGCGACCGGCCAACAGACCATTCTGGATGTGCGGGATCGCGCGCAAATCAAATATGGCGTGGGTATGGCGCTGGAGCAGGAGTTGTCGGACGATGCGGGCGTATTCCTCAGGATGATGAAGGCAGATGGTCGCACCGAGACACAGGCATTTACCGAGGTCGATGAGTCACTGGCAACGGGCTTGTTGATCAAAGGAAGTTCATGGGGAAGATCCGGCGATACCGTGGGTACCGCATTGATGATGAATGGTCTGTCGCAGCACCGGCGTGCGTATCTGGAGGCAGGTGGCTTGTCTTATTTCATTGGGGATGGCTATTTGCGGTACCGGCCAGAGACTGTCATTGAAACGTTCTACAGCGTCAGCATAGCGAAGCATTTCTGGATCACCGGCGATTATCAGCGTATCTGGAACCCCGCGTACAACGCGGCGCGCGGGCCCATTGATGTGTTGGCCGTGCGGATTCATGCGGAGTATTGAGCAACGGAACAGTAGTGCTGCCGGCGCATGGGGTGGGTTGATTGAACCCCCAGCAGGATAAGCGCACGAGGCGCGATGATATCGCCGCCTGATTTAATTGCGGGTGAGCTTGCTGATATACGAAGCCGCACCGTCAGATGCTCCCTCGTGCGGATGTAAAAGGCAAAACTCATTGATGCTTCGAATAGCGGGCTCAACGGCATTAGGATCGTCGTTGTAGGGATCTTGCTCCGCTCGTTTCAAGCCTTGAATCGTCAGGCTCAGCGGCGCAAGAAAAGCGTTCGCCCAGTTTTTCTTTCGGCTGTGCTCAAGATTTCCCCAGTCTGTGCAGGAAAAATCGCCAAACAAGCTTGCCGCTCGGGAGTCAGTGGTCACGCAAACAAACACAACAACGCATACACAGGCACAGAGGCGGACCGTGGTGGATTGAGTGGGCGAAGCGTCACATTGGAAAATGAAGGACTGTTTATTGCTCATTAACGCCGCGCAGGAAAAATAGAGAGGGTTGTTACCAATGTTAGTCGGTATTTCTTACTCGACCTTCCAGTGCCCGGACTTTCCACCCAATTTTTCCATCACTTTCACATCGCTGATCACCATGCCGCGGTCGATCGCCTTGCACATATCGTAGATGGTCAGCAAGCCAATTTGCACAGCGGTCAGTGCTTCCATTTCCACGCCCGTCTTGCCATAGGTCTCGACCTGCGCGTTGCACATCACGCTGGAATCAGCATCATTCACTGTGAATTCGACCGCGACACGGGTCAGTGCCAGCGGATGACAGAGCGGTATCAGGTCAGCGGTACGTTTGGCACCCATGATTGCCGCAATGCGGGCGATGCCGAGCACATCGCCTTTTTTTGCTGTGCCTGAGGTAATGACGGCCAGCGTCTGCGGCTTCATTCTGATGATGCCGCTGGCAATGGCGATACGGTGTGTTTCTGCTTTGCTGCCGACATCGACCATGTGCGCCTGGCCGCCTTCGTCAAAGTGGGTAAGGCCGCCATTGTTGGCGGAGGGGTGGCTGCTTTTTTCTGAGCTCATGACAGGGGTATTTCAGGATGTAATCGCCACATTCGGGCGAGGGCTTGCAGGTATCATAGCACCATGAAACCTGCATCTCATTCCCGTACTGATGCCCCGCTGGCCGCGCGCGCAAGGCGCTTGCTGGCGGCGTTCGTGCTGGCCCTCGCGTCGCCTGCGATGATCGCGCCGGCGGGGCTGCATGCGCAGAATCTGCCGAATCTGGGCGGGAGCGACGGCGAGGAGCTGTCGCCGCTGATGGAGCGGCGGCTCGGCGAACAGGTGATGAACAATATCCGTCGCGACCCCGATTACATCGATGATCTTGCAGTACTCGATTATCTGAATCTTCTGGGCGGAAGCTTGTTAAGTTCCAGCCCGGAAGCGCGCGGCGATGCTGGCTACGATTTCTTTTTCTTCGCGGTTCGTGATCCGTCGCTGAACGCATTTGCCTTGCCCGGGGGCTTCATTGGCGCACATTCCGGGCTGGTACTCGCCGCGCAATCCGAATCCGAGCTGGCTTCGGTGATGGCGCACGAGATTGGCCACGTATCGCAGCGTCATATCGCGCGCATGATTGGCAATCAGCGCCAGGATTCATTGTTGCCGATGGCAGGTCTGCTGCTGGCCGCGCTGGCGATGCGAAGCAGTCCGGATCTTTCTGCTGCCGCGATGATGGGCGGTACCGGGCTGGCTGCGCAGCGTCAGCTGAGCTTTGGTCGTGATGCCGAGCGCGAAGCTGACCGCGTGGGATTGCAAATCCTGCGCAACACCGGTTTCGAGCTGAATGGCATGGTGAGTTTTTTTGGCAGACTGCAGAATGCCAGCCGTAATCGTTCCGACAATCTGCCCTCCTATTTGCGTACTCACCCGATGACGGGTGAGCGTATGGCTGACATCGAGGCCCGCATACGCAATCTGCCCTACAAGCAGCATGTCGATAGTCTGGATTTTGCGCTGATCCGATCGCGGCTGCGTGTACTACAGGACGATACGCCGCAAGGCTGGCGCGATGCCACGCAGATCTTTGATGAGCAGTTGCGACAGGGCACACGTGTCCAGGTACTGGCGGCGAAATATGGACTAGCGATGATTGCACAGCGTCAGCGTGATCTTCTGCGTACGAAGCTGCTGTTATCTGAAATTCGCGCAGAGGCGATCCGCACTCCCGCACTGCCAGCCTCGCAGGCGTTGATGAGTTTCTTTGTCGAGCAGACCCTCGCCGGAGAACAAGCGGATCAGGCACTGACGCTGGTCAGAGAAGCAAGAAACCAGTTCCCGCTATCGCGCGCGCTTGCGATGCAATACGCAGATGCCCTGCTGGCCGCTGGCAAGAAAGAGGAGGCCACCGCATTTCTGCGCGATCAGGCGCAGCTGTATCGGCAGGATGCGCGTGTACAGCGCGCACTGGCAAGAGCGTACTCAGAGCAGGGAAAGATAGCGCTACAGCATATTGCGCTGGCTGAGTATTACTCGCTGACAGGCGCCTTGCCATCGGCACTTGAACAGCTGCGTATCGCCCGCAGCGCGTCTGACGCATCTTTCTATGATCAGGCAATGATCGATGCACGCGAGCGAGAATTGCAGATGAGCTGGCGGGAGATGATGGAAAAATCCAAGAAGCGATGATTCAGAGCCGTTTTGGTATCACTGCGTCTTGCCCAGTTGGCTGGGATGAGCGATAAATCCGAAGCGTTGCTCCAGCTGATCTGACGATATCCTCTGGAGATCAACAGCACCGTTCCTCATTACCAGCGCCAGTGCCTGTGGGGGCGCTGATCCAGATGTCAGCCATGACATCAGCGCGGTGTCGTCGCAGAGGCCACCATCCAGCCTCAGCCGCGCCAGGCATTCTGCAAGATCACGATCATCCAGCATCGCAAGCTTGTCGCCGGACTGAAGCAGCAGCTGGCCTTTTCCGGTCATGAAAGCTTTGTCGACCTTGCCCATCGCCTCGCCGTCGTGCGTGACAAACTCAAGCAGTGGATCAGTGCGGGCAATAAAGGGCGTCGCCTCAAGTTCTACATAGACGCGCTGCGGGCCATTCTGAAAATACCAGGCCCCGCGTTGATCGCAAGCGTAATTACGAAAAATGAAGCCGAGCAGGGCGGGGTGGCGTATCACATCACCGGGCAGGCGGGCAGCTTGTGCAGCATCATCGCGCATGCGGAATGCGCCCCGAGCATCGAGCGCCAGCCAGCCATAGCAATGCGGCACATTCGGCCATTTGGCGAGTGCGAGCCTTACAGATTCATCCATCGCGTGCGACGCTCGTCAGTCAGCCAGTGCCAGGCTGTCATGCTCGCGCAGCGCCACCTGCCCGGACAGAAATTTCACGACGCGTTGCGGCAGCCATCCCAGTGTGCCCGGAGGGCGACCGCCGGCAAATCCGACATGCCCGCCCTGAGCGGGATATTCCAGTATCACTGAGCGAGATGCGCTGCGTGGTAGGTGGCGCGCGGGCAGGAAAGGATCATTGCGCGCATTGAGCACCAGTGTAGGTACGGCGATCGCTGAGAGCACATGTTTTGCGCTCGCGCGATCCCAGTAATCGTTGGTGTCACGGTAGCCGTGTAATGGCGCTGTCACGACATTGTCGAATTCATACAGATCACGTGCAGCCAGCATTCGGTCTGCGTCGAACAAACCCGGGAACTGCTCCAGTTTCAGAAGGCATTTGGGTTTGAGTGTCTGCAGGAACACGCGGGTATAGATCATGTTCAGCCCGCGCGACAGCGCGGCACCGCCAGCGGCCAGATCGAGTGGCGCAGAGATCGCGCACGCGGCATCGACAAAACCTGAGTCTTCCGGATACTCGCCTAGCCAGCGCAGCAGCGCATTACCGCCAAGTGAGACGCCTGCAGCGAAAAAACTGGACGCATTGCGTGACAAGGGATGCAGCGCCATCTTGTGAAGCACCCAGTCGATCTCTGCTGCATCACCAGAGTGATAAAAGCGCGGTGCACGGTTGATCTCTCCGGAGCAACCGCGAAAATGCGGCACGGCGCCCGACCAGCCCAGCCCCTCGATGTATTTAAGAATTGAACGCGCGTAGTGGCTAGCCGATGAACCCTCGAGCCCGTGAAAGAGCACTAACATAGGCTTGCCGGGCAGCCCCTCGACAAAATCGACATCAATGAAATCGCCATCCGGCGTATCCCATCGTTCACGATTGAGCGTGACTTCCGGGGGACGAATGAACTTCGCCGGATAGATGGTCTGAAGATGACCGCCGGGCAGCCAGTGGGGGGAGATATAGTCACTCACCCGCGTCCCCGATCAGTGCAGCAAGGCTGCGGAGGAAGACGGCTCGTCGGCCGGTTTGCCCGGTGCGATGGACGCATGGTGCATCACGATACGCCAGCCCTGCGGGGTTTTGAGATAGACATTGGTCGCGAGGATATGCGCTTCCTGCCAGTCCGGATCGTCGGGTGTTTTGACTTCTTCAATCAGGTTGTGCACCGAGCACGTCATATTGTGCGTGACATGCAGGTGGCGCGGCCGGATATGCACCGGTCCGCGCTCGAAGATCATTTCCCAGGATTCGCGGATCGCGGTATGACCCTGCAAACGAGGAGCGCCGGGATGCACACAGATGATCTCTTCGTCATCGGCCCACAGCATCATCAGGCTTTCGAGATCGGCCCGTGCGATGGCATCGTAGAACGCATGTTCGACGTCTTCTGCGCTGGCCAGCAGTTTTGAGGGATGAGAGGGCATAGGGTATCTGGCTTCCGGGTGCTGACTGTGCCAGCAACCGGTCAGTCCATTCAGTGGCCGTGGTGCGCGACTGCGCCCGGCTTGAGCCGGTATGTGGTGCTGCAGTACGGGCAGCGCGCGAGGCCATTGGCGGCGAAATCAAGGAACACGCGCGGGTGCGAGGACCAGATCGGCATGGCCGGGTTGGGGCAATAAGCCGGCAGGTCTTTGCTGTCGAGTTCAACAGTGGTGGTCTGAGTCATCTCGGTCATGATCAATGCTCCGCTCGGGCAGACGCCTTATACCTTGGTCAGCCAGTGGCGGTATTTTTCTGCTTTGCCACCGACCACATCAAAGAACATCGACTGCAGCTTTTCCGTGACAGGGCCGCGACTGCCCGCGCCGATAATGCGGCCATCGAGTTCGCGTATCGGTGTGACTTCAGCCGCAGTACCAGTGAAGAATGCCTCATCAGCACAGTACACCTCATCGCGAGTAATGCGTTTCTCGATGACCTCAATGCCCATGTCGCGCGCCAGCGTCACGACGGAATCGCGTGTGATGCCATCAAGGCAGCTGGCGAGGTCGGGGGTGTAGATACGACCATTCTTGACGATGAATACATTCTCGCCCGCGCCTTCAGAGACATAGCCTTCGGTATCGAGCAGCAGCGCCTCGTCATAGCCATCTGCCGTCACTTCCTGATTCGCGAGAATGGAGTTGATGTAGTAGCCGCTGGCCTTGGCGCGCACCATTGAAACATTCACGTGATGGCGGGTAAACGACGAGGTCTTCACACGGATACCCTTTGCCAGGCCTTCTTCGCCGAGATAGGCGCCCCAGGGCCAGGCAGCAACCGCCACATGAATGGTATTGCCGCGTGCGGATACGCCCATCTTTTCGGAGCCGATCCACACCAGCGGGCGCAGGTAGCAGGATTCCAGCTTGTTGGCGCGCACAACCTCTTTCTGCGCCTCCATCACCGTCTCCATATCGAACGGGATCTTCATCTGGAAGATCTTGGTCGAGTTATACAGACGTTGCGTATGTTCCTTAAGGCGGAAGATAGCGGTACCGTTGACGGTGTTGTACGCGCGGACGCCCTCGAACACGGCCATCCCATAGTGCAGGCTGTGCGTGAGCATGTGCAGCGTGGCATCGCGCCAGTCGACCATTTGGCCGTCTTTCCAGATTTTTCCGTCGCGGTCAGCCATGGACATGTCAGATTCTCCAGTGAATATTTCAAACCAGCGATTTTAGCGGATTCAGGCCTCTTCCCGATAGATCAGAGGTGGCCCAGCAAGCGGCTTCAGTAGAATGTCGGCTTGCATGCCGGTGTGCGCTGGCGCCAATGCTGCCCATGGGCGGCCGCTGTTGTCTCATTCTGAATGATGAATCCTCTTCCGGCCGAAACGGCTGACCGCGAAAAATCCGCGTTGCGGGATGGTATCCGCACCTGCGCGCCCGCCATGCCGGGCCTGCTGGCCTGGGGCGCGGTAACGGGTATGGTGCTGGTGCAGTCGGGCTTGTCCATCTGGCAGGCCATTGCAATGACGCTGATCGTCTACGCGGGCTCGGCGCAGCTGGCCGCTCTGCCGCTGATCGTCGCTGGCGCGCCAATGTGGGTGATCGTGCTCACAACCCTGCTGGTAAATTTTCGTTTTGTGATCTTCAGCGCGGTGGTCGGCCCGCATTTCTCGCACCTGCACTGGACCCGGCGGCTCTGGTACGGCTATTTCAACGCCGATCTGGTGATGGCGTTTTTCCCGCAGCGTTTCCCTGCGCAGTCGATGGGCAAGCCGGCAGGCAAGCTCGGTTACTTCAAGGGGCTTGCGTATTCCACCTGGTGGGCATGGCAGATCGGCAGTCTGGTCGGCATTCTGCTGGCAAGTCAGATACCGACGACGTGGGGCATCGGTTTTGCGGGCACCCTGGTATTGCTGGGCATGACGATACCGCTGATCGTGAACCTGGCCACGCTGGTCGGTGTAGTGGTGGCCGGCGTAATCTCAGTAGCGGCTGTGGGTATTCCGTACAAACTCGGACTGGTCGTGGCTATCGTCGGTGGAATCGCCGCGGCGGTCGTGGCGGATCGCATCACCAGCCCTCCGGACGCGGAAGGAGAGGTCTCGTGAGCGCGTTCGAATATCTGCTGCTGATGGTAATGATGGCCGCGACCACGTTTCTCACGCGCGGATTTTTCTTCTTGCTTGCCGGCTCTCGCATGCCCGCCTGGCTTCAGCATGCGCTCGGTTATGTGCCCGCAGTGGCACTGGCTGCTATCGTCGCGCCGGATTTACTGGTGTCTGGCGGTTCGGTGTCGCTAATTTGGACGAACATCAAGCTGATGGCGGGACTGGCCGCCATCGCCTTCTTCCTGTGGATACGGAATGTGCTGGCCACGCTGGTGTTTGGGATGGCGGTGTTTACCCTGCTGCGTTTGGTGGGTTGAAATTTCCGTTCATGTGGCTGGTCGTCCCGCATCTAGAACAGTACAAAATCTGAGTCCTGTAACGCCGGGTTGTCTAATGAAGAATGCATCACATTGATTTTATAGGTACCTACGAATTCCATCACATCATTGTATTGTTCGAATTTATTGATGGTAATGATGCTCTGGCCGGGCTCCTCTTCTATGGAGATAAAGCGAGAATCTTGCAGATCATTAGGTGTATGGATGTTGAAATTCGATAAATCGATCTTGTCTCCTTCTGCTGTATTGAAGTCCTGAACATAAGCGTTTTCAAAAGTATCATTAGTTCCTAGAAATTTAAACCAGTCCCCCCCACTGCCTCCGATCAATGTGTCATTGCCAATTGCCATCATCAAATCATTGCCGTCACCGCCCTCCAGTCGGTTAGTTGCGTCGTTTCCGATGATGGAGTCGTTGAAACGACTTCCAATCACATTCTCAATCTCAAAGAGCATGTCACGCCCGGAGACGGTGCTTTCTTCGATTAAATTGCTTTGACCGTCTATGCCTTTGACAGCGCCGTGCGCGCCCATCGGGATGTTCAGCGCTACGTACACTTTTCCTTCCGCATTTTTATAAGAGACTGTATCTGTACCTTCTTTGCCATAGTAAATATCGTTGCCCATGCCAGCGATGAATAAATCATTGCCATCGCCGCCGTCAGCTATGTCATTGCCGTTACCGCCTTCTAGGCGATCATCACCTGTGCCGCCCCATAGGAGGTCATCTCCCTCATCTCCAAACAATACATCGTTACCGATATCCCCGAATAATGCGTCGTCCCCCCGACCGCCCCACAGCCAGTCGTTTCCAAGGTCGCCATACAGCCAGTCATTGCCGTCGCCACCATAAAGCCGGTCATTACCCTCTTCGCCGCGCAGCATGTCGTTACCATCACCGCCGTCAAGACGGTCATTGCCATCCCCCCCGAAAACCGTATCGTCGCCAGCGCCTGCATTAACGACATCATTGCCTGCTCCCGCATTAATCACATCGCTGCTACTGGTTCCGGTGATGACCTCTGATTTGACCGTTCCATCAATTACTATGCTCATGGGAATTCCTTTCAGGTATTTGGGGTCATGTGACTCGTTCTTCGCTGGTTGCCAAGCGAGAAAGCGTTCCGGAGATGAGTGGTGTAAGTTGAGCTTTGTATGCTCTTGCATGCCCTCGGCAATGCGTAGGACATGCATCATGCGATGCACTAGGCCGTCGATCAGAACGTAGATACCTGAGCCCGGAGCATGCCGGTCTGACAACGGCATTCGAGCGGATCGGCTGCGGTAAAATATGCGGTTTTCCAACCCGCCTGCGAGCCCCTCATGCGTTTCAACCGACTCAGCGATCTGGTGCAGCAAGACAAGCTGCGTGGCAAGCGTGTTTTCATCCGCGCCGATCTGAACGTTCCTCAGGATGATTCCGGCAATATCACCGAAGATACCCGCATTAGGGCGTCGGTTCCGGCGATTCAGGCTGCGCTTGGTGCTGGTGCTGCGGTGATGGTGACGTCTCACTTGGGCCGTCCGACCGAGGGTGAATTCAAGCCGGAGGACAGCCTCGCGCCCATCGCTAAACGACTGTCCGACCTGCTCGGCCGTCAGGTGGCGCTGAAGGCCAACTGGGTCGATGGCGTGGACGTTGCGCCGGGCGAGGTGGTGCTGCTCGAGAACTGCCGGGTGAACAAGGGCGAGAAAAAGAACAGCGACGAGCTTGCCAAGAAAATGGCTGCGCTGTGCGACGTGTATGTGAATGATGCGTTTGGCACCGCCCAT
>JACCEC012777265.1_pt1 | contig 22188 bp, 13 predicted proteins | sample 7450121 | NCBI WGS metagenome assembly JACCEC01 (sample SAMN15323455, study PRJNA562643) | freshwater metagenome | isolation source: river surface water | place: USA:Blue River Watershed | collected 2017-08-18 | reverse complement strand
GCTGCAACACACATGGCTGCATCATCTCCAGATTGAATACAACGTTCTAAAAGCGGATAGAAAATTCCACAAATGCTGTCGGCGTGGGTAGGGTTTTGGTTGATCATGGTTTTCAACTGCTCTCCCAACGCTAACATGCCATAATTCCAGAGAATAGGTAAATTCTCTTTCTCACAATACATTACAATGGCGGTGTGTTGATTCGGGATTTGTCCTATTAACTCCAAGCAAAATCCACGAATATATGGATCTGAAATGGTATCAATCTGATTCCACATCATTTGTATGGAATTATCCGAAAGCTTCTGGTCTGCAATAAAAACTTTGGCTAAAGCACAACTAACTTGACTAATCTTATTGCCACTGTGTTCAATAGCGAATCGAGTAGCATCGCAAACTCGTTTGTTTTTTTGTAAGTATTCAGCTAAGGTAAGGCTAATGCTGGTGTTTGTTTCTTTTTGTAATAATTGATCTAGGTTTTTTAAAATCAATTTATTTTTGGCAGAGGTCGAATCCGATAGGGGGGGAGTTGCTTTGATTAACTGCACCAAAAGATTTACATCTTTTTCTTTCAGAACCAGTTTTTTCCAAATGGGCAACCATGATTTTTCATCTTTCCAAGCCTTTGAGAATCCGTAAAGGAAAAACTTTTGATCCAAGGAAAGTTGATTAGATTTGGAATACATCATCTTCCAAGAATCCCATCCTTGGGTCGGTTTAAGGCGACCCAAAACGGTGTACCAGGCTTGTGGAATATTTTTCTTGTTTTTAAAAACTTCCAAGGCATAAGGTTCGATGTCAAATCCTTGGCCAGACATGCACCATTGAAAAGCCCATTTTCCCGCCCATTGAATAGAATTTTTCTTTAAAAAGAGTTCCCAAACAGGTTTTATCCCATCTTTTTCTCCCGTTTTGGCCAGGGCTTCCCCGGTCAATTCTAACCAATCCGTTTGATTAAGTGGAATGGACTCTAAAATGGTGTAAAGCTTGATGTAATCTTCTTTTCTTTTGTGCTGTCCAATCGCCCAAACGATGGTTTTCTTGTTTTCTTCGGAAGCGTTAGGATAGGCCTTCCATAGCGCTTGAATATTTTCTTCACTGGGATGGCTACCCCAGTCTCGGATTTTTGATAGGGATTGTGCGCGGGTAGCTGAAACTAGAGAAAGGCCGAAAAATAGCCCCAAAAGGTACTTCATATTCAAAGATGCAAAGAAATGATGGGAATTAAAATTGGAAATAAATGAAAGGTTGAATATCGGCACTAGCTACTTGGGAAACAATCCAAACAATGAAAGCAAAAGCAAATCCTTGCAATAGGATGGGGGCGGTAGAAAACGAGTTTTCAGCCCAATCATCAACTCTTTTTGGACTAAAATGAAGAATTAATCCTCCAATGAGCATCCAGCAAACCGTTTGATATCCCCAGAAAAATTCAGGAGCTACATCCCAATGGGTTTCATTGAAGATTTGACCAATAACTTCCATTCCTTGGGAAAAGGAATCTGCTCTAAAAAATATCCAACAAAATGCAACAAAATGGAAGGTGAAAACAATACCTACCACTTTTCTCCATCCGGTTTCCGTTCCAGCCTTTCGATTGCCCCATCGAAGTTTGTCCAAGGCCAGTGCAACGCCGTGCAAGCCTCCCCAAGCCATGAATTTCCAACTAGCTCCATGCCAAAGCCCTCCCAACAACATGGTCATCATCAGGTTCACATACGTTCTGAATTTCCCTTTCCGATTTCCTCCAAGTGCGATGTACAAATAATCTCGAAGCCAGCTGCTCAAACTCATGTGCCAACGGCGCCAAAACTCAGTAATGCTGGCACTTTGATAGGGCACGTCAAAATTGGGTACAAACCGATAGCCCATTAACCACGCCAAACCAATGGCCATGTCACTGTATCCCGAGAAATCGTAATAAATTTGGAGTGAATACCCGTAAACCGCAATCAAATTTTCAAATCCAGAATACAGTAAAGGTTGATCAAATACCCGATCAACGAAGTTAACTGAAATAAAATCGGCAATCACCGCTTTTTTGATCAATCCCGTCATAATCAAGAAAAATCCTTTCCCAATTTCCTCGGTTTTCGGGTTGGGGTTCACCTTGGTTTGCGGTAAAAAATCGTAGGCCCGAACAATGGGACCGGCGAATAACTGAGGAAAAAACGTTACAAAAAAACAGAAATCCAATAAGTTACGCTCGGCTTTCATGTCCTTCCGGTACACATCGATGGCGTAACTCATCGTTTGAAAGGTAAAGAAGCTAATTCCTACGGGTAAGAAAATGTTTTGCTCTGGCCATTGCATTCCCAATAGCGAATTGGCGGTATCAATGAGTAAATTCCAATACTTGAAATAGCTCAACATTCCTAAATTGAAAAGAATGGATACAATAAGATAAAACTTCCTTTTCCAAGGGGTTTCGTTTTTATCGATTAAAATGCCGATGCTGTAATCCACCACAGTGCTGATGAGGAGCAAAGCAAAATACCATCCATTTGATTTGTAATAGAAGAAAAGGGAGAATGCGATCACCCACAAGTGTCTCATTTGGTGGGTTTTCTTCAACAAGGCATAAACCGTGTAGAAACCGATGAATAACACCAAAAACAATCCGCTGTTAAAGAGTAAGGGCTCTTTGGGGTTGTAGTTAAAGATATTGGCTATTTTATCCCAATCAATGGTCATACATTTCTTTTTGTGCCCTTTCGAGCGCTTCCATCAATAAAAAACCTTGCAAATTGTAACCTGTTTGCGTGAGATGTACCAAGTCGTCTTGCGACAATCGAGCTCGATTCCAAGTTTTCATCGAGCCTTTTCCTCCCATAACTTCCCGAAAATCCCAAACGGCGAATCCCAGTTCATCGGCTTTTTGGTATGTAGTTCTCGAAAGTGCTTCCAACAAAGGACGTGGGTAACCGCCCTTCCACGAATCGGGCGGAGTGGTAAAAAGAAAACAAACGCCGGGGACTTCCGCCCGAATTCGGGTTACCAAAGTGTCAATGTTCCGTGCCCAAGCCAACGTGTCGAGATGGTTGTCAAACACTTCATTGGTCCCCAATGAAACGATCACGAGTTTAGGCTGCAAGGCAACAACTTGCTCAATAAAGAAATCTGATTTGATAAAATGAGATAGTTGCGCTCCATTGACTCCCGCCGTGTGATAGGCTATTCCGCTTGCTTCACTATTCTCCAACACCAATCCAAATACATGAGCCTCTTGTTGTAAGGTCTTGGTTTTTAATCCACCTAAGGTAACTTCCGTCATCGGTTCTCCTAAATCGATTAAGGTACGATTCCATTTGCGGGAAGTGCCATCATTCGAAGAAATTAATCCCAATGGTTCCAAGGTCGATTTTCCGTTGATCACTTTGGGTTGGCGTTGATTGGAATATCCGACAATAATTTCCGATCCGGGTTTCAAGGTGTTGGATTTTAAACGGTTGATTTTTTTAATCCATGAAGCACTAATTTTGTACTGTTTGGCAACCGTGAATACGGTTTCTTTTCGACCAACTCGGTGGGTGAGGGGAGTTCGTTCATTTTCCCAAATCTCAATGGGTTTTCCTTCTTCTGTTTTCAATAAAAGATAATCGAATTGTTCTGGGCCATTGGCATGGTAAAGCCAAATTCGGTCGAAGCTGTTTTCGATGCCATTGAAAGTTTTTGTTCCAATCTTAAAAACGAAATTGGCATCGAGGGTTTTGGCTCCATATCCGAGGATTCCTGTAGGAAAATCAGGAAAATAAAGAATATTTCGCTTGGCCTGCCAAAGGGCATTGGTTTGGGAATATAAGTCTCGAGGGTGATTCGTTTTTGCCAAACGATACGGAAATACCAACCCTCTTCCAGCAGAACCATACTTTTTCTGTAGCTCTGTTCGAACAACACCACTAAATCCATCGGCCTGAATGTGGCTATCACCAAAATGAAAAATTGAAACTTGATTTTCCTCCAAACTTTCCAATCGTTTCAAGGATTGAAAAAATGGAAACAGAGCATTTGAATTGTAAATGGAATTGGAGGCATACCGAACAAACTCAGGTCGAATGGCTTTGGTTGGAATATCGGCCGTATCGGGGTATTGTTTTTCTTGGCTCCAAGAAATCAAGGGCCAATAGATGCATGCAAGGATTCCAACGGCCAACTTCATGGGTTTCTTTCCAAGTATTGTTGATATCCTTCGGTTAAATATCGATGAATAAATCCTGCAATTTTGGCGGCACCTAATCCATTCACGTGTGTGAAATCGAGGTTGGCCAAAGCGGGTTGTTCTTCTTTCACCCATCGAACCATACTCCCTTCGCCTCCCATGGCATCGTACAAGGAAAAGAAGGCCACCCCACAATGCATTGCAGCTCTACGCTGGGCATCTAAAATGTAGGGAATGCATGTCTCAGTAGTCAGCTCTCCATCAACTTTGCCGCCTTTGTCGGCCACTCCAATGACCAAAATTGAAGATTGCGGACAATTTTTTTGTAAATGACGAATCACTTTTTCCAATTGAATTCGATAGCCTTCGTAATTGGTTCGGTTGGGTTCTGCTAGATTTAATCCGTATTGAAGGACAATTAAACTCGGTTGCAATAGGCGGTTGAACCCACGCATGGTGCTTCCTGGAATTTGCAACAAGGTGATTCCGTTGGTGCCTCGAATACTGAAATTGTCTAGAATGACGCCGTTATTGCTTTCGAGGCTCATGCCATACGCACCAATTGGCCGTTTCAAATGAAATTCAGCAGTTACGGCTTTGGTGGGTTGTTGGGTTAGCCAAACGGAAGAAACGGTGTCTTTATTCGGCAAGTCGATGTTCCCCCATTTTGTTTTTAAATATCCGGAAGAAGGTTGGTTTTCTCCTAATATGGATTGATAAAAGAAACGGGCACTTGGAAAGGTGTCTAAGGTAGCATACATTTTAGAGGTAACGTATCGAACCCAAGGGGTGGAAGAATCGGCACGAATGGGAAAAACTTCCCCAGAAATTCCAAAGGTAAATGTTTTATGTTTTCCCTTGAACAAGGAATAGGTCGGAATTTGGTCGGAAAACGTATGAACAACCGAACGTCGGAAAGAAGCCGTTTGCGATGCAATGGGCACCCAACCAACCCCTTCACCTCCAAATCGTTTTTGCAAATGATTGCGCAGGGTTTGCGTAATTAAGTCGCCTTCAATCATGCTATCCCCAAAATAAAAAATTCGGGCCTGTCCTTCTTTCTTTTCTGCTTTTTCCAAGGCTTGGAAAAAACGGAATAACAGGGTGTAAACCTTTGCTGTATCGATGGTTGGCGACTCCAATAAGGGTGGAGGTGGAGGAAGGGTATCGCCCGTGGTGGTATCGATTTCAACTTCGGTACCAATGGTTGTTGGGCCCAGATTTACGATTCCGTTATCAACCAGTTTTTTCGCCTCCTTTTTATCCATCACCCCATTTAATAGGTTGAATGAAGTGAAATGTTCATTCAGAAACGGAATGCGTTGATAGGCGAATGGATATACCAACAAAAAAGCAAGTGCAATAATTAAAATTCCCCAGGTTCTACGCATGTTATGAAGCGGATGATTCCATTTTTGCAGTGTTTTCGTGCAGTTGAAGTGCTTCGATCAGTGGGTGCAAATCTCCGTTAATGACCGATTCTAAATTGTACAAAGTCAGACCAATCCGATGATCGGTTATTCGACTTTGGGGGAAGTTGTAGGTGCGAATTTTATTGGATCGATCCCCACTTGAAACCATTGATTTACGAAACGCGCCTTCTGCTTCCATTCGCTTTTGCAGTTCAATTTCGTAGAGGCGCGATCTCAGTACATTCATGGCCTTATCCATGTTTTTCAATTGCGACTTTTGATCCTGACATTGGGCTGTTACTCCAGTTGGAATGTGCGTTAATCGAACAGCTGAATAGGTTGTATTCACACTTTGTCCGCCAGGTCCGCTAGCACACATGGTTTCAATTTTAAGATCTTCTTTCTTGATTTCTACATCGAATTCTTCGGCTTCAGGCATCACCATGACCGTAGCAGCCGAGGTATGAATTCGACCTTGAGTTTCAGTGGCTGGTACTCGTTGAACCCGATGAACTCCAGCTTCGAATTTAAAGGTTCCATAGGCATCGGGGCCGGAAATATTGCAAATGATTTCTTTGAATCCGCCTGTGTTTCCCTCGTTAAAATCAACTACTTCCATTGCAAATCCATGCGTTTCTGCATACCTCGAGTACATGCGAAACAAGTCGCCGGCAAACAAGCTGGCTTCGTCTCCACCGGTGCCTGCCCGAATTTCTAAAACTGCGTTTTTATGGTCTTCTGGATCTTTGGGAAGAAGTAAATAGCGCAGATTTTTTTCGATTTCGGGAAGCTTTTCTTCAAAAACCGATAATTCTTCTTTGGCCATCTCCACCAAATCCTTGTCGTTTTCCGTACGAATGAGCGAAAGGCAACTCTCCAAATTTGATTTGGTTTTTCTGTAATCCTCGATTGCTTCAACCACTTTTTCTAAATCCTTGAATTCTTTGCTCAGCTTCCGAAATTTCTCCATGTTGCCAAAAACGGCAGGATCGGAGAGTTGGGTTCGCAAATCATCAAAATGAAGTAAAATGGACTCGAATCGACTTTCATTCATGGTTGAAAACTAAGTAAAAATGTGGACTGAAGTTCGGTGTTTAACGATTCTTGGGTAAAAAAACTTCGGCCAACATGCATCTTGCGCTTCCGCCCCCGCAAGTTTCAATGGTGGTGAGCGAAGGCGCAAGGATCGGGTTGAAAGATGTCAATAATTTTAATTGTTCTGCCGTTAAAGATCGACATGCTGAATCGCTCATAATGAGAAACTTTTCACCTGAGGAATTTTCGACCTGTAACATATTTCCGGCAAATTGATTAACCTGATCTTCGGAAATCTCGATGATGGTTTTCCCCGTTTTTTCCAACATATCCCGAACCATTTCTCGTTCCTCTAGTTCGTCAATGCAAGTGAGGCAAATCACGGCGTAAAGATCCGCAACGCACATCATCACATTGGTATGGTAGATGGGAAGTCGTTTTTGTTCTACCGTTTGAAATGAAGAAAAAACAACGGGCTGGTAACCGATGGTTTTACAATAATCGTTGAATAGATTTTCGTCGGTTCGGATGGATCTTGCCGCGTAAGCGATTTGATTAGCACGGTCAAAAATCATGGATCCTGTACCTTCTAGATAGAGCCCTTGGTTTTCGGTGTACGACAGATCGGTGATGGTTGAAATGGAAAAACCGGAATGTTGGATTTGATCTAAAATTTCTGGGCGGCGTTCCCGGCGTCGACTTTTGGCGCACATTGGGTAGAGGAAAACACGTCCGTCCTCGTGAAATGAAACCCAATTATTGGGAAAGATACTATCGGGGGTTTCGTTTTCTACCAAATCGGGAACTACAATTACCTCAATTTGATTGGCCCTGAGTAGGGATACAAAATCTTGGAATTCTTTCAGGGCCAAATCTTGGGAAGATTCTTTGGCGACGGCCTTGGTTGGATCTTGGTAATAATTGTTTTCGGCGGTTTCTTCATTGAAAAAAAAGGCCGCCGGCTGAATCATCAGCAGGGTTGATGTGGTTTGTTTCATGAAATCTAATCGCGGTTTAAGGGTAGGGTAGAGCATCGGAACATGCCACCCATTTTCGCCACTTCGTAATACGGTGTTTCTTCCACTTGAATTCCTTTGTGGCGAATTTCAGCATTAATTCTTGTTAAGTGTTGGGCTGAAATAAGGGCTTGAGGACTGATGGAGAAAACATTGCAACCCATATCAAACATTTCTTGTTGAGAAATTTCGACGATGTTTTCCCTTCCAAAAAAGTTCGTTAGAAATACAACATCGGTATGGTTCTTGAATCCACTTGGATATAAAAGGGCAAACGTTTCTCCAAAAGGTTGAAAACAGCAATCGAGATGTAGGGCATCAGCAAAAGGATCTTCATCGCTTTTTACCAATTCGAAGGCGTGAATCATTTTTTCTGGAAATTGTTCACGGAGAAATTCTACCCCAGCGCGATTGGTTCGAGCCACTTTGTAGGTGGAAAAGTCGGGTTCTTCAGAATAACCCACAAACAAATGGTTTCCATGTACAATAACATCCCCGCCTTCAATTCTACAATCAGAAGGAACTTGGATGAAATTTGAATTTGGAATTTGATCGGTTAAAAATTGAATTCCTTTCACTTCCTCTGCTCGATCTTCGATGATATTTGTGCGGAAAAAGCGATTTTCGATGACAAAGGAGATATCGCGAGAGAAAATTTGGTTGACTCCAGGAATATTTTCGGGTCGGAAGACTTGAACGCCGTGTTTCTCAAGAATTTTTGCAACTTTTTCCATTTCTGAAATGCAATCGATTTCAAGAGGAAATTGATTTTTATTGAGAAAATACTTGGATTTTGGGTCGTAGCATTCTTCAGCACTATCCATTTCTCCAGAATCTTGGGCAATTCCTAAAACAACCGATTGAAGTTTTCCAGTTTCAGATTGGATGTTGAGTGAAAAAGAAGTGGGATTATTTTGAGCCATATCGACCTCCGAACCTCAAAGGTAAGGAACATTTATGAAGGATAACCCACAGGTAATTCACAACCTTTTTTAAATTTTGGATATGCATTTTTCTGTTTTTTGGTTACATCTATTGGAAAATGTATTTTTGTAAAACTTATGGCTATCCAACAGCGGAAATTTATTCTTTCGGTTTTGAAAACGGGTTTACGTTTGAGAAATCGTCTTCGTCCTTCCCAACAAAGGGCCATTATACGACAAGAGAAGGTTTTGGGTAAACTAATGGCGCAGGCCATGGACACCCAATTGGGAAAGGAATATCAATTTGAATCAATATTAAAAAAGGATCATTTTGTTGAAGAATTTCAGAGAATTGTTCCTTTGGTCGATTATTCGGGAATGTATCCTTGGTGGCAAAAGGCATTCAAAGGTGAGAAAGAGGTTTGTTGGCCAGGTCAGGTTCCTTTTTTTGCCTTGAGTTCAGGAACATCCGAAGACGCTTCTAAATTTATTCCTGTGACCAAAGAAATGGTGAAAGCCATTAAACGGGGTGGGATTAAACAAACCTTAGCATTGTTACGTACCCCTCAAGGACGTGAAGCATTAACCCATCAAACGCTAATGATTGGAGGAAGCACCGATTTGGAATGGAATGGGGTAAATTTTTCTGGGGATTTAAGCGGAATTACGACGGGAAATTTGCCTTTTTGGTTTCGCCCCATGTCGGTTCCTCCTCCCGAAATTCGGGCTCAAAAAAATTGGCCGGAGAAGATTGATGAAATTGTTCGAAATGCTAAGGATTGGAATGTAGGAGTGGTAACGGGAACCTGCTCTTGGATTCAAATTATCATGGAAAGGATCATTGATCACTATAAAGTAAAATCCATTCATGATATTTGGCCCAATTTTCAGGTTTTGGTTCACGGTGGAGTGATGATTGATCCGTTTAAAAAGAAATTTGAGGAAATGTTTTCCAGGGAAGTTTTGTATTTCGATACTTACATGGCTTCGGAAGGTTTTTTTGCGTATCAAGCAACACCTCAAAGTACGGGAATGCGCTTGTTGACTGGGAATCAAATCTTTTTTGAATTTGTTCCATTCGATTCTGAGAATTTTTCAGAAGATGGAGCATTGTTGCCTCAAGCAAAGGCTATTACATTAAATGATGTTGAGCCCTTTGTGGAATATGCATTGGTGATTTCAACTTGTTCTGGCGCTTGGAGATATTTGATTGGTGACGTCGTGAAATTTGTTTCGCATTCAAAGTTTGATATTAAAATTGTGGGGCGAACAAAGCATTATTTATCGATTTGTGGAGAGCATTTGAGCATGGAAAATATGGCTCGGGCAGTTCGAGATGCAAGTGAATTTTTCAATGTTTCCCTACCCGAATTTACGGTTGCAGGTGTTCCGGATGGAAGTTTATTTGCACATCATTGGTTCGTCGCTTGCGAAGAAAATATTGATTCCCCTGCCTTGATGAAAAAAATCGATGAAGTTCTTTGTTCCATCAACGATGATTATCGAGTAGAACGAAAGAATGCCATCAAGAATTTAAAAATCAACGTGGTTCATCCCGATTTATTTATCGATTGGTTGGCCTCGCAAGGGAAATCAGGAGCTCAAGTAAAGTTCCCCAAAGTCCTCAAAAAGTACCAATACGAAAGTTTCTTGAACTTTTTAAAAGAAAATCAGGCGATTCATTAATTGGAAACGTTTGAAACGCTTTTACTCCTTAAATTTGTCAAAAAAATTACCATCATGAGAAAATTTCTCACTCTTTTTTTAGTGATAAGCTGCGGCTTTTTGAGTGCACAAAATCTAAATCCAGGCGATCTACAGTTCATTGGAATCCAAACAAGAACAGCTGATTATTTTGCTTTCGTAGCTACTACCAATATTCCTGCAGGTACGGTCATTAAATTTACGGACCGTGGTTGGGATTCTGTTGGTACTTTTCGAAGTAATGAAGATACCATGACATGGACCACTCCTGCTTTATCGAAAGGACAGGTTACCATCATGAATTGTTCTGCATCTCCAGCCATAGCTAGTACGGGAGGAACATGTGTTGGTTCTTTAACGGGGTTATCGCAATCTGGAGAAAATTTATTCGCATTTCAAGGAACCTTGGGCGTGCCAAATTTTGTTGCAGGTTTAGCCACACAACCTTTTATATCTTCGGGAACAGCAACTTCCAATACCAGCTACCTGCCATCAAGCCTTGCTTTAGGCACTCATGCATTCCAATTTAATCGTTTCCGTTCCAACGGTTATTACCAAATTGATACGACCAATGGAACGGTTCCTGCGGTTTTGGCAATGATTAACGATACCGCTAATTGGATCACGGCTGATTCGAACAATCTAGGTGGTGTTTCCGCCTGGCCGAATTGGGTATTTTTTAATAATACATCCGGCGGCGGTGGCGGCGGTGGCGGCGGTGGTGGTAATCCAACAGGAAATTTACCTCAATATGCTATTTCTAGGGTAACAGGAATTAACGTTACAACCGGTGTGGCTGATTCCTTGAACGTAAATTGCCAGCTTATTGGAACTGTTCTTGGAATCAATTTCAGTACGAATGGCTTGCAATTTACTCTTTTTGATTCAACAGGGGGTATTGGAGTGTTCAAAGCTTCCAATGTTACACCTCCATACACTGTAGTTCAAGGAGATCGAATTTCCGTTTACGGTAAAATTACCCAATTCAATGGATTGACTCAAATCAACATGGACTCCATGGTATTTCTTTCAAGTGGAAATCCAATATACAATCCGAGCGTAGTACCCAATCTTGGAGAATCCACCGAATCGAAATTGATTCGTTTAAATGGACTAACTTTGGTTAATTCAACCCAATGGCCTATTGCTAATGCAAGTGCCAACGTGCAAGCAACCAATGGGGTAGATACTTTTGTTATTCGCATCGATTCAGATGGAAATATTGATGGTTCTCCAGCTCCAACAGGAACATTTGATGTGATTGGAATTGGTTCTCAGTTTGATAATTCTAACCCTTATACTGCAGGTTATCAAATTATGCCAAGAGACACGAATGATATGATTGTAGGTACACAACCTACCGTTAATCGTATCAATTTTGCTAACGCAAGCGCATCGTTTGGTGAGGCCTTGGGCGCAAATTCGGTTTTCCTTACATTTACTACTCCAACAACTCAAAATGATACCTTGGTAATGAGGTTGATTCAAGTAGCCGGTACACCGGTTTACGGAACAGATTATTCTACAACACCTGCAGCGGTGAATGATACCTTAACTTTTGTAATTCCATCCGGAGCCTCCAATGCTTCTTTCTCATTTTCACCCATTAACAATTCAGTAGTTAATGCTGCAAGATCCATACGTTTTCGTATGATTTCGGTGACTTCTGGTTTAGTGGTAGGAACGCAAAATACAACTTTAATTTCTATCGCTGACGATGATTCGGCCATTGCTCCTCAAGTCTTGCCAACTTATCCGATTGGAACCATCAATACAAGCAATGCAACTACCGGTATTTCTGATTCATTGAACGTAAATTGTAAAATTGTCGGAATTGTCAATTCCGTAAATTACAGTACAAATGGATTGCAATTTGCTCTTTATGATGCATCGGGTTCAATCACAGCCTTTAAAAGCTCCAATGTTGCTCCTCCCTATACGGTAACCGAAGGTGATGAACTTCGAGTTATTGGAAAGGTTTCTCAATTTAACGGATTAACCCAGTTAACCATCGATTCTATGGTGGTGTTATCCAGAGGAAACACGGTTAATCCTCCGCAAACGGTAACATCGTTGATCGAAGCTCAGGAATCAAAATTGATTCAATTGAATGGATATCGATTGGTCAATTCAACCCAATGGCCAGCAGCCAATAGTAGCGCTAACGTTTCGATTACCAATGGTACCGACACGGTTACGTTAAGGATTGATAGCGATACCAACATCGATGGATCAACAGCACCCAATTCATTATTTAGTGTTGTTGGAATTCAAACCCAATTTGATAATTCTGCTCCATATTCCTCGGGGTATCAGATTTTGCCAAGAAGAACAACAGATATCATTCCATTGGTGAATCCTCAAATCAATTTCACTCAATCGGCTGGAACCATCGCAGAAAATGGTGGAGTATTTAATTTGCCCATTTCCCTAAATTCGGCCATGCTTTCCAATGAAGTGGTGAAAGTGGCAATTTCAAACGTAAGCGGCGGTGCCGTTTATGGTACAAATTACACCACCAATCCCGCCGCTTTGGCCGATACCATCACATTGGTATTGAATAAAAATACCAATATCGTTGCTATTCCAGTTACGGTCATCGACAATACCACCTTCAATCCTAACCGGGTCATTCGATTTGATTTGGTGAACAACACTGCGGGTATTACGCTCGGTATTAATCCTTCGTTTACGATGACCATCACCGAAAATGATCCTAACTCGGCATGTCCATGCGTTGGTGAACCTACTTCTACTATTTATCCTAATCCTTCCAACGATTTCCTTGTTTTCCCCTTCGATGGTTTACAAACCGTAGAAATTTTCAATCTTGAAGGAAAGAAGATTATGCATACCCAATTGAATGGAAGACAAAATTGGTCACATGGTTTAAATCCGGGTTTCTACCTAGTGAAATGGGAAAATCAAGGTGAATTGTTCCAGCAACGATTGATTGTTCGATAATTCATGGATCGGATACGCGTTGGAATATTTTTTGGCGGTAACTCTCGGGAGAGGGAAATCTCCTTTGCCGGAGGTCGAACGGTTTATGATAACCTCAATAAAGCCATTTTCGAACCTATTCCCATTTTTGTCGATAGTTTTGGAAATTTTGTTGAACTGCATTGGTCTTTCTTGTACAAAGGAAGTATTCGTGACTTTTATCCATCCTCTCAAAGCATGCAATCCATCCATGGATTTCAGTTTTATGCAGAGTCCCTTCAACCAAGGTCTAAAGAGGAAGAATTATCTCTTTTAGAAGGATTGGGTCAGGTATTGACCTTCAATCAACTTAAAAGTAAAATGGATTTGGCCTTCCTTGCTCTGCATGGGGTGAATGGTGAGGATGGAAAATTGCAAGGGCTTTTGGAGTGGTTGGGAATACCCTACACGGGTTCGGGAATTTTGCCTAGTGCATTTGGGATGAATAAAGCCATTCAAAAAGAAATGATGGAAGGTCAGTTTGACGTTCCGGCTTATATTCATTTCTCTCGGGAAGAATGGTTGAAGGAAGCCAATAAACGAGATTTTTACCACCAAGTATTGTCGGATATTGGCTTGCCCATGGTCATCAAAGCGGCAAACCAAGGTAGTTCCATTGGTATTTCAGTGTTGGAAGTAGATGATTTCGCATCATTTTTTCAAGCCGTTTCCAAATCACTTTTCATTGAAAGGATTCAGCCAGAATTTTGGAAAAATAAAACCTCGCCTGAGAAAATCTATTGGATCAAAGAATTCATTGATATTCGTAGCGGAATTGGTTTGCCGATTTGGTCGGAAACTATTCAAAAGGAAATTTATCATCCCGATGAATTGCTGCAGGAATTGGACTCCTTCTTTTTAGAAAATGATGAAGAACTCGTTTTAGAGGCATTAGATGGCGAGCGAACCGTTTTGGTTGAGTCGTTTATTTCGGGAAAAGAATTTTCATGCATCGTTGTTGAAAATATGGATGGTGAACCTTTGGCATTACCGCCTACGGGAATCGTTAAAGGAAATGAAATTTTTGATTACCGGTCTAAGTATTTACCAGGGTTAAGTCGAAAAGTAACCCCCATCGAGCTCGAAGAAAAACACATTGATTCGATTCGAGAACATTGTGTTTCTCTTTTCCAGACCTTCCATTTCGATGTTTATGCTCGAATTGACGGGTTTTTTGGAGATGATGGACGAATTTTCTTAAATGATCCCAATACCACATCGGGAATGATGCCCAGTTCGTTTTTCTTCCATCAAGCTGCTGAAATGGGCCTTAATCCTTCTCAATTTCTAACGTATATCATTCGTACATCGCTGGTTGCCCGTAAACGAAATGGATTCCATGCTCGAAGTATGGAAGCACTTTTGATGAAATTGGATCATTTGGTTCACAACTTTCAATCGCCCAATCATTCGCTGCGAAATGTTGCAGTGATCATGGGAGGGTACAGCAGCGAAAGGCATATTAGTGTTGAAAGTGGTCGAAATGTTTACGAGAAATTAGCTTCATCAGGCATTTTTCGTCCAATTTCCGTTTTTCTATCGGGAGATGCTCATCGTTTTCAATTGCACGCTATTCCCATGAATTTGCATTTGAAGGATAATGCTGATGATATCAAGGAAAAAATTGCTCATTATTCGGTTCATCCAATACTCAAGAAAATTCAGCTTGAAGCATCAGAAATCACCCATTTTTTTGCACAAGACAGTATTTTGTCTCCTCATGAATTAACTTTTGAGCAATTAAAAGGAAAAGTTGATGAGGTGTTTATTGCCCTTCACGGACGTCCGGGCGAAGACGGAACACTTCAACAAAAATTAATTCAAGTTGGCCTTCCTTTCAATGGTTCATTACCTGAAGGGGCAGCGCTTACCATCGATAAATTTCAAACCAAAGAGGTTCTGAAACAACATGGTTTTCTTGTAGCGAATCATCGATTGGTAAATAAAATGGAGTGGATTGAAAATGGAAACTCCTTGTTGGATCAAATTGTTTCAGAATATCCATTTCCGTTCATTGCTAAACCGGTTGATGATGGATGCTCTAGCGCCGTTAAAAAAATAAAGAATCGTGAGGAATTAGAATCTTTTTGTCGACTCATTTTCCGTGATTTAGAATCGTTGAATGAGCACGATGCAGTGGTTTTGGGATTGCAGTTGAAGGAGGAGTTTCCGCTTAAATCAGTATTTCTTGTCGAAGAATTTATTGATTCGCATGGAGCAAAACACTTTTTGGAAGTAACGGGAGGGATGCTCACTAAATTTGAAAACGGCCACATGGTGTACGAAACTTTTGAACCCAGTGAGTCGGTGGCCGTATCTGAGGTTTTGAGTTTGGAAGAGAAATTTTTAGCTGGTGAAGGACTAAACATTACTCCAGCTCGTTATGATGTTGATCCTATGATTGCAAAGAAAATTTCTGCCAAAGTGCAAGCCGATTTAAAGCGAGCTGCCGAAGTCCTTGGGGTAACTGGATACTGCAGAATCGATGCTTTTGTCCGAATTTTCGATGAGAATCATGTAGATACCATCATCATTGAGGTGAATTCCTTACCTGGAATGACTCCAGCCACGTGTATTTTTCATCAATGTGCATTGAGTGGCTACAAGCCGGCAGAATTTATTGAACAAATTTTAAATTTTGGAAAGGAGCGAAATCATGTTCGATAAGCTAAAAAGTAAGCCATGGTGGTTTCAAATTGGAGGGAGTTTAATTTTGTTTCTTGTCGTTTTATTTGTGGTTTTGCAATGGGCAAAATCCTACACGCGTCATGGCGAGAAGATTGCTGTTCCTAATTTGATTGGAAAATCGATTTTATTGGTAGAAGAGGAAGATAATCCGAATGATTTTGAGTATGTTATCACCGATTCGGTGTACATGCCTGAAAAATCAGGTGGAATAATCATGGACCAAGACCCTAAACCTAGTTCATTTGTAAAGAATGGAAGGAAAATTTATGTTTCTGTAACTGCTTTTGATGTTCCCAAAACACCCTATCCCGTTAAAGAGGGATATTCCATGAGAATGACCAAGGCACTCATTGAAAATGCAGGCTTTCGGTTGGGAGAAATCGAAGAGCGCCCCACCGACATGGTGAAAAATGGAAATTATGTATTGGAATCCAAGGCAAATGGAAAAATCGTAAAGTTCGGACAGCCTTTACCAAAGGGAACGCTGATTGATTTAATCATGGCTGTTGCATCCCTTGATTCCTTGATAGAAAACCCCGTATTAACAGGATTGTCGTTAAGGGAGGCTATTCAGCTGGCCAATTCCAAAGGAATTGAAACATTTATTCGAGGAGAATTGGATGGAGATTCTTCGGATTTTTGGGTTCAACGCCAAAAGCCAGATGCCCATTTTATCGATCAAATTAGAATAGGAACTCGAATAGAATTAACTCTTAAACCGAATTTAGAAAAACCCGCTAATCAAGAAAGCATCGATGACTAAGTTGATTATTTTCTTTTTTTTACTTATCCCTATATTTAGTTTTTCTCAGGAGGGGACTTCCGTTTTTTGCCAAAATATTCGCGTGAAAAATGAATTTGAAAAAAGAGCTCATTCTCGTTTTTTTGGTCAATTAGATACCAACACGATACCTTTTCAAGACGATTTCTCTTCTACAGAAGGGTTCCCTAATCCGTCCAATTGGTTGGATTATCAAGTGTACATCAATAATCATATGGCCATCAATGCGCCAACAATGGGGGTTGCAACTTTTGATGGATTAAATGAACAAGGTGCTCCCTATGATATACAAGCTGTTGGAATGTCGGGTCCTAGTGATACCCTTTCTTCCATGGCATTTAATCTTCAAAACCGGAGGGGATCGGATTCCATTTATTTGAGTTTTTTTTATCAAGCAGAGGGTTTAGGTGAGGCTCCAGAGATGAATGATTCGTTGGTCATTGACTTTTTCACCAAATTCGGGTTTTGGAAAACTGTTTGGGGTATTCCCGGCACCTCAGTAGGAGTTTGGAAACAGGTGTTAATTCCCGTTGTCGATACCAATTTCCTCCATGAAGGATTTCGCTTTCGTTTTCGCAATTATAGTAGCTTGGTTGGATTCTTAGATCATTGGCACGTTGATTATGTTCGACTTGCAGCGAATCGATTGTACAATGATACGGTTGTCTACGATTTTGCCTACAGCAACACTCCAGCAAACCTATTGAAAAACGGGTTTACCCAAGTTCCTTACCTACATTTTAAATCAGATTCAACACGTTTTTTGTCCAATGGGCATCAAGCAACATTCAATGTTTTAGGATATGGGATCCAAACCATTGCAACTTCGGTCAACTACATTGAACCTCGAAGTGGATTTCAAATTCATAGTCAAACTCTTGTAGCTAATTCTACAAATAATTCACGTACTTACTTCCCTTTTTCTATTCCATTAATCGGAACGGATTCCTTTGAAATGGACGCTATTTATTCCATTGGAACCAATAGTTCGATCATTAAATCCAACGATACGATAAAACGGAGATACACCTTTTATAATCAATATGCCTACGACGATGGAACCGCAGAATATGGGTATGGTTTGAATACCAATGGAGGTAGAATTGCTTATCGGTTTATCTCAACACGTCCTGATTCTTTGAGAGGAGTTTCTTTATCTTTTGTTCCAATTCGAACCGACGTTTCAAGAGAATTATTCACGCTCATGGTATGGAAGTCAATACCCGAACCTGGTACCGGAAAAGGTGAGCAATTGATTTACCAATCAAATTTCCAAAAGCCTAAATATCAACGATTTTACAATGGTTTTGTAAATTATGAATTTGATAGTGCCATTGCTATTTCAGATACCTTTTATGTTGGTTGGCAGCAGAATACCGATAAAATATTAAGTTTAGGATTGGATAGAAATGATACCGCCAATTCCAACATGTTTTATAATGTTTCAGGCACTTGGCAATCCTCAGGAATCCCCGGAGCATGGATGATGCGCCCCATTCTAGGTAAAAGTACAAATTTGAAAATCGCCAATCAAGAATTAACATCAACTCGAGTACATGTCTACCCCAATCCCACTTCAGAGCAGATTTATTTTTCCGGTTTAGAAGGAAATTCTTCGGTGGAATACGAAATTTTTTCCTCCATGGGTAAAAAATTGCAAAGCGGCATCATTGTTGATCAGTCCATCAAGTTCAATTTTACGGAAAAGGGACTGTTGTTTATTCGTTTAAATTTGAATCATGAAAGTAATTCTGTTCGAGTATTAAAAATTTAAATTCTCGCTATGCGTATTCATTATTTTGCCGCCTTTTGTTTTATTTTTTTTCCTTGTTTCACAACTTGGGCTCAAAGTAATATTCAATTGGCAAATGAAGCTTACTCGAAAGGTAATTATCGTTTAGCAGAGGATTTTTTAACTCAGGAAATCAATTCAAAACCCAGTGGAATTGCATTTTATAACCGAGGATTAACTCGATTGGCATTGGAAACTTATTTCACTTCCATCAATGATTTTGATAGTGCAATCAACTACAATTACAAATTATTTGATTCGTACAACCGACGTGGTTATGCCCAATACCATACCAAAAATTACTCAGGGGCAATTGAAGATTTTAAAAAGGTTATCAATCAGTCCAGTCAAAATGAATTGATTTCCTATGCATACCGATTTATTTCTTTAAGTTTCATTCGAATTCAAGATTATTCTGCTGCTGAGGAATGGTGCAATAAAGGATTGTCGACCTTTCCCAATGAGAAAAACTTATTGTTTAACAAAGGTTTTCTTTATTATTCAATGGGTTCCTACCAAAAGGCTATCGACGAGTTCGATAAACGATTGCAAATTACCCCTAATCATCTTGAAACAATTTTATGGAAGTCAGAGGCCTTAATTCAATTAGGTAAACTTCAAGAGGCCCAGCAAAATTTAGAAAAGGTGATTGCCCTACAGCCTAATCATATTGTCGCGCATTCCAACTTAGCCTTAGTTTATCAAAAAACGAAACAAAAAGATAAGCTGAAAGAAGAATTGAATACTCTTAATTCCTTGGGCTACAAACCAGCCTCCGATTTCCTTGAAATCAATTTGGCTAAAAATCATATCGAAGAAGGTAATTTGGAAGAAGCCCTAAAACTTTTAAACCAAGCCTTGGATAAAAATAACAGAAACGCAACAGCTCTTTTGAATCGTTCCATTGTTTTGTACCTGAAAAAGGATCTTTCTGCGGCATTAAAAGATGCAAAACTTTTGGTAGAAATAGATCCTCAAAGTTATGAAGCCCAAATCCAACTTGTGAAATGTTTGATGGAAAGTCAAGATCCTCAAATCATTGAAAAGTTAATTTCACTCAAAACAAAGTATCCTCAAAAGCCAGAGTTAACCTATCTTTTAGGCAAAGCCTATTATTTGTCAGGAAATTACTCTGAAGCTGCAAAAATTCTAGAATCAACCCTGCCAGGATATTCTGGTACGCAAACGTATTCGATGCTCGCATTTATTTACAGTCAAAAGATTTTTGATTCTGATAAGTTTAATCTTTACGCTGAAAAGGCACAACGCGAAAATCCGAATTCAAAAAACACTCAACTAATTGAATCCTATGCTTATCTAAACGAGAAGAAGTATGATTTAGCCATTGTCGGATTCAAAAAATTTCTGGAAAAAAATGGAGATGATGCTATGATTATTAGCAATTTGGCCTACTGTTACGAACAAACTAAGCAGCTTCTAGAGGCCAAATCATGGCGAATCAAAAACACTCAAATCCAACCGGAAAGTGCAAAAGCTTTCTATCAGTTAGGCAATGTTTGTTATAAACTGAACGATTATCCGGCTTCAAATATTGCCTTGATTCAATGCATCAAGCTTTCACCCAATTACTACCAAGCTTACTTGTTGCGAGGGGTTGTAAGCTTGGCACTTCAAGATTATGGAAACGGTAAAAAGGATCTTGAAATCGCGTTAAAAAATTTGCCTGAAAAAGCTGGTGATATTTACCCTAATCTCGCATTTGCTTCTGCTAAACTGGGAGATATCAATGATGCAATGCCTTATTTGGAAGAATGGGAAAAGCTTGAACCCCAAAATGGATTGGTGTTTTATACCCGTGGTAATTTATTTTCTGGTAAAGGAAACTATGAAAAAGCCTTGTCAAATTACTCTCGAGCCATTGAACTTGATCCTAATAATTCCGATTTCCTTCTCAATCGTGCCATTTTAAACATCAATAACGCTCATTATCAAGATGCTATTCAAGACGGTGAACGACTTTTGTTGTTAAATCAAAAAACTGCTGAGGTGTATTACAATCTGGGGGTTGCTTACATCAAGGATGGCTCACAACTTTCGAAAGGTTGCGAAGCCATTAAAACAGCGAAAAGAATGGGATATCCTCAGGCCGAACAATGGCTTAGTAAATGCGATTGATGGAATTCCAGAAATAAATTTCCTCGAAGTATTGCTCTCTTTTTGGACGGAATCCTTCCAGTTGTTTTCCTTTTTTTGAAGGTTTGACCAACGTGATTTTCGGATTTCTTTGGTAAGAAAGAAATTTAATTTTACCGTCAATCCAAGTTAATCGCAATTTGTCCGCTGAAACTTCTGTTTCTCTTTCAATCTTTTTTCCGGTAACATCATAATAAATCGTCATTACTCGTCCTTTTGCAAACAATGATTTCGATTGATCTTTCCCAAATGTCATGGTAAGTGTATCGGATTTAATTTGATTGGTGTGGCAACAATCAACCCATTGCAATACAAAACATGAATCAAAACAATCCATTCGCTGATTTTGAAATTCTTTTTTCTGAGCGATCCAAATGGAAGAAATCTGAAAATCTTGATTCCAAATCATCGGATTATTTTTCAACCTAATTGTAGAATCCTTTTTGTTGTACTCCAATAGTCCGCAAATTCCCACCGTTGAATCGTTTTTCAGGTGGTTTCTCGGGAATGCACGATATTCGATGGTGTTTCCAATCAACGTATCCGTAAACAAGAAGGAAGTATCGTTTTCACTGATCCATTTGACTAGAACATCTTGATGAACCTCGAAGGAGTCATTTTTCGCCCATCTTTTCAGGTATTTTCCCCAAATCATTTGGCTTTTTGATGAATCTTGGTAGCAAAATCGTCCAAATACTTCTTGAATATCTTCTTTTTTGTTCCATAAAAAGGTATCGCAAATCAATTCATTTCCCATGCTATCGATAATCTGAACCTGGTTGAAAAGCTTTCCTTGCTGATTTGATTTTGAGTAATATCCGCCATTGCATTTCCCCGTTTGCCCATCTACCTTGAAATTCGTTTTTTGATAGAATAGTAGCAATTCAGAATCTTTTTTATATCCAATGCTATCGGCTTGGATGGAAATAGATTGGTCGTTCAATCGGGCATTTCCAATCAATAAAACCAACGATTGATCTCGATAGAAAAAACCGGAATCGGATGTTGCACGTATTCCGGGTGCATCGATTTGTCCTTTTGAACGGTAACTACCCACCCGGGTATCTGTTCGGTATTCTACCCTTTGGGTTCGCAATCGTTGATTTCCCTCAGTAAGCTGAACACTTCCTTGAAGCAATGCCAAACGAGTATCTCCGGCATAATCCAATTCAAAACAAGTCGCTTTAAATCCACCTTGGATCAACCGAACTTGCCCCTCAGCCAATAAACGATTTTGAGATGGGTAGAAAAAACCGGAATCGCAATAGAGATGAGCATCTCCCTGTTTGAAATGGATGTTTCCCATCAGTTTTTGGGCACCGGGGTACAATGACTCGTCGACCGAAGTCCGATCAACGTTCACAACTTCAAGGGGGATGGATTGAGAAAAAAGACAATGCACCGTGAATAAAAGAAGTAAACTGATGAATCCTTTTTTCATACTGCGAAAATAACGAAAAAAAAGGGAAGAAAATTTTGGGAGATTGCTTCAAAATGTTATTTTTGCACCCACAAAATCTGGTGGCTATAGCTCAGTAGGTT
>JACCEC010852387.1_pt1 | contig 22192 bp, 18 predicted proteins | sample 7450121 | NCBI WGS metagenome assembly JACCEC01 (sample SAMN15323455, study PRJNA562643) | freshwater metagenome | isolation source: river surface water | place: USA:Blue River Watershed | collected 2017-08-18 | reverse complement strand
CCGGCGGCATTGCGGGTGCCGTCTTCGTCTGGATGTTCACGCTGACCCAGAACCGCTGGAAGATCGACGATGTTCTCGGCGTGTGGCCATTGCACGGACTGTGCGGCGCCTGGGGTGGCATAGCGGCCGGCATTTTCGGGCTGCAGTCAGCGGGCGGCATCGGCGGCGTATCGCTGTCGTCTCAGCTGATCGGTACCCTGATAGGTATCGTAATTGCTGTCGCCGGCGGTTGGTTAATTTACGGCGTGCTTAAACGCATGGTGGGTATACGTCTTGATCCCGAAGAGGAGTACGAGGGCGCTGATCTCTCAGTGCACAAGATCACTGCCACACCGGAGCGTGAAGTCAGCTGGTAAACAGCGGGTCTTCGCAGTTACTCGCGCATCTTGCGGCGTATATCCATCGAACGTAATCCAAACGATTGTCCGTTTCGATGAGCCGCAAGATCGGCGAAGAAAAATTTCAGCGTGTGAGATACCGTCGGAAAGGCAATATCGTCCCAGGGTATCTCAGCTTCCGTAAACAGTCTGACTTCAAGACTTTCAGTTCCGGCCGAAAAATCTAGATCCAGAAGGCGTGCCCGGTAGAACATATGTACCTGATGAACATGAGGCACATTCATCAGCGTATATAGCTCACGCAGTTCAATGCGTGCTCCAGCTTCTTCTAGGGTTTCCCTTGCAGCAGCTTCGGCGGTCGTCTCATTGTTTTCCATGAATCCTGCCGGCAGTGTCCAATAACCATGCCGCGGCTCGATCGCACGTCTGCAGAGCAACACCTGTCCTGCACCCTGTTCATCCCACAATGGAATGCTGCCGACGACCATCTTAGGGTTCTGGTAGTGAATGACGCCGCAATGCGTACACACATGGCGCTCGCGATTATCGTCCGGTGGAATACGGACCTGCACCGGATGGCCGCAGCCTGAGCAGAAATTCATTGCGGAGATTTGAACAAATGTGAAAAGGTTGGTCGGAGCACATAGTACAGTTGCTCATCCAATTCAGTGTAACACCCAGCCCATGCCAGGAAGTTCGCTAAACACCATTTGCAAAACGAACTCAGAGGTTGTATAGTTCGATCCCTCAGACGCGGGGTGGAGCAGTCTGGCAGCTCGTCGGGCTCATAACCCGAAGGTCACAGGTTCAAATCCTGTCCCCGCAACCAAAACATCATAGACCCGGTCCAAGTGGCCGGGTTTTGTTTTTCCACCGTGGCGGCCACGGCGAGCTTGCTGGCCTAGTGGCCACAGTACTCTGGCGCACAAGCCAATTCCGACTGATCGCGAGTGTGGCGGTTTGTTGCACCTTGAGGCAATGACAAGTCCGGGGAAGTGCCCTATAATGCGCGCCAGTTCGGGTTTGACGCGGCCCTCCTCCCAACCCGGGAATGATCAGTCCGCCGTCCCTGCCGCGTCTTGAAGACCGGCCCTAGAGCGCCAGCAGCCCTCCATAATGCCCACCACACCGGGCGCTGGCAGCAAGCACCAATCGATCAGCTCCTGCCGCAGCAACTTTGATGCAGGCCTTTTAGTTAGCTGTTCATAGCAACCAACCTGTATTGCAAGAATCACAGATGAATACCGCAGAGGCGAAAAAAGTCCTTGAGACCGTGTTGCTGTGCGCGCACGAAGCGCTCACGATCAACGACATGAAAAAGCTGTTTGCCGCTTCGGCAGAGGAAGAAGAGTCTTCGCTCGATGCCGATGCGATCAATTTGCTGCTCGATGAACTGACCGAGGATTGGTCCGAGCGGGGAATTGAACTGGTGCGACTGTCCACCGGCTGGCGTTTCCAGAGTCGCCCGGAAATGAAATTTTTCCTGGACAGACTTAACCCGGAAAAGCCGCCCAAATACACGCGTGCCACGCTGGAGACGCTCGCCATTATTGCTTACCGTCAGCCGGTCACACGGGGTGATATTGAAGATATTCGGGGCGTTGCAGTGAATTCGCAGACCATCAAGATGCTCGAAGACAGAGGCTGGATTGATGCCATCGGCCATCGCGATGTGCCGGGCCGACCTGCGCTGTTTGCAACGACCAAGCAGTTTCTGGATGACCTGGGTCTGTCCTCGCTCGAAGAACTGCCGGCTTTGCAGCCAGTCGGAGGCGAGGGTGGCGATGCTTCTGAAGCCATGCAGGCGATGGAGCAAAACATTGAAGCGACGCTGAGTCAGGCGGCTATCGAGTTTACCGATACCGACAATAGTGGCAGCGCAGAGGCAGCTTCTGGTGAACAAGAAGCGCACTCCGTAAGCGTGGCCCGTGGCGAACACACCGGAGAAATCACCGGCAACGTAATGACACACGAAGTAACAGACGACGGAACGAGCGAAGACAACGCCGGACAAACCCAGGAAGCAGAGCGCGCCGAAGGCGGCTCTGCTGATCAACCCCACCCCGAATCAGATAATGACAGCCCACAATCCCACTGACACCCAGGCTGAACCAAACACCTCAGACAACGAGCGCGAGCCTGACTCTGCCGCAACGCAAGGCGGCGACGAGGTGAAAGCCCAGGATCAGAAACCCGCCCGTCGCGGCGTTCGTGGCCCGCGCTCACTGCGGCGCGCGCGCGCAGAAAGAAACACAGACGCGGCACCAGCCGAGCAAACTCCGGCTGCCGAGGGTGTTCAGGATGACCAGGAGCGTCCTTCGCAGCGTCCCCGGCAGTCACAGCCACCGCGCAAGCATGCGCAAAAGCAGAATGCGCAGCGCGGGCAGCACGGTCAGCAGGCCCAGCATGGGTCTCAGGAACGCAGGCACCAGCAGAATCCACGCAATGCTGGTCGTCCGGGCATGGATGCCGACGCTGTGTTCAGTTTCGTCACCTCGGATGCTTATGATCAGGCGAGCGGCACGGAGGATAACGCGCCCCGTCAGCAGCGCCAGGCCAAGCCGGTGCGTCGTGATCTGACTGCTGACGACGACGCTCCTAAACTTCATAAAGTGCTGGCCGAGGCCGGCATGGGTTCCCGGCGCGACATGGAAGAGCTGATCATTGCTGGCCGTGTATCGGTCAATGGCGAACCAGCGCATATCGGCCAGCGCATCTTGCCGGCCGACCAGGTTCGCATCAATGGCAAGCTTGTTCAGCGCAAGGTGAGTACCCGTCCGCCACGAGTGCTGGTGTATCACAAGCCTGCGGGGGAAATCGTCAGCACCAGCGATCCTGAGGGCCGTGCCACCGTATTTGACCGACTGCCTCCGATGAAAACCGGCAAGTGGCTTGCTGTCGGACGCCTGGATTTCAATACGGAGGGCTTGTTGCTGTTCACGACTTCAGGTGATCTTGCCAATCGCCTCATGCATCCGCGTTATGGCATTGAGCGCGAGTACGCTGTACGTACGCTGGGCGAGCTTGAAGAAGGCATGCGCCAGAAGCTGCTCTCTGGTGTCGAGCTCGATGATGGTCCGGCAAATTTCAACAAAATCATTAATGGCGGTGGCGAAGGCGCCAACCGCTGGTACAGGGTGATCATTTCCGAGGGACGTAACCGCGAGGTTCGCCGCATGTTCGAGTCTGTCGGACTGACCGTTTCGCGTCTGATTCGCACCCGGTATGGTGCGATGACCTTGCCCGCCAGTCTCAAGCGCGGGCGCTGGGAAGAGCTCGACGAGCATGCGGTCAGAGGACTGATGGCAGCCAGCGGTCTGCAGAAAAACAGCAAGCAACAGAAGCCCCAGGGGCCGCAGGCACGGGGCAAGCAGCCGAATGGGAATCGCATCGGCGTGCATAACGGGCCCCATGGCGGACCGCATAATGGACAGCAGAACGGCAAGCGTCCCGGCAAGCCGCGACAGCCGGACCCATTGCAGACGGCAATCGGGCTGCCCATGGTCGTCAATGGTGGCCGTCCAAATCGTGGCGATAGCCAGCGCCGCAACCCGCAGAACCGAAACGGTCAAGGGGGCGGGCTCTGGAGCAACGATCGGTTCGGCGCTGGCACCCAGCAGCGCCGCCGCTCACGCGGCTAAGCGGGCGCATGCCTGAAATTTCTCTTTTTGATAACCCTGCAGAATGCCGCTGACGCATTGCAGCGGGCGGGCTTATCGCTTATAATCAGATACTTAACAAAGCGTCGCCCTGTGCGGTGCGCGCGATTTCAGCAGGCCGATCCGGCTTGCTGACTGAAAAAGCGCGGCACGCCGGGCGTGAAGCAAAAAAAGATGGGCACTTGCCCATTTTTTTTTTCCTGAAAAGTTTGTAAACGGTTGCCCGCAAAGGCGGCCGGAGCGGAGTGTGGTTTGGTTCTATCGGCGCTAATTGAAAAAACGGTCACCGGCATGGGATACGAGCTGGTCGATTTTGAGCGGCGCGGGCATGGGCACATCACGGTTTACATCGACGTGCCGGAGAAGGAGAGCCGCGCTGTCACGGTGGAGGATTGCGAGAAGGTCACGCATCAGCTGCTGCATGTGCTGACTGTCGAAGACGCCGACTACGAGCGTCTGGAAGTCTCGTCGCCCGGTCTGGACAGACCACTCAAGAAGGTTGCCGATTACGCCCGCTTCGCCGGACAGGAGGCGGTTGTCAAGCTGCGTATGACCCTGCCGGGTGCAGGCAATCGCAAGTCCTTCCAAGGGGTTCTGCATGAGCCTCAAGGCGAGACCCTCAGGCTTGAATTCGAAGGAAATGAAGGGCCGGCGATGCTGGAGTTTTCGCTGGCAGAAGTAGACAAGGCACGTTTGGTGCCAAAAGTAGATTTCAGGAGCCGCAAATGAGTCGCGAAATTTTGATGCTGGTCGATGCGCTGGCGCGTGAGAAGAACGTCGACAAGGAGGTCGTGTTCGGCGCACTGGAGCATGCGCTCGCACAGGCCACCAAAAAACGCTACGAGGGCGAGGTGGATATTCGCGTGGCGATCGATCGCGACAACGGTGAATTTGAAACCTTCCGCCGCTGGCATGTGGTGCCAGACGAGGCTGGCCTTCAGTTACCGGACCAGGAAATTCTGCTGTTCGAAGCTAAGGAGCAGATTGACGATATCGAAGTCGACGACTACATCGAAGAGCCAATTGAATCAGTCGATTTCGGTCGTCGTTTCGCGCAGGATACCAAGCAGGTTGTTTTGCAGCGTATCCGTGATGCTGAGCGCGAACAGATTTTGTCCGATTTTCTAGAGCGCGGCGATTCACTCGTCACGGGCACGATCAAACGCATGGAACGCGGTGATGCCATCGTCGAATCCGGCAAGATAGAAGCGCGCCTGCCGCGTGACCAGATGATTCCGAAAGAAAATCTGCGCATCGGTGACCGTGTGCGTGCCTACATCCTGCGCATTGATCGCAACGCGCGCGGTCCGCAGGTGATCCTTTCGCGCACTGCGCCCGAATTCATCATGAAACTGTTCGAGCTGGAAGTTCCAGAGATCGAGCAGGGCCTGCTGCAGATCAAATCGGCCGCACGTGATCCCGGTGTGCGCGCGAAGATCGCGGTATACACCAGCGACAAGCGTATCGATCCGATCGGAACCTGCGTCGGCATGCGCGGCTCGCGTGTGCAGAGCGTGACTGGAGAACTGGGTGGCGAGCGCGTCGATATCGTGCTCTGGTCCGACGATCCTGCGCAGTTTGTGATCGGTGCGCTGGCGCCAGCCAACGTTTCTTCGATCGTGGTCGACGAAGAAAAGCATGCAATGGATGTCGTGGTCGATGAAGAGAATCTCGCGATAGCTATTGGCCGTGGTGGTCAGAACGTCAGGCTTGCTTCAGAGCTGACCGGCTGGCAGATCAATATCATGACTGCCGAAGAGTCGGCAGACAAGGCGGCCTCGGAGCGCGCGGTCATTCGTCAGCTGTTCATGGAAAAACTTGATGTGGATGAGGAAGTCGCAGACATCCTTGCCCAGGAAGGCTTCTCCACACTTGAAGAGATTGCCTATGTGCCCATCTCCGAAATGCTGGACATCGAAGCCTTTGATGAAGAGACCGTCAACGAGCTGCGCAATCGCGCTCGTGACGCACTCGTCACCGAGGCGATCGCATCGGAAGAGGGTCTCGAGGGCATGGACGAGGGGCTGATCAACCTAGAGGGCATGGACCGCACAACCGCAGGCAAGCTGGGCCTTGCTGGCATCAAGACACTGGAAGCTTTCGGTAACCTTGCCTACGATGAGTTTGGCGCGATCCTCGCCCTGCCGACAGAGCGCGCGCGTCAGCTGATCGACGAAGAGTTCAAGGATGCCACGGACGATGAAATGCGACTGATCGATGCGAAATATGATGAGCGTGCAAAAGAATTGCAAGCTCGTGTCTGGAGTCTTGCAGAGAGCAAGTGACTCCCATTACCGACATCATCGATAGCGCGACTAGAAAAGAGGACTGAATGGCAAGCAACAACGTAGCCCAATTTGCCTCCGAGCTGAAAATGCCGGCCGACCTGCTGCTCAAGCAGCTCAAGGCAGCCGGCGTTGACAAAAGCTCGGCCGAGGACCAGTTATCCAAGGAAGACAAGGACAAGCTGCTCGGGCATCTGCGCAAGGTCCATGGCTCGACAGGGGATGGCGAGAAGAAAAAGATCACCCTGACCCGTAAAGAAACAACGGAAATCAAGCAGGCGGACTCCAGCGGCAAGTCGCGCACTATTCAGGTCGAGGTCAGAAAGAAGCGTACCTTCGTCAAGCGTGACGATGCCCCGGTCGTCGAGGAAGTCGAGGAGGCCAAGGCCAGCGTTATCGATGATGCTGAGATTGCACGTCGTGCGGAAGAGGCTCGCAGACAGTCCGAGCTGATCGCGCGCCAGGAAGCAGAACTGCGCGAGAAGCAGGAAAGGCTTGCCAAGCTTGAGGCTGAACGGGTCGAAGCGGAGCGCGCGGCTGAAGAGCGTGCTAGCGCGGCTGCAGCCAGTGATACGGGCGCAGATGCCTCAGAACGAGCTGCCGCTGAGGCCGCCCATGCCGCCGAAGTCTCTGTGCGTGTCGCAGCTGCCGAGCAGGCACGCAAGGCCGTTGCCGATGAAGTTGCTCAGATCAAGGCCATGATGAATTCGCCGCGCAAGGTGATCAAGGCGCCTGAGCAACCAGCTGCACGTGCCGAAGGCACCTTGCATCGTCCCGCTGAGAAAAAGCCCGGTGAGAAGAAAGACGACAAGAAGCCCGGAGAGAAAAAATCAATCAAGTCTGCGAATGTGTCGTCGACTTGGCAGGACGAGAAGAAGCGCGGTGCGGGTGGTCTGAAGACACGTGGCGCGCCCACCCCTGGCGGTCGTGATGGCTGGCGTGCCGGTCCCCGTGGCCGTCGCAACAACCATGCTGAAGAGCGTGAGTCGAATTTCCAGCAACCTACCGAAGCGGTGGTGCGCGAAGTCAACGTGCCTGAAACGATTACTGTTGCCGAGCTGGCTCACAAGATGGCAGTCAAGGCATCCGAGGTCATCAAGCAACTGATGAAACTTGGCCAGATGGTCACCATCAATCAGGTACTCGATCAGGAAACCGCCATGATCGTCGTCGAAGAAATGGGTCACGTCGCGCATGCTGCCAAGCTCGACGACCCTGAGGCATTGCTCGAGGAAGGCGATGAGCATATCGATGCCGAGATGCTTGCGCGTGCGCCGGTGGTAACGGTGATGGGTCACGTCGATCACGGCAAGACCTCGCTGCTCGACTATATCCGTCGCGCCAAAGTGGCTTCTGGCGAGGCAGGTGGCATTACGCAGCATATCGGCGCGTATCATGTCGAGACGCCGCGCGGCATGATCACTTTCCTGGATACGCCCGGCCACGAGGCATTTACCGCGATGCGTGCACGTGGCGCGAAAGCGACCGACATCGTCATTCTGGTTGTTGCTGCCGATGATGGCGTGATGCCCCAGACGAAGGAAGCGATTGCCCATGCAAAAGCTGCCGGCGTTCCGCTCGTCGTCGCGATCAACAAGATCGACAAGCCGGGTGCAAATCCGGACCGCGTGAAGACTGAGCTCGTTGCCGAGCAAGTCGTTCCCGAGGAGTATGGTGGCGATTCGCCCTTCATCGCCGTGTCTGCAAAGACGGGTGAGGGCATAGATACCCTGCTTGAAAATGTCCTGCTGCAAGCCGAAGTGCTGGAACTCAAGGCACCGGTAGACACGCCTGCCAAGGGCCTGGTCATCGAAGCCAAGCTCGACAAAGGCCGTGGTCCGGTGGCGACTATTATGGTGCAATCGGGCACGCTCAAGCGCGGCGATATCGTGCTGGCTGGTTCATCCTATGGCCGTGTGCGCGCAATGCTCGATGAGAACGGCAAAGCAATTAACGAGGCAGGTCCTTCCATCCCCGTTGAGATTCAGGGCCTGACCGAAGTGCCTGCCGCTGGCGAAGAAGCGATGGTGCTTGGCGATGAGCGCAAGGCGCGCGAAATCGCGCTGTTCAGGCAGGGTAAATATCGCGACGTGAAGCTGGCCAAGCAGCAGGCCGCGAAGCTGGAGAATATGTTCGAGCAGATGGGCGAGGGCGAGGTCAAGAATCTGGCGCTGATCATCAAGGCCGACGTACAGGGTTCGCAGGAAGCGCTGGTGGGTTCGATGCAGAAACTGTCCACTTCCGAGGTCCGTGTGCAGGTCGTACACGCAGCCGTGGGTGGCATCAGCGAGTCTGACGTCAACCTCGCGCTGGCGTCAAAGGCTGTAATCATCGGCTTCAATGTGCGTGCTGATGCTTCCGCGCGCAAGCTGGCCGAATCCAGTGGTATCGATATTCGCTACTACAACATCATTTACGATGCGATTGACGAGATCAAGGCAGCGATGGGCGGCATGCTGGCCCCCGAGAAGCGCGAGCATGCGCTGGGTCTGGTCGAGATTCGCCAGGTCTTCATGGTCAGCAAGGTCGGTGCCATTGCGGGTTGCTATGTACTCGAAGGCATGGTCAAGCGCGGCGCGCATGTCCGTCTGCTGCGCGACAATGTCGTGCTCTGGACTGGCGAGCTCGATTCGCTCAAGCGTTTCAAGGATGACGTGAAAGAAGTGAAGTCCGGTTTCGAATGCGGTCTCTCACTGAAAAACTACAACGACATCAAGGAAGGCGATCAGCTCGAAGTCTTCGAGGTACAGGAAGTAGCGCGTACGCTCTGATCCTATAACTGAAGTCGCTGGATCCCGGCCGACGCCGGGATGACCGTATCGATGGCAACTGGCCGACAACACCGTCATTGCGGCGAAAGCCGGAATCCAGCGTCTTCGAACCTAACTAATTCATGGCCAAGCATAGTAAATCCATCCCCGGCCGCAGCCAGCGTGTCGCTGACCAGATCCAGAAGGATCTGGCTGAGCTGATATCGATGGAAGTGAAAGATCCGCGCGTCGGCATGGTTACTTTGACCGAAGTCCAGCTTACCCCCGACTACGCGCACGCCAAGGTCTTTTTTACCACGCTGATTGACGATCCCGCTTCCGTGGATAACACGCTGAGGGGACTACAAAAAGCCTCCGGGTTTCTTCGCAACCAGTTGGGAAAGCGCTTGCACATCCACACGCTGCCCGAACTACACTTCGTACACGATACTTCCACGCTTCGTGGCGCTGTGCTGTCGAAGCTGATCGACGAAGCAAACGCCAGCCGCGCGAAAGACGCGGACGAACAGTAGTCTTCTTTTCTGAGCCTGCCGATGACTACGCCAGTGAAGCGCAGGCGAGTTCCCGTCCATGGAGTGCTGTTACTCGACAAGCCTGCAGGTATGTCGAGTACCCAGGCACTGGCGAAAGCCAAATGGCTGCTCAATGCCGAGAAAGCGGGACACACCGGTACCTTGGATCCGTTTGCAACCGGTTTATTACCCTTGTGTTTTGGCGAGGCTACGAAATTTTCTGCCGACTTGTTAGACGCAGATAAGACGTATGAAGCAGTGGTTCGTCTTGGCATGACTACGTCGACAGGCGATACGGAGGGTGAGCCTCTCGAACATCGGGAAGTCAACGTGACGCTGTCACAGATACATGATGCGTTGGCACGATTCAGAGGTCCGCAAAAACAGGTGCCTCCGATGTACTCCGCGCTGAAGCGTGACGGCAAACCCTTGTATGCCTACGCACGCGAAGGAATTACTCTCGAGCGTACCGCGAGAGACATCATCATTCATGAGCTGGATTTGCTTCATGTAGATGCTCCAATGCTCAAGATACGCGTACGCTGCAGCAAAGGTACCTATATCCGTGTCTTAGGCGAAGACATTGGTAAGGTGTTGGGATGCGGCGCACATCTGACAGAATTACGGCGAACAAGTATTGCGTATTTTTCTGTCACAGAGGCCGTGTCCTTATCGGTTCTGGAAAAACACGCCGAGCCACGCTCATCCTTGTTGTTACCTGTTGATCAGCTGACCTCGACGCTACCGTTGGTGCAATTAAACGAAGCGCTGACGCGTCGTTTCTTGCATGGGCAGCGTCTCGCTCTGGGCAAAGAATTCGGGGATCATGCCCTGTCAGACCATCTTCGCGAGCGACGGGTCAGGGTAATCGGGGATTCAGGAAGCTTTGTAGGCACTGCAGTCCTGAGCCAGCATGATGTACTGATTCCTGAGCGTGTCATTTCAATAACTTCCTGACGGACTAACGCCTCACGGACTAGTAAGACAGCGGACCACAAGCCAGACACCGGTGCTTGAGCTCCCTTGGCATCAATAAAAATACGGCAATTTTTCAGTGAATCTCACCCCGGCAGTAATGCCCCTTCCGAACCCCTCAGGGTTTTGCAACTCTTTGAAAATTCAAGGAATTTCTCGAGTTTGAAACAAATAAGTGGTAACATTCCGGGTTTACCTAATCTGTCCAGCTTCCTCATGTCAAACACCGACCGCGCTCTGCGCAACATCGCCATCATTGCCCACGTTGACCACGGCAAAACCACGCTGGTGGACCAGCTGCTGAAGCAGTCCGGCACCTTCCGCGAGAACCAGCAGATCGATACTCGCGTTATGGATTCCAACGATCTCGAAAAAGAGCGCGGTATCACCATTCTTGCGAAGAACTGTGCGGTCGAGTACGAGGGCACCCACATCAATATCGTCGATACGCCCGGTCACGCGGACTTCGGCGGTGAGGTAGAGCGCGTGCTGTCGATGGTCGACTCTGTACTGCTGCTGGTGGATGCGGTTGAAGGGCCGATGCCGCAGACGCGTTTTGTTACCCGCAAGGCGCTGGGTCTGGGTCTGAAGCCGATCGTCGTGGTGAACAAGATCGACCGTCCCGGCGCGCGTCCTGACTGGGTGATCAACGCCACTTTTGAGCTGTTCGATAAACTCGGCGCTACCGAAGAACAGCTCGACTTCCCCGTAGTGTATGCATCTGCACTGAATGGCTATGCCAGCCTCGACCCGGACGTGCGCGAAGGTGACATGAAGCCGCTGTTCGACGCAGTGCTCAAGCACGTTCCGGTGCGTGATGATGATGCCGACGGACCGTTGCAGCTTCAAATCTCGTCGCTCGATTACTCGTCGTATGTCGGCAAGATCGGTATTGGCCGTATCAAGCGCGGCCGCGCCAAGCCACTTCAGGATGTGATCATCCTGAATGGTCCTGATTCCACGCCGATCAAAGGGCGTATCAATCAGGTGTTGAAATTCCGCGGTCTTGAGCGTGAAGTCGTTACCGAGGCGATGGCCGGCGATATCGTGCTGATCAATGGTATTGAAGACGTCGGCATTGGTTCGACCGTATGCGCAGTTGATGCCCCTGATGCATTGCCGATGCTGACGGTCGATGAACCGACCCTGACCATGAACTTCATGGTCAACACATCGCCTCTGGCAGGCCGCGAAGGCAAGTTTGTGACCAGCCGTCAGCTGCGTGAGCGCCTGGAGCGCGAACTGAAATCAAACGTTGCATTGCGCGTTGCGCCAACCGATGACGATACGGTGTTCGAGGTCTCTGGTCGTGGTGAGCTGCATCTGACGATTCTGCTGGAGAACATGCGCCGCGAAGGTTACGAGCTGGCCGTCTCGCGTCCGCGCGTGGTTTTCAAGATGATTGATGATGTTCGTCATGAGCCTTTTGAGAATCTGACGGTCGATGTCGAAGAAGCGCATCAGGGTGGTGTGATGGAAGAACTTGGCCGTCGTCGCGGTGAGCTGCAGGATATGCAGCCCGATGGAAAAGGACGTGTGCGTCTTGAATATCGCATTCCTGCCCGTGGCTTGATCGGCTTCCAGGGTGAGTTCATGACTCTCACTCGCGGTACCGGTCTGATGAGCCATGTGTTCGATGCTTACGGTCCGGTGGATGCCAGCAAGGGAGAGCTCGCCGGTCGCCGTAATGGCGTGCTGATTTCGCAGGAAGACGGTGCCGCGGTCGCCTATGCACTGTGGAAGCTGCAGGAACGCGGACGCATGTTTGTCGTCCATAACGACCCGGTGTACGAGGGCATGATCATCGGTATCCACTCGCGTGACAATGATCTTGTCGTCAATCCGATCAAGGGCAAGCAGCTGACCAACGTGCGTGCATCCGGCACGGATGAGGCAGTGCGACTGATCCCGCCGATCGATCTGACGCTCGAATATGCAGTCGAGTTCATTGAAGATGATGAGCTAGTCGAGATCACGCCCAAGAGCATCCGTCTTCGCAAGCGCTTCCTGAAGGAGCATGAGCGCAAGCGCGCATCGCGCGAAGCTGCCTGATCAGTACCGTAAGCATGAAACAAAAAAGCGCCTGCGGGCGCTTTTTTGTTGGTGGATTGCGGGCGACTTCCTTGCCACTTAGCGCACCATCCCGCGAAGGATATTGCCTATCGCCTCAAACAGCCGGTAAATTTGTTCCTCGTTGATGATCAGTGGCGGTGACAATGCAATGATATCGCCTGTGGTACGGATCAGCACATTTTCTTCCCAGAAGCAGCGCTCAAAGACTTCATAGGCGCGTGCAGCGGGTTTGCCGGGGATGGGTTCAAGTTCAATACCGCAGACCAGCCCCAGATTGCGAACATCTTTCACATAGGGCAGGCCACGCAGGGAATGCGCAGCAGTTTCGAATGCAGGGGCCATAGATGCAGCGCGCGCGAACAGCTGCTCACTACGATACACATCGAGGGTCGCCATCGCTGCTGCGCACGCCAGCGGATGTCCACTGTAGGTATAGCCATGATAAAACTCAATCGCATTCTCAGGCGCAGCTTCCATGAAGGCATCATGAATCGATTGTCTGGCAATCACCGCGCCCATGGGTACCATCGCATTCGTAAGGCCTTTTGCGCAGCAGATCATATCGGGTATAACGCCGAAGTAATCGGCGGCGAATGCTGAGCCGAGTCGCCCGAACCCGGTAATGACTTCATCAAAGATCAGCAGAATGCCGTGCTTGTCACATATCGCACGCAGCTTTTGCAGATAGCCTTTGGGCGGAATGATCACTCCGGTAGATCCCTGCACCGGCTCGACGATCAGCGCCGCGACCGTCGCAGGATCGTGCAGCGCCAGCAGTCGCTGTTCAAATTCATCGGCAATCTCAGCGCCATGATCGGGCAGGCCGCGCGAGAACGCATTACGCGCGATATCCAGAGGGTGCCGCAGATGATCAACACCCGCGAGCGGATTGCCGAAATGCTTGCGGTTGCCCGCAATACCACCAACGGCGATGCCGCCAAAGCCCACACCGTGATAGCCTCGCTCGCGACCGATCAGCCGCGTGCGAAGGGTATCGCCACGCATCCGGTGGAAGGCCAGCGCCATCTTCAGCGCCGTATCGACAGCCTCCGAGCCGCTGTTACAGAAAAACACGCGATTAAGGTCCTCTGGAGCCATATTTGCCAGACTGCGGGCGGCATCAAACGCGCCCGCATGCCCCATCTGGAACGGTGGCGCGAAATCCATGGTTTGCGCCTGCCGGATCACGGCTTCGGTAATTTTCGGATGACCATGGCCGGCATTCACACACCATAGTCCTGCTGTCCCATCAAGCACTTGCCGCCCATCTTCGGTGGTGTATAGCATGCCAGCTGCGGACTTCATCATTCGCGGGCGCGCCTTGAATTGCCGGTTGGCGGTAAAGGGCATCCAGTAGTGCGAAGTATCGGTTGTCATGAGCGGAAACAATAGTCTGAAATATTTGAAGGTTTTTAGGACGCTACCCTAAACCATCACTTTACTGCATCCGGGATAGCCCTTCCGGGTACCGGTAAAATAGCCGTTGTCTACGCTCACTGCCATTACCTCTTTTGAAAGTGCCTCTTCCTCCCCGTCGCCTGTCTGTCGCGCCCATGATGGACTGGACTGATCGTCATTGCCGGATGTTTCACCGGCAGATCACTCGCCACACCTGGTTGTACACTGAAATGGTCACGACCGGCGCGATCATTCATGGTGACAAGGCACGGCACCTTGATTTCAATGAAGAAGAGCATCCGGTCGCGCTGCAATTAGGCGGCAGTGAACCGGAAGATCTTGCGATCAGTGCACGCCTAGGTGAGCAATGGGGCTATGACGAGATCAATCTCAACTGTGGTTGCCCTTCCGAGCGGGTGCAGCGTGGTGCTTTCGGTGCTTGCCTGATGGCCGAGCCGGCGCTGGTGGCAGATTGTGTGAAGGCGATGCGCGATGCGGTCGGCATCGATGTCACGGTCAAGCACCGGATTGGTATCGATGAGATTGACTCTTATGATTTCGTGCGCGACTTTGTCGGTGCAGTGGCTGATGCAGGATGCCGCACATTTATCGTCCATGCGCGCAATGCTGTTCTCAAAGGACTGACACCAAAAGAGAACCGGGAGATACCGCCGTTGCGCTATGAACGGGCCTACCGGCTGAAGAAAGATTTTCCAGAGATCGAGATCATCATTAATGGCGGCATAAGGACACTTGCCGACATTGATGAACATTTGCGGCATGTTGATGGAGTGATGGTCGGTCGTGAGGCCTATCACAATCCCTACCTGATGGCGACATTTGATGCGCGCTACTATGGCGACCCTGCAGCGCCGCTGAGCCGTAATCAAATCATCGATGCGATGATGCCTTACGTCCATGAGCAGCTGGCTCGTGGCGGTCCTCGCCTCAATAGCATTACCCGGCACATGCTGGGTCTGATGGCTGGATTACCCGGTGCCCGGAGTTTCCGGCAACGGCTGTCAGATGCCCATCAACTCGCAAGCGGTGACCCCGAAATTTTACGATATGCTGCAATGTCAGTGCTGACAGCCGCCGCATAAATTTTTTCGGGAGCTTTGTCTCAGTTGGCACATATCGTGCTGGACTTGCTGATATTTTCCTTGAGAAGACAGACATGAGTCAGCAACAAGACGATCAAGATCAGGAACAGCAAATCCTTTTTCCTCCACAGACGCAGTCCCACCAGCCCGGTGTTGAATCGGAGATGCGCCCCCGCCCTCAGACCGAGGGAAAAAATTACCGGGCCGCTGGTAAGTTACAAGGCAAGGTTGCACTGATTACTGGAGGTGACAGTGGTATTGGTAGCGCTGTCGCCATTGCCTTCGCGAAGGAGGGCGCGAATGTTGCGATCAGCTATCTCGAAGAACAGCAAGACGCTGATCACACACGCAAGACCATTGAGAATCTAGGTCAGCAATGCCTGATGCTTGCTGGAGATGTTGGTGAAGAATCGTTCTGCGAAGCCTTGATTGCCGAAGTCATTGCCCGCTTCGATCAGCTGGATATTCTCGTCAACAACGCTGCCGAACAACATACGGCGGATCGCATTGAAGACATTAGCAGTGATCAACTCGAGCGCACATTTCGTACCAATATCTTTGCGATGTTCTATCTGACGCGTGCGGCGATGCCTTACCTGAAACAGGGGGCACGTATCATCAATACAAGCTCGGTGACTGCGTATCGTGGAAGTAGTCATTTGCTTGATTATTCCTCGACGAAAGGTGCTATCGTCAGCTTTACGCGCTCGCTATCTCAGCAGCTGGCACCACGAGATATTCATGTGAATGCTGTTGCACCCGGGCCTGTCTGGACGCCATTGATTCCAACGAGCAGTCCACCTGAACAGTCGGCACGTTTCGGTACTCAGGTACCGCTGCGCAGACCTGCGCAACCTGAGGAAATCGCGCCTTGCTATGTTTTTCTTGCCAGTGACGATGCTTGCTATATGACTGGCCAGGTACTGCATCCGAATGGTGGCGAAGTGATCAATGGCTGAACAGCTACGCGAGGGACGCCTCACTTTTATCTGGCGCATCTCGGTTGATCCTGTACCCGCGATCAATATGCACGTCAATAGTCACGCAGGCGATTGTAGAGCGTCTTCAGACTGATTCCAAGTATCTCTGCAGTCTTGCGCTTATTGCCCCGGTAGTGCTGCAGTGTCGCTAGAATGATTTCACGTTGCGCCTCGGCGAGGGGCATGCCGATCGCAAAATTGAGGCGGCCATTCACCATCACTGTTTTTCCTCTCCCGCTGCTGGCCGGCTCATCCAGAGTGACGGCTTCCGAAGACAGTATGTAGGCCCGGTGCACAAGATTCTTTAATTCCCGCACATTTCCTGGCCAGCGGTAATTGCGTATCCGTTCCAGCGAGCGGCGCGTGAATTGCTTGTGCGTGCTGGCTTCGCAATTCAGTTTAGTCAGAAAATGCTGCGCCAGCAGCTCGGCATCATTCCCACGTTCACGCAGCGGTGGAACGTAAATCGGGAATACAGCCAGACGATACATCAGGTCTTGCCGCAAGCGTCCTTCACTGACGGCGTCCTCCAGCGAGCGGTTAGTCGCGGCAATCAGTCGCACATCCACATCGATTTCCTGGCTTCCACCAACCCTGTGAAACCGTCCGCTTTCGAGTACCCGCAAGAGCTTTACCTGCATACCCGCCGGCATTTCGGTAATCTCGTCGAGGAACAAGGTACCTCCGGAAGCATGCTCGAAATAGCCAGCATGCTGCCTAGCTGCGCCCGTGAAGCTGCCTTTTTCATGGCCAAAAAGAAAGGCTTCGATCAGCGGGCCAGGTATCGCACCGCAATTAAAAGCGACAAACTGCGCTTCCGATCGCGCACTGTCCTGATGGATCGCCATGGCGATTAGTTCCTTTCCGGTGCCACTTTCACCTTCCAGCAGCACCGTGGCATCCGTAGCAGCGACGCGGCGTATTTGAGTGTAGAGTCGTTCCATTGCTGGAGAACTCCCATACAACATCCGGTGCTGCCTGAGTCGGGTATCTGAGCACATCGCGGTGCAGCCATGGCGACACGTCTTTCGTCGCTGAGATCGCAAACAGAGAATTTCGCGTATCCATCACCAGAGACACTGCCTAACCTCAAATGATGTGCATCTGCCTGTATCACTATTGCACTCGTTGACTATTCACGTACCGTCATCAGACATGCTGCAGTTTCATGGATAGCATTTGGCACGGCGCAGACACTGGCGGCATGTGTTGAAACTTATCCAGCATGCTCTAGTCAAGCCCATAGTCGACGCAACCGCTTTTGAAAGGAATAGTAATGAGATCCAATCTGGGCACATCAAAGACGTTGTTAATTTTGGGATTGTTAACGATCAGTCTGGCAGCCTGCAACCGGGGGGGCGGTGGCGGGACAAGTTCTGACCAAGGCGGTGGGGGCACTTCAGGGAGCTCGAGTTCTTCATCGGGTTCGACGAAACAGACACCTCCGGAAACCGGCGCTTTACCTGGCGGCGGTACCACAGCACCGGGCGGCGGTACGGCGAGCGGCGCGCCAGGTAATTCACCAGGCAGTACGCCGGGTGGTAGTACCTCGGGTGGCAGTTCGGGTAGTGGTACTGGCGGGACTTCAGGAAGCTCAACGGGCGGCACATCTGGCAGCAGTACCGATTCAGGTTCATCGATCGGTGGCTCTTCAAGTGATTCATCAACAGGCGGTTCGTCGACGGGTAGAAACGCCGGCAGCAGCAGTATGGGCAGCGGCTCTACGGGTGACAGTTCATCGGACGGCTCCAGCCGCGGTTCGAAATAATCAAACGCAGCGCAAACCCGGCGACGACCTGTGCATGCAGACTCATGGGAGAATTCTTCAAACATGCTGCATGCACTGATCATCGATGAAGATCGCGTCACGGCCGGATTACTGAGTGACCTTGCTCAGTCTGAGTCCTATCATGTCACCATCATCGATGATCTAACCAGCATGGATCGTCGGTGTGAGGCAATCTCCCCCGATCTGGTTTTCATCAATCATGAGTCTGCGGATGGTCGGATCAGTGAGTGGCTGGGACGCTCTTCACTACCTGCAAGTGCCGATGTCGTGCTGATCGGCGAAGTACTTACGTCTGGCGAGATCGTGCAGGCATTCAGATGGGGTATTGCCGATGTTTTGTTCAAGCCTGTCGATACGCTTCGGGTTCGGCATTTGCTTCGCCATCGTATTACCCGATTCGCTGGAGATGCGGCGCGCAGCCAGCGCGGCGACTTCCGTCAGGCGGCACGCCCGCCCGCTACGCTGAAAGGATCACCTGTAGTGCAGCTGCTGGGCGATTCATCCGTGATGAAACGTCTTAGACATCAGATCGATCGAGTTTCGCCCACCGAGGCCAGCGTACTCTTGCTGGGTGAAAGTGGCACAGGCAAGGAGCTGGTAGCACAGACGATACATAGCCAGAGTGGACGCCATCGCCAGATTTTTCTACCAGTGAATTGCGGTGCGATCTCTCCGCAGCTGATTGAAAGCGAAATTTTCGGTCATGAAAAAGGTAGCTTTACCGGCGCCGATCGCCAGCACAAAGGCTACTTCGAACGAGCTTCTGGAGGTACGCTTTTTCTAGACGAGATCATTGAGATGCCCATCGATTTACAGGTCAAACTTTTGCGTGTGCTCGAGACCGGTACTTTCATGCGCATCGGCAGTAGTCAGGAACTAAAGACTGACGTACGGATCATTGCGGCCACCAACCGCGATCCCGACGCTGCGATTACCGAGGGGAGACTGCGCCTCGATCTGTACCATCGTCTGAATGTATTTCCACTGAAAGTGCCACCACTGCGTGAACGAAGCAGCGATATCAACCTGATGGCGCAGCATTTTCTGGATGAACTAAATATCCTGCACCAAACGCAAAAATATATGTCAGTCAGCATGCAAAACAGCCTTAGCAGGTATCACTGGCCTGGAAACGTACGTGAACTGAGAAACTTTGTTCAGCGTGCCTACATTCTTTCGGATCACACTATTGAGCTGCATACGCCAGATCAGAATGTGGCTCGAACCACAGCCACTGCGCTGACGCTGGCCATTCCAGTCGGTTCCTCGTTGGCCGAGGTGGATCGTAAGCTGATTTTTGCCACACTCGAACTATGCGGTGGTGTGAAGAAGCGCGCTGCCGATCTTCTGGGAATCAGCCTAAAGACCTTGTATAACAGGCTGGAGGAGTACAAGCATCCCGGCAAGAGCCTCTGCTTGATCGAAAGTGGCAAGGCCGCGAATACGCCGAATGCCTCGCTGCGCATGCCTGGAAGCGACAGTAGCCTGCTCAATTGATAGGGTCTCTGGCCCGGTGCCATGATGATCAGCGCAGGGGCAGGATTTGATTTGGCTACGGTGTTCGGTTTGAGCACGCCGTTCGTGGAGATCGTCGTGCGTGGGACGGCCAGCTACTGATTCTTGTTTCTTGTGTTCCGTTTTATCGTAAGGCGCGATGTCGGTGCGGTTGGTATAGCCGATATCCTGATACTGGTAATCATCGCTGATGCTTCTCAAAATGCAATGGCGGGTGAGTACACCTCGGTTACCGATGGCATGATCCTCGTGCTGACGCTGGTCGGCTGGAACCTGTTGCTGGACTGGATGTCTTTTCGCTACGCTACGTTTCGCCATTTTGCCTCACCTGGTGCGCTGCTATTAGTGAAGGATGGAAAGCTCCTTAAGAGAAATATGCGCCGTGAATTCATTACCGAAGAAGAATTGTGGAGCAAGCTCAGAGAAGAGGGAATAGAGCGGCTCGATCAGGTAAAGACCGTTTATCTGGAACCCGACGGAGGATTCAGCGTAATACGCTACGCAGAGGAAAATGCTTGATATCGTAATGTTATTGGTAGCTGCTCAGAGTACTGATTAAAAATCAAGGACAGGCGGAAACCGTGTGCCTGCAGAGATCTCAGCCCGATATCGACCCCATGTCAAACGGCACGCAATTACCGCAGTACATTCAGGGCCATGAGGTTTCTCGCATCGGCAGCACAGTGACTTCCGGCACAACGGTGTTCGCAGGCAACTGCAGCAGCTGGCTGATCGCGAGTGCGACATTGCCGGGTTCCTGCAATGTGTCCTGATCGATATCCGGAAAACGTTCAAGAATGAGCGGTGTTGACATGCCGCCGCATACTACGGCCATGACTTTGATGCCTGCCGGACGCAGCTCCGAATGCAGCGCATGGGAGAGACCGAGCAATCCAGTTTTGCTTGCATGATAGGCGCAGGCATTTGGCCAGGCGCGTTTTGCAGCGGTGGAGGTGATATTAACGATGGTTCCTGCACCTTGCCCCATCATGTGGCGTGCCGCTGCGCGTGCCATCAAAAAAGGTCCGTGCAGATTAGTCCGTAGCACTCGCTCCCATTGCGCAATCTCGATCTCGCAAAGACTGCAGGTCACATCCATGCCCGCATTGTTGATCAGTACATCGATGCTGCCAAAACGGGCGATGGTCTGGTGAACGGCATTCTCTGCATCATCAGCGTTGCCCACGTCACAATGCACGGCCTCGACACAGCGAGCTTGTTCAGCAAGCCGGCTTGCCTGCTGTACAGCTCGCACTTCATTAATATCAGCGAGCATCACCGAGGCACCATCTGATGCCAGCTGTTCTGATAGCGCTGCACCCAAACCACTGCCTGCTCCAGTAATGAGTATCGATTTTTCCTTCAGTGACAACAATTCGGACAAGGCCATGCTTTCTCCTGACAAGTTGATCGGACCACAATCATCCGAGCGGAAAACACTATGCCGACACTCCTCTGAGCATGGGCACGCTTGCTGCTTCTGCTTATTTGTTCGTCTGGGAGGTCTTCTGTTCAAAGATGATCCTCGGGTCTCTTATCAGTTCTGTCGTGGGAGAAAAGCATGTGGATGAAATTTATTTGGATACCTATGGTTTCAGTGGTACTGCTCAGCTCTGGTTGTGAAAGTCTGGGCAATCTGGGCAGTAGTGGCGGCTCGCAGGTCGAGGCACAGCCTATTGCCAGCAATGTGAATGGCACGGGCATGATACAGACGGTCGAAGTCGTGCCGCGCTCGCAGGGTCTGGGGTTGGGAACACTGGCCGGTGCAGCAATCGGTGGCGTGCTCGGACATCAGGTTGGCGGCGGCACTGGCAAGACCGTGTCAACAGTGGCGGGCGCTGCAGGTGGAGCCTATGTCGGACATGAGATTGAAAAACGTCGCCGTACCGATAACCAGATTTACAAAGTAACGATACGCATGGATGACGGCACCACACAATCATTTGCACAGGAAGCAGAGCCGATGGTGAAGCAGGGCGACCGGGTAACTATTACGAATGGCGTGTTGTCCAAGCTTTGAGTAGAGGAAAACACTTCAAGTAGGAGCGTGCTGCAAGCGCTTCTTTATTGGCTCATTCCTATTTTTCTTCAGTGAGCTTTGATTCGATTCAGCAAGGAGACATTGATGGCAACCTTACACCTCGAAAGTGGTGCGGCTTATCCCGGCGGCACGCTGATCACTCAGGAGAACATCGTGCGCCGATCGCTACTGACAGCGATACGCTGGGGTGCGGTACTGGCCGGCGTGGCAGTCGGCATTTCAGTGCAGCTGGTACTGACCTTGTTGGGTCTCGCCAGTGGGCTGTCACTCACCCGGCTGTCGGCGGGGGAGGCGCCAGGCACTGGCGCGCTGATCTGGGCCGGATTATCGATGCTGATATCTGCGCTCGTCGGTGCTTATGTCGCCGGTCGTATGTCCGGTCTGAAAAGAAAGGTGGACGGCATGCTGCACGGCGTGGTGTCGTGGGCCGTCACGACTTTGCTGTTCGTGATGCTGGCGACCTCGGCTGGAGGTTCTCTGCTCTCGGGATTGTTCACTGGTGTGACGCAAGGAGCCAGCAGCATGGTGCAGTCCGGTGGCGGCATCACGGCAATGCTCAACCGTCAGCTCGGTACCAATGTCAATCAGCAGGACATGCGTACGGTACAGGAGCATATCGCCGCTGGCCGCCGCGATCAGGCGATCGACTACATGAGCAGCAACATGGGCGTGCGGCGCGACCGCGCATCCACCATCGTGGATCAGGCACTGATCCTTTCGGGTTCGCCCGAGCAGGCGTCACCAGAAGGCCGG
>JACCEC010282693.1_pt1 | contig 22194 bp, 13 predicted proteins | sample 7450121 | NCBI WGS metagenome assembly JACCEC01 (sample SAMN15323455, study PRJNA562643) | freshwater metagenome | isolation source: river surface water | place: USA:Blue River Watershed | collected 2017-08-18 | reverse complement strand
TTGACCATCTTGAAGCGATTCGAGCCGATGCTACGCTGGGAGATTTGCAGTCGTCGGTAGTGGGGGAAGTTACGTTTATGGAGCGTTTTAGCCTGTATGACCAACTGCTACGATCACGGGCTTTTGCTCCGAGTTTTACCATCATTACCGCCGATAAAGACGACCCTCGTTTTGATGAGTTTTATCGAACAGGCAATATCGTTCGGTACTTTATAGGGCTGTTTCTCACAGATATGCCTAGCTACTATAGCCTTGGTTTTGAGGTAAGAAACCTGCACCAGCAACGGGGCAAAAACGAGGAATATAGCAAGCTGTACGTTTTTCAAATTCACGACGATGCCGAGACCGATAAAGTTACTCACGGGCCGTTTGAGTGGGGGGAAAACATTCAACAGTTTACAGAGCTGACTCAGTTACGGCATTTTGCAGAAGCAATTTGGGAAACTCTTGAAGGAAAAACTGTCAAATGGTTACTTACTCCTGATGCTACGGCAACAAATAAGCTAATTGCTTGGACATTAGCAGAAGATGATTCGTTTGTTTTTGTGGCAAATTTGGGGGCAGAACAAAATATAACTTTGGAGGATTTACCACTAAAAGGATATGAATTGGCTTTTTCGACCGCCCCTCCAATCGAAGCCTCAACAATAATTGCCAGCAGCGGGCAAGTATATCGAAAAATAAAATAAGGTACGAAATTAAACAGGTGGCTACATAGACCAGTTAAATCCGTGTCCGTGTGCTATTATCGACGATTTTAGCACACGGATGGTTAAAGTAGTGTTTTACAGCTAATAAATAACAGCTAACGAACTCAGAATATCTGCAATTCGTTCGGCGGCATTACCATCCCAAAGGGGAGGGACTATTCCTTGTTTGATCCTTCCTTCCAAAATTTCAACTACTTTTTCGTGAACTGTTTGTGGCTTTAAGTCGGCTAGCAGTTGATTTGTTCCTAATTCTACCGTCACAGGGCGTTCGGTACTGTCTCGAAATGTAAGACACGGAACTTGTAGATAGGTAGTTTCTTCTTGAATCCCTCCCGAGTCGGTAACGACCAGAGACGAATTTTCCATTAAATGTAGGAACTCCAAGTAGCCCTGAGGCTCTGTCAGTAGGATGCCTTCAATGTTATTAAGGTGGGTATTCAACCCAAATTTGTCAATGTTTGCTCGCGTGCGTGGGTGAATGGGAAAAATGACTTTTTTGTATTTTACCGTATCTGCCACAATTTGTAAAATACTCAACAGCCCCTCAGCTGTATCGACGTTGGCGGGGCGGTGCATGGTCATTAGTACGTATTCTCCTTTGGAAACTCCAAAATCATTCAAAACAGTAAGTTGTTGGGCTTTTTGGCGATAATGTACCAACGAATCAATCATGCAATTACCGACCATAAAAACTTTATTGTCGGGTACGCCTTCTCGTTTTAGATTGTCAATTCCTGCTTGTTCGGTCACAAAAAGTAAATCTGAAATGCTATCCGTCAAAACCCGATTGATTTCTTCGGACATTCTTCGGTCGCCGCTGCGTAAACCCGCTTCTACGTGTACAATCGGAACGTGCATTTTACTCGCAACCAACGCACAGGCAATCGTAGAAGTGACATCTCCAACAACGAGCACCAAATCGGGTTGCTCTATTTCCATCACTTTTTCAAACTCCAACATAATTTTGGCGGTTTGTTGAGCGTGCGTACCGCCTCCAATGCCCAAAAAATAATGAGGTTGAGGGAGTTCAAGTTGGTTGAAAAACACATCCGACATTTTGGCGTCGTAATGCTGACCAGTATGGACAATTTTAGACTCAATTTCGCTTCGTTTTTGAAAGGCTCGGTGCAATGGTGCCACCTTCATAAAATTGGGGCGTGCCCCCACGATATTCACTATTTTCATCCTACAGCAAGATTTGACCTGACTTCGGGGTAAAAGTACGTATTTCTACTGAGGCTTGAATGTCCACGTTCGGTCAGCGATGGTTTTGATTTTTTCTTTGGTAAAATAAACGGGGAAAAAGCCGTCTTTGGCCCAAAGCTCAAATAAGTCGCGGTAATGTGGGTCGTCGGGGTTGCCTGATTGGCCAGGGTTGTTCATTCCCAAAGTTTTATCCCAGTGTTCGGTGTCCACCAATATCCGAAAAGAAGCACCGTGTTCTTGATTGAGTTGGCCACCCGTATTGCCAACAGTTTCGCCATAGCCACCACGAGGTAACGGGCCAAGATTGATTTTTGTCCGTTGGTCTTCGCTTACCCAATCGCTAAGGGCGTGTTTGAGGGCAATGTGCTTATTTTTGGGTTGCCCATACTGCCACTGATTTTGGTCATTTCCGAGGCGTTTTTGAAGAGATTCAATCGCTTTTTGAAACGACTTCCTTACTAATTCATCTCTACCAGCTAAAGGGTTTTGACCAAATGCCGATGTCGGGGTCATTAGCCAATCTACTATTCGTTTCATGGGCAAGGTTTTATAATAGGGGCGGATACTTTCAGGAACCATTAGGGTATGCATGGCTAATTTTAACTGTGTTTCCCACTCGGCATAAATAGCAGCGGCGATGGACGTGGGAGTAAGTTGATAATCCCAACTATTCAACCTTATTCTGGCCTCCTGTACTTCTTTCGACCCTTGGAGGGTTGTATTTAGGAGTAAAGGAACAAGCGTGCGGGCAGAAATAGAAAGATAGTCAGTTTGTAAAGTAGCAAAATCCTGAAGATTCATTCGCTTGCCTGAGTTAAGCACTTCTTCAATGCGATGTGCACGAACCGGATTCGCCCATGTCCAGCCAATGGCATTTCGGTGTGGAAAATCGACGGGAGTGAGGTTATTGTTGGCCGTGACGACGTAGCCTTCGGAGGGATTGATTTTGTGCGGAAGTTGCATAATTGGTAGATAACCCGCCCACTCATAACGACCATCCCCCGCGACGGGAACCAGCCCTGTCCAGTTTTTACGGATGGGAGAAATCCCAACGGCTTGCCAGCCAATGTTCCCTTTTTGGTCGGCATAAATCATGTTTTCTCCTGGAATGCGACTGTAGGTGCAGGCTGCACGGAATTCTTCCCACGTTTTTGCTTGATTCATTCGTAAACTTGCTAAATAGGGTGCGCATCCCTCTTCGCGCCAACCTGCTCTGACTGCATATAGTTTACGATTTTTGGTGTCTTCAAACGTAACGGGGCCGTGGCGAGTGTATTTCAACGAAACGACTACGGGGGATTGATTGGCTACTTTAATGGTCTCTTGGATTATCTTCAAAGATTCCCACTTTCCTCGGTATTTATATTGAGTAGGATTTTGTGGATTGGTTTCATAAACGTACAAATCCTCGTTATCGGTTTCAAAAATGGTTAGCCCCCAAGCAGCGTGGTCGTTGTGACCAATGGAAACGCCTGGCAGTGAGGGTTCACCCGCTCCAATCACATTCCACCCTGGGGCGTTGAGGTGAATCCAGTACCGAAGCCCTGGTACAGATTGCGCTCGGTGTGGGTCGTTGGCGAGCATCGGATAACCGCTTTGAGAGCGTTTTCCATCGATTATCCAGTTGTTGGAGCCAACATTCAATTTTTCTTCCTCGTGCCAAGTATCAAAATCAAAGGTTTGTCCCGTGTGCTTGTCTTCTTTGGTAAATTTCAAAGGTGCTCGAAAGGCTTCGTACATCTCTAAAATGGGTTGAAATAATTCTTCACCATTGATGACTTTGTCGAGGCCCAAATCGGGTTCCTGTGCGTTGCGGACGGGATGAAACCACTGCAATTCTCTGAGTTTTTCGGCGCCCGCCAACTGAACAATTCGCGCGTTATTCAGTTCGTCTTTGACGTTACTTAATAAGCCTTGGTGCCGACTGATAACCACTTCGGGAGTCCAAAAATCGGGAAGAGTATTTAATACTTTAAACTCAAAGGGTAATTTCTCAGGCTGTTTTCGCATTTCTCCTATATAGGCGTTGATTCCTTCGACAAACGCTTGGATTATCTGCGCACTACGGGGATGGTAATGGTTTAATTCGGCAGAGAGATTACCTCGAAACTTAAACAACCGAGTTCCAATGTCCCTTTTTAGCTCTTTTTCCCCCAGAAGTTCAGCAACGGTTCCCGTGGCTTGTCGTCGCCAAAGTTCGAGCTGAAATAGTCGGTCAGAAGCCGCTACATAGCCTTGCGCCATAAACAAATCGTGTTCGTTTTGGGCGTAAATGTGTGAAATTCCCCAGCGGTCGCGAATGACTTCGACGGGCTGAAGAAGCCCCTTGAGCGAAAGCGACTGAGAGAAAAGTGGGAAGGCAAAGCTCCCAATTAGACACAGAATTGTAAGGAGTAGGCGTTTCATGGTTACGAATTTAGAAGCTTGTTGTAGGTTAAGGTCAAGGATGAAAATAAAAATTAACAAAAAAATAACATAGTTTTGATAGTCTTTTTTCACACTATCAAAGTAATGCTTATTAGGGTTATCTTAAGTCAAAAAGATAGAGTAATTTTTGAGCCTATCTATTTCTTGTTTTTATTTAAAAGTAACTTGATTTAATGTAAAATATATCAAATAGTTGTATTTTTTTAAGCAAAATAGAACAGACTAAAATTAAGAATTGTTTAATTTTAGTAAACTAATACTAGTCGCTTTTATAGAAAAAGTGTCATTTTATTCAAAAGACTTAATATTTTCATAATTTGTAAAAATTTTTTGGTATAGATACATTAAACTATTTTCACGGCACCAAATAAAAGAAATAGTATATTGGCAACGACATCAATATTTTTTATCTATTTTCACCATACTTACCAAACTAATCACTTACACATTCCTAATCTAACAACCACTTATCAGTTCAAACCCCATTAACTGATATTCTTTTAGTCATTGTTTTGCTCTCCGTTGCCACCGTTTTACGAGTGGACTAAAAGTCCTTTGTTTTAATTTTTTTCAACCTTAATGAAAAGCAAATGAGTAAAAAGTTTCTATCTCACAATTTACTGAAAGAGAAAAGCCGACTTGCCTATTTGGCGGGTTCTATGCTGACACTTTCAGTCTTAACCACATCAACTTATACGACTGTTTGGGCTGCTTCTCCGAGTCGAATCGGGGCTCATATGAGTGCCCAAGAAGTTACTGGAACCATTACTGATGAAAACGGTGAACCACTTCCTGGGGTAAACGTCGTAGAAAAAGGAACAACCAACGGCACTCTCACGGATGCTACAGGTAAATTCAAACTTTCTGTTAAAAGCGATAAAGCCATTCTTTCTATCTCTTTTATTGGATACGCTTCCCAGGAAATTGTGGTAGGAGCCCAAACGTCACTTACCATCAAAATGAACACCGACACCAAAATTTTGAATGAGGTAGTGGTCACAGCTCTGGGGGTAAAGCGTGAAGAAAAATCGTTAGGCTATGCCGTACAAAAAGTATCAGGACCTTCGCTCCAAACCGTGAAAGGCGTGAGTGTTGGTACATCATTGACAGGCCGGGTATCGGGCTTATGGGTACGTAATAGTACCGAATTTAACCAAATGCCTGCCATAAGCTTACGGGGTGAATCTCCGCTTCTTGTGATTGATGGAGTTCCTTACAATAATATTTCTCTAAACAATATTGCTCAAGACGACATCGAGAGCATCGACGTCTTGAAAGGGCCAACGGCTTCGGCTTTGTACGGTTCTCGTGGGGGAAGCGGTGCCATTATTGTAACTACTAAAAAAGGTGCTTCTGGAAAAGGTCTTACCGTTACGGTCAATACCAACAACATGTTCAATGCAGGTTTCTTGATGCTTCCCAAAGTACAAAGCTCGTACAGTGCGGGGATTGGGGGCGTGTATGACCCAACTGACTATGTTTGGGGGCAAAAATTGGATGCTGGTAAAATGGCTAACCAATGGAATCCATTTACCAAACAGATGGAAATGCGGGAACTTGTATCAAGTGGTAGAGATAACTTTAATGACTTCTTGGAGCCAGGTTTGATAACCAACAATAGCATTAGCGTAGCTCAAACGGGCGAAAATGGAAGTTTTCGCGCTTCGTTGACCCACGTTTTCAACAAAGGCCAATATCCTAACTTGACATCAAATAACTATAATTTTACCTTGAGCGGTGAGATGAAAGTGGGAGACCGTTTCAAGTTGACGAGCCAAATGGGCTACAACAAACGCAATGCTCCGCAAATCATGGGGGCAGGTTATAGCGACCAAGGCTACATGTATAACATCCTGATTTGGATGGGACCAGAGTACCGTTTGGCCGACTATAAAGATAACTATTGGTTGATTCCTGACGTTCAGCAAAACTGGCATTACAAGGCTTGGTACGACAATCCGTATTTCATGGCTAACGAAAAAGTATGGGGTGTCTATGAAAACCGTTTGAATGCGAACCTTACCGCAACGTATAAATTATTTGAAGGTGCTAACTTGATAATTCGTCCTGGTTTTGATTTGTATAGTAACGATGAAACCAAGCGTAACCCGCCAAACATTCTCTCTAACCGTGGCTGGGATACCCCAGGGTTGTATTCAATCAATAAAAGAACAGGGTATAGCTTCAATGGAGATGCCTTGATTACGTACAACAAAAATTTAGGCGATTTAGGTATTGATGCCTTGGCAGGGGCTGCAATTTATACTTTACAAGACAATAACTTGTACAGCGGAACTCGTAGTGGTATTTTGATTCCAGGTTATTACTCATTGAATAACTCCGTTGAGCGTCCAAACGTAAGTGTTGGTGCAAGTGCAAAACAAGTGAATAGTGCGTACGCAAAATTAACCCTTTCGTACAAAAATATGCTCTTCATGGATGCAACGGGCCGTAACGACTGGAGCTCAACCATGCCTAAAAACTCACGTTCGTATTTTTACCCTTCAGTGGGTGGTAGCTTCGTCATAAGTGAAGTATTGGGGACGATGCCTTCATGGTTAGATTTCTGGAAATTGCGTGGTTCTTGGACACTCTCTAAATCGGATTTAGGTATTTATGCTACTAACCAAACGTACGGAACGACGATTGGCGCATGGAACACCTTTAATTCAGCGGCCTATCCAACTACTATTCGTAACGCCGAAAATATTCTTCCTGAAACCAACCGCACGTGGGAAGTTGGAACAGCAGCCTATTTCTTGAAAAAACGCTTAAAATTGGACGTAGCGTATTTTAACAAATACACTTACAACCGTCAAACGTTTGCCAATATTTCAACAGCCTCAGGATTTAACAGTACACTTATCAACTGGGACGAAACTATCGTTCGGAAAGGTTGGGAAGTGAGCCTTGATGCTACCATTCTTAAAAAGAACGATTGGCAATGGGATGCAACAGCCAACTACTCGTACAACCACCGTTATTACAAAGACATCGCGGCCAACTCAGCGAAAAACGCATGGACAGTATCGGGGGGACGTATGGATGTCTATACAGATCGCGTTTGGATGACCGATCCAGCTTCTGGAAGCATGATTCACCGTGCCAATGGTTTGCCATTGTTGAGCGATTATAGCTACGTACGTGGTTACACTGACCCCAAATTCTTGTGGGGTTTTGCAAATACCATCAAATACAAGCAATTTAACTTGATGGTTAACTTCGACGGACGTGTAGGTGGTGTATTAAATAACTATACTTCGTACAAAATGTGGGATACGGGTGCGCACCCAGATTCAGACAACCAATGGAGATACGACGAAGTGGTCAACAAAAACAAGTCATTTGTAGGCCAAGGTGTGATTGTTAAATCTGGAGCCGTAACATTTGATAGCTTTGGAAATATCACCAACGATACACGCGTATTTGCACCAAACGAGGCAAAGGTATCGTACCAAGATTACGCTCGCTCGTACGGAGATGGAACGCGGGGTATCACCGATGCTACTTTCTTCAAACTCAGAGAGGTATCATTGGGATATAACCTTCCTTCCAACATAGCTAAGTTGTTAGGGGCACGTTCGGGCTCCATTTCATTGACAGGACAAAATGTGTGGATGTGGACAAAAGCGTTCCGTTTTGCCGACCCAGACAAAGCAGACGATACGCAGTTGACGTCACCTTCGGTGCGTTACATGGGTGGTAACATCACGTTGACGTTCTAAGAATCAATTGCATCACATTAAAAAGAATTAGGTATGAAACTTACATTGAAAAAATACTTTTTAATCGCGGTGGCAGGTCTCGCCATGAGCAGTTGCTCGAAATTTGATGAGATTAATACCAACCCGAACGCGGCCACCAAAGCATCGGCACCGATGCTTGCCACCACGCTTATCCTCGATATTTCAAGAAATTCCCTCGGAAGCATCTCGTCGATGATGAACGGAAAATCCATCATTCGAATGGAATTTCCCGAGAATGCTCAATATAACTACCTCGGAAGAGCAAACTTTGACGGTTTGGCGGTGTTGAACAACGTTGAAAAAATGGTTGAGCTTTCACCTGCTGGTGCCTACAAAAACTCGTACACAGCCCTCGGAAAATTTGTGAAAGCTTACAAATTTTTTTGGTTGTCGATGCAATTGGGAGATATTCCGTATGCGGAGGCGTTGTTGGGCGAAAAAGGGACATTGAACCCTAAATATTCGACCCAAAAAGAAGTAATGGTAGGCGTATTGAACGAGTTGGAAGAAGCCGACAAATTGTTTGCGAGCGGTATCAAATTCGATGGTGACCCCATTTATAGCGGAGACATTACAAAGTGGAGAAAGTTGGTGAATACCTTCGAACTTCAAGTATTGTTGCACTTGTACCGCAAAACAGGCGAGGCTGATTTGAAAGTAAAAGAGCGTTTTAATACTATTGTTACGACAAAACCTATTTTCGAAAGCAATGCTGACAATTTCCAAGTAACGTATTCTGACCTTGCTGGGCAACGTTATCCGTTCTACAAATTGGGAAATACGACGCGCTTGTATACCATGATGACGAACGTGGTGGTGGATAAACTCAAAGCCTTGGAAGATTACCGTTTGTTCTACTATGCTGACCCTTCACCTGTGAAAATAGCCAAAGGGGCAGCGATTGATAGCTGGGATTCTTACTTAGGTTACGACCCTTCGATGGTGTACGGAGAGTTGTCAACCATTTTTGGAGGAAAAGATTACTCAAACGTAAATAGCCGCTACCTCGAACTTGCCAACGCAGAGCCTGTATATGTGCTTAGCTACGCTATGGCCAAATTTATGTTGGCAGAGGGGGCGCTTCGGGGCTGGATTTCTAGCTCGGCAAGCACGCACTATACGGATGGTATCAAAGCGAGCATGAAGTTTACGGCTGGTTTTACACCTGACAACGAGCTATTCCACCATAAACGCAAAATGACCGATGCCTACATTGATGCTTACGTGGCTTCTGATAAAGTGAAGTTGAAAACTACAGCAAGCGAAGCGGTGCAGTTGGAACAAATCATCACGCAGCGTTATTTGAGCACCTTTATGCTCCACGCTCCGTTTGATGCGTTCTTTGAGAACCGCCGTACAGGTTTGCCTGTGTTTCCATTGAACCCTAAGTCAAATTTGAACTTACCCGCTGATAAGTTTCCAGTTCGTTGGATTTATCCTCAAAAAGAATTAGATTACAACACGGCAAACGTAAACAGCGCGATTCAGTCGCAATACGCTGGGAACGACGACTACAACAAAATGATGTGGATTCTTCAATAAAAGAGTAAGGTTTCCAAAGATGATAAAAACCCGTACGAGAATCGTACGGGTTTTTTGTTTTTATATATCCCTTTCTTTGCGCCTTAGTGTCTCTGCATGATACAAACGACTTTTGGAAAAACTTAAGGATGAGCAGGCTTTACACCATAACTTCGCAGCTCCTCCCGCACTCTTTTAACCCACTCGGCTTGTTGAGGTTTGTTAATACCGTGGGCGGTTTCTTCGTCATACCGTTGCTGAAGTTCGGTATGTTTTCGATAAAACTCGATGTATTGGTACTGGATTTCACTGCTAAAATCTTCCGAAGAAAAGCTAATTGATTTTAAATGCCGACGAAACCGCTCCGCCGTCAGTCGCGTAATGTCAAAATGAAGTTGCTCGTGGTCGAGGACATAGTCATTTTTGGCGTCTTGCCTCACCCACGAAATCGTTTTATCCATCCATACCTTGGTTTTGACTCGAAGTTCTAGTACACGATTGTTCACGGACGACCTCGCTTCAAACCCAAAACTGGTGAAAATTTGGGCAGCCCAGCGACTCAATACACTCGGTGCGCCCATAAAATCTTTCCAATTAAGAGGTCGTTCCGAATGATAATAGAGGGTATCTCCGTCCGAAACAGGTAAGTTATCGTCAAAAACCAATTTTACTTCACGTACAAACACATCCGACGATTTGAGGCTTTTTGAAAACCAACTGTTAAATCCTTTTAGTTGATTTTCAATGAGTTTACGTAGCATTGGCTCGATGATTTCTTCGGGAACAATACCTGCTCGGGTGTAAGTGCTTGCTGCGTTGGCTCCCGTAAGCACCACTCGTTTCCCCTCACGGTAGGTTTCAAAAGCAAGCCCTAGCGTTATTTCTCCGTTCACCCTGTTGGTAGGAGTAATGGATTCACTGATGCGTAAATCTTTGATGATTAGAATGATGGGAACAAGAGTGTCTATTTTTGAGGGGTTAAAAGTTTTGTTCAAGAAAGTTTCTATTCCTTTGGTGGTTCCCCCTTGCAAAACAGCTGTAATTGGCTGCGGCCTACTCCAGATTTTGCCAATATTGGAGGTAACAGCGCGTTCGTCACGGACTTCCGCAATAAAATAGCCGTTGGGTCGAATGCTCAGCCGTTCGTTCTTGAGGGCAATGGTTTGAACCTGAGCCGAAAGTAACGTAGGTAAAAACATCCCTACGCAAATACTGTGTATAATTCCCCTTAAAACATGCTTCATACCTCTACTTTTTGTTACTTTGCAGATTCTCAATGGTTCAAATACGTTAAAAAAAGCAATCGACAACGTTATATATGATGTCCAAAACGACAGCTGTGCGTTGTTAGCCGCTGAATTACGCTTTATGGCTTCACAAGAACGACCCGCTTTCGATGATATTTTCATGGAATTAGCCCAAAATTTAGCTCGGCGCTCGCACTGTATTAAAGCGCAAGTAGGGGCTGTCCTTACCAAAGATACTCGGATTATTTCAATTGGCTACAATGGCCCACCGTCAGGAACGCATAACTGCGACGAAGAGTTTCCCGATACGGGTTGCCCGCGCGATTCAAAGGGAAGTTGCTCGTTGGCGTTGCACGCAGAGCAGAATGCAATATTGTACGCTGTGAAAAACGGGGCTAACTTAGAAGGCACTACGCTCTACGTAACGCTCTCACCTTGTATTGCATGTGCGAGAGTAATTTATACTATGAAAATTAAACGGGTGATTTTTCTGGATTCTTACGCTGCCTACAAGGGAATTGGAGTGGACGAAGGGGTGGAGTTTTTACGCAAATTTGGGGTTCAAGTAGAACGTCATCATTCGGCTACGACTCCTGTCTAACTCCCATGAATTACCTCGCACATTTTTACCTGTCGTTTGGTCAATCTCCGCTCGTTGTAGGAAACTTACTGGGGGATTTTGTGCGAGGCCGCCTCGATCACCCTCGAAATAGCCACTATCCAATCCCCATTAAACAAGGCGTACTTTTGCATCGCCATATCGATTCGTTTACCGATACACATCCTCAGGGCCTGGCCTGCCGGCAGCAGCTCCCCCCTGAATTTGGTAAATACCGAGGCGTCGTTACGGATATGTACTTCGACTATTTTTTGGCAAAAAATTTTGATCAATACTATTCGCAGCCACTTAAAGAATTTGTTGCGAATGTTTATCGTACTTTGGAAGAGAATATAGATATTCTGCCCGTAGATGCCCTTCCTTTGGTCGATTCAATGATAAAGTACGATTGGTTGTATCATTATCAATTTATTGAAGGGATGAATCGTTCGTTTCAAGGTATGTCGCGGCGCTTTCCGTTTTTGAAAGGAATTGAACGAGCAGGCGATGAGCTTATGGCCTACGAGGCAAAGTACGAACCGTATTTTCGTACCTTTTTTCCCGATTTAGTGGTGAGTTGCGAAGATTTTTTAAGACTTAGTTGAGATATATTCAAGCTAAATATAATGCGTTTACTGGTAAAAATACCTTTGGGCTGCCTTTTGAACGGATAGATTAGAACCAATTTCAAGTTTTGATGAAACGATTGCTGCTTTTAGGGCTGTTGCCACTTGTTTGTTTTTCTCAAAAAACTCCCGTTGATTATGTAAACCCGTTGATTGGTTCAGCTCCGTCTTCTACGGAGAGTGCCCGCCGCCATAGCGAAGGTGCCAGCGAACTCAGGGGACAAATTTCTCCTGCGATTGGGCATCCTCATGGCATGACGACTTGGACCCCCCAAACTCGCGCTACCGAAACAAAGTGTGTCGCGCCTTATTATTATAATGACCCCAAAATCAACGGTTTTCGTGCTACCCATTGGCTCAATGGGAGCTGTGTGCAAGATTATGGCAGCCTTACTTTGATGCCCGTTTCGGGTAAACTTCGATTTTCCCCCGCCGACCGAGCGTCATCGTACAGCCATCAGCAAGAACAGGTATCACCTTCGTATTATTCGGTTGAACTGACCGACGCCCACGTCAAGGCCGAGTTGTCGGCAACGGTACGGGCGGGAATGTTGAAATTTACTTTTTATGATAAGGCTCCCGCTTACGTACTGATTGAGCCCAACAGCGATGAAGGCGAAGGTTACGTTGAAATTGTACCCGAACGAAAGGAATTGATTGTCCATAACCCTGTTCATCGTATTTACCAAGGTAGCGGACAATCAGCTGGTTTTAGCGGATTTTACGTGATTCAGTTTGAGAAGCCTTTCAAGTCTTTTGGAACCTGGGAAGGAAATGAAATTGAGCCAAGAGGTAAGAAAGTAAAAGGGGCAGGGAATCGGGTTTCGGTAGGGGCTTTTGTGGAGTTGGACATAACTTCCAACCCCATTGTACATGTCCGAGTAGGCTCTTCTTTTACGGATGTTGAAGGGGCACGCAAAAATTTGACTAATGAACTTTCACATTGGGATATTACTAAAGTAAAAGTACAAGCGGCGGCAGCATGGAACAAGGAACTGGGGCGGGTAAGAATTAAGGGGAGCGAACAAACCAAAACCTTGTTTTATACGGCTCTTTACCACACCAAACATACCCCTCGACTGTTTTCGGATGTCGATGGCCGTTATCCAGGGTTTGCGGACGATACCCAAATCCATACCACAAATGGGTTTGATTATTATTGTGACTTTAGCCTTTGGGATACTTTTAGGGCGGCAATGCCGTTGCATACGTTGTTAGAACCACGGCGTTCGTCACATTTTATGCAATCGTTGGTTTCTAAAGCTGAGCAAGGAGGATGGATGCCGATTTTTCCGTGTTGGAATCACTACACGGCTGCCATGATTGGCGACCACGTAGCTTCGGCAATGGCGGATGCGTATGCCAAAGGGGTTCGTGGTTTTGACGTAGAAAAAGGGTACCAGTATTTGCGTCAAAATGCCTTTACTCCCAATACCGACCCCAAAAGCTACGAAGCAGGTAAAGGTCGTCGGGCGTTGGTGAGTTACTTAAAATACAACTACATTCCGCTCGAAGATTCGGTATGGCAGGCGTTTCACAAACGCGAACAAACCTCTCGTACCCTAGAATATGCCTACGACGATTTTTGTCTCAGCACCCTTGCTAAGTCGTTGGGTAAAACGGCAGATTATGAGGTGCTTCGTCAGCGGGCTTTAAATTATAAACATGTGATAGACCCCACTACGGGCTGGGCTAGGGGGCGCTATGCCAATGGCCAATGGAGCAAAGGCTTTGACCCGTTTGCCGCCAGAGCTTTGTTTATAACTGAAGGGTCGCCAGCTCAGTACACGTGGTTTGTGCCGCATGATATTCAAGGGCTTATAACGCAAGTAGGTGGAAGAGATCGGTTTGTTGAGAAGCTTGATACTATGTTTGAGCAAGGGAAATATTGGCATGGCAATGAACCAGGTAACCACACAGTGTATTTATATGCGTTTGGAGGTGAACCTTGGAAAACTCAAAAGTGGGTGAGACAATTGATGGACGAGGAGTATTCGACCGATGCAGGTGGTTTAAGTGGCAACGAAGACGGCGGACAAATGTCGGCATGGTTGGTATTTAGCATGATGGGTTTTTATCCAGTATGCCCTGGTAAACCGTATTATGTGTTGGGAAGCCCAAGTGTAAATGAGGCCGAATTGACCTTAATCAGTGGGAAAAAATTCCAGATTGTAGCTCAAAATCAAAGTCCTAAAAACAAGTATATACAATCAGCAACGCTGAATGGAAAAACGTTGAAAACAACGTTTTTAACTCACGAACAATTGCAAAAAGGAGGTGTTTTAGTACTTGAAATGGGCGAAACTCCTAATACCCAATGGGGGAAAGAAGTCGATAAGTTGTCTTCGTATTAAAAAAAAATTACTATATTAGCCATCATCAAATAACCCAACCCCCTCTTTCTCTACTTATATGAATGAACTTATTAGCGGTATTCAACAGGTGGGAATTGGTGTGCCAAACGCCAATGACGCATTTACTTGGTACCGAAAAACACTTGGCTTAAACGTTCCCATCTTTAACGATGAAGCAGATGCAAAATTAATGACTTGTTACACTTCGGGCGAAGTTCGTCGCCGTCACGCCATCATGGCATTGAACATGGCGGGCGGTGGAGGTGTCGAAATTTGGCAGTACAAAAACCGAATCCCAGTGGAGCCTACTTTTGAACCTTTATTGGGAGACTTAGGAATTTTCTCCATCAAAATCAAATGCATGGACGTCCCCCAATTTTATGGGCAACTGAGTAGCGCTGAAAACAAATCTTCTTTAGGCACTTCACCCGAAAATCGTAAGCAATTTTGGTTGCGGGATTTTAGAAATAATATACTCCAAATTGTTCCTAACGAATCATGGTTCCGCCCAAATGGGCATTTGACGGGCGGTGTTTGTGGGGCTGTGATAGGCGTAAGCGACGTCGATAAAGCTATTGCGTTTTATGCAGGGACGCTCAAAATCGATGATATCGTTTATGATAAAACGGGAACCTTTGACGACTTTGCCTTTTTAGGAGCTGACAAACAACATTTCCGTCGAGTTCTACTCCGCAAATCGTTAGGCAGTGTGGGAGCGTTTGGGAAATTATTAGGAAGTATTGAAATAGAATTAGTACAAGCCCTCGACCGTACTCCTCGAAAAATATTTGAAGACCGCGATTGGGGCGATGCGGGTTTTATTCACCTTTGTTTCGATGCGCTCGACATGGATGCCCTCAAGAATAAGTGCCAAATCAATGGTTTTCCGTTTACAGTAGACAGTGCTGATTCGTTTGATATGGGCGAAGCCGCAGGGCGTTTTTCGTACGTGGAAGACCCCGATGGAACCCTCATCGAGTTTGTGGAAACTCACAAAGTGCCTATTGTGAAAAAGCTGGGAATTTACCTCAACTTGAAAAAAAGAAAAAAACAAACTCACCTGCCCGACTGGATGGTAGCGACCTTAGGCTGGGGTAAAGTAAAAGATTAATAAAAAGATGATAACCTTAGCGTCTTGGCGACTCTGCATGAAGAATTAATTTGAAGGATAGACTTCCTCCAAAAACGCGATAACAGCATTGGTAAAAGCATGATTCGAATCGCCTGCAACCATATGACCTGCTCCTGAAACGGTAGTGCTACGAACGTGAGGAACGGCATCCAGAAATTCGGCCATTACACGCTCGCTTACTACATCACTCATGCCTCCCCGTACAATCATTGTAGGGGTTTTGAGGTGCTGTGCTGCGGTGAAAAGTCGCTCTTCGTACGCAATTTGTTGGTCGGGAGTGGTATCTTTCCACACTTTAAGCATCAATGGATCCCAATGCCAGTAATAACGCCCGTTTCGAAAGCGAAGGTTTTTTTCCAGCCTAGATGGGTCGTACGATTTGGAGCGTTGGGGCAGGTAAGCCGAAACAGCGGCTGCGGCTTCCTCTAGCGTGGCAAAACCGTTTTCAAGGTGGGAACTCATGAAGGCGAAAATCCTTTCAATGCCTTTTTGCTCGGCTTTGGGGGCAATGTCCACTAATACGATAGCAGCGGCAGTGGCTTGCTCAGATTCACCATCCAACACCATCGCAGTGAGCCCACCCATAGAAGCACCAATAAGTGCGGGTTTTGTGCCAAGTTGTTTAATAATAGCTTTCAAATCAGCTACCAATCCATCAACCAAGTAGTTGCCGTCAGTCGACCAATCACTTTCCCCGTGACCGCGCGCATCATAAGTGATGGCATACCAGCCTTTTTTAGCTAATTTTTGAGCAGTGTCTCCCCACGAATGACGTGTTTGCCCTCCGCCATGCAGCAAAATGAGGGGAGGATTCGAAGGATTGCCCCAGCCTTCTCCCGTAAGAAAGAAATGAGGCTCCGTTTCGAAGCGAAGAGAGTGAGATAACATTAAATTGCAGGGACTAGTTCAAGGTAAACGTCAAAATTTAGCCCATTGTAAACGGCTGTATGACGTAGGCTCATGCGTGCTCTTTCTAATTTATTTATTGGATAATTTCCCTTGAACGTTTTACCTAAGTCGATAAGTAACGTTTTAGCATTATCCAATAAATCCCATACCCCTCCTTGCTGAACAGTAAGAGCAACGGGGTCGAGTGCCCGAACCGTCTTATCTTCTTTAAAATAAATATAAACTTCAAAAAAACTTTTTACTTCGGTTGGCAACAAGTTTTTGTCGATGGCATTACCGTTGAGATCCGTAATTTTAGCCACTTTCCAAGGGTTAGTTGTCAATACACTTACTGCCGTTTCGGTCATAGTTGGGGTGTCAGTAACTTCTACTTTCTTACAATTAGCAAGAAAAACTGAGATTAATACAAAACAAATAAGTGACCACTTTTTCATAGCTTTTGTTTACGGGTTACATTTGTAGGCAAAAATAACTTTTTTACACGAAATTCTCTTTGAATAAAGGAGGTTGGTTGAGGATATAATATGATTTTTCAATGCAAAATACATCGTTTGAACTATAAAATAATGGTTGCTTCCTATTTATGGACAACTTCTTTAGTACTTTTTTCTGTCATATTTCATTCTGCGTACGCTCAAGAGTGTACCCCCAATTTTCAATGGACGCCCGTTAAAGTAACTAACGTGATTGAATGGGAAAAATTCCCCTCTTTTTCACTGCCGTTTACGCTTATCTACGAGGGGCCGCGCTTTGGCGACCAAAAATCACTGCCATTGAGTCGTGGTTTCAGTCACTTAGCGACTTTTTCTGGAAATGAAAATACGACCTTGAAGCCTGATAAAAGAGCGATAACGTGGTACCATGTGGCGACGCAAGCTGATAACCAACCGTGGGCAGACAGAACCCTAAAAAGCCCTTGGGGAAACGACCTAAATCTCTACAAAGCAACTTGGGAAAGTCAACTGAGGGGGTTAGCCGATATATTTCAGGATACGCAAGGAGGCAACCCTTTGGCCTATAGTATCGTTGGATTAGATATTGAACGAATTTTTGATACCGACCGTGAAATTATAGCCCTAAAATCTCAACCTCGTATTCCTGAGGCGTACCGTGCGCTTTCGAATGCGAAATTTGTGGAACGTTATAAACGAGATATGCAACGATTGTACGCCAGTCCCGTTGAATTTTTGAAAAGTAAATCAGTGCCTTCGGTAAAAATTGGGAGTTATAGCGATGCACTCATTCGGGGTAGTTTTACCAATTGGTTGGCGATGGATGTCACCACTTGGAAAGATTGGACAACCAACTCTAATTTACTACTGCACGTTATGAAGGATTCGACGTCAGGGCAGCCTGGCGGGGCTTTTTATAACCAAATCAATTTATTGACGCCCTCTTGTTACTACTATTACAACTACAATACCTCCCCACTTGGGAAAGATTATTTGGCTTATTTACTGTTTGTGATTGAAGCCAATCGGGTGTGGTCTGATAAGCCCGTTATTCCTTATGTTTGGTTGCGCTACCACGATGCCTTTAACCCAACCGTTCCATTTGTACCTTCATTTGTGGCGGAAGCAACGGCCATTTTTCCCTTTTTTTCGGGGGCAAAAGGGCTGTGGTTGTGGGATGCTCCCGTTGATACTACCCGTCGAGAAAATTATGCTGCTTACGAATATTTTATTGGAGGTTTACAGCGCTTATCGCAGTTCAGCGCTTTCTTTGACGGAAATTATCAATTAGTGGTACCTACCCCTGCCATCGAATCATCGAAGACTAAAACTCCGATTTGGCGAGGTGTAGTGAAGGGAGCCAATATTTTGATTGCAGCTCAAAACCCATACGCTACTTCAGACACACAGGAAACAGTGGTAAACCTCAACTACCTCAATTGGCAAAAAACGATTACCCTCAAGGGCCGAGAGGTGTTTCTATGTGCTTTTGATTTGAATACCATCACATCGGTAGAAAAAAAAACACAGTTCACAAACATTCTTATAACACCCAATCCGACCAGAGATAAAATTCGTTTTCGATTTGAAAGTGCTAATGCCTCATTCGCTGTGGTTTATTTAACGGATTTAACGGGAAAAATACTTGTTAAAGAGCCTTTTACGACCAAGCAAGGAACCAACGAGCGGGAGTTGGATGCCCAAAACCTTGCAGCGGGGACTTACCTTCTCCGAATGGAAGTTGCAGGAAATTGGGTAAGCGAACGATTGACGCTGCACCGCTAGCCGTTATAAATTAACGTTTATGTAGAAAATAGACAATATACTAAATTATTAGTTTTTTTGTTAGAGATTATACAGTAGTTAAGTATAATTGCGTTATATCTCAAACTTATACTAATCTATCGTACAGCCATGTATCGAAATTTTATGCTTATCGCCCTTACTGCGGGGTTGTTGGGGGTCAATGTTCTCCCTTGGGAAGATAAATGGTTAGACAAATTGGTCGCCAAGTTTGAAAAGTACCAACAAACTTACCCTTCCGAAAAAGCTTATTTGCACCTCGACCGCCCCTACTATAGCGTGGGGGAAACGATTTGGTTTAAAGCCTATTTGGTGTACGGAATCAGTCATGCCGCCGATTCAATCAGTCGCGTTTTATACGTGGATTTGGTCAATAAAGCTACTGCAAAAGTAATTTTATTAAAAAAAGTGGAATTGAACGGTGGGGTAGGGCACGGTGAGTTGGCGTTGGCCGACTCCTTGGCCGAAGGCGAATACCAAGTAAGGGCTTATACTCAGTGGATGCGCAACTTTTCGGAGGATTTCTTTTTTAGAAAAGATGTAAAAGTACTGAAGCCCAAAAATGCGGTGGCTGTGTTCCCTCCCAATGCCGACGAAATCGACGTGCAATTTATGCCCGAAGGCGGGGAGTTAGTCGAAGGGCTAGAAGGACGCGTGGCTTTTAAGGCTGTCAATGCGCTCGGTAAAGGTATAGAGGTCAAAGGGGCGGTGATAAACCAAGCCAACGATACCTTGGCGGGCTTTTCTACGTCGCATTTGGGGATGGGATTTTTTAGCTTCATGCCCGAAGCAGGCCAAGAATACCGAATTGAGGTGAAAAAGCTTAATGGTCAATTTGTAAAGTATTCGATTCCAAAGGTAAAAAAGGAAGGGTTTACGGTTACGGTCGACAACCTATCGAACAAGGACAATGTTCGGGTGATTGTTCGGCATAACAAGCCACTCAACGCCTCGGCGGAGATGTCGATTTTTGCGCATACTCGCGGCTCAGTAGGGTATGCCGCCAAAGCAACGTTGGCAAAAAAAACGGTATTATTTTCGATTCCTAAAGCCAATTTGGGCGAAGGGGTTACGCATATTACGCTTTTTGACGATGCAGGACTACCTACGGCCGAACGCTTAGTATACATTCAACGAAATCGGGACATTGAGGTAAGCATTGCTCCTTCAAAACCCTCATACAAACCTCGCGAAAAGATAGAATTGGAAATTACGGCCAAAGATACCGAGGGAAATCCTGTAATGGGGCATTTTTCACTAGCAGCTACGGATGTTAAGCAAGTGCTTGATAAAGAGCCTAATGTGCAAAATATTCGGTCGTATTTTCTGCTTTCTTCGGATTTGCAAGGGGCGATTGAGCAGCCCAGCGGATATTTCAATAAATCAAACCCCAACGCGGCATCGCAAATGGATGTACTACTGATGACGCAAGGGTGGCGACGTTTTAATTGGAACGAAGTACTCAAAGATTCGTTGGCGCTTGCTCCTTTTTTTGTGGAACAGGGCATTTCGTTTTCGGGGAAAGTGGCGCGTATGAACAAAAAAATGCCAGGAAAGGTAAAGTTGACCTATATGATTGTTCAAAAAGATAGCACTAGGTCGGTGATGATGGGGGAAACAGCCGAAACAGGTGAGTTTTTGGTCTACGACCTCGATGTTCGCGATACCACCGAAGTATTGGTACAAGCAGTGACGGAGCGTGGAAACCGCAATATCAATATTTTGTTGAATCCGTTTCAACCCGCGAAGGTGACATTGGCCAAAATTCCTTTACATTCGATTCAGTTTGACCCTAATGAATTGAATGAATACCTCAAGCGGACGGAAGAGTATTTACGCATTGAGCGTCAAATTCGGGCAAGCCGAGAGCAATTGTTGAACGAAGTAGTGGTAAAAGCAAAACGTCCCGACCCTATCAAGGACGATTCGCGGCGGGCTATGTACGGTGAGCCGAGCAATTCGGTAAAGTTCGACGTCATCAATACGGCGGGGGCATTATCTATTTTTGACGTCATTCAAGGGCGTGTCCCTGGCGTGCAAATTACGGGGAGTGGGATGAATCGTTCTATCCAAATCAGGGGAGCAGCCAATTTTAGCGGTGTTGTTGAGCCTTTGTTTTTGTTGGACGGAATGGCCGTAAGCAAAGACGCGATTATGTCGATTCCTCCCACGGATGTAGAGGCTGTTGATATTCTTAAAGGAGCCAATGCTGCTATTTATGGTAGCCAAGGCGGCGGGGGAGTAGTGGCCATCCTGACCAAGCGGGGCGGTTCTACCTACGACTGGACCAAAGATCAAGCGGAGGGCGTAATTACTCAAAAAATCTTGGGATATAGCCCTGTACGGGTGTTTTATGCCCCAAAATATGACAAAGAAGCCCCCGAACACGTGCAACCCGATTTTCGTGCAACCTTGTTTTGGGAGCCTATGATTCAAACCGACAAAGAAGGGAAAGCCAAAGTTTCTTTTTTTGCTTCAGATGCTCAAACGGAGGTGAAGGTTCGGCTAGAGGGGATGAATGCCACGGGGGCGTTGGGCGTTAAAGAAAGTACGTTTAAGGTTAACTAAGTAACGGATGATAGTAAAAGCCACCCCGATATTTTATCGCGGGTGGCTTTTTTAGTTGAATGATGATTCTCAAACGAAAAAGATTCTTTGACATCTATTCCGCCTTTGTAGTAGTAAATATGAGTAACTCTCTTTTTAAGAAAGTAGATGTTCCAACATGTACGTCTTATTTGTATGAAGACCACCCAAATTCCACTCCTGAATCCTGCAGAATTCGATGACTATGTATTTGATACCTTAGTTTGGAAAAATACTCAACGGCCTTTTTTTAATCAGTTTCATGTTATTCGTTTAGAGGACTATAAAAAACACCTCATTATTCCCCAACCCCCCCACCGCCGTTCAGTTACCTTTTTTGTTTTTTTGACCAAAGGTATCCTCGAACGTCGAAAAGCATTAACAAAATACCAAATCAAGGCGGGTTCGTTCTTTTTCTTACCTGCTTTTCAAATTACCTCACTAGATACCTTGAGCGATGATGCCGAAGGTTTTTATTGCCATTTTAGCGCCGAAATTTTTAGTAATAGTCCGTACAAAACTGAATTTTTACAACCTTTTTCGTTCTTACAACTGACAGGTTATCCGATTGTTGAGGTCGGAAATGATCAAAGTGCCCCTTTTCTACAATTGTTTAATCGCTTACTGCAAATCAATAAGACACTTACCTCTGACCAATTTGGGCTGCTTGCCTCTTACTTGAACACCATTTTTTGGGAAGCCAATCAGTTTGTCCTACCCAACGAAAAACCTATTGGCAATGCTGCAGCCAGGATGACAGAACGTTTTAAAGCTGCTCTTTCTCAACACATTTATGAAAAACATACCGTCTCCGAATTTGCCGAACTGTTATCCGTTTCACCCAATCACTTACATAAATGTGTAAAAGCTGTGACAG
>JACCEC010460777.1_pt1 | contig 22195 bp, 22 predicted proteins | sample 7450121 | NCBI WGS metagenome assembly JACCEC01 (sample SAMN15323455, study PRJNA562643) | freshwater metagenome | isolation source: river surface water | place: USA:Blue River Watershed | collected 2017-08-18 | reverse complement strand
CCGACGCGCCACCAATATTCTCCACAATCACATTTTGCTTAAGCTCAGCTTGCAAAACCGGTGCCAATATACGAGCAACTTGATCAACCGATCCACCCGGAGGAAAGACCGCAATAATTTTGATGGGGCGTTGGCTTGGCCAATTACCTACATCACTCTGGGCGACTGCAGGAGTAATCACGCAAAGGGCAAATAAGACAGAAACGATCTTTTTAATGAGGGTAGGCATAACGGCTCCTTTAAGTAGTGCTGATTATCATACTGGAACTTACCCCTTGATCCTAAGCAATCAGCAAAGCAATACAATTGCCTAAACTCCAGTAAAGGATTGTCTTGATGAGCCATGGTATTCATATTTCCCCCCGTGTTGAACCTGCTACCGCTGGTATCAATGCCTTGCGAGGCATACCCAGCACCGTCATTAGTGATATGTTGGGGCGCACCTTAGTGGCTAATGGGATCCAACCCATTCATCGCTCTCCCATGTCTATATGCGGTAATGCATTCACGATCAAACTACATGTTGCTGATAATTTAATGGTCCACAAAGCACTGCAAATGGTGCAAGCGGGCGATGTGATGGTGATTGATGTGGAGGGTGATACTGGATGCGCAGTCATTGGCGAGATCTTAATGACCGTCGCTAAGAGTAGGGGCGTGCTTGGTATTGTGGTTGATGGGGCTGTGCGCGATGTGGATGCCTTTGATACAAATTCATTTCCCTGTTGGGCCAAGGGGGTCAACTTGCGTGGTCCCCTCAAAGAAGGACCGGGATCCATTAATGTACCGATCTCTATTGGCGGAATGATTGTTCATCCAGGCGATATTATTTTGGCTGATAGCGATGGCGTCATTGCAGTGCCGCCTAGCCAGGCATTAGAGGCAGCACGACTCGGTCAGGAAAAAGTTAAACAAGAGCAAGAAATACTCAAAACGATTCAGGCCGGTCAGTATGCTACGCCATGGGTGGACGAGATTCTTAAGAAAAAGGGCGTGATTTAATTACACCCTTACATCTTCAGAAGACATTGATTAGAAACACCAGCATTCCTGAGTCGCTCTGCGCCCTCTAAGCCCGCGATCTCGAGTAAACAAATCGCTCCACTCACTTTGGCTCCCGTACGCCCAATCAGTTGACGAGCTGCCATGATGGTGCCACCAGTAGCCAATACATCATCGACAACCAAGACAGAATCATTGGCACCTAATACATTGGTACTAATTTCTAGGGCATCGTTGCCGTATTCCAAGCCATAAGACTCTCGATGGGTCTCGGGCGGTAATTTATTTGGCTTGCGTACCAATACTAAGCCTTTGTTCAGATGGTTCGCTAAGGCCGCGGCGAATATAAATCCACGGGATTCAATACCGAGGATGTGAGTAAATGGATAGGCCTGGGTTAATTGACCCATGCCCTGAATAGCAGTCGCAAAGGCGTCAGCATTGGCAAGTAGGGGGCTAATATCTCTAAACAGGATGCCCGGTTTTGGAAAGTCAGGAACGCCTGGTAAAAAGTCTTCAAGTCTCATAGGATTACACTCTCAGAATGACTGCCAATCAAACCCCAATCTTACTGCTAGTGGCGCTTAAAAATGAACTAGAAGCGATTTCAATACCAAAGAGTATTCCTATTGCATATACCGGTGTGGGGAAGATTAATGCAGCGACTATTGCTCAAACTGCAATCATGCATCATCAGCCACAGCTCATCATTAACTTTGGCACTGTTGGCAAAATTAATCCAGATCTATCAGATCTCATCACCATCAAGCGCGTTGTGCAGCGTGACATGAACGCAGAGCCATTGGCCCCTCGTGGTATTACGCCATTTTGCTCAAAGCCAGCGGAGTATCATGCGCAATCAGGTCTGTATACGTGCGGAACTGGTGATAGCTTTGTCACCAACACAGACCCTTGGTTGGTCGAGCAGAAGATTGATGTGGTTGATATGGAGCTCTACGCCATTGCAGCAATTGCTCACCAGCATCACATCCCCTGGTTATCTTTTAAGTACATTAGCGACTCTGCTGATAGCAAAGCAGGCGAGCAGTGGCATGAGAAGATCAACCATGGTGAAGAGTTATTCATGGAACAGCTCAAGCAGATGATGTCTTGATCACTGTTTATCGATAGTAATACCACCTTTTTTAATAATGGCTGTCCATTTCTTAATATCGGAAGCCATGAGTTGCGTCAAATCTTCTGGTGGTCCAGATACGGGTTCGGCACCAAGCTCTGCAAATTTGGCACGAACCGCAGGATCAGCTAGAGCTTGATTAACATCTTTATTTAATTTATCCACAATAGCTTTCGGAGTAGCTTTAGGGGCTATCAAGGCGAACCATGCTGCCGAATCATAGCCCTTAATCCCGGCTTCTGTCGCCGTGGGTACATCAGGTAAAGCAGGTAGGCGACGATTAGATGCAACAGCGATAGCCTTGACTCTGCCAGCACTTATTTGACCAGATACATTAGGCAGTAATTGAAAGCTAATCGGAACTCGGCCAGCAACTAAATCAGTCACCATGTTTGCAGTTACACGATAAGGAACGTGAGTCATTTTTGCGCCCAGCAATTGTTCGTAGTAAGCCCCTGCTAAATGTTGTGAGCTGCCGTTGCCAACGGAACCGTAAGCCACATCGGGTGTCTTGCGGATATAGTCGTTAAGTTGGGAGAGATTATTGATATTCAGTGTTGAGCTAACCACGATAATGTTTGGCAAGATAGCAAAAAGAGCAATTGGCTGTAGATCACGTTCTGGATCGTAGCCAAGATCAGGATTTAATATTTTGTTGACCGCCAGCGGGCCTGAAGTACTTAAACCAATGGTGTATCCATCCGGTTCTGCTTTTACAACCGCAGCGGTTCCAACGTTTCCTCCAGCAGCAGGTCGATTATCAAATATGAAGCGAGTATTCGTATTGCTGCTTACCTTTTCAAGCAGCACACGTGTAACGACATCACTTGCACTACCAGCTGAAAACGGAACGATTACGGTAACGGGTTTATTTGGATAAGCCTGCGCACTTAAATTAAAGCTAAAAAATAAAGGTACTAAACCAATACCTAAAAAACGAAAAAAATTAGTTATTTGCATGATTAACCTTTCCAGTGATTGAACCAAAACGTTCTTCCATTACTTGCTCAAGTGCCAGACTTGCCTTCGTATGAGCCCCTCCACCGCGAACACAATATTCTTTTGCTTGATTGGGCGCATCTGGCCTTTTGCCAGCAGCAAATGCTTTTGCTTCTTGGAGTAATAGCTTTCTAAACCGAATAATTCCGACATCTGTGGGAGATAAATTTTCTTTTGTACGATCAATAATATATCCCTGGCTTTCCTGAGCCATCTGATCTTGTTCAGCGATACCTCGTATGCCTGTAAAAGATATTGTTTTTTGTTCTTCACGACTCATTAGATAAGTATTACTACGATTTCGAAGTGGCACATACCCAGGTCCTAATTCTGCAAATTGACCGTAACCACCCTTAATGTATTTTTTCCTCTCCTCATCTGGGATTGCTACGTCGGGGTGCCATGCATAGACATACATCCAGCAGTGATGATCATCAATCGGAACCCATGAGTAACCATAGTAGGTCTCATTAGGCATTGCAGATGGTGTAATAGAGTGAGTGGGAATCATGTATTGCGTTAGGCGCCAATAGTGATCCCCTGGATCAGCATTTCTGGCTCCGCCAATTAAAAATCCAACTGCATGATCAATGATCTTAAAACGCGGCGCAGGATCATTTCTTAACCAGCGGATACGACTTTCGTCCGCAGCAATATTTGAGCTGTCATCTTTGCGATATGCAGGTGCTGGCATATGTAAGAAAGAAAAGTGCGCAGTATCAAGAGCGCCTTCCATAGAATGCGTCCAATTACACTCAACCAAACGTTTTGTGACATACCGGTGACTAGGGGGAACAAGACCTGCCTCAAGTTGTGGGACTTCAATCGGTTGTATATCCGGAGGCCCCATGTATGCCCAAACCATATCAGCAAACTCTTGAGTCGGATAAGCCTTAATTTTTATCTTACCGTGATAGGCAGCATCCTTGGGAACATTGGGCATGTCAATACAATTCCCATGTATATCGTATTTCCATCCGTGATAGATGCAACGAATACCACATTCTTCATTTCTACCAAAGAAAAGATCTGCGCCTCGATGCGCACAGAATGGTTCAATCAAACCAGTCTTTCCATTGCTATCGCGAAAGAGTAAAAGATCTTCACCCATTATCTTGACTCGAATAGGCGCGCAATCTGGCTTTGCAACTTCTTCTGAAAGGGCTACCGGATGCCAGTGGCAACGTAGATAGTTTCCCATTGGAGTATTGGGCTCACTGGTATTGAGATACGCATTGTCTGTAGCTGAAAGCATGGGTCTCCATAATGATTTGCATTTGATGGGATTTATATTAATCCAACAATATTGCTTTGGGTAGTTAAGAATGACGTGTTTAAATATCCTTTTTTTAAGGAATTCTTATGGCCGAGCGTTTAATTGGGGTTTACTCTAGTCTGGAGCTTGAACTAGCCGAGAAATTGATAGGGAAGGCCATTGAACTCCGCAAAAAATATCAATTATTGCCCTTAGCAATAGCCGCATTAGATTCAGGTGGCCATCTAGTAGCATTTCGGCGCGAAGATGGCTGTGGCATATTGCGATCTGATATTGCCATCGGAAAGGCATGGGGTTCCCTAGGAATGGGCATGGCAACGAGACAAATCCGCGACCGGTTATCTGATCGCCCAACATTTCAATCTGCTCTGGCGGCTGCCTCGTCTGGTCGTTTTATACCAACGCCAGGTGGAGTTTTAGTTCTAAACAAAGAAGGCGTTGCAATCGGTGCAATCGGTATTAGTGGCGACGCATCCGATAAAGATGAATTTTGTGCAATTGAAGCAGTCCGTGCTTCGGGCTTTACTCCAGAGCCACCCAATCCGGATCAAGACTGGATGAGTAATAAACTTTGATAATGGGACTGTATCATTGATATTTATCGAGCATAGAAAAAATCGCATTAAATTACACAAGATGGTTGTAATAAAGCCGGATTAATTGAGTCTAAAAATTAAAATAGAAAGTAATCATGAGTACTACTTACGTTATCAATCCCCCAGAGATCCCATCGCTCCCTGTACAGGGGGACACTAAACGATTTGCAGTTAATCGTATTTATTGTGTTGGCCGTAACTACGCTGACCATGCGCGCGAGATGGGGCATGACCCAGACCGCGAGCCACCATTCTTTTTCATGAAGCCTGCTACCGCAATTGTGGCTGATGGCAAGAGTATGGCGTATCCCGCTTTATCGAAAGACGTGCATCATGAGATTGAGATGGTTGTTGCACTCGGCAAGGGAGGTTCGAACATTTCTGCGGATAAAGCACTCGAGCATGTCTGGGGTTATGGAGTTGGTCTTGATATGACCCGCCGTGATCTCCAAGGCGAGGCTAAAAAGATGGGGCGCCCTTGGGATACTGGTAAAGCATTTGATCAATCAGCACCTTGCTCGGCGCTGGTACCGGTTAGCCAATGCGGACATCTTGCGAAGGGACGGATTCATTTAAAGGTAAACGGAGACGTGAAGCAAGACGGAGATCTAGCGATGATGATCTGGAACGTACCCGATACGATTGCTTATCTATCGACCTTATTTACTTTGATGCCTGGTGATCTAATATTTTCAGGAACCCCAGCGGGTGTTGCTGCAGTATCTCGAGGTGATGTTCTGGAAGGACATGTCGATGGCCTGCCAACACTCAAGACCACGCTGGTCTAAATAGACTAGAGCTCGGTTTGGTTCTCAATCGAGAACAGTTTTAAGGTATCCAGATCAACGTGATCGAGAGCATTCAGATGAGTGCTCTCAAGTTTTAAGAGAGGCGCACAGCCATTGGCAAGTGCTTCTTGCCAACGGGTGATACATAGGCACCATTGATCACCAGCTCTTAGACCCGGAAACTGAAACTCAGGACGAGGTGTAATGAGATCATTACCCCGTTGGTAACTAAACTCTAAAAATTCTTCGCTCATGATGGCGCACACCAAGTGCAAACCAATATCCTCTTGATTAGTTTTGCAACAGCCATCCCGAAAAAATCCCGTTAGAGGATCAAACGAGCAGGGAACCAGAGGTTGTCCAAATACATTGCGAACGATATCTGGCATTACTTTCCTTTCCACTGCGCAGGCTCGCCTGCTAAAAACGAACGCACTCCATCTTTAAAGTCAGAGCTGCCATACACCTCGCGGATTAAATCGCTGCAATCAGGTAAAGAGTGATGGATTACCCGTGCCATGATCTGCTTCGATGCTTTCTGAGTTACGGGGGCTAAGACCGAAAGTTGTTCTGCTAAGTCAAGTGCCATTTGCTCAAGTTGTTCTTGCTCACCAATTTTGTAGACGAAGCCTTGGGTATGTAGCTCGGATGCGGGGATTAACTCTGCTAAGAGCAACATCCGTTTCACAATAGCAACACCAAGGTGGGCTACTAACCAAGCAATATTACTCGGCGATAAAGTGTTACCAAGAGTACGGGCGATGGGAACTCCGAACTTAGCAGTAGGCGTTGCAATTCGGAAGTCGCACAGAGATGCAATTGCTAAGCCGCCACCGACAGCTAAACCATCAATGACCGCAATGGAGGGCATGCTTAATTGCTGGAGAGGGCCTAGGTAGTGATCAATGAGTTTCTCATACCGGACTCCATCCTCACCATCCTTAAAAGCAGTGAACTGCGCAATATCACTTCCAGAGACAAAGGATTTGCCGCCAATACCTCGCAAAATAACTGCACGTATTTGAGAGTTCTGATTAAGCTCCAGACAAATACTGCGCAATTGCTCATACATCTCTTGGGTCATTGCATTGCGTGCAGCGGGCTGATCAAAAAAGAGATGCGCAAACTTCCCTTTGATCTCCACATAGACGCGAGCATTGGCATTCATGCGGCAAAGGCTCCTTGTTGTTCTAATAATTTAATCTCATCATCTGTAAATCCTGCTTGCATTAGGACCTCTTGGGTATGCTCACCCAGAAGAGGAGGGTGGCGCCGAACTTCTTGCGGAGTACCTTGCATCTTGACCGCAAAACCAATGTTGGGGACTTTACCCTCAAGCGGGTGATCGATCTCGATAAGCATTTGGCGATGCTTACCATGCTCGCTGTCAAATGCTTGCGGATAATCTAGGATAGGACCCGCTGGTATGCCTTGCGCCAAGAGTAAATCAATCCACTCATCCGCAGTTTTTAAGGCAAAAGAGCGCTCAAGCTCATGAATTAATTGCTCGCGCTGACCTAGGCGACCCGCAATGGTTTGGTATTGGGGATCTTGGATCAGGTCAGGCCGTTGCAAAATCTCACAGAGTTTCTGCCAGAGTTTGTTATTGGTTGCACCCATCACAAAATAACCATCCTTGGCTTTAACCGCCTGATACGGCGCGGTCATGCGATTAGCGGTGCCTAGTGCAACTGGTGGTTGACCGGTGCCCCAGTATTCGGAGGTATCCCAGATGGAGAAAGCCAAAGCAGAATCAAATAAAGAGGCATCGATATATTGTCCTTGACCGGTATTCTTCGCCCCAATATATGCGGAGAGAGCGGCATACGTTGCAAAGAGCGCACAACCAATATCAGCAACCGGCACACCCGCTTTCACGGGCTTACCATCACCATGGCCGGTGACACTCATGATCCCTGACATCGCCTGAGCCATTAAATCAAAGCCTGGGCGCTCAGCCCAAGGACCGCTCTGACCAAAGCCCGAGATGCTGACATAAACGAGCGCAGGATTAATCTTGCTCATGACCTCATAGCCAACACCTAAGCGTTTCATAACTCCAGGACGATAGTTCTCGACCAAGATATCGGCTTCTTTAACCAGCTTAAACAGAACGGATTTGCCTGCTTCCGACTTGAGATTGATCGCAATGCTTCGTTTATTACGATTCATATTGAGAAATCCCATGCTATCGGGACCCTTCATCTTGAATCCCATCGCACCGCGTGTTTGATCGCCCCCACCCGGCGGCTCGACCTTAATAACATCGGCACCCATATCCGCCAGTAACATGCAGGAGTAGGGACCGGCCATCACTTGACTCACATCAAGAACTTTGACACCAGCCAGAGGAAGGGGGCGTTTAGTGCTTTCTGTAGAAGAATTCATCACAGCATTCTAAACATAAAACCCTTTTGGTTAATACACATTGCTCTTGTAAAATTCACCCCATGAGAATTTGCTTATCATTTGCAAAAATGTGCCCCTCCTTTAATTGTTTGCAATGACTAGTGATTTAAGTCGAAATCGAAGCGGTTTAATACAAAGAGCTCTCATAGGGCTCAGCATACTACTTGGTAGTTTTGCTGTTCATGCTCAGACTAATTCATCATGGCCTAGAGAGACCATCCGGATTGTGGTGAGCTTTACCCCGGGTGGTGCGCCTGATACCTTGGCGCGAGTCTTGGCGGAGGATTGGCAAAAGACCTTAGGTGTTCCCATTCTGGTTGATAACCGCCCTGGTCATGGCGGCAATATTGGCGCAGATCTAGTTGCTAAAAGTAATCCAGATGGCTATACCTTATTGATTGGAACCGTAGGTATTCATGCGATTAATGGCGCTCTTTACGAGAAGTTACCCTATGACCCCATTGCGGATTTCACGCCCATTAGTTTTCTAGCAAGCACCCCCAATGTGCTGATTGTTAACAAACAGCTAGGTGTTCAATCGCTCAAAGAGCTTATTACTCTGGCCAAGTCAAAACCCAATGAGCTAACCTTTGGCTCCTCTGGTACGGGAACTTCAATCCATATGTCCGGGGAACTCTTTAAAGATCTGGCAGGTGTTCAGATCCGTCATATTCCATACAAAGGCAGAGCACAATCTCTGCCCGATCTTGTAAGCGGACGCATCTCCATGCTCTTTGATAACTTGGCATCAGCACAACCATTAATTAGAGCCAATGAAGTCATCGCCTTAGGTGTAACAACCCTCAAGCGCTCGCCATCAGCCCCAGATATTCCGACTTTGGCAGAGCAGGGATTAAGAGGGTTTGAGGCGGTATCGTGGTTCTCCTTGATGGCCCCAGCTAAATTGCCCAAAGAGATACAGGCTCGCCTAAATCAACTAACCATTCAGACCTTATCAAAACCAGAGATTCGGTCTCGTCTCTCAAACGGGGGGTTAGAGCCTAACCCAGGCAGCCCTGAAGAGCTCAGTCGCTATATTCAGCAAGAAGCCTCTAAATGGCGCAAGATTGTTCAGCAGTCTGGTGCAAGGGCAGAATAAAATAAAGGTAATTCATGTCAGCCAGCATGGGATAGCGGGCGTTAATAGTATGTATAAGACCTTGCTATCACCCAAATAGGAGATAAAGATTAGATTAATCAGGTATCTGCCTTTTTTGCTCATCATCACAGCCAGTTCATTGGCACAAGCAGCACCGCAGTATTCATGGAATATTTCAGTAGGAACTGGGGTTGGCTATTACGGCAGGCCATATGTGGGGCCTTATTACCCTCGACCCTTTTATGGACGTCACTACAATCCATACTACCGAACTTATTATTCACCACCACCTGTTTATTACCCCGCACCCTATTACGTAGCACCCGCAGTGCTTCCCTTGATCTCACAGTCACAACCGCCGGTCTGGTATTACTGCGAACCACAACAGCAGTACTACCCGATTGCAAGTTCGTGCAATGAAGCATGGAAGGTCGTACCAGCAACACCGCCTCAGTCTACAAACCCTTATCATCCATCTACTAATCACTAATTTAGGTTGCTCGTGAAACTACACTCCATTCTTTTAGTCGGCGTTACCTTATCCAATCTGGTTCTGACCGCTTGCGTCTCTGCCCCAACAGGGCCTACCATCACTGTTATGCCTAGAGAAGGAAAGCCCTTTGAAGTATTTAAAAAAGAAGATCAAGAGTGTCGAGAGTTTGCGCAAAATTCTGTTCAAGATGGCAATGCAGCTGCTCTCAAGGCTGGAGCCATTAGTGCAGCAACTGGGGCAGCCATTGGCGCAGCAGCGGGGGCGATGTATCAAGGCGGAAGTGGTCCGAACGTTGGCACAGGAGCGGCGATTGGAATGGTAGGCGGCGCTGCTGTTGGAGCAATGGGTGCATCCAATAAGGAGACCCAAGCGCAAACTCAATACAACACTGCTTATCAGCAATGTATGTACGCTAAAGGTAATCAGGTTCCTGGTTTTAAACCGGTCAATGAGTTCAAGCCGATTAAGTGAGTGGTCTTACTGCAAGCACTACATTAGGATTTTAGAGATTCTTGAGCTTCCATCTTCGTAGAGAAACTGGATTTCATATTCGCTGATGATTTCAGCCTTTTTCAATATGCTAGGACCATAGGGCACTTCAATAACGAGGCCTAATTCTTTATCCTCAACTACGGCTACTTTTTTGGTTGAGTCAATAGATTTAATGACAAATGGACTAGTTTTCTTAAAAAATCGCTCCAGCATAAATCCAGATTTCTATTTAATTTATATAAGTTTATGAAAACTATATTCTTTTCCATGGATACACAAATAAATAGCCTGCAAAGCTTAGGTCTTTGCTAATAATTGAAGAGGGGGGATTTGGTAAGAAAAGGATCGTTCATACACCTAAGGGCTAATCAGGTGTAAAGTTTCATTTATTATTTTGGTAATCCAACTTATTTTTCCCCATAATTACTATTAAAGTGACTGCTATGGACCTACTGTCTAATTACTTTAGTTTTGCTGAAAGTCGTGACAAGATTCATCTTAAGTACAAAGTAAGTCATCGTGAGTGCATCATTCTTCGCATGATAGCTAGCGCCCATTATGAGGGCCATAAATTAACAGTGTCTGATGTGATTCAGATGAAATCGATTGCCTCACCTGCAACTTCGCATGCTTCTTTGAAGGCCCTGATCGAGAAAAAATTGATTGAGAACAGGCCGTGTGCCAAAGACGCTAGGGTAAAAAAATTAATACCCACTGAGAAAGCAATGAAGCTCTATAAAGAGCTTGGCATGCTACTCATTCAAGATAAGAAGAACTAGACCGTCACCGGCGGCTTAGTTCTTTCATAGTGGGCTGCCGTTCTTCTAAAAATCCAGAGTAATAGGGCAGCAGCTACAGCTAGACTCAAACTATTTGCAATCCAAAATCCATTGACTCCTTGTAATAGTGTTGGCGTATTACCAAACACATTAAAGCCCAAGAGATAGCCGCCGCCTAGACCGATACACCAGAGAGAGCCGGCATACACAATCATTGGCAAGAAAGAGATGCGATAGGCCCGCAGAATAAATGCAGCTACGACTTGTACTGAGTCTACCAATTGATAAAAGCAAATAAATAAAAATAGAGGCGCTGCTAATAGTTTGACATCGGGTGTTGGGTCGTACATATCAAGCAACTGAAATCGCAGCACCCAAACTAATAGACCAATCACAATACATAAGCCGCCAGTGAATAGAACGGACGACCAACCAATTTCTTCTGCGCGATGTTGTTTGCCAGCCCCAATCGATTGGGAAACGAGAGTCATGGTCGCAATTGCTAATGAGAGTGGCACCATATAGATTACCGTACCTAAATTAGCCACGATCTGATGCCCTGCAAGGGTAGTAGTTCCCAGACGAGCAATAAATAGGGACATAAAGGTAAACGAGGTGACCTCAATGAAATAACTTAAACCAATGGGTGCGCCTAAGCGTAATAGCGTCCAGATACGATGCCAGTTAGGCCAGCTAAAGCGCTCAAAAATATTAAAGGGCTTATAAAACCGACCCCACAGCACAATGATCAAGATTGAGAAAAACCACAACCAGTTAATGATGACGGTGGCAACGGCGCAACCGGGGCCTCCCATTGCATCAATGCCAAAACCGCCATAGATGAAGAGCGCATTGAGCGGAAACTTAGCGGCTAAACCAATTAACTGAAGGATAGTAATAATGCCTGGTCTGGAAACAGCATTATGAAAAGACATTAAAACCCGCATGCCCATGCTGGCAGGTAGGCCTAAGGCAAGGATCTGAAGATATAAGCGGGCTTTGTTCTCTAAATCAAGATTGACCTGTGAGATCGCTAGCAAGTGGTCAGCGTTCAAAAGAATCAGGGTGCCAACGATCGTCAAGCCGACCGCCAGCCAGCCAGCCTGACGAACCTCTTCACCAATCTCCGCATAACGCTTTGCCCCAAAGAGTTGACCCGCAATGGGGGTGAGGGCGGCAATTACACCGGTCAAACCTACATAAACACTAATAAAGATTGCACTTGCCATCGCTAATGCCGCAAGATCTTCTGAGGAATAGCGTGCGGTCATTGCCGTATCTAAGACCCCAAATGTAATGACGGCTAGTTGGCCTACCAAAAGAGGGCCGGCTAATTTGAGAAGCTCAGGAACATCTACTCGCAATCGCGAGAGTCTTAAAAAACTCATAGGGAACTAATTAACAGGGATGATTTAACCCATCCATTGACTAACCGGGGCAGCAGCATCCTGAAGAGGTTGAGAGATAACATCAACGAGGGCGGGGGCACCACTTTCAATGGCCTTCTTTAGAACTTCATCTAACTGCAGTGGATTATCCACTCGCCATGATTGAATACCGTATGCTGCAGCAACTCGAGCATGATCTGTCCGCTCAAAATCGACTGAAAAATACCGCTTGTCATAGCCCGATTTCTGGCTTGCCTTAATCCATCCATAAACTGAATTGGAAATCACGATCATTAGAATCGGTAATTTGCGACGCGTGATGGTCTCTAATTCGCCAACCGTAAAACCAAAACTACCATCTCCCATAACGGCAACAGATTTCAAGTTCGGACGCCCAATTGCTGCGCCAATTGCTGCAGACATAGCATAGCCGAGTGCGCCGTGCGCTCGGTTTGTAATGAAATGACGCCCAGGAAGATCAGATAAAAAATAAGCAGAAAAGTAGGGGCATGGAGTTCCTGGATCAGCACAAATGATCGCATCTTTAGGCAATAATCGATTTAGACTATGAACAATCCGTTCAGGAACAATCGGGCTGTCATTAGATTGGGCTAATTGTAGAAAGGGAGCGAATTTCTCCTTTTTGCTTTGAAGGCTTAATGTTTTGCCATCCACTACTTTCTTAGTCCGATTGGCACTCTGTTTTTGAAGCAATGCATTAATTATCTCCAAGGTTAGCTTGGCGTCACCCAGTAGGGGGGCATGAGTTTTGTAGTTAACACCAATCGTATTGGCGTCAATATCTAAATGAATAATGGTGGTGTTGGGCGAAGGAAAGCGCCAATGCTCCGTAGTAGTTGATCCAGCGCGACAGCCAATAAAAAATACTAAGTCAGCTTGTGCGACTATGTTACGCGTCGCAATCACTCCTCCATTAGAACCAACAACGCCAGCATTTAGAGGGTGGTTGCCTGCTAGGCTTCCTTGACCGCTCACAGTCGTGCAAACAGGAATATTGAAGTGTTCAACTAAATTGGCAAGAGCTGCTTCTGCTCCTGAGATAACAACGCCACCCCCACAAATAATAATCGGTGAATGAGCTTGCAAAAGAAGATCTACTGCTTTTTGTATGGCTGGTTCACTGGGTACAAAACGTTGTGCTGGAAAGGTCTCATGACCGTCTTGAGCCCATAGCTCCGTCTGAGAGACCTCGTGTTTCTGGACGTCGTGTGGAAAACAAATATGGCTTGTACCTGGTCGACCTGTAGTCATTTCACGGAAAGCAGTTCTAACCGCCCCAGGAATCTGTTGAGCTAAATCAATAGTAGTGTTCCACTTTGTCAGGGGCTTATATAAGGCTTCTTGATTTAGTTCTGTAAGCGGAAAGCGGCCTCGTGAGCTAACGGGTACATCCGATGTAATACCTAAAATCGGAATAGAAGACTCATTGGCCTCGACGAACGCAGGTAATAGATAAGTGGCGCCACCGCCACTAGGCCCCTCGCATACTCCAACTCTATTTGTGACTCGGGCATACGCGTCTGCCATATAGCCAGCACTCCGCTCATCTCTTGTGAGAACATGATCGATTCCATGGTCAAGACGATAAAGAGCATCATAGAAAGGTAGGCTAGTGTCACCACATAAACCAAATATATGTTTCACCCCATAAAGTTCCAACATTCTGACCATGGCTTCAGCGCCATTGAGCTTCATATCACTCAAATTAATCTTCCAGCTTTAGTTTGGTTGTTCTAACAAATTGAGACCAGCGATCAAATTCTTGCTTGGTATAGCGATCGGCAGATGGGCCGTCACCAGCAAGAACCTCAAAGCCGCCTTGGGTTAACTTTGTTTTAATCTCGGGATCATTTAAAACGGCTTGAAGGTCAGCCGTTAACTTGCTAACAGTATTGCTTGGTGTGCCGACTGGTGCAAATACTCCAATCCAAGAATATGCCTCAAATCCAGGATAGCCAGATTCTGCAACGGTAGGTGTATTGGGTAAATCGGGAAGCCTCTTGAGGCCGGTCACGGCCAATGGCTTCATCTTATCTGCTGCAATTTGACCTTTGACAGCGGCATAGCTCAAAAGGGTTAAGCTGGCTGTATTGCCAACAACAGCAGCAATTGCAGGGCCACCACCACCGTATGGAACATGAAGAACGTCAACCCCAGAACGACGCTTTAAATCTTCCATCGCTAAGTGATTCAGAGATCCCACCCCAGTGGAGGCGTAACTAAAGTTTGGATTTTTTCTTGCTGCCTCTAAAAAACCACTTAGATTATTCCCAGGTACTGACGGGTTGGCTGCAATGACTAAAGGAAAACGTACCAATAAAGCGACCCCAGTAAAGTCTTTGAAGGTATCGTATGGTAATTTCTTGACTATTGGGTTAATGGCATGGTTATCAAAGCTAACCAAAAGAGTATTGCCATCTGGGTTAGCACGAGCTACATACTGCGTTGCAATTTGACTTGCAGCGCCGGGCCTATTTTCTATTACAACTGGACGGCCAATGCGTTCTGAGAGCTTGGTTTGGATAGTACGTGCCGTGATATCAGTACTACCACCAGGTGGAAATGGCACCACGAGAGTTAGCGGCTTATCGCTTTGCGCATAAACAAAATTTGCCATAGAAAGGCTCAGTAGTAGGAACAATATACCGATAAGTCCTCTTCGAATTCCACGCATATTGATCAAAAAAGTGTTTTGCATATTGTTAGCCTCCTAAATTTTCTTTTAAATACTTGTTTGTAATACTGATTAATTGATCTGGTATTTGAATCTCTACCAAGTTTATCTCAGGAAATACGTGATCATGTTCTTTAAGAGAAAGAGTCATATTTTTTAGTTGAAGCTTAATGGATCTGTCTGCTAGTTCTTCATGAGGCTCTAACTCAAGCAATCGATTAAATGTCTGGGCTAGCTTATTGGGAGAGTTGCAGCCAATTTCAATATTGACCAAAGACTTTGCATGATTTTTATGGGTTTGCCATTCTGGATTCCATACCAGATCAGGTGTTCGATGCTCGCAGAAATATATCCTAAGACCATCAATAGGTTGTTTTATAAAACGTACAGTTCTGAACTCTGCTGTAAGTTCTCTGTCGCCTAACTGAGCTGGGCGGCTAAGATTTTGAACAGGCTGCACTTCAAACCCAAGCCTTAGCAAACGTTGGTAAGTGTATTCAGCATCATTTGTTCTAAAAACCAATGCATCTAATCCGTAATCTAAATTGGCTATTTCTTTTCTAGCGAGTGGTTTGTCAGATTCCCATCCTAGTAATTCAATGTAAGTAGAATCAAGAACAATCAGTCTATTAATGGAACCTAAATTATGTTTAGCAAGGGGTGTTAATTTAAAACCGGGCTGCTCAAATATTCTTACAAAATCGCTTAAGCGAGTTCTAGTAATAATGACCAAGTGATCGAATGCATTATCGTAAGCTACGGACATAGTTACTCAGACAAGACCTGATATAAACGCAAACGCTCCGTGCGGTCAGATGCCCGACGATCCTCCCACAATAGCTTGAGTTTCTTATCGTTGAGGGCCGAGAACGCAGAGGCGGTGCTGGCATTATGAGTCAGCATATAGGGGCAATTGGGGTTGTCGGCCAAGGCTAGTTTTGTGAAGTAACTAAAGGATGCCAGCTGGGCTAGGCCTAAATAACTGGTATCAATGCACTTAGCATCTGCCGGTACCGCCTTGACCAAACGCTCAGCCACAAAACGATAGGTCTTGGCATAGTTAATCGTAGGAAGCCATAAGGTCATCAAAAGAACCCACATCAGAGTTGTGCCTGCTGCTGAGATAACCAAGCAGCGCCAAATAACCTTTGGAGCGCGTGAGGTACGCCATTGCACTACCCATAACCAAAGTGCTGTAATGATGAGGGCAATCACAAGTGTTAGCCCACTAAATTGAGCCTCAAAGCCAGGAATGAAGCGCGCCACATTAGCAGCGATCGGTGCAGGATAGCCAGTGGTCTTTGCAAACCAAATGAGCCAAATCGCAACAGCAATGATCGTAAAACTCAACATTGCAAACCAATCAATAAAGCTAATGACACTACGACGCAAGATGGGCAAACTAAATGCAGCCAAAATAGCCATCGGCGGTATCAACACAATCAGATCATGTTCATTAGCCTCAACGCGAAATAGCACATAAATAAAACCAGCCAGCAATAAACCAAGCGGAATACAAATGTGTGGAGCACGCCATGTGCCTGCATCGTGGTTGCGACCCCAGTGAACCAAAGACACCAAGGCTAAAGGCCAAACAGGCCAGGCGTAAGCCCAAAAATTAATGCTCATAAACTGCAAGGAGCCCCAAGCAAGATAGCGATGCATGGGCGGTGTATTAGCCCACGCGTTAATGGCGGAATCTTGCAACTCTGGACTGAGATGAAACACGTGCCACAGTAAGGGCCAAACACCAATACCAAGGATTGCAATCGCAATAGAACTAAGGGTCCACCGAAAACGAAGTTTTACCTGACACAGCAAAACTGCAAGACCGATGGCCAGGGCAATTAAAGCAGTCAGCGCCCAATTACTAGAGAGCCCCAGAATAACTAAGCCTAATCCAGTCCAAGCGCCGCCTTGCCATGGCTTATCTAATCCACGTACAGTGCCATACAAAATAATCGAGAGCCCCATTAGGTGAGCCATCATGGGGGTGGTCTCATGAGAACGCTGTGCCAAACCAATGCAGGCTAAGAAGATGAGCAATGCCCCATCCGCTAAGGTCATACCATAGTCGCGTGTATTGGGTTGACCGCCTAAGGCAAAACTCATGGGCTGCACTTCCTGACGACGTCCTAATAAATACGTGGCATACCAAATCGCAATGGCAGAAGTAAAGAAGCAAAGCGCTGAATACAGTCTGGCTGCATTGGCGTCACCGATTATTGAACCAAATAGATCAATGAATGTTGCGCCCAACCAATAGGGCAGTGGTGCACCCATGGAAAGATCGCGACCAGCAAGCCCCGGAACCAACCAGTCTTGCCAAGAACCTAAATGCAAATTCCACATCACCCCAAAACCAATGGAGTCTTCATTCTTCCAAGGATCACGACCAAAGAGACCCGCTAAACCATAAACGAGGGTCAACGCAAAGATCACAATGCGTGGAATTGAGACGGTGGCGGCTGCAGTGAGTTTGACCATACTAAAAAGAATAAAACAGAAATAAAAAAGGCAGCAAACGCTGCCTTGTGTACATCAAGTCAAGATTAAAACCATGCCGAAGCAATTACTTCGCTTTCTTGGTAGCCACTTTCTTGGCAGCAGGTTTCTCGGTCTTCTTGGCTTCAGCAGCTGCAGCGCGTTTCTCAGCAGTCTTAACAGCGCCGTCACCAGTGGACTTCGCAGCAGCCTTACCACCAAATTTCTGGCGGAATTTCTCAACACGTCCTGCGGTGTCGATAATCTTCTGGGTACCGGTAAAGAAGGGGTGTGACTCGGAGGAGGTCTCAATCTTAGCTAATGGATACTCATTGCCATCTTCCCATTTGATTTTCTCTTTGGTGTTGATGGTAGAGCGAGTTTTGAAGCTAAAGTTGTTTGAAACATCAACAAAAACAACTTCGCGATATTCGGGGTGAATGCCTGGTTTCATAATCAATATCCTTGGTACGGGTAGCCGTTGAAGGTCAAAAAAGGGATTCCCTCAATACTTGCCCAGGTGGTCAATACAGCAAAAGCGAAATTATGCCACAAAATCAATAGGAAAGCATCGAAAATGCCTTCCTAGGCCTTAGCCGCCACGGCGCATCAGGTCAAAGAACTCAGCATTATTCTTGGTTGATTTGAGCTTATCCACAATAAAGTTCATGGCCTCGATCTCGTCCATATCAGCCAGGAGCTTACGAAGTACCCAAATTTTCTGGAGATTCTCGGGTTTAACCAGGAGTTCCTCACGGCGGGTACCCGACTTATTGAGGTTGATGGCAGGATAGACACGGCGCTCAGCTAGGCGACGCTCTAAATGCACTTCCATATTGCCGGTGCCTTTGAACTCTTCATAGATCAGGTCGTCCATTCGGCTTCCGGTCTCAATTAAGGCGGTTGCCAAAATAGTGAGGGAGCCACCTTCTTCAACATTACGAGCCGCACCAAAGAAACGCTTTGGACGTTGCAAAGCATTGGCATCGACACCACCTGAGAGTACTTTGCCAGATGAAGGCACTACCGTGTTGTAAGCACGTGCTAAGCGTGTAATCGAGTCGAGCAAAATAATGACATCTTTTTTCATCTCGACCAAACGTTTGGCTTTCTCAATCACCATCTCTGCAACTTGTACGTGACGAACGGCAGGTTCATCAAAGGTAGATGCAACGACTTCACCATGCACCGAGCGTTGCATCTCAGTAACTTCCTCAGGACGCTCATCAACCAGTAAAACAATCAAAATGGCTTCTGGATGATTCTGGGAGATCGCATGCGCCACATGCTGCATCATCACGGTCTTACCTGATTTAGGAGAAGAAACAATCAAGCCACGCTGACCAAAACCAATCGGCGAGATCATATCGATAATGCGACCAGTCAGATTCTCTTCTGCCTTGATATCGCGCTCTAGAGAGATAGTGCGATTGGGGTGGAGCGGTGTTAAGTTCTCAAACATGATACGGTTTTTGAGATCTTCTGGGGCCATGCCATTAATCTTGTCTACCTTCACCAAGGCAAAGTAACGCTCACCTTCTTTGGGAGTGCGCACCTCACCCTCAATGCCATCACCCGTATGTAAATTAAAGCGACGGATTTGAGCAGGGGAGATATAAATATCATCAGGCGAGGCCATGTACGAGGACTCGGGCGAGCGTAAGAAACCGAAGCCATCGGGCAGAACCTCTAAGACCCCATCCCCAAATACCTGTTCACCCGCCTTGGCTCGCTTTTTAAGGATCGCAAACATCAGCTCTTGCTTACGCATGCGCTGGGTGTTCTCGATCTCAAGGCTAGCAGCCATCTCAAGAAGTTGGGAAACGTGGAGTACTTTTAGTTCAGTCAGTTGCATGGTGTGCTTATGGTTCTATCAAACAGGAAAAAGGAAGGGAAATAAGAGGAAGGGGGAGAAATTAGAGGGGTTTTGGGATCGCCGATCGGGTATACAAGACGGCAATGCAAAACAGTGATAACGAAATTAGCTTAAATCGAAATGAGTAATCAGGGTATTAAAGGTAGATTGGGAGAGAAACTAGAAATTTTGGGGAGAGCCTCAAGCGGACTCTGCATTGAGATGTAATCTTACACTAAAAACGCCCAAAACCAGAATACTTCAAGAAGCTTGGCCTAAAAACAACATCAGGCTCAACTCCTGAGCCTGATATCGGTCATTCTAGCGGGTAAATTGTAATGACTAAGAACTGCCTTAAATATTGCTATCGATGAACGCTGAGAGCTGGGATTTGGCTAATGCACCCACTTTCTGGGCTGCAACGGTGCCATTTTTGAACAAAATAAGTGTTGGAATACCCCGAATATTGAACTGGGCAGGAATGCCTTGGTTCTCATCCACATTCATCTTGGCAATCTGGATGCGATCGCCGTACTCAGCCGAAAGTTCCTCCAATATGGGACCAATCATCTTGCAGGGGCCGCACCACTCAGCCCAAAAGTCGAGAAGAACGGGTTTATCTGCTTTTAGAACGTCTTGTTCAAAAGATGCATCACTTACATGTTTAACACCGGCACTCATGAATATTCCTTATCAATTTATCGGTTTGGAACTGCTCTCATTGGAAAGCGTCCCAAGCCCTTATATTATCAATAAGCTGTGAACCATGCCCAATTCCCTTAGAACGATTGCAAAATAAGCACTCGCTATGCAAACCCTCACGATCACCCCCAATCAAAATGCCCTTTTGGAGATGGCGGAGCATATTTGGGAGATTGCTAAGAGCAGCAAGACTAGACCGCTCGTGATCCTCCCCACTGCTGGACCGAATGCCAGTATGCGCCAAGCCCTTGAGCGCATACGGCCTTCCTTGGATCAAGCAAATATTCCCTTTTTGCCAGAGGTGCACAGTCTTAGTGATTGGTTAGAGCTGGCGCCAGATATTTTCTTGATACCCGATCAACAATCGCAAACCGAGCGCATCTTACAAACCTATGCATCGATTGATGCTCACCCTGAGTTACAAACTTGGTTTGCTGCCGAAGGAGAGGGCGGGGTGTGGAGTCTTGCGCAAGCCATTGTGAGCGCCTGTGAGTTACTCTCACAAAGCATCATGCCGCATTTATCGTGGGATCCGAATACGCTCGATCTCAAGGGCGATATGCAAAAGCTTGAGTCTGTCTTGCAAAGTGCAATCGACACAGCATACCCAAAACTAGCGCACGCCTTGGTTAGCAAAGAAGCAAATGTCCTATTGGCATTCTGGAGATACCTAGGCTCGGTCCGCGATCCCATCATTCGGAAGCATTTGGCCTTAGCCTCTTATGTGCAGCAGTTTGCACAACACCCACAGTCGCGCAGACCCCTAATCTGGATTGATACCGTCGAGCCGCAACCTGCGCAAGCTAGTATGCAAACCCAATTCTTGGAAGCCTGCACACCTTACATACCAGTGCATCGCTTGCAAATGGATTGGAGCTCAGTCGCCTTGTGGTCTGAGGCCATCAGCGCGGAAGTTGGTGCACAAGAAGAGGCGCAAGCTCAGCACAATATTCATACCCTCAAAACCAAAACCTTTCACTGCATTACTGCGAATCGCTTTGAAGATCTAGCCTGGGAGGCAACACGACGGATTGAGACGCATCTAAAAGAGGGGCGCAAACACATTGCTTTAGTCGCACAAGATCGATTGTTGGCCAGAAGAACCCGTGCACTATTGGCGCGTCTAGGTCCTAGTTTAAGTATTGCCGATGAGACCGGCTGGAAACTGTCTACGACACGCGCTGCTGCGGCACTGCATGCATGGCTTGAGTTATTGCGATCTCCCAGTGAAGGACCAAGCGCTAGTACATTACTGGAGTTCTTAAAAAATCCCTTTCTGGATCTCGAGCATCTTCTTAATACCCAAGAGAGTAATTGTGATCTGCTCATCACCGAGTTAGAGAACGCCTTACTGATTAAACAGGCACGCTCCTCCTGGGTCAGTTTCTATCTAGCAATAGAGGCAGGAGCTAGCTCAGAATACGATCCGCGCTTACAGACCCTATTGCAAGTGATTCGGCAACGCGTGGGGCAATGGCAGAGTAAAGCAATGCAAACACCCTATTGCGCAGAAGCTCTCTTACAACTTCACGAAGACCTATCAGCCTTTGGAATGAAGCAAGGCTTTGAGCAAGATGCTGCGGGCCTGCAGTTGCTCCATATGTTGCAAACACTTGGAATGCAACAAAGCAAGTTAGGCCAGTTACGCATGCCTCTAAACGAGTGGTTGATCTTGCTAAAGACCGTCATGGAGGAAGAGGTCTATCGAGAGCAGGGTGCACAAACCAGTGCGCGCGTATCGATCTTGCCACTGAGCTCCACCCGCTTGCGCTATTTTGATGCCGTGGTCATGGTGGGTTGCGATGAGCGTCAGTTACCCGCGTTTTCAGAGCCACCCTTATTTTTCTCGGAGACGCTCTGCCAAGTATTGGGAGGGTCGAGTATCGCTTGGCAATTCCGTCAACAAGCAAGAGATCTCTCACAGCTAATCGCCAGTTATGAGCACATCGATCTTCTTTGGCAGAGTGAGGGAGCTCGAGGAGAGCCATTGCGAGCAGCACCTT